>VFQN01000693.1_pt1 | contig 61065 bp, 92 predicted proteins | sample 3512371 | NCBI WGS metagenome assembly VFQN01 (sample SAMN10412370, study PRJNA504923) | tailings metagenome | isolation source: Replicate 2 from Balatoc abandoned mine | place: Philippines: Itogon, Benguet | collected 2017-08-28 | reverse complement strand
CCTGAACAGGGGAATGGGAGTCATCCACCAGCTGATGCCCGACGGTTCATCATCCACTGGCAGGCACCTGCCACCGGCACGCCTTCCCTGTGGGTCCGGGCAGACCACACAGGCGGACGAGGACTGGAATCTCGCCCGAGGTAGGAATCGAACCCGGGTCGGATTCCCGGGAGAATCGGGACTAAGCCAATTCTAACGCCCAAATTCCTTACCAAGGTTATTCAGATACACACGTGGACCCGTAGGCATTGCCAGCCCTTGCATTTGAGAGCCCTGGGCCTGGCCTGCATTGCTTCCCAGTTTCTACAACACACGGTGACGTTCACATCTCCAGCCAGCCCGCACGTGCTCTAGGGCCCATGCCAACCTTGCTTTGATGGCACCAAGGCTGCACTCGTCTGCCCCCCTGTACACCTGTATCAGCCTGCCAGCATACCGTTACTGGAAACGGCCAACCATAAGGAGACACTCTGGACTCCAAATCCTTTACCGGTACATTGTCAAAACCGCTACGCAAATTCCTTTTGGCATCTGCTCTGAACGGCCCGAACATGCGTACATTCCCGTCTGGGCATGCACGAACACAATGCACGCTCCACGTGCAATGGCACTCTGTGCTCGCCAGTCACCCAGTGTAGCCCAGCCTACCCTGTCGCTCGCAGCCCATTGCCCTGCACCCGCCCGTCCACATGCTCGCTGGCATCATATGTACGTACCAAGAATGCTTTGCACGCTTGTTGCGTCTTGCACACAGCACTAAGCCAGCACAATAGCCACGAAACCTCTGCCCGTCGTATGGAGTACCGCCCCGTCAACGCAGCATATGAGTCAACGGACCAAACAGTCAAATGAAGGTGGCAATCGCAACAGTTTTTCTCGTAGCTCATAAAACGCATGAACGAATGCACACGTGGCCTCTCCCATGCTAGTATGCGTACTCCGCGCCAGGCGCCAATGGCAGCTGGGCTGGCTGCATGCACCTGACTCGCGCGCTGTCAGCGGTCTAGTGGCCACCCCAACGCCACACAAGCCAGCGACGCTCCACAAGCCTAGGACACCACGCAGCAAGACCCCTGCAGCGAGGAAAGCAGAGCGCAACACTGTAGAGCAGAGACAAAGCAAGGTGTTTACTGCTGGCACTGCGCTACCGTGCAGAAGTATCGTAGCAAGACAGGTTTTGCGCCATGTCAGGAGAGGGCACAGCAGCGATCGCGTCAACCGTACGTATCTGCTTGCAATCGCAGCCCGCCCGTGCCCAGCGCCCCTACGGTCCCTTCCCCATTCACTTCCTCCCTCATCCCCCTTCCCAAGCCCCGCCCTGACTGTCCCTGAAGAGACCCCCCCGGCGCAGAGCCCCTGCCGCCCTTACCCGCACATGCCCCGCCAACGCCTTCCCGCCCGCACACGCCTTCCCTCCCGCCCTTACCTGCTGGTCCGCCTGGCCCCCCAGCAGCGCCTGCACGCGATCCAGACCCTCCCGCGCCGCCAGCACCACCCCGTGGTCCCGCTGGTCGGGCGGCGCGGACTCAGCGAACTGCAGCGTGATGCCGTACATGGCCTCAGCCTCGTGCAGCCTGTGGGCGGGTGGGGATAACCGTACAGCGGTTGTGTATCTCGGATTCATATTCATCACATTACAGGTGCAACAGGCTCCGTATGGCCCTGGCCCTTAGTAACGCCATCCTCACACATCAACCAATCATGCTTGCTCCTTCTCTGGCCCCCGACACCGGTAGCACCCGGTGACACAGCAGTCAAGGCTATATCGTTGCCGCCCCGTACCTGCCCCCATGCTGTTCCAGCACATCCGCCAGGTGGTAGTGCCCACCCCGCTCCATGCAGGAACCGATCACACATAAACATGTCAGTTTGCCGCCCCGTACCTGCCCCGCTGCTCCAGCACGTCCGCCAGGTGGTAGTGCGCCGTCAGCACGTCAGGGTGCGCGGGCGGCAGCTCGGAGGGCAGGCAGCCCACGGCGCGCGTCAGCAGCAGCTCCGACTCGGACAGCCGCCGCTGGGCGAGGGCGAAGACGAGGGCAAGGCCACAGGGGGGTTGGCAAACACTTATTGCGTATTTGGCAAGCCGCAGATCGGCATTGGGGTCAATGCTCCGTCACCCTGTTGCTTCACTGATGGCCCCTCCCACCAGTTAGGGTTTCTCCCACCTGCTCCGCCAGCAGCACGCCCAGGTTTGTGGCCACCACTAGGGTCTCGGGGTGCGCCTCGCCCAGCGCCGCGCCGCACAGCTCCAGGCAGCGCCGGTACAGCGCCTCCGCCTCCGCTAGCTTGTCGGGCCGGGAGCGCTGGCGCTGGGGGCCACATGACACGGGAGGGCATGGGGGGTAGGGAAAGAGTCGTTGCCCTGCATCGGCACAGGTCTGAATTGAGGTGCATGCAATTCGGGGTGGAAGGCTGCCGCTGGACAGGGAGAAAGCAGTGGGGGCATGGAAAGCATCTGGGACGTATCACCCCGGCAAGCACCACCCCCTGGAAATACCACCCCGGCAAATTGTAGCGATCGGCTTCCGTATAGCTCACGACAATCCCCAGCCTGCGTGCACCCCTCGTGCAGCTGCTGCCCTGCCGTACCTTGAGGCACAGGGCCAAGTTGTTGAGTGCGGTGGCGGAGGAGGGGTGGTCGCGCCCGAACACCGACTCGGTGAGGGCCAGGTTGGTGCGCAGGAGGCGCTCGGCGGCCTGGGGGCGGGGGCATGCAGGCAGGCAGGCGGGACGTTGTGAGACACGTGCGGTAAACGCACCACACCACAACCCTTCTGAACTGATAGCCACGCCGCTGTCGCTGCACTAGCAGGCACGCCGCAAGGCCATTGCTCCAACCTGGCTGCACCCTGCACTCCGATGCTGTGCTTGGTGGCAGGTGGTACGCAGGCGCGCAAGCCACCCACACGCGAGGCTGTCCTGTACGTTGCATGCCCCGGCACGTGTTCCTGTTGGTCCTGCCACCCGGCCCCCACCTGCAGGTCCCCTCCGTCCATGACCAGGCCCGCCAGGTTGGCCCGCGCGTCCAGCGCACCCATGCCGCGGTCCGAGCCGCCGCAGCACTCCAGCAGCTGCGCGCAGCCGGGAGTGCATAAAAAGGAGTTGCTAAATGACAAACAACGCTCAGCTCATTTTTAGCTGCAGCAGGCGGCAACGAGGACAATGGAGGAGCCTGGCTTGTTCAGGTGGAACATGCAAGGGGTGCACTGACGCAGCTGCGGGTGTACACCGGCAGGCGGTGTACCTGTAGTGTCAGCGTGCTCGCCTGGCCCCCGTACACCCACCTTGACGGACGCCTCCATCAGCTCCAGAGCCTCACGCCGAGCGGCGCCGCCGCCACCCGCATTTGCGCGCTGCGCCTGTGGGCGGAACCAGGTTGCATGACAACCAAGGCTGCGTGAGTCGTGGCAGTCAGCAAGGGAGCTTTTCCACAGGGCGTGGTCAATCCACCTTGGTCGCACACCTGCCCCACGCTGGGCGCTAAGGTGCGTGCAACTGATAAGAGAGGATGACGAACAGACTTGTTTAGCCCCCGGCATGTTTGGAGATTGGTCCCAAACGCAACGCAGTACAGCATAAAGCAGCGGGGCCGACACCAATAGGACGAACGCGCCAGCACTAGGGCGCCATGCGGAGCACATTGCTCCTGCACCTCCTTTTGCTACCCGACGCCAAGCACAGCCGCCATGAGACCATGCTTCCCCCCCGCCCCCTGCTCAGACCATCCACCCACCTGCACCAGCCCCAGGCTGTTGAGGGTGTGCCCCAAGTCCTCCAGGAACGGACCCACAGCCGCCCGCGCGGCCCCCGAGCCCCCGCCCGCCGCCGCCGCCGCCGTCGCCGCCACCACCCCACCACCAGCCCCTGCAGCTGCTTCTCCCCCTCCTCCTCCTGCTCCTACGTCTCCCTCTTCCGCCACCGCCGCCGCAGAGCCGTCAGCTCCCTTCTCCACACCCCGGCCCGGCCCCTCCTCCTCCACGATGAGCTCCACAAGCGACCTCAGCAGTGCCATGATGGCTGGCAGCCGCTCCGCCAGCTGTGACTCTGATCCCTTACTGCTGCTGCCGTACGGGTCCCCCGACGCCGTACCGCCTGTCGCACGGTCTCGGTGCGACGGGCCGACGGGCGCTGCAGGCCCGGCATGGGGGCTGTCGTGGTGGCGTGGGTCTGGCTGGGGGCTCCCTTGGCCGGGTCCCATGCCCACGGCCGTCAGCAGGTCGCCGAGCTGTGTACGGCAGGAGGTACAAGGCACGCACGTCACGATTGTGGCGACGGGCGAGGAACGACCCATGGGTCGAGGGGTGGAGCAACGAGCGTGCAGACTCCGGTTTTTTCCTTGATCATACTTTGCAAGTGCAGCTGCGGCGCGCATACATAGATGTCTATGCTCGACCCAGAGGCATGCCCCGCTCGGCCAAGTAAGACACCGTACTCCTCCCCATGCACCTCGCTCCTGTCCCATCCGCGCCCCCCGCACCTGCACGGTGAGGTGCGGCGCGTTGGCGTGCAGCGCGCGCAGCTGGCAGCCTAGCGCGCGCAGCAGCGTGCCGTGCGCCTCGTCCGCCTGGCCCAGCTTGTACTGCAGCATGCCCACGTCGCACAGCGGGCCGTACGCGGTGTGCGTGTTGCCATACGCGACCTCCAGGTACGGCACCACCTGGCGATACGGCCGTGTGGCACAGTGGGTTGGGAGCGGGGCATCCAACCGGGACCGAGACGCACTGCTGGACAGTGCAGGGGCCTCACAAGGGCAAGTACTCTACTTGGGGTTGGGCCCCTGCCTGCGCGCCCTCGGGCGGCCCTGGACGCGGTTCACCACCACCCCTATCTACCATGGCAACCCCTCGCACTACTCCTGCCCCCGGCCCCCGGCCCACCTGCTGCTGCAGCAGCCCCAGCGCCAGGCCGTGTGCCCCCAGGTCCTCGTGGCAGTGGGCCACGTTGCGGAGGGCCTGCGGGGGCACGGGAAAGCAGTGTAAGGCGTCAGGCAATCAGGGCCTGCGACCGGGAGCGCCGCGTGCAAGGCGGAAGCGGAGCACCATTACTAGGAGGTTGTGGTCGCCTTATCGCCTAAGATCGCATCCAGATCATGCACGGAGACAGTCGGACGCTAGGCACACCCTGGCCACCACAGCCCTACCCAAGGCACAGCCCCGTGCCGTGCTTTGTCGTACCGTGAGCGTGCTCCTGTCCGCGCTGCCCCTGCTGGTGGTGAAGGCCTCCGCCGCCTCCCGCGCCGCGCCAAGCGCCTCCCGCGCCGCGCCGCCGGCGCGCAGCAGGCTGGCGGCCTTGAGCGCGGCGTCCCCGTGCGCCGCCGACCCACGGGACACCGCGCGCACAGAGGCCAGCTCCGAGGTGGCGCTCTGGGAGGGCAAATGTTTGATACCATGGTTGTGTATCAGATCCGTGGTTGCGTATTAGTTTCATAGTTGTTACACTATGGGGATAGGAGTGCGGTCCGAGGGCGAGTACGAAGCGGCGGGGCGTGAGCCTGGGCCGGCGAATACGGAAGGTACAGAGGTCAGCCCGGTGCACGCGATGCTGCTATGCGGTAGCTGGTGCTGGGGCTTCCTCGTGCACCCCGTCCAGCAGCTGCGTGTCGCGCACCTCCACGATGGCCTTCTTGATGTGCGTGTTGAGGCTGTCGGAGCCCATGGTGGCCCGGATGTCCGCCAGGATGCGCACACGGTCGGCGTCTACGGTGGCCTGCGGTGGTCAGGGGGCATGCACGGCGGGAACGTGCGCGCGGTGTGGACCGGGACGGCTGGAGATGGGCCGGAGTGGAGTGCCAGGGTGTCGGCGGCGTTCCCGCAATCTCACCCATGCCTCCTGAGCCGGTCGGCGCAGGCGTGAGCTTGCACTACCCGCTGCTGCTGCCAGTGTGTCCGCGCACCCACCTGCGCCCGCTCCACGTCCAGGTCGCCCCACACGCGGCGCAGCTCCCCCACGTCCAGCGCCGCCGCCAGCACCCGCAGCGCTCGCGTGCCGCGCCGCCGCACCGTCTGCCAGATCTCGTACAGGCACCAGATGCGCGTCAGCACCTGCCCGCTGCGGTCCAGCACCTGCGAATGCGTGCATGCGTGTTGAGGTCAGCGCACGGGGTGTGCAAAGGCAGCTGTTTGCGACCTGTTGAGTACCCCAAAACCACGGTTTTCGCGCAAATCCGCCACCCCACCGCTTGTTCAAAAACTGACTACAAGTCGCTTAGGGGTCTGCCTTGCCCGTTGCGTCCACTCCACTCCGCCAATTCATCAAGTCCTTGCGCAATAGTCCCGGCGAAGAACCCCAGCACATAACCCCGGAGAAAGCCTTATCTACATGCTACCGTCCTTGGCTTTCCAGGTCGAAGTCCCCCAATGCAAAAACTCAATTACTCCTGTCCAAGCACGCACCAGCAACGTAGCATCAGAGGAGCCCACCACCTCCTGCAGGTTGGCCAGGTCGTCCGCCTGCCAAGGGGAGGCACATGCATGTCCAGGTAAGCCGGTGATAAGGGGCTGAGAACCGGGCAGCACGCAAGGGGCTGCAGGGCAGATAGGAAGGTGTGTGTTGGCCAGGCCAACGGCCCGCCGTGCTTGCATTAGGCGGTTGTAGGTGGAATGGTGGTTGGCTCGCAGGTGCACGGTGCAGGGCCCTTAAAAACGTGCACTTGCGTGGAGTCGGAGGTTCGGGCCTCACCTGAGTCGTGTTGGGGTGCTGTGGGGCCATGCGCGCCAGCAGCACACGCAGCAGGGCGGCGCGGGAGGCAGTCACGACACCGGTGGCAAGGAGGGAGGCAGCAGGTGAGAGGGCGGAAAAGAACAGCAACGAGCGGATCGCGTGGCTGTGGGAGGTTCAAGGAAGTGTGGCCCCCAGCCTGACTGCTGGAGTTTGCAATTGAGGTCACTGCCGGTAACCTCGCTGCACCATAGGGCAGGGCCGCTATCGCCTCTAGCACACACGCAGCACGACAACCGGCACGCGGTGTGCATGCACGTTAAGACAGCACAGCAGGGCCCATGCAACGGGCCCCTTTTTTGAGCCGTAGCAGGCTCCGTGGTGCCGCGGCCAGCTCGGTGCATGGATGCGCAAGCTGCACGAACCTGGTTTATCGCAAAGATGTCGATCCACACGAAGGTCCTGTCCAGCAGGTCCCTCCTGCCAGCGAACCGCAGCGTCAGCGCGTCGACCAGCTCAGCATTCGTCCCTGGCGGCAGCCCGCACCCCGCTCCCGCCGCACCCGAATCCACACCAGCGGTAACCCCAGCACCCGCTCTCCCTCTCGAAACCCCCCTGCTGGAAGCTGACGAGATGCGTGCAGCCGCTCGCCCTCCGGGTGCAGAGCCGGCGGGCCCCGGCCCCTCCACTCCCCCCTGGCTCGGACGCCCACCGTAGGCGGAGGAGGCCGTGAGGCCGTTACGCATGGGGCTCATAGCCGCTGCTTCTGGAGCCCCATGTGGTGCGCCGCACATGCCGTTGCCTGTGCTAGCGGCGCTGCGTGCAGCGGTGCCACTGCCATTGGCTGTCAGTGGGAAGAGCAGCGACCCGTTGGCAAGCGGCGCCCCTACTACGCCTCCCCGCCCCTGCCCGCGCGACTGGCCTGCACCGCCGCCCCCGGCACCGGCCCCACCCGCGTCCGCTGCCCCCGTGTGGCTGAGGGTCATAGATCTGGTAGATGTGCTGGTGTTGGAGGTCCGGCCCCAGGACAAGAAGGTCCCTCCAATCAACGGAGAGCCCCCCGGCCCCGCCGATGCGTCCGCGGCCCCTGGGGGCCACGTCCCCGCCGGCAGGGCGCCCCCGGTCATGCCTGGCGATAACGAGGGGGGCATGGCACACCTCCGGTTGCCCTCGAAGCTGCCGCCGCTGCGGAGGCTCCTGCCGCTGCGGCTGCCCCCTTGGAGCGGGCCGTTAGGGAGAGAGGACGATGAGGGTAGCCGGGAGGCGGGTTGGGAGGCAGGCGGGGGCCCGGGCGAGGCCTGCATGCCGAGGTAGGAGGGCGGCCGGGCCAGAAGGGGGTTGAGGGAGGCGCAGGACCCTGGGGTGGGGTCGATGCTGGGGTCGGCAAGCCACCCGGAGGCCTCGGCTCCAGGGTTGGAGCCCAGGGTCTCCCCTGGTAGGGCGGCCAGCCAGCTGCCCCGACGGTCCAGGTGGGGAGTGGATGGCGCTCGGGAGGAGCTCCGTGTTCCGGCCCGGTGTGGCTGTGGGGGCTGGGGGAGGGTGCAGAGGTCGGGGGGCTGCGCGGTGAGGCTGTTGGAGGAGGAGCGACGGGCGGGCGGCGGGTGAGGGTGGGCTGCAAGGCTGCTTGACAGGGACTGGGGCTGGGTGCAGCTGCCAGTGGGGTGCGTGGAAGCTTGGGATGCAGAGTGCATGGGCCCGGCCCGCAGCCGGGACGAGAATTGTCGGAGGACGTGGGCGGGGTCGGGTTTGGGATCGAGGACCAGGGGTGGCGAGGGCGGATGAGGATGAGGAGGCTGAGGCGAGTGGCTGCTCCTCCGGCGAAGCGAGTCGAGCAGGGGTGTGGCGGCGCGCGTGTGGTGCTGAGGCTGGGTTGGGGCTTGGCTGTGGGGTTGGGCGTGGGCGTTTGGGGTGGGTTCCAGAGACGCAATGGACGCGTATATGCCGCTGGGGGACGAAGCAGAGGCGCAGGCAGCAAACGTCACGTCGCAGTCGGCTCCGTTCGTTGCTGTGCTACATGGCGCTCCAGCACCATGCCGCTGTTCCCCGCAGCTGCGTCTTGGCTGGGCTGGGTGCTGCTGGGCCCCGGGCTGCGAGCCCCCGGGGCGCTGGTGTCCCATGGACACGCACACCGGCGCTGGGCTGTTCCGGCCGGCAGGTACGAGCCCCCCACGGCCTCCCCCGTGCGGCTCTGCGCCGCATGCACCTACGCCCTCCCCCAAAGGCTGCCCTGCAGCCGCGTGATTAGCAGCACCAGGGCCGCCTGCGCTCGCGCCGCTGGCAAAGCCAGTGGCGGTAAGGCCCCCCGCCGCTAGCCCCGGGCTTCGAGCGCGGCAGCCCCCGGCCGCCTCTGCCCCAGATCGCGATTGAAGCATGGCTCGGGAGCCGGCAGAGCTCAGCCCTGATCCCCGTCGCTGCGAGCCGTTGTGCTGCAGCTGCTGTTGCGGGCCCGTAGCAGCCGCATCCGCAAAGTGCCCTGCCACCGCGGCCACAAGCTCCGCGCAGAAGTCGCAGCCCCAGCGGTGCGACACGAACAGCTGGGAGCGGCCAACAGCGGTGGGGGGCACGGAGGAGAGGGCCACGTAGCGGCACCTCTGGGCCACTGTGGCGGGCTTGACAACCCTCTCCACCACATCCGCTGTGGAGTAGCGGTCAGGGACCTGACAGGTAAAGGACAACGTGCAGAGCAACTGGTTTAGCCCATATCATGTTCCTGGTTCATCATTCTGTGAGGTCTGGGGTGCAGTGCGTGTCGAGAGTGCCGGGTGCAGCACGGTGCCAAGCGCCTCGGCTCGGGCGTTAGAACAACGAGGTCAGCGCCATTATCGCCCTGAGGACACAAACTTCACACGCGCCGCAGCTTCGTGCGCCGCTGAGGCAGACCTTCCTCTTGAGAGGTTGTTGGGGACTCACCTGACGCGCAAAGGATAGAAGCCAGCCCAGCGACACCGCACATTCGCTGACATGAGCAGTATTCAGTGCATCGTTCATGGAAGTGAAGGTCCAAGTGGTGGGTGATGGTGCTCCTCAACATGCATGTGAAAGAAGTCCAACGACACCTCTAGACTGCCTCCCACGCCACGCCATACTGTGTGGAGCAGCCTTCAGAGTTTATAAAACGTTCCCTTCCATGCGTTGAGGCGGATGGCTGGGTCCGTATTGAAGACAAGTACCTATACAACTGCGGGCAGAGCTATCTAAACTATTGCCCGATTATACTGTTTTGGCGAGCTCCTATTTACTACTAGTACTGGCCTACATGCTCCGTACTTCGTTCACTCTGAGCTGAAGACTCATGCCAAATAGTGCTCACAGCAGAGGCTCACAGTGTTCATATCTTTGTTGTGAGAAGCCAGGAAAGTTTGAACGGCATGGATTGAATTAGTATGCGCAATGTACACATGCAAAGGTAGGAGTCTCACGGAGCTTGACACGGAGGTGCGCTCAAGCTGCGCTCGTCGAACCGTGTGGGTCTTGAGGCACGTGTGGGTCGCAGCTAACTGCTGTCCACCCGTGCCTGACCCTCCATCCTGGCCGCCGGGAGTGAGATATTAAGTCTTAGTTGCTACAGGAATACGTTCTTGTAGAAGGTGGTGGGTGATGGGTTTGCTAGAAGGTGGCGGGCCCGGTGGAGGTTCCGTCTTGCGCATACCGGCAGTCTGTGCCCTGCACCATTTACCCTCGGTAACCTTTGCCACCTGACTTGTGCGCCAGTCTAAAACCAAAGCCGTGACGTCCTTGATCGTGATTTACTCTTGGAGGAGTGATTGCCATGCCCGTCTTCGACTCCAGCAGAAGAGAGAAACAGAGCTCATGCGACTGCACCCCAGTGCTCACCTCACATCCCCACCCTCGTGTCACAACACAGAAGCGGACAGTCAGGTGATTGCATGATGGTTGCTGCAGCCCTGTTTCCACGACAGTACGGGGCTTGGGGCCATTGGGGATGGGTCAGGCAGGAAACCTTGTCTGGGTGGAAGTACCGGAGGGGGATGGGGTAGTGCGCTGTGGTCCCGGATGTAGGCCATGGGGCCTCACCTCTGTACTGTATGCATGCTCTTGCAGTTCTACTAGCCCTCCGAAAACCAACCCCCGTCCATGTTCGGAGAGAGAGCGTCCATGCTCCATGGGGAAAACCTCTGCAGTGTTGGGGCCGTCACTTTGGCATGCAGTTTTATAGGGCCTGACCTCTGCTTCCGACCTGCACATCGGTAATGGCTAAGTTTGACGTTGATCGCCGTTGTCGGGCCCAGAGGCAACGGAACACAAATCAACGCAATAATTGGAAGGCGCGGCCAAGGCCCAAGCAATACGGTGGCTCAATGCTGAAGATGGTCCAATCTGGCCCTGCGGAACAGCTCCTGCGTGTGCTGCCCTGGGCTCCAGAACGGGACAAGCAACGGCTGGACATGGCAACACCTAGCCTGGATGGACAATGTTCTTGTACGGTACGAGGCAAAGCGGGAAGGGCCGGCATGATGCGCATGGCAAACCAGAAGACGCGTGGACCTGCGTGGACAGCTCTCGGCTGCCACAGCTGGCCACAACAGGCAACGGCACTGCATGAGTCCACCGCACCAGACCGCACCGGCGCAGCTCCATCTGGCTCCATCCACCCCCTGGGCCCTACCCCAGGTACAGCAGGCAAGGACCCAGGCCGCAAAAAATTTGGATGCCACAACCCCGCCTCCCTGACCAATCCTTCTGGGCTGCAGGCAGGGCTGCGTTCCCAAAAACGAACACACGGGGGTCTCCCCTGCCCTATTGTATATCACTTAAGGCCGCGTGTAGGTCAGGAAATGTGTTTAGGGCTGCGGCTAGGAGCAGCTTAAAGTAATCCAACACGAGGTGTGCTCGTTCTGCTTTCGGTGTGCGGGGTAGTGCGTTCTGTTGCCACCAGGGGTAAGACTGGGGGACTTCCCCTGGCAAAACGGACACGTGCAGCCCAGCGCCTCATCGTGACTGGAGCGACCACCCAGCTTCCAGATAATACGAGCTTCCTCAAATGCAGTCAACACCATATGATGTATCTAAAACTAGCACTGCCCCAGTGGGCCCCAGCACTGCGCAGCTGACGCTGTGACAGGCCCGCCAGCCACTCTTCAACCGCTTTCGTAGCTGTGTTCCAAGGTATACACATCATGCGGTCCTATGTGCCTTGCACGCTAGCTACGTGGCCAGGTAGCATCGCGTTGCCCTTCGCTGCACCTGGGCACGCGCAAGGAGTGCATCTCTACGAATCAGCCGAAACAGAATGAGCTTCTAGTCTTTGTTTGTGAGCAGGCGCAACTTTCGCCTCGGTAGCGCCAGTGTGCGACTGCCCTTGGGGGCAGATGAGTACACAGAGGATAACGTCGGATGAGCCCTTAGCCTCACAAGACTGCAGGTCCGCCCTATGTTGCAAGCAATGAGACCTGTATCGTGCATGCTACGCGGCGGATAGCGGGCCGGCGACCGTGCGCTGCGTTGACCCAACCTGGATGTTGGCAGCTTGGGGCGTAAGACAACACACAATTATGTAACTCGTTCACGCCATTGTAACACTCAGCAGGTTGCTTCGAGGGTATGTTGTGGGTGCACAGTAGTGGGTGCACAGTAGTTGGGCAACGTACGATACGGTGCGATGGGACGACCCCGCTTCCACCCACTTCGCTATACCTCTCATTGTACCCACTATTGTATTCATCTCAGTTCATGAACCATCAATACTTCGACGCGCAGCCCCACACCTCGTGCACTTAGCGTTAGCACGACAAGCGCATTTCCTTTGTCAGCACGTTCACGTCTAGGCTCCTCAGCGCCGTGCCGGCCCTACAAGCCATCCAAAGGAATGTTTGAGGGCTCAGCACAGCCGAGCGGCCTGCCCTGCTGGCCTCAACAGCCGGCAGTTGCAGGCTCTACAGGTCGTGCCTTGTTCTGCAAGGGCCTATCCAAGGGCTGCACCTCCAACCACCTGCACGCTATCTTCTCTCAATTTGGGACAGTTGTCGACTGTCAGGTGAGCTCGGGAGGGCGATGCCCAGGGCTAATGCCGCTACGTCTCCCACGCAACAGGGCATAAAGAATCCACCAAAAACTGCTACTTGCCCACTGGTGAAAACTAGCGTATAGGTTCGTGCAGAAGGTAGTCAGTCCTGCTGGGTCGGTTGCCGGACTTACTCGGAAGCCACCTTGCAACTCCAAAGCACACGGAAGCCCCAACCCATCTCCTCCTTTCATGTTCTGATATCATCTTACGAATGTCGCTGCCTCGCCGCTGTGCAGATTGCTCGGCACCGAAGTGGGCGCAGCGCGGGCTTTGCCATCGTCACCTTCCTGCGCAACGAAGAGGCTGTCGCAGCCATGCAGTCCGTGGACGGGCTTATCTTTATGGGCCGTCGCCTGAGCATCCGGTGGTTCAGCCCGGAGCGCGCGATGGAAGGGGGTGCCACCGTGGACGTGCTGGGCATGGCTCAGCAGCAGGCCCTCGTTCAGGCCCTGCAGCAGCTCGCCCCGGCCGACCTCATGGCTCAGCTGGCTCAGCTGATGGAGCCTAAACCTCTTGCTCAGCCGCAACCACAGCCACATGTGCTTAACTGGCTAACGGTGAGACATGTCAATGACATGCTGGGTCGCGCGGTAGACGTTCAGTCGCATGTAAGCTGGCACCAGCTGCACGCCAACTGGGTCAACGCCATTCAATCCAACTGCATATATGCGTGCTTTACACCACTGCTGGCGCGCGTTGCGCGACTTGAAGCGCACACTAGCCCGGAGCTGGGAGCCGAAGCGGCGTTCCCTCTACTTCAGACCACTGGCTTGGTTCCCCAGGACCATTTGCCGAACCCAACCAATAGGGACATTGACTTTTTCTCGCGACCCACTTCCTGCCCGGTTGCGTCCGCAGCAGCACCAGGACCCCACTGCACCGTTCGCGGCGCCGGAGCTCACATCGCCAACAGCGCCCCTGGACATCCTCAACAACCTATCTCTGCTGTCGCTGGCCGAGCAGCACCAGCACGTGGCACCCAATTTCGCCGCCTCGTCCGCAGCGGGGTTGTCGAACAGCCCCACGACGCCCAGCTCGATGGATGTACCGGACGGCGCAGTCTTTGTGACAGCGGGGCCGCAGGTCGGGGCTGTCAAGGGCAACGCTGCAGCTGTCAGCCGCCTGACCACCAAGTGGTGCAACAGCTCCGTTGCAAACGGAAGCGCAGCCGCTTCCATTGCGCCCTCGCTCGCGGACGACGCGGCCTCCGAGACCGCCTCGGTACACGCCAGCGATGACAGCAGCATTGCTACGACCACTGTCCGGCACAGCGGCGGCGAGAGCAACCTGGGCAGCGGTGACGGATCCTCCCCCGTTGTGCCGCTGGACACCGCGGCCGTGGCCGCCACCACCACCACGGCCCCAAGCCTTGACAACACTGACATCGCCACTGCACCGTCCGCTGCCTCCCGCCCCAGCATTGCATCTGACCCTGGGTACATGCAGCAGCAACAGCAGCAGCTGAGGCGGCCTGGTCAGCAGGGGTCTGCCACCTGCAGCCTCCCTGGCGCGCCTCCTATCCTCGCCCCCATCCGGACCGCCATGCCCCAGCCGCAGCTGCAGGCGCCACTCCCGCCGAACCTGGCCGCGGTGGCCGCAGCGGCATCCCGGCTGCCACCCAAGCCCGTGCCTGCCGGGCCTCAGTTCTCGGGCATGCACGGTGCTCACCAGGACCCGCGTCAGCTGCAACAGGCACTGCAGCTGCAACAGGCGTTGGCGGAGCAAGCCCGTAGCATCAACAACGCGCAGCAGCAGTACGTGGACGCGCTGGCCAAGCTGGCCATGGCGCGCGACCAGGTGATGGCGGCTGCTTCGCTTCTGGGCACCGCGCCTCCGGTCGCACCCGCTCCTGCTCAGGTGCCGCGCATGCCGCAGCACCTGGGCGGCCTAGCCATGCCGCAGCAGGCGGGGCAGTCGCAGCTTGGGATGATGGGTCACCCTTATGGAGCTGCCATGGCGCACCAGCAGCAGCAGCAGGTGCCGGACCTGCAGGCGCTACTGCTCATGCAGGGCGCTGGGCTACGGGGCTACTAAGCAGCAGCGCCTGTTGACGTTCGGTTGGCAAGCATTAATCGTGATCAGCTACGCAGCTGCGGTGCATACGCATCAGGTGATTCAGCATGACCTGGTTTTTGGCTATGGGCGGTAGGAGCATGGCTGTCTGTACTAATGGGATGATGCTCGTGGCTAAGGAAGGAAGCTCGGGCGCTGAGGCGGTAGGTTTTAGTATTAAGGTCTCTGCAGCGACAGACGTAGCGCGGCCCTGTGCTGCTATAGATGACGTTGACTTAGAGCAAGGCCACCCGCCATGAAGGGTGCCTCCGTGCACGCATGCTCCATGGCTCCTGAAGGGAGCTGTGCTTATCCGGTGGACAGAGGGTGCTTTCCACAGCGGAGCGCCGGTAGCGCAAAGGCGGCTGGGCCCATCTGGCTTGGCACGCCCGCTAAGCTGCTTACCCCACGCGCAGCACACAGCCTCTAATGCTAGTCAAAGGAGCTTGCCAGGCAAACCCGTCGGTGCGCGGTTGCAACATCACCGCTTACGCGTGTCTAACTATCAAACCCTGTCTGCCACTGCTGGTTGATTGCACCGGCTCATTCATTAGGATGGCAGCTTACGTGTCCTGACATTGTGTGGTGCCATGACACGGACTGTGTGTTGCGCTGGTCATGGCATCGCCGCGTCACGTACTGCGGCCGTCCCGGTGGTCTTACCTTGATGTGTGTCATCCTCTCTGTTCTTCAGTCTACAACGGATGCGTGATGGGCTTGTGTGTTACCTGCGCATGTGCGAGGGGTTGGTACGGCATGTTGCACAGGCTGCGCGTACGGTATTCACTCAGCCTTGGGCCCGCACTACTGAGCGGCAGCAGGGGTGTGCATCCGCTCTTCAGTATTTACCTTTTTTCTTTGTGTGTCTTTTTCTTCCTCTGCACTCGGTACTCTTACCTTTATATAGCTTTTCCTGTTGAAGTCTTGTGGGAGTCTGTATGTGGCAAGCGGTGCTAACACGCCGCCAGTAACAGACAACGACGGGGAAGTGGGCTTTGCACCCCATGTGACACGCACCTTCAAAGGTGCTCTGGACAACGAAAATCGCCTGTGTAAGGAGTAACATGAAGCCTTGCGCCGTGTGCTTCATTCGTGCTTTCTGACCGCTGATCTCTTTTCATGCTATGCCGCCTTCAGTTGCGCCTGGCATGGCGATGGCTGGCACGCGCTTCGAAACGAAGGGAATCCCTGCTGCCGTGCTGGTGCTGTGGCAGCACGGCAGGGTCCTTTCCTAGAGTCTCCGGCAGTTAGCAGACAAAAGAACCCGGTCAAGAAAACATCATAGCTGGTAAATCGCGTTTGTGAGGCGGGGCACCAGGGGGCACCCATCCAAACTTGCTCCCTCAGCACGGCCAGCATGGCGAGCACGAACGGTGGGCAGATCCCGTTCGCAGCGACTGGCCTCGAGTCGACGTCTCGGCAGCACTGTCTATCTAACTCTAAGCTTATCTTCGGCGATATAACTACCGGTATCGTAGCTGTGTATACCGTAGGTGCTGTTTTATACAGGCCTTCAGGCTGCTTGTAGTGTGCACAGGGCCCTGCGCGCTGGCCCTGCTACAGCTCCTAGAGCCCGTGTCTCTGACCTGGCCGACCTCCGACCTCATGCGAGAGCTGCTGGCCGCTAACAAACTGACGCACCATCTTCAGCGGCCTCCTAGGGCTCCTGTCCCTGCTCGCGGCGATGCAGTACGCCACCGCGGGGGAGCTGCGGGCGTGTCCATGGCCTTCCTGCTGTCTAAGGCTGGATGCAACGTGGTGAGCTGCCCCGGCAGATGCACCCACGCCAGGTCCGTAGGCCTCGTCCTGGGCGGCTTGGAAGCCTTCTGTGCTTTGCTACAATACCGGTACTATCTTACAGTATCCCAATCGTCAAGTACTGATACGTTACAGCCTGTCCTAATAGCTTTCAGTCAAACGAAGACTGCACGAGTGCAAGCCTACCGCAGGCCTTCGCCCCATTGCTCCCTGACAGCGCAAGCAGCTGCAGGTTCCGTCTGGCATTCTACAACAACGAGTGCCATGAGGTGAAGCTGCTCCTTAGCCCCGACTACTGTTAGATCCACGACAGCTTGGGCAGCCGAGCTCCCTTGACCGCCTTCTGCAGCGCTGCGTGCTCCTCCTGGCTTGCCTGCATTGGGGCAGGAAAATGTGCACTTTTCACAGATGATGGTTGGCGACCTGCATCGCGAATGCCATCCCTGACAGCGACGCTGCACCGGTGCAACACTCGAATGTTCCTGACAGCGGGCTGTTGTGACGCAGGCCTTCTGCACGCTCCGCAGCTGGCGCTGCGCCATGGCGCCAGCGCACCACCCTGACGATGTGACGAACCCTCGCATCCACAACCGCCCAAGCCGCTGAACCCCTCCTGCCCAACAGCCTATGACGACGCAGGCCCCGCTCCGTTGGCCTTGATCAATACAACCCAACGCATCGACACAGATCCCCGGCCGCCTGCAGCAGCCTGGGTCCACCCAGCCCAAACGCACACAGGCCCGCACAGAACGCGACACGGCTCCACAGCCCCACACGTGCCCCCGGCCCACCTGCAGCAGAGTGGCCACGGCAGGCAGCAGCAGGTCGCGCTCCTGGGAGCGCCCCGCAGCGTGCGCCTCCAGGAACTTGAGCAGCACGTTCCTCAAATACACCAGGTCCACAGCCTCCGACCGCGCACCTGCCGCTGCCCCTCCCCCCGCCCCCGCCCCGGGCCCGCTCGCGGTGCCATTGGCGTGTTGGGACGAGCCCACGGATTGCAGCGACGCTCCTAGCCCTGTCCCCGCTCCGGTCCCCAGCCCCGCCGTGCTGTGTGGAGCTGTTCCGTCCAGGTTGTACAGCCCTCCGCCGCCCACACGGTTCTGCACCTGCCACTTGGGGGTCATGGTGACGGTGTGCAGCGGGGGCGGCGCCGTAGCGCCTCCGGCGCCAGGGCCCGTGCCGCTGTGGCTGCTGCGCCCGCTGCCGCCGCCACCGCTGTTGCCGCCGCCTCCCCCGCCGCCCCGGCTCGCCGCCGCTGCCTGGGCCGCTCTCTGCTCCCAGGCAGGGCCCCCAGACGCTGCAACAGAGGCTTCCAGCGCAGCCTCCCTGCTGTGCTGCTCCGCCTCTCGCGTGGTTCGCGTGTTGACGAGCATGACCTGCACACGGAGGGTGGGCATGCCAAGGACCATGCCACAGCAAGTCGGCGACAGCAGTCACGCTGTCCTTTTCACTTCCGCCTTGCATTACATCTGAATGATTGAAAGTATGCACAGTCAGGTAATAGCCACCCAGTGCTGCCAACGGTGCGGTGTGCCAAACTGTGCTGCCCGGCAGTCCATGCCGTACCGTAGTGGCTACAATACTACCAGTAGAGCGGTCGGTACCTGTGCGTGGGCGTCAGTGAGTTGTGCGCGCAGGTGCTGCAGCTGGTCGGCTAAGGCGGCGGCCGCTGCGGCAGACTCGGCCTCCACGCGAAGCAGCTCCTCCTCCTGTGGGCAGGTTCCGAGGTCTGGGTCAGGGCAGGGCCCGGGATCGTAGGGCACCAGCTGCGCCGCCATCTGCCTCCACAGTGCACGTCCAGCTACGAGGCAGACAGCCCAAACACGTCAGCGGCAGTGTCTACCCTTGCGGGGTACGGTGACCAGGAACGGGTGGGGACTCGCGACGCGGGATAGTCTCCCCACGCCTCCCCTTGCCCCTAAGGTACGCAGGCGTGAACGCTACAGTGCACCCACCCTGCTCCTGAGCTGTTCCCGCAGCTCCTCCCGTTCCCGCTCCGCTGACTCTAGCCGCCGCGCCGCCTCATCCCGAGCCGTTGCCGCCGCCGCCGCGCGCGCCTCAAGGCCCTGCACCAACACACAGCACAGATAGTCCTTACAACCTGCAAGATTTTGAGGCTTTTTGGTTGTCCACAGATGCTGTGGGAAATAAGGCTACTTCGCTGAATCCTTGGTTTAGTAGGTTGTGTGAGATGCCCGGTACCGGTACCACATGCTACGTGGCGTGCGACTCGTGTGCCATGGCAGTGGCTAGTACTCCCTTGCAGCCGTACGGGCACGCACCTGCACCTCCTCCCGCAGGTCCGCGGGCCACAGCGCGCGGCTGGACAGCGCCGTGGCCACCCGGCGGGACACCTCGGCCGCCACCGAGGACTCGGCGGCGCGGGCACGGGACTCCGCAGCGTGCAGGTGCTCCTGTGGCGGCGTGTAATCGTAACTGTAACTGTAACCGTGACTGCAGCCGTAAGCGTTACCGGGTGACACACAGCGGCTGCGCTCGCGTGCGGTACTCGGCCTTGTGCAGGCAGCACAAGCTTTCTTTTGGTGGAGGCTTTGCTGCAAGGCCCCTACCGTACCTCTGCCGCGATCGCCCGCTCCGAGCAGTCCTTGGCTCGTGCCTCCGCCGCCGCCAGCAGCGCCGCCAGCCCCATCAGCTCCTCCTCGGCGCGGGCCTTGGCAGCCGTCAGCTCCGAGCACACCTGCGATGGACCAGGTGAATAGCACCATGAGAGCGAAGTCAGGCTCCAGGGGAGAGAAAAAAAAGAGTTGGGGCTGCTGCGGGGAGATGCGGCAGGGACATCGACCGTGTCAGGGTTGAGCCGAGCGAAGCATACACGCCGGTGTACACCGTACTACTGCGGGCGCATAGACTACCGGTATTTTTGAAGGTGGGAAACTTCCACAGGGCGCCCCAAGGTACGACCTTCCTTCCCAGACCTCTCCGTACCTTACGGCCCAGGGCTCACCCAGGGCCTACTACGGTAGGGACCGCGCCCCCGCACCTTCTTGTAGTGCCCCGCCACCTCCTGCTCCACCCTGCTGTCCGCCATGCGCTGGCTGAGCGCCAGGTTGGCGGCCGTCAGCTCGTCCACCCGCCGCGACAGCGCCGCCGCCTCGCCCAGCGCCAGGGAGGAGGCGGCCTCGCGCTGCTGCCACAGCTGCAGGGCACACAGGCACCGTTGCACTGTGACACAGCTCTGTTACACAGGCAGGGACGCAGCTGAAGGGGGCGTCACGGAACGCAGCTTATAGGCGGTGCCAATGGCACACTGGCCCTGCTGTCACTGCGGTGGCACGGGAGGGATTCGGATTACCAGGGGTTGGGTGTCTGGACTGCCACTGACGTGATGCCTTGCAAAATTGGCTGGCCCACCTGCACTTCGGCCTCCAGCTGGGCCACGCGCTTCTGGCTCGCCTCGAGAGATGCCTGTGGCCGCACACGCAAAATGCACACGCAAAGCTGCGAGGTGACATGCACCTCTTGCACAGCAGCACGTGGCACACCGCATCTGCGTCGATGTTGGCGCCGAGCGCACGCGTCCTCCAAGCATAGCATGCCTAGCCGCAAGACTTTTACCGAGAGCCTCCCCCCCTACAGCGCAAGCGATTAAAGCCCGACAACTGCAGTCTGACCTTGAGCTCTCCGTTCCCCTTCTCCAGCGCCTCCGCCGTCTTCCTAGCATCGGCCAGCGCCGCGGCCGTGCCCTCCGCCGCCTCCGCCGCCACTTTGCTGCTGCTAAGCGCCGCCTCCGCCACCGCCGCGTCGCGCGCCTCCGCCAGCGCCGCCGCTTCCGCCTTCAGCGCTGCGTGCTCCTTGGTCAGCGTGCGGTGCTGGGCCTGCGGAGCACAGGGCACAGCGCATGCGCCTTGGGACCCCGCATACCAAGATGGTCGCTCCCTGTGCCCCCTGCCCCTGTGCCCCGAGCCGTCCGTACGCATGAAGCTGCAATACGCTTAGCCCGAGCCCTCCTCGTTGGTAGGCACGCACCGCTGCACTACCCCCCGCGAGCACCCACACCGACCCGCGCGCCCGTCCTCCTCTCCTCCCAACACCCGCTCTGCCCGGCCGCCTTCATCAACTCCCCGCAACCAGGTAAGTGGACTCAAGGTATGCTGCCGGTATTCCACCGTACACCCCGTCTCCCACTGCCGCCGCCCTGGTCCTGCCCCGCGCCCCGCACCCCTGGCCCCAGTGGCGCCGCACCTCCAGCGCCCTCAGCTCCTGCTCCAGCCGCACCGCCCGCGCCTCCGCCCGCTGCGCCCTCCGCGCCTCCTGCCGCGCCGCCTCCTGCAGTTCCACCGCCATGTCCTGCAGCTGGGACAGCGACGCGCCGGCCCCGCCCGCGCCAACCCCGCCGTCGCCCGCGCCCTCGGGCCCCCTGCAGCATGGGACGGTACGGCACAGCCTGGTCCAGCATGCGTGTCGGCTGGTCCGAGGCAAGCAACCATGCGTTGGGGCACACTAGGGCTCCGTTGAAATAGTGCCGACGCACCTGCGCCTGGCTGCTGCCGCCGCCGCCTGCTGCGCCGCCGCCAGGGCCGCCTTGAGCTCCGAGACCTGCTTGCCGTACTCTGCGCACGAAGCCTCCAGCGCAGCCATGCGCTGCCGTACGGCAGGGTCCTGGGGCCAACACGGGAACCGCACACTGTTGTTGTGATGGAGAACCGCCTGACAAGCTGACAGCACATTCAGGACAGCAACTGGTGTGGTTTTCATGCCGACCGAATGTCAGCGAACCCCACGCCCGGAGGTGATGACATCGCCGATTCTCCGGTACTCTGCAGCTGCTTGAACCCATGGTGCTATCCCGGCTCACCACGTGTGGCTCGCGCGCTGTGCCGCGTGGCCCCAAGGCCAGGTCCAGCGGCCGCAGCCGCAGCGGTAGCACCACCTCAAACCGCCCACTGCCCCGACCATCGGCCGGAGCAGCAGCAGCAGCAGCAGCAGGCGCTACAGCAGCAGCAGCGGCCTCTCCAACTGCGCCCTGCGGCCCCGCAAGCCCCTGGGCCTCCCCGCCTTCCGAGCTGGTCGCTCCAAGGCCGTTTGCGGGTGTGGAGGCAGGTGCGGCCGCGCTGCTGGAAGCCCCCGCGCTCGTGCTGGGGCCCGCGATAGACCCCGAGGTGCGAGCCAGGGAGGGCCTGGGATGGGGCGACAAGTGTGTCAAGGATCGGGTTTGAACGGCCTTGGCCAGCATGGAGGAAGGCCAGGTGTTGCAATCAAGCAAGGCAGCGGTATGCCATGCACTGCAGTGAGTCGCTACGACGTGGAAAGGCCAAGACTCACCCTCTCCCCGCCAGGGCCGCTTTGAGCTGCTCGTTCTCGAAACGGAGCTCGCGGACCTGCGGTCGCACGCACGTAACAGCACACAGCAAGAGGGGATGTACACTTGTAACGATACTCAGGAACCTTTCCTCACAGCGCACGCAAGCACGGCGCGCTGGCAGCAAGCTGCATAAGCCCTCTAGAAGCTGGAGCGGTTGAACTCGCGTGGCAACACTTCAGTCAAACCCCGTACCACTAAACCCAAGAACCGCACCCCCAACGCCGCTCGATATCCCAAGGTTTCATAAGGACGTCCCAACGGTACGGTCACCCACCAACCTGCGGCTCCAGCGCTGCGAGCAGCACGCTTGCCACCCCCTCGTGCCCCTCCGCCACCTCCGCCGCCACAGCCAGGCTCTCCCGGATCTCCGCATCCAGCTGCCCCTCGTCCAGCCCCCCTTGCCGCAGCAGCGCCTGCAAACCGGAAGCACCGCACGCGGGGTTGGGCAAGGGCGCCAGCGATTTCTGGGTCATAAGCGCCCCGAGTCCCATTTGTGGGTTGAGATGTAGGAGATCTGGAGAAGGCACCAGAAGAAATCCTGGTAGTGGTGAGCACCGAGGGCAGCAGCAGCAGCAGCAGCAACGTCGGCAGAAGCCCAGCGGCAGCCCCAGTCCCCATTGCCACGCTTGCCTTCTTTAGTGCTGCGACCGTGTCTAGCAACTCCCGCTTCTCCCGGAAGTGCGACTTGGTCAAGGCTTGCAGGTCCGCCTTTTCGTACCATCGCAGCTGTGTTGCACGGGGAAGGAGTTGGAGGTGGCAGGGGACAGGTGTAGCACGTGAGACGAAGTGTACTCACAAGGATGGCATGTGGATGTATAACATCTGCATTTTGGTAGATAATAGCGGAAGCATACCTTGCGAGCGCTCTCCACAGGCAGGCTGCGAGCAACGCGAAGAGGAAGGTGTTTGGCGGGATGTGGGCATTAGTCGCCAGACGCCAGCCTTTTCATGTATATGCCAATATGTCCATTAAGGGTTGCTCACCGAAGGTATTGCTTTTCCGGCGCGGGAGGCGCAGGTGCCGATGCAGCAGGAGCTGCCTTCAGCACAGCGCCAAACGCGCCCACAAGCTTCTCCATGCTGACCGGAACACTTTGCTATTCTAAGAACTTCATAATTTGCAATGCTTACAGCCCTGAAGCGGCATTTTGGTGTGCGTTGGTCAGGTCACTACGTTCGACTTCGCTAGTAGCCCTTTGAGTCTAAATGCACGTGCATGATGCCCTACCGCACTTCAGGGCTGATGTGCAACCACCCAGTGACTGATCTGGCGGTTCCACATAGCCCATCAGCGTCGACACAGGTAGTTGCACAACTGCGAGTACCGGTATGAGGGACCGGTACCAGCGTCCGGACAGGGGAAGTTATTCTCCAGGTCCTATGTTGACACGACAGCATGATGCCATGTAGGTGCTGTCGGCAGGCTTATGTTCCTGGCCAACTACCAGAGTACTGCTATCGTACAACTGCTGCTCCACTAACCGCACAGTGCTCGACTGCCGTGCAGGGGTGCAGAGGCCCAGCGGAGGCCCCTGCACGCAGCCGAACTTGCCCACTAGGCTCCAGGAGAAAGGATGGAGGCGTTGCTGTGTTGGCCCGGCGGCACTCCACGGGTAGGTCCATGCGATCCACAGCTTCGCGTGCGGCCTTCGGTCAGGCACATCAAGTACAGCCGTCCTACGTCGACCACAGCGCTGGGGGCGGACTGGCCAGGGCTGGCCAGGGTTGTGAAGTTCCTGTTGGGCTCCCTAACCCACTGCCGTCCAGGAGACAGGCGGGCGACACGTGGTGCGATGGGGGAGCCAACGTGAGCCAGCAAGACACTGGGGCACTTGCCTGCTCATGGCTGCTGCATGCAACCTGCCCCGCCACCCGATGTTCAGGAGCTGCTGTACCTGGCTGTACCGGTACTGGCAGTGGGTTTGTGGACGCTATCGACCCTGTGCGTTCTGTGAGAGCGCGGAGTTCCGCCCAGCAGTTTCTTGTCGTGCAGGCCTCAGTGCTGTCCAGGGCTCGTCCATCGCACCTGCTGTACGGCGTTAACGGCTGCCTGCCGGTTACTTTTGCACCGCAGACGTCATATAAGTACGTAATAGTGAAAATGTTATCTCTTACCGTTGCCTTAACTTGGGCCCCCAATGTGCACGAGTGTACCGATTTTGCCATAAAGGTAGTCTGAAAGGTAGTGCGTTAGGTAACCGCGAGCCTCTCGTTGAGAACCCGGCGGTCTTGTAGATGACAAGAACCTGTGTCTCTGATACTTTTGAGCCATACGCGTCTTAGTTAGGGCCTGGTGTCACGTCAAATAACCAAATACGACGAGAAACGCGGCGTGCACTTACCCCCCTAGGGTACCAGCCGAGTCGCCTTTTTATTTGCGTGTTGACGCAGCCCAGAACTTGCGGACACGCGTCCTGAAGATGGCATTACATGCGCCACTTCGTCAAGGCTCTCGCCTCAGGGCCCTTCACCTGTTGCTCATCCTTCCGCTGTTCTCGCGCGCTGGAGGTAGGGCGATGTTATTTTGCCTTTGTTATTGCTTTATCAAGGGCCGCATCGCCTTCCTTTGGTTTTCGTGTCCTAACCAACCTACCTCGGGGCGACGCTGCGGTCGATGGCGCAGCCCAGCACGGAAACGGATGCAAAAGCAGAACCAATCAGTGCGTAGGATTGATGCTATGTTTAGAGCTCATTGACATCCTCCAGTGACATAACCAACTTGTAACCCGCCGGCGTGCGCCTTCGACACAGGCTACTCCCTCCACGCCGTTCAACATGCCTTGCAAGGCCCAGGCAGTCAAGGTCAGTCGTTGGAATGGGGTATGGCATTGGCTCGCAGGTTTGGCGAGGCAGGGCACGCAGCTAAGGGTTTCAAGGCCAGCACCAGGCCACCACCCTGCGCGCAATCCACTTGATCCCGAGCTGTGTGCGCTCGGGCAAAGGCCCCGATGCACGGAAACATGCGTGTCCTCCACACATGCATACATCACGCCTGGCGTGCCATGTTTCCAACCCCGTAATTCGCGGTGGCGCTGGAATTGCCCGTTTGCCAGGTCCGCATGCATTGTGTTGCACTAAGGTGGCCCTTGGGTGACCGTAACAGCTTCAGCCAAACATCCACGCACAATTTCAAGAGGGAGAAAAAACCCCGCAACGTGTTACCGTTTCTGCCTACCGTAACCGGTACCTTGTCCCCATCTGCAACGCGCAGTGCTGATGCCGCTCGAGTACGTGGGCGTGTCCGTGCTGGGTACACGTGTCAGCGCGAGCGTCCCCACGCCTTCGCTACACGTGTGCCAGGACCGCTGCCTCAGAACGCCACACTGCGAGCACGTGATCTACCAGGGCGGCACGGTGAGCGGCTGCGGGCCTCAGGCCTTCGTGCAGGTTGTGGGTTACCGGTACAGGTAGCGTGAGCCTGTGCGCAGCTGTGATGGTAGCGGTAATTGAAGGCCTTCGTTCCCATCCACTTACCAACACGACCCGCGACCGGAACTCATAGCTTGCTACCTTGCTTACTCGGCCGGCCACCCGCAGTGCCACCTAGCCAAGGACATGTTCCGGGGCTCGGACAAGTTCGCCCAAGGGGAGATTCCGGGGGCCACATTTGCCATCCCGCGACCGAACAACGGTGGGTCCGATCAGCAATGGCCCATGCAGACGATGCTGCTGCCACTACTGTACACCGGTATACTCAGCCAAGCGCCTTACCCCGCCCACACCTCCTTCTGTACCTGCCGTATCTGCCCGTACGCAGACGCGTACCATTGCGTACCAGACTACGACGTCAGCGGGGACGCGTACGACGTACTGGACCTGTCGGCCGGCGACACCTCTCCCGTCCCCTCTCACGACGGCATTGCCACGTGCCGCAACGCATGCGAGGCGGCGGGCGACGACTGCCATTTCTTCGTGTGGTGGGGCGAGCGGAGCGTGTGCTTCCTAAGACACGAGCCGCTCAAAGGGACCTCCAGCCGCAGCAAGACGGGGCCGGTGGGGAAGCAGCAGGGACTGGTCACATGCCTGCGGGCGTACACGCATGGCCACCAGCCGCCGCCGGCGCCCTCCCCTGCGCCGCTGGAGGACTCCCTTGACTACCATGGAGTGGCGGTGCGGAGCATGGTGCTGCAGACCATCTACTCGGTGCAGCGCGCGGAGGAGTGCAAGGAGCGGTGCAGGCAGAGCCCCTCGTGCGAGCACGTGGTGTATCAAGCGCGAGTGGTGAGGCAGGGGCGTGAGGCTCGGGGTTTGGTCCCTGCCGGGGACGCGCATGGTCCAAGTTTCGGTATGGAGTACAAGTGGCGCTCTGATCCGTGCGCGGGTGACAGGTAGATGTGCGTTGCATATGCCCGGCACACATGCTTTGTGCATCGTGTGGGTGCAGGGTGCTGCCCTGGCCGTGGGAATTGCAACATGCATGAGTGCAGCACCACCGGGGATGAGCTGTGCCGTACTGTAAGCGCAGTGGCTAACGAACAACGAGGGGGGATCTCCCCTGTGCACAATCCTTGACGGCTTTGGTACAGTTACCACCCTCGCCAGTCATGCACCAGCCAGTAGGCGTGATGCAGCGTGCCTGCCAACTGCCCCTTGCAGTGCTACCTGTGCGCCAAGATGTTTAAGGGCGACTCTTTCTTCAACGGCGCATCGGAGTGGTTTACGCTGGCTGTCGTTCGCCCCAACAACGGTGAGCAACGCCTTTTACCTGCCGTGATGCCTCGCTGGCTGTGACGCCTGCCGAGGAGGAATGCAGGCGCCATGGGCGCGTGTCCTTGGACCCCTTACTCAACAGCTTCGCCCGCTAGTTGCTTACATGGATAACACACTGCCGCTTCCGATGCGCTACCGCGCTCTCTTCAGGTAACTTCCGTTGCGTGGAGGGCGTGTACGACGCCCGCAGTACAGCAGACGGGGAGTTGCGGCAGGTCAAACTGGCGGGCGACGGTGGGTTGACCACCGAGCAGCAGGTTTCCAGGTGTGCTGATCTATGCCACCAGGCGGGCCGCGAGTGCCAGGTGGCCACTTACTCTCAGCAGGATGACACTTGCCGCTTGCATGGAAGCCTGCGCAAGGTTGCAGCAGGGATCAAGCGGTTGGAGGTGGGCACGGGGAACAGTGGTGGTGGACCAGACCGCCGGCTCGCCACCACCTGCATACGGGCATCGCTTGCAGACTAATCACTCCGCGTGTATGGTGCTGTACGGTGAGGAGGCGATTAGTAAGTGAGCCAGGAGGGGAGGCCTGATGTGGAAACTAGCTGGTGCTAACGCTTTTGTGGTTGCCTCACACTGCCTCTCAGCGCATCATGGCCTTTTTGCTGGTATGGCTGTTGATACCAAAAGGGGTTTTCAAAACTGGAGTGCCGCATTCATTGATTAATGGGCACGGCCTCCTCAAGCTCGAACCACAATCCGCGTACACGTCATGCCATTTATGCTAGGCTTCAGCACTAGCTGCACCTGTGTCACTGTGTGCCATAAGGGTTTTCATATGCAGTGCGCCCTTGCTGGCCCCTGTGAGCACCCTTCTTCCCCTTACTTGTCCGGCACGATTGGTGCCCAACTCCTACCGGACGCGTGATGAGACGGGTACGCGTTTATTGCATCTTCCTCCCTCCCGTGTCCTGAGGCACAGTGTGCAGTTGCAGAGGTGACGCCTTTATTTGTCCTTCTACTAGACACACGGGTACTGGCCTTTTCCCTTAACGGACTTCACATATGTATGGTGATCTGAGGGCTGCTAATATCTGAAAGTGAGTGAGTGAGTGAGTGAGTGAGTGTGACGCCCCGCCTGCGCACGCATGCATGATTTTGTTGCGTGGCTAGGGCGTGTTGCAATTTCATGCATCCTCATCGTACGCACACACTACTGCCGCCGTGCACGTACAGGAACTGCTGGCTGGAGGTCTGGTTTGGGGCTTGTGGCTTCTGGAACAGGAAGCTTATGGTAGTAGGAGTGTAGGACAACGAGAGGTTCATACAAGGGAGCTCCTCCGTGTACACACATGGACAGGCATGTGTTGGACCGCCCCTTGAGTGCCCGCGCGTCGATTCGCTCGCTCCCAGTGCATGCCGGTACGTGCCCACGGCGGCACCATGGCACTGCACCCAGCTGCACCCTTGCCACGGGCTAAGCATTTTTGACTTGGAACCCTAGCTTGCCGGCTGCCTTCCGCCTGGCTTTGGGTGTCATTTGGGTTCAATGTTGCTCGCCGTTCTACTTTCCATGTGTGCATGTGTGCCAACAAAATGTTGCATAGCAGGGGTGGTGCAGTATGCCTCGAGGGGTGGCTTGCACATGCCCACGAGCGGTCTAGTACGTACGACGGTGTGACGGAGGCGTGAGTGCATGTGTGAAGATGTGAGGCGCAGCGAGAGCTGCCTTGATCTACTGTTTCGGATGCGCCCAGAAGCAATGATGCGGCCCACACTTTGGAGGGTGGGTGCTTGCACGGCCTTTTCGGGTGAAGGCCTTTGTGCTTGCGCGTATTGGGGAGCCATGGGCTCACGGCTCACGCACGGTCGACTCCTCGGCTGAAAGCACACGGCCGGGGCGTTGTCCTGTGCCTTCTAGCCCTACCGGCTCGTGCTTCAGGCCCAGGAGGCAATCGCGGAGTCTCGGCCCTGTCGTTGACCACCGGCTGGACGGAGCCCACCGTGTAACACTGGATCACGAACATGGCCTGTGGGCCAGTCGGCGCACACAGTTGGTTCGCACTGTGGACACCACCATCACACCACCACGCTGTACGGCTGTAGCTCCACCACGCTGTAGCATCGTCGGGAACTTGTGTAATAGGCTGTAGTTGGCGCAGCAGCGGTGACGTGGCTTACAGTCATGAGAGGATACCTCCCACCTCGTCGGGGCCTCCGGGCCCTCCCGGGCAATGGGCGACCAGACACCCTGACCGGCAGGTCAACAACACACGCACAACCGCCTGCGAGTGCACGCAGCAGGCAAATTCGTCCACACGAGACGACACAGCCACCGCAACGCCATTCCCTCCCACAACCACGCGACCCAGTGACCAGCATTCGGACACGCACACGCCACGCCAGTCACCCATACAGCTTTGTCAAGGCCGAGAAACCGTCCTGCCTGCCCTCTGGCCCATAACCACGCCCTCTTGTTGTTTCGTTGCCCGCCCTGCTGCCCCAAGCCACGGCCGCAGCCGCAGCTGCCTATGCTGCTTTAGCTGCCTCGCGTTGCCTGCCCAGGCGGTTGATGTCATCGTTGCTGAGGATGCGCTTGTCGCTCCCCCGCTGCGCCACCCACGCCATGGCCCGGCCCACCGCCTCGGTGGTGGTCATCGGCACGAGCGGCAGCAGCCGGAGGAGTGGGGCCACGCCGTACAACACCCTGTGCGAGCGGACGTGTGGCGGGGGCGGGCAGGAGTTCGGGGCAGGTTGGGTGTACGGGGTAGCTAGCGAGCCAGGGCAGTCGACCTTGCCTACACCGACTATGCGGGTACCGGCAGGCCGTCTCCTTCGTGCCATCGCTGCATGCGCAGTACCTGGCCTCCAACACTTCAAGGCCTTCCGTACGGTAAATGCTGTGCTGGGGTTGACTGATTTCGGCGCGCGCCGTCTGTTACATCTGGACGACTAGTATCGCTCTCTGCAGCTGTAACGGATGGAGGGGCACGTGTACCCTGGTGCGCGCACCTGTACGGCAGAGTCTGCACCCCCTGGATGCCGTGCAGTGGCTCGATGCCCCCAGGCCGGAACATGACGGCCTCAGGGCAGCGGGCCAGGATCTGCGGACCGGTACGGTACATGAAGTGGGCCCAAGCGTGAGGCGATCTAGAGGCGGCCTGAAGCTGGTGGGCTTGGTGCTCCAACATGGCAGGTGGGGGGTGGCTGGCGTTGCACGTCGTGCGTGGTCTACATCCTTATGGTCACAAGGGGCCCGCTTGCCATTAGCCCCGTGGCCGAGACACGTGCCTACACGTGCTGCACCGACAGGGGCACCCCCATGCTGATGGTGCAGGAATCCACGCAACCAAAGCTACCTTCAAACGTGTTACGCTCGTATGCCCACAGCGCACCTCGTTCTCCGTCTCTCCTTTTACCCGGGCCCACATGGTCGTCGACTTGGCGTCAGTCCCGTCGCCCGATACATACAGCATGCGCATCTTGGGGTTCTCCGCCAGCAACTGGTCCACAACCCTTAGGGTCATGGTCTTTGTGACTGCCGTATACTCTTGCTCGGTCATTCCTAGCGCGGAAGTCCCCAAGCAGTAAAGGCATGCGTCCAAGCTCTTCATGTCGGGCTTCACTACGCCTAGCTGCGACGGGTCTGGGAGAACCACCTCCCGGAGCTTCGCATCCTGCTTTCCAACTTGTCGCCTACTAATGGCTAGAACGCTGACGATGCCGGGGTCGAGCAGCAGCTCGCGAAGCACGCCCTGTCCGACCATGCCCGTGACCCCGAAAAGGACGACCCTTGCCATTTTGGAATGCGGGGGAAACAGATTGGTCTACAGAATATGGCAAATGACGTGAACGGGCATCGTTAAAAGCCAAATCAGCTTCCGGTAATTTTGCGTCACGCTCAGGACAGATTACCAGGGTTCGTGCAGCCGTTGGCTCGCGGCGGTTGGGCCAGGTTGGGCTTCCTGGCTTTACCCGGGTCCCCGGGGTTCCATGACATCTTGCTCAGGTCCGCAATGCCGAAAACCTTGATGGGCTTTGGCCGCATGTGGTGCTGCTTCGCTGTCAGACTGGAGCACCTGGGGGAATAGATAGCTGCCCACGAATGGCAGGCACCATGCACCAGGGCCTGCCTTCCTGTGTGCGGCGCACGGAGGTGCCCTCCCCTGATGCGGCGCTGGCCGTTTGAGCTGCGCGCAACGCCCATTCGGTATCAATGGCTGTGCGTTGCACCGTCACCGCCCAGTTTTTAAGCGTCGCATCCTCTCGCTAGGTACTGCATGTTGTCAAGGCGCCTCGGCTTGTGTTTTTCGTCTGGTGTAAACTGCATGTTGTCAGAGTTCAGCGCTTATCAAGGGCCACGGTTAAGGGGGGCCCAGGATTCGCAACAGCAGACCGAACCCATCGCTCGCAGCCGAACCAGCCTCAATCCGGCACCTGATTTTTACAGAGCTGGCCGTGCAGGCTTACGGCCGTACAGCATGAGTACCACAACGTGCAACATGTATGAGCTGCGCATTGCACGCCGCAAGCCATAACCAAAACGCGCCGCACAGCCTTCCGGACAGCGCTCCTAACCACAACACCCCTGGTGCGGCGCGTACCAGCATCGTCAACATGCATTCCGGCAAAGGGTTCTCATGCATTGCAGGCGTGCCCTCAATGACCCTTGCATATTACATACCGCAGCAGAGCCCGTCCCCTGCGCGCTTCCTTCCACATGCAGGACCTGACACGTAACCCGCTTGCCAGCCTGCGCGTGCCATGACCTACCAAATCCAAGACTGCCCGCGCACGAGGCAACCTCCCACCCGCAACAGCTATCTCACCTCTCCACATCACCTGCGCTCCTGCCGCCGCGGCAGCAGATGTCCGAAGCCCACCAAAAAGGCATCCAGCGCGGTGCCAACGACGCCACACCTGATACCCCACCCTTTCGGCGCTCGCGACGCCCTACACCTTGCACACAGCCTCCAGCCCTCCTCAGCCAGTCCGGTCCGACCCGGACCCCTAGCCCAGAGCACGTCCTCGCCTGAGACGCCCGTCGCCGTGCCTGACTGCTTGTGCCCGCATCGCTGCTACGCGCTGCCCGCGGGCTCCTCCACGACCCCGGGAATGGCGTTCGGGCCAGGTTGTACGTACATCCACCGCTGTCCCACAAGCGTACAGCAGTTAAGATGCCCCTACACAGTCTAGCCCCCTGGATCTCACCCGGATGGCCACGCCTAGCCAGTCCCCAAGAATCCCTGCTGCACCTGCCGACGCTTGCCCTGCCAACTAACCCACTTCCGGCCACACCGTCGTCAAGGACCCCATACTGCATCGCGTCCGCTACAAGTACACTAGCTGTGCACCAGCAGGACAAGCGGATGGCCAGCGTCCGGACAGTCCCCCGATGCTACCTAACGCGATCCTCCCCAACCCACTGCCAAGCCTTTGCTGAGACCCGTCTGCAGCAAACCACACAAGTGAACGCTGCAATGCATCACTGAATGGCCACGTCCAGGTAGTCCCCGATCTGGAAGCCCAGGCTGCGGAGCGTCTTGGCGTCGTCGGGGCCGTCCCGCGACGCGTGCACCAGGCCAACCTGTACGGCGGCGCGGGGGTGTACAACATCGTAGTGAGCGTACGGCACAGATCAGGGACATACGGCCCGGAGCAGCGTCCGGATGGACGCGCGGGAGGATTGGGCGAACCGTGCCAGGGGCACAAGGGGCACAAGGATGCCATAGCATGGCCGCGGCCCCATGTGCACCCGAACGCCGAACCTCTGATTCTCATCACGCACTGAACCAGCTGTCCAATCCTGAATCTGCGGTTCGAGGCGAAGCTTGTTGCAACCACATCGCCACCGGCCGCAAGGCACGCTCTGAGCGCCGCCCCACCCATGCTCCGTTTGATGGGCGGTTACCCCACCCTAAGGGCCCTTGCACCCCCGCCTCACACCTGTCGCATGACGTTGCGCCCCCGCCTGTCAGGGTACACGAAGGCGAAGGACAGGCGTGCGTGGTGGCTGCGAGCCGAGGGGTACACCTCCTGCAGGATCTCCGTCAGCTCCCGCAGATGCGCGTCAAGCCACGTGTACACCTGTGGGGTGGGGCCGTAAGGGTGTGTATAGGGTTGTGTGGTGGGATGAACATGGAATGGTTTGTGCGCATGGGCGCTGCGGGTGGTACGGTCTTGCGTATGCTGCGGGGTGCGGTCGTGACGTCGTGGCATGACAGAGCACGGGTGGTGGTGGATATGGGAGCGACTTGTAGCTGAGGCACCGAGGGACCATGCACGATAAGTTTGGACGTTGGATGCCCCGGTTGCTAGGCACCTAGGCACGTGGGGTGTGTGAGTGCGTAGGAGCGCACATGCGGCTGGCCGTGGGGTATCCCTTACACGGCAGTGTGGGAGGTGCAGAGCGGGGGGATCACGCCAGTGTGCAGGACGAAAGTACAGGCCAGGTGGCGCAGGAGCTGTCTTCAACGCTGCGCAGGCTTGTGTTACTGCGCTTTTGCATGGAGTGATGGGATTGGGGTCGCTGCACGTGGGTTGTCCACCATGCACCACCGCCGCCCCAGGTGCTGCCGACGACAGCTCCAGCGCGTGGGCCCCCCACCCGTCCACACGCCCAGGTGCCAGGGGAGCCCCCTCTGACCGACATTGCCCATGTACAGGCACAGCTGGCTCTAGTCGCCGCACCTGGGACTCCGGCGGCAGCTTGTTGCGGTCCGCAAACTCCTCCAGCTTGTGGTGTGCCCCGTTGCGCACAAACACCCGCAGCAGCAGCGGGCACGTCTTCTCGCGGTCAACCAGCTCCGCTTCCTGCGTAGCCTGCTGTTGGCCCGCGCCGGGAGGCCCAGGAGGCAGCCCCCGCGCCCCTGGACCCCCGCGGGGCCCGTCATTGTAGCCTCCGCGGAAGCCTGCTCGACCCCGGGGCCCATCTCTGCCCCAGTCCGGCGGCCCCGAGTGGTACATTGCCGATCAGCTGATGCTATGTGACGAGGTGAGTTATGCGTGATCTACAAAGCGTATGCTGGACCAGAGGCGTCCTCCAGAAGCAAAAGAAGGAAAACTGTCGGTCTCGGCTGTCAGCTGCGTCTTTGTTTCCTGGTCAAAGGTATAGCAACAACGGATCTATAACACAGCCAAATTGTGGGTGACTGCCGTGCGTCTCGGAAGCTCTTGCCTGCAGCTGTGTCTGCACGCAGGCCTGATAACGACGGCAGCACTTAGGTTCACAATACTTGCTAGTAAAGTAGCTGACTGGAATGTGCAGCTCTTTGCAAATGTACCTGGGCGTGCGCTGAGACACCCAGCATGGGGTGCTCCCGCGCAATGTGTCAACCGACCGGTGCCCAGCTCTGAGTTGCACAGCTTGTTCATACGGCTGGCATAACTCCTGTAGTTGCCCCGTACATACTGAAGCCTGCCAGGCAGGTCTGCTTTTATGCTCGTAGAGTCGATCGGCGTTGCAGCGAGCAAGCTGCGCGTGTTCTCGCGCCGCACCTCATTAACTAAGACGGTATCAGCATTCAAACTTACACGTAGGGCAGTAAGTTCCCTTGTCGTTGCTTTACCACGGCTCTGGAGCCGCCAAGGGGTGCAAGAATCCGCGTCCGAACTGTTGCGGACACCTGTTACAGGCGCTGAGAACTCTCACACCAGGGCATTGGCTCCTCTACGACTGCGGCAGCCAGAAGGCGGGACCAGCTTTAGAGCGACGCTGAACTCCGCCTGCCGGCACGCACGTGGGGGTGACAGCAACCAGCGTCGGCGTCGAGGTCCTGGCATCTACCACGCAGTGCCACGCCGCTTGTTGCAGTTGCAACAGGATCGCACCAAGCGTCACCGTAACAGCAGCCAGGAGCGAGACTGCATCAGCAGGCACAGCAGACGGCCTTGCACCACCAACATACAGACCTGCGCTCCATGGACCTAGACGCGGCGCAGGCGGCTGTGGAGCGGGCTTGCGAGGAGTTCAAGGTACAGCCTTATCGTGTATCTGGGGCTTGTGTGGGTTGCAGTGTGCGCTTGGTAAGGATCACAGTATCGCACACGGCAATTTTGGAGTTGGCACTGGTAAAAGGATGCAGGAAGAGCACGGGAGCCCCCGGTGCCATCACCCCTGTCTGAGGCTGGAGGGCTGAGCTGTCTGCACGCTGGTTCTGCGCCATCCTGAGGGTCCCAATGCGTGCAGCCCCGGCCCCGAATCGCTGCCTTTTGCACAACTCATCTCCTCGTCTCCCTTTCTTTCGCTGCACCCAGACGTGGGCACAAGGCAATGCCGGCGAGCGCCTCCATCGTTGCATTCTGTACCCTTTCGCTCCCTTCCCCCAGTCTCCAGCCACCGCCGCGGCCGCCTCGGCACTGCTGCTGCAGTTCCGCTCCTCGTCCGGCGTGCTGCAGGCGTGCCGCCACATCCTGGACCGCTCGCACTCACTGGACGCAAGGTGGGACCCGGGGCAACGGTGGCCGCGGCTGCTGCTGCACAGCCCCTAGCCTGCCTCGTGGGCTCCCTTGGCACCCCGCTGCCGCGTTGCCCGGCTGACGGGTCCGGGTTGTTAATGCAAGATGTTGCATGGCACACGCAGAGCCCTGCCAGCCGTGCACCTGGGGTACCCATTAGCTGCTGCTGGAGCTGCGGGACACAGGACCACAGGTGACAGCAACTATGGCTGCGCCTTGCTGCCAATCGGCTATGGCTGCAGGTTCCATGCCGCGTCTGCACTGCGCGATGCGGTGGTACGGGAGTGGGGCATGCTGGGCTCGGATGGCCGTACGGCGCTGCGGTCGTACCTAATGTCGTACCTCATGGCGCATGCAGAGGAGCCAGCCATGCAGGCAAGGAGCGGGGGACGAGCATGTTCACGGCGGTGGAGGGACATGGAGCGGGGGAGCATGACCGTACAATTTGTCATCCTTGCTCAGGGGAGAGGGCTGGAGAGATGACTGGCTGTTGGTTGCCTGGCGGCAAGCAAGCACGCCGCGGTACCTCATCCGTAATGGCACTGACCAGCAGCATTTGGCCTGCAGGAGAGGCCCGATACAGCGGTGCCGTGCATGCGTGCATGCACGTGTCGACGCCGCATCCACTGACCCAACGTCTGCAGGTGGTCCGCGCCACGCTGGTGTCGGCCCTGGCGGTGCTCCTAAAGCGCGGGTGGCTGGAGGAGGGAGAGACGCCAGCGAGCCGGGCCGCGTTCTTCATGGTGCGGTGGGGGCCGGGGGCCGGGGCCCTGTGGCTGGGGCCCTGAAGGGGATGCGGGTCGGACGCTGTAGGCGCAGGGCGGGGGTGGGAGTGGAAGACTGGGGGCCGGAGCCAGACGCGTCAGAAGGCGGGTCAGCAATCAATGTCCAGCGCCATGCGCTCGGCACCCTGCACTTTGAGCTGTTCACTTACCGGGCTTGTCGGACCACACCTACCTCAACGTGCCGTACTATGCCCAACCCCCAGGAGCTGAACGCCGCAACGGCCCAGGCGCAGGCGCGGTCGCCGGAAGCCGGTGCGGCGGCCAACCGCCTGGTAGCAGCTGTCATGGAGGTGGGCGGTTGGCCGGGATGCATTGTCAGGCGGTGGTTCAAAATGTTGATTACTTTCCGCCGTTCTACAGTATGGGATGAGCGGTTCCAGCGTGTTTCATGAAGCCATAGCCGCTGCCGATGCCGATGCACGTCACATCAGTACTGACCGTGTTGTGCACGACCGCAGGCGGTGGTTGTTGAGTTCGCGCTGGCCACGGCCAGCCCCCTGGGCCTGCCGCTTGAGTACCACGCACGCTGCGCCTCGGACCTGCAGGTAAGGTTCCTAGAGTCTCAAGCCGAAGCGCGTAGATGCCCCCAATGCGGGAAGGAAATGCCCCCTGCTGTGCTCTTTCGCATTTGTGCTGCCGCTGCAGTCTCCATCCAATGTTGGCACTCTCCCCCATTTTGTCGGATGCCCAGCCCCCTTCCTGTCCCTGTCTCAGCCTTTCCCTCCGCTCCCTCGCTGCTCCCTTCCCCCCGCAGCACCACTTCCTGCAGGACATCTTCCGCCACGCCGTGGGCCTGGGCCGCGCCGCCGCCGCCGCGCAGGACGGCGCCACGTGCGCCGCCAGCCTGTCCCTCATGGCCGCCGTACTGGGCTGGGACTTCCGCCGCTCCTCCTCCCTCGCGCCCCTGCCAGCCATGCCTCTGTCCCTGCCGGCGTCACGCGTCGGCAGCGGCGCCGGCGGCAGCGGCGGCTCCGTCAGCGGTACGGCGCCGTCGGCGGGCGCGGACTGGGCTGCGCTGCTGCTGGCGCCGGAGACGCTGGATTGGGTGGCGGCGCTGCTGGGCCAGCTGGCGGCGGCGGGCGGTAGCGGCGGCGGCGGCGGGGCGGCGGCGCAGGAGCTTGTGGCCCGGGCGCGGGGCGTGGTGGTGGCGCTGTGCAACATCTCCGCGGACGTGTTCCCGCGGGAAGGTGGGTTGCGGGGCGGTGGAGGCGGGGAACGAAACTTCAAAACGTCGGATCGCTGGACACGCGCCGCTAACCACCGTGCCGCCCAAGCTCCTGCTGGCTCTGCCCTAATACTCATTACCCTTGCCCGCCTATTGCCGCCCCGTGCGTCCCCCAGCCCCCGAGGTGCTGACAGGGCCCGGCGGCGGCGTGCGCGGCGGCTACCTGCGCGCCGTGCTGCGCTGCGTGGCGGCGTGGGTGGCGGCGCCGCGGGAGGCGGTGGCGGCGGCGCTGGCGGGGGACGAGCTGCCGCTGTGGGAGGCATGCAAGTGGGTGGCAGGGCAGTGGACGGGGTTATTTTATGGTTGTTTGGGTTGGAGGGCGCACTGACTTCAAGAACGCGCGGAGTCAGGCTGCGCAGGTGATGATTAAGCAGGCGACAGTCCTGTATGGAAGCTGTAGGTGGCAAGTGCGCGCAGCGGCCCTGGGAGGGAGCTAAGCTTTGTGGGTGCTGGGGTGGCTAGCGTAGGTGGCTAGGACCGCTTTGGAAGGCACTGGGCCTGGAGCTGGGAGACCTGGACCAGCTGGCTTGGTTGTCCCGCGTTGGCTCACTTCTGCATCTTCCTTTACGCGAGTTTGCGCCCGCCGTCCCTTGTCCGCAGGGCCATCCTGGCTCTGGCCTCCTCGCACCCTCCCCGGCTGCTGGAGGCGGCGGGGCAGGATGTGCTGGGGGGAGCCGCGGGCGGGGGCGGCGGGTTCCTCGCTCTGCTGCAGGTGGGGAAGGGTCCATGTGCACAAGAGTAACAGAAAGGAACGGCGAAGGGGCCAAGGCCAAGAAAAAACGGGTACCTTGTCATCTTACCTTCGCAGCCCAGGGCTGGTACCTTCGTGAAGCAGCTTGTAGGTCGGTGGCAGGCCGTAGGCTGTGGAGGTGGGCAGCGTTTACCCATTGCGCATTTGGGTGTTGCAGTGTACGCTCCCACCGCCTTCCCTGACACCTGTAACGCCCCTTGCAGGCGCTCACGCTGGAGGTGGTGCGCGCCACCAGCGGCAGCGCCGCGCAGCTGGAGCAGTGGGTTACCGAGTGCCGAGACATGCTGGTGGAGGTGAGGAAGCAGCCTGCAGCAATAACCCTTCGCCGGTGATCCATATCCTGCTATGCACCGGTATCTGTGTACATGCAACATGACCGAAGTGGCCCTAACCTACACCTAAGCGTTGTGTCATTACGCTTCTCTTCCTGCTCCCACAGTCCTGGGCGCTGATGGTGCAGCGCGACGGCGGCGGCGACGGCGGCGGCGGCGCGCTGCGGCCGCTGGGCGTCGGCGCGCTGGGTCCGCCCACGCTGCCGGGCCTTGCGGAGGGCGCGGCGGCGGTGTTTGCGGCGCTGACGGAGGCGGCCATGACGGCGGCGGGGCAGCAGGACGACGAGGAGGACGACGTGAGGCGGGGAGCGGGGGTGCGGGCTGCGGGGTGGGCACAGGACTGGGCTTGGCTGCTCGGGGCTTGCTTGGCTAGCGCGATGCCTGGACTGCGGGAGCGTAGCGGCTGGACTAAAGTGGTCGAGGAGAACTGGATTACTTGCCAATGATGGTGGTGGACGGCGGTTGCCTGTTGTAGGTTGCTGCCGAGAACGAGGCGGCGGAGGCGGTGGCAGAGGACGCGCGCATGGCGGAGGCGGCGGCCCTGGCCCGCGCCGCGCCGGCCGCCACCTTCCCGCTGCTGGCGGGCGCCATGGCGGCGGCGCAGCAGCAGCTGCTGGCGGCGGCGGCGGCGCTGCGAGGTGGTGCTGCGGGCGCGGATGTTACGGCGCAGTGGGTGGCGGCGCTCGAGCGGTTGTGTTGGCTGGTGCGCATGGCGGCGCACTGCCTGGCGGACAGCGGAGCGGGTGAGCGGAAGGGTTCGCAGGCCGGGATGGGGCGGCCGGCACCGAGTTACAGAGCGGCATGGTGGTAGCAGTTTTCGGACGTCTGCAATGCTAGGAAGCTGACAACTTTCGGCAGTCCCTGTCCATGTACGCTGCGCGCACCAAGTGCATCAACCGCACGGGATAGGGCTGGCTCTGCATCCATTTCCTGACTTCGCTCGCCTGTCGTGAAGAGCCGCTGTGCTCCTGTCATGTCCCCGCGCAGGTGAGACCCCGCTGATGCCTCTGGCGCTGTCCCTAGCTGCGGAGTCCGGCGGCCCGGCGGTGGGCGCCGTGCAGGGCCTGACGGGGGCACTACTCGCGCTTCCTGCGCTGGCGCTGCAGGACGGAGCGGCGGCGGTGCTCAGCCCCAGGTGGGGACGGGGCGACGGGAGGAAGGAGCGCAAGGGCGGGGTGCGCAGCCGGACGATGCACCAGTGGCCGTGTCCTTTCGTGCAGGTACTCGCGCGTGCGCCTGGCTCTAACACCCGGCAACGTAATGGCCGTGTAGTGTTTGAGCCTGGGCTTTGGGTGCGGCCCCACAGCAGCGGTAATGATTCCTGCAAACCCCGCGGTATCGCCACGTGCCCTAACCCCGTCACGGCCGCTGCATGTACCTACCGCACGCAGGCTGATGGAGGCGGTGGTGTGGGCCCTGGCCCGCTGGGCCGACACCTACCTGTTCCCCGAGGAGGCCGAGGGGCTGCCCGCCGCCCTGGTGGCCGCCTACGCGACCCGTGGGTCAGGCCTCGGGGCGGCAGCAGGGGGCGCGGCAGCGGGGGGGATAGGAGGGCCGGGGGGCGGAGGGGGCGGGGGGCCGCCGGGGGGCGGCGGCGGCGGGCAGGGCGAGGCGGTGGTGGATGGGCTGGCGCGGTTGGCTGCCACGTGCCTGGTGGCGTTCCCGGGGGAGGCGGAGCTGCATACGGAGGTGGGTTTGATTTTGCTTCGCGTTACTACCATGTCTACACAAACCGGGCTGCGCTCTTTGGCATGCTTCGAGTCCACCATGCGAATAAGCCTCCGCCGCCTTGCACTTGGTGGTATACTGAACTTGAGCGTCGCATCGCTCTCCGCAAGCCACCCACGTCTGCGGCCCGGACCCGCTGCTGTCTCACACCGCCCTCCAATCTGCCCTCGCTCCCCACCCCTCCGCGGTTCCACCAGGTGTGCACGGTGCTGCTGCCGGTGCTGTCACGGCGGCGCTCGCTGTGCTGCGTGCTGCTGGACGCGGGCAGCTGGGCGGAGCTGTGCGGGGCCTTCGCAGCGAGGCGGCCGCAGCTGACGGCTGGACTGGCGCCAAAGCTGCAGCGGTGGCTTAGTCAGGTTGGGTGGGCAGGTGGCTCAACCGGGTGGGGTGAAGACCGGGATGTTGATGGGAGGGGCTGCCGCACGCGCCTCCTTCCTTTCCTACGTCGTGTTCATGTTCCTATTTCTTGCACTTGACGCGCAGTTGCATCGTTGGGGGTGGCGGTGCAGCGCTGGGTGAGGTGAAAGATGGGTAGAAGACAAGCAAGCAGCGCCAGGAATACCGTATTGGGGGTGCCTCGTCTGGACAGCTGTCCGACACCGTTTCCCCTTCCCCTCCGCAGAGCCTGTGCCAAGCCGCCTGCGGTTTCCCGCCCTCCCTCGACTCCCCACACAACTCCGCCCGCCTCTCCTCCGCCTCCCACCACCACCACCACCACCGGCCCATCAGCCCCGCCGCCCCCTCGCCCGCCGCCACCGCCGCCTCCGCCGCCGCCACGAACTACATCACCCAACTGCTCGCGCCAACCGTCAACGCCATCCGGGCCCTGGCCGCCAGCCCCAACCTGTCGCAACTGTCCGCAAGGGCTGACGTGGCGGCGGAGCTGTGCGGCATGCTTGAGGTGCTCAGGGGCGGGGCGTGCAGGGGGGCGGCGGCCGGCGGCACGGCGGCGCGCGCCGCGGGCTGGGCGGCGGTTTCGGAGCTGCTGAGCCCGCTGCTGGCGTTACAGCGGGTGTGGAGCGATGACCCACGGGTCAGTGCGCTGCTGCTGAAGCTGGCCTCGGCCGTGGTGGAGCACCACGTGGCATACCTGCAGGTAAGCTACGGTAGTGTATGACCATTATAGGCTGTGCTTGCGGGCGTCTTGAGGTACCGTCACTAGTGGTTCAGCCGCGTAGCCATGGGGCACATTTTGTCGATAGGTATGGACCATCTGCATACGCCAATGGAACCTATTGCTATGCTCCCAAACACGTTACTCAAGCCGCCCACCGTTCGTGTTCCTGGCCTTCCTGTTTTGCCGCAGTCCGACCAGGCGCACGTGCTCATGGCGTGGGTCCTGGAGCTGCTGCAGCAGTACCGACGCGGCCGGGCGGCACGTGTCTCCGTGGCGGCGGTGGCGGCGGCGGCGGTGGCGGCGGGCGGGCGTGCGGGCCGCAGCAAGAGCGTTGGGGACAACCTGCAGGGGCTGGGGGCGCAGGCGGGGGCGGGGACGGGGGGCGCAAGGGAGCAGGCGCCAGGGGTGCGGAGGACGGTGTCGGGTCTGTCGGTGGCGGCGCCGGCGGTGGCGTCATCGACTGGTGAGCGGCATGTCGGCAGCTGTCGGGCGGCGGAGGGCGGACCTGAGCACATGCAAGGGGTGGACAACCGGTATTCAACGTCTTTGTTGCCCATTCACCAGCGCTGGTACCGGTACGGCCTTGTATGGCTAGCGGGAGAGGGGTAGTGCCCTGCCGTACTGCGTCGTGTGCCACCCTACGCTCTCAGATGTACGTGTACGTTGGTTCACTACCGCGTCTTGGTAATGCAGGCGCCGCGACCCTGCGGGAAGAGGATGCTCGCGACTCCGCCCGCGAGCTGCGCGCCCTGCTGCAGCTGCTAACACACATCACGCAGGTAGGGCGGGCCCCCAGCGCGCCGCTGCGACCGTGCCAGTATATCTCCTCGCGCCAGAAGCATTGTGCCAGCCTTTGTTTGTGCACACTCGTCCCCAGACTAGTCTCCCCAAACCGCCTTTCCCTCCCCTCCCCTCCCTCCCCTCCTTGCCTACACACCAGCGAGACGTTGCGCTTGCCTCCGCCGCCTCGGACGGCTGGGCCAGCAGCGCGGGCAGCACGCCCCGCAGCATGGCCATGAGCGGGGGGCTGGGGGCCGCCGGGGGGCCGCCGGGGGCGCCGGAGGGCGGCCAGGAGGTGGGCGTGGCGCAGGTAAGTGGGAGGGCGGGACCCTTGGGGAGTGCTAGGAGGCGTGCTGTGCGTGAACAAGACGAGCCTGGCAGCAGTAGTGGGTTACGCTCAGAGGCATGGTTTGTCGTCTGCCTTAACGGTAACCCGACCGGAGCAGCCAGGGACCGGAACGTCCCTAGGGTCGCCACGCACACCCCACCAAACACGTACTACGTGCAGCTACTGCACACGCCCTTTCCTGCCTCCGTGCTAAGCTACATGCTAACCCACACCCACCCGTTGCTGCCCTCCCCTCCCCCGCCAGGTGGTGCTGGCGGGGTTGGACGTGCTGCTGCCGCTGCTCACCCCGGAGCTGCTGGCGGCCGCCACCACGGCCGCTGGCGGTGGGGACGGCGGCGGCGGCGGCGGCGGCCCCGGTGCCGGCGGCAAGCTGGCCCGGCTGCTGTTCTCGCTGCTGGCCTACATGATGGAGGTGCACACGCAGGCGGTGAGTGTGCAATCCGCTCAAACTGGCCAAGCGCATGCGGGTGGGGTTGATGTCGCTGGCTGCGTGCCTGCGCCTGTCCCACGGGTGCAACCCTCAGGTGCGCACGCACGCGTGGGCCCTCTTACTGGTAGCATATGACGGCCAGGGTATGGGGTCAACTGCAGTGACACTGTGCTGGAGTTCCGTGTGCAGCAGCAACAAGCTCCCTTCTCCACCGCCTCTTGTTGCGCCGCCCAGGTGGTGAACCTGCCGCCGCCGCACTTTGCCACGCTGCTGTCGTGCCTGGAGGCGGGGGCGCGGGGGGCGGCGGGGCCGCCGGCGGCAGCGGCAGCGGCCGCGGCGGCGGGGGCCGCTGCGAGGCTCGGACCTGGCGGCGGCGGCGGCGCCCCCGCGGCGGCGGGCGGTGCCTTTGACGGCGTGGTGGTGCAGTCGGCGTTGGAGGGGATAGCGGGTGAGCGGGGCGGCGGGGTTCACGGGGGCAAGGGACCGGACGCTAAGCACCCGTCCAGTATTCGGAGTGCTCCAAGCCAACTTTGATTGTGAAACGTGTTTGCACTGGTGTATGGCCCCATCGCGTCATGCTTAGACCCTGGCACGAGGTCTCTGTCCTGGGCCCCTGGATGCTGGTTATTGGCGTGACAGCTCTTCATCTTCACGTGGCCAACGCACCCCACGCGCTAACTTACCGTAACTCACAGGCCTGGCCAAGTACCACCAGCAGTCGGTGTCGTGCGGCGGGCGTGGTTTCGGGGCGCACTGTGCACCTGCGGCCGCCGGCGGCGGCCCGTTGACGCACTACCTGGTGCAGCTGCTCATGCACATCGTGCTCATGGGTGGGTGGGCTAACCGCTGCTGCTTGTGCGTTACCGACGCGTGGTGTAGAACAGCGTAAGGTGGAGTTGCGGAGCAGCAGAAGCAGCGCGTGCTGGGAATGCCGAAAGCCTTGCCTGGCATTCCGAAGAACTCCGACACTAGGCCGACACTAAACACGTGTGGGACCGGGCAGACTGCTCGGGGCACTGCGAACCAGTTTAGCTCCCGGGTGCTGTGGCAGACGCAGGCATGCCGTCGTAACTTTGTCACCCGCCGGCGGTATTCTCGTCAAGATGGTACTGCCTGACTACTCCGTTTGGTACTCGTAACCATGATACCCTCACCTGCCACAACCCGCAGGCGACGTCGGCACGGAGGTTGTGGAGCTGGCGGGCGACGCGCTGCTGCCGCTGCTCACCTCCGACCCCTCGGCCTTCGCTGCGCTGGGCACAGCGCTCGTGCAGGTGGGTTGGCAAGGAGCGGAAGCAGGTTTGGTACAGCACAGTAGCACGATTTACTCGGGAGTGTTTTCGGATAAGTGTTCACGCCCACGGCTCCGTGGCCTTCATCTCTGCCAGGCTAAACACGATGCCGTGCCGTTGCCGTGGCCTTGATATGGGCATGGCTGGTATTTGCCAAACCCTTGTGCAACCCTCATACCCCCGGCACCCTGTTTGTTCCGCAGTCCCAGGCGGACCCGCACGCTGCGTCCCAGGTCGCTGCAGCGCTTGGGAGGCTGGTGGCAGCACCTGACGGCCCGGCGGGGGCGGGCAGCGCGCACGCAGTGGCGGCCGCGGCAGCTGCTGCTGCCGGCGCCTTCGACCTGAGCAGGCTGAGCCGGCGGGCCTTTAGAGAGCGCGTGTGTGCGGTGGTGAGTGAGCTGCGTGGGATCATGCGGGTGCGGTGATGTGTGTCTCCAGGGCTGAGGTAGCAAGGGTGGGGTGTCCGGGCACGTGGGGGGAACCCAAGCTGCTGAGGGGCATCGTGCGGAGTGCGGCGTTTGGCGTGTGGCTGTAGGGCACGGTGGGAGGGAGGAGCCCGAGAGTGCAGAGCGGTGCAGGGTAGGAGCTTGGTAGGCGCAGCGAGCGTTAGTGTGCGAGCGAGCAAGGGGCAGAGTGTGAGAGGGTCAGTCACTGGAGTAGGACTAGGTGCGTTGAGTGCTGGTTGTGTCTGCAGGTAGAAGGGCTGGTGTTGGAGCTGTTTCGTTGGCCTGCGCGAGTCACAAGGCTTATGATTCGGTGGCTCAAGTGGCAGGGGCGGCATCGTGGCATGGAGTGTTGAGAATGGCGCGGAGTGCTTTGAAACGGGCAGCAGGGCATGGTGGAGCGCCGGTGGCGCCAAAGTGGTCGTCTCCTGTTGCTCAGCAAACAGGATGCAGAATTGTTCGTCTGGGCCTTGAGTGTCCAAACCAGGGTCCCCTGGTCCAATGTGCGCTGTGTCTGTCCGCTGCCTCTGGAGCACGCCGTTTGCCGTACACCTTCCGGACATACAGGGCTGCAAGCCGTATCGTGCAGTATGCTTCCTGTAGTCATGGAGCGAGGAGCGTGTGCCAGGGGGTGCCAGACTGCCAGTTTCACATAATCTCTCGCCTCTGGTGTGGGCCTGGTCTGCTAGTTACAGGGCGGCCCTAAGTGCCAAGCTCGGTTGCGGTTGGGGCCTTCTCCACATTGCGACTGGGTGACGCGTTGTGCTCTGTAAGCCGAGAGGTGCTTGTGCGGTCAACTCCTTAGCAGTCATCGCCCGGACCGTGTCTGATACACGCCACAAGTGAAATGCGCATGTCGTCAGCAGGTGCTTCTTGCCAGGCAGTTGCGGCTTGCAGGCCCCGCTCAAACTAGGGTTTGGCCAATGGGCCTGCCTTGGCAGGCACCGTAGCCCGCATGCGCGCTCACGTCTCATCAGACCACACCTTGCAATCCCACCGGCCACGGCCCCCCACCAGATTCGCCACCCACGGCAGCTGCACGCCCCGTCGTACGCTCGTACCGCCTCCGCCATGACCAATTGTGCAGACCACACGGCTTCCATTTTGGACTGGCCAAATGCATGGCCCGTGCACCTCAAAGCACACACGTGCTGCGCATGCCCTGCAGGGTTGCAGTTCTTGCAGAGGCCCCAGACGACATTACAGGCTGACTGATACGAACTTGCAACACTACCGGTATGCACACGGGGATCTTCCCTTTTAAATTTCCAACAGCGGCTCTCGCGCACAGCCCGGGCCCAGGAGCAGGCCCTAGCCCATGGCGCGCTATGTCTGCAACATCACACCAGAGACGCAGTGACTCCATGGACCCCTGCAGACACCCAAATCCACAAGGTGACAACCAAAAGACAACATGTGCTATAAAGGACCGAGGCAGCTACGGTCATAGCAACTGCTCTCAGCTGTGTCGATACTGTACGGAAAACCCCCGCCGGTCAACTGCGCCGGCTTTGCCGTAGGCGCATGTGCCGCCGCACCAGCCACACGACGTCACGCAGTATCATCGCTGTGCCCGCCGCCATGATCCCCCAAGTCGCCACGAGCCACTGTGCCCCCCGCCGGTGCTCCTTCTCGTTGCGCGCCCTCAGCCACTCGCTGCTCTCCCTGTGCACGCCCTGGCCCTCCGCCTCCATCAGCGCCCGCCCCACCGCCTCACAGTCCCACGGCGCCCCCTCCTCCGCCATCCACCGCAGCACTGGCAGCCGCACCCCAATGTCCACCGCTGCGGCCATCGCCCCTGCACCCCACGGCACCCTCCTGCGCCGCAGGTAGCACGAGGTGGCGTAGTCTCCCTGGTGACACGCTGCCACGTACGACGGCCATCCCTTGCTTCGGAGCACTGCACGCACAGACTTGGCCCGCAGCAGCAGCTCCAGCGCCGCCTCGCAGCCGCCCCACGCCGCCGCCATTAGAGTGCTGCGAACCGCCTTAATCTCCGCATTTAGCGTGTGCAATAGTTCCACGTGTCCCGCAAAAGCCGCCCAGTCCAAAATCATGGCAAATAACACTCCCCCCCGGCGTCCCAGGGCCCCGGTCTCCAGCATGCGATGCACCGCCTTCAAGTCCGATTCTTGATCAACGAGCTGGTCCAAATTCGGCAACCAGTCGGGCTGCATATCACCCCATGGGGACCTGTCCACCTGCTCTGCCATCCACACTACCATCTCCAGTCTGCCCTTGCATACCGCGTTCTTATATGCCTCCGGGCTGGTGGGACATCCCCTGTCCAGCAGCCAGGACACCAGCGGCACGCTGCCAGAGCCCGCCGCCGCCGCAAACAGCTCCGCGCTCAGCGCCACGCCGCACTGCTCGTGCAGGTAGCGCACCGCATCCAAGCGCCCCTTCTCCGCTGCTGCAAGGGGGCCCTTGGGGTGCAGGGGCACCCCGCGCCCCACCAGCCACTGCAGCTTAGCCACATCTCCATTGGCCCCTGCACTCCGCCACAACTCCTCCAGCCCTCCCTGGTCCTCCGCGCCTGGCAAGGGATGCCCCGCCTCGTCCACCAGCCACTCCGCAACCCCAACGTCCGGGGCCTCCATGGCGCAGGCCAGCACGCCGTGCCCAGAGCCCTCCGTGCCACCAGGGCCGGCGGCCGCCAGGTCCAGGCCCTGCTCCCCGCTAAGCCACCGCAGCAGTGGCACCTTGCCGGCCGCTGCCGCACCTTGGGCGGCTGCTAGCAGCAGCTGGTCTCGCAGTAAGCCAGATGCCGGGACGGTGACCTCGGCCGTAGCCTGGTCCAGCAGCCATGCCACCTTGTCCCTGGCGTCTAGGCCGAGGGAACGGCCAGCCATCCGCACCACACGTGCTGCATCGATTACAGGGCTGCCCTCCAGCATTGTCAGCCTGGGTGCGAGCAGCTGCCAGGCGTTCTGCAGCCCTGCCAGGTCGCAGTGCTGTGCAGCTGCCTCCAGGGTACGGAGAGGGTCCAGGGGGCAGCAGTGCTCCACCAGCCACGGCAGCAGGTGTGCGTGCCCCGCCTTGGCTGCCGCAACGCCAGGGTCGTCCAACGTCATGCGGGCGCTGTACGTGTCTGGCTGCCGCGTGGAAAGGTGACTTGCAGGCAGCAGGTCGGGGAACAGGCACGGGCGCACGTGCCGCCATGCCACCTCCAGGTTGACCTCGCTGCCGCTGGCTGCAGCCGTGGACAGCAGACGCAGCTTGCCCGCAAAGGTAAGTTTACGCAGGCCCGCCTGCCACTGCTGCTGCCAATGAGATGCAGAGATCCAGGGAGGCAGCGGCTGGCTGAGGAGTATGGTGGTGTGGTGCGGCTGGCTCAGCATCCGGCCTATGCCCTTGCAGGTAAACCGGCAGCTGAGCGCCAGATCGTTACGCGGCAGCAGCCCCAGCACGCGCAGTTGCAGCTCTTCAGGGAGGCGCAGGAAATGAGGGAAATTTGCAGAAGTATCCATAGCTAATCTGCAGGCTTCTTTCGAGCATAAGACCTGCGGCGACGGGCGCGACAACTCGGTTCTAGGTCGGTTCTACTTGGGTCGGACCGTTGCTGGTGAGCATGTCCAATTCCAAGGCAGTTTTCATGAACAGTGCTTACCGTAAAGCCTGCAGTCTTCGGCGTATGTTGGCGCGCACGTTGGCGGTTCCGGAGGATCTAGGGTTGTGAGGCGGCGTGTCGTCAGCTTGTCACACGGGATGGCTCTACCTTTTGAGCTAAACTGAATGAATATAGGATTTTCCGTACTGTCGACTTGTCATTTGGCCGCGTCTTGCTTGTGACAGCTGAACCACATGGTACGACACAGGACAGCATCAGTCTCTGGGTCCTTGCAAAGTCGGAGGCTGGCCGCCACTCCTGGCGTGGAGCAGCCACAAGCTTGTAACCAACTTCCCAATAATGTACCGCAAAAGACTTGCACTTTGCGTCCTTCCTGCTGTGCTCATGCCGACATACCGTACACGCACGGGGTCTACCAGCGCAGGCCATTGCAGGTGGGTTGCCAACACGATACCAAGCATACACCGGGGGTGCCTCTACATAGAGCTTACAGCAAGCTGCGGCCGCATGAACAATAGGATGCACTGTTGAGGGCACGGAAGTGCAGGCCTACTAGCGCACCAGTGCACCACGTAGGCCTCCACCCACATCTGCATGTGCACACCTCGGACCCACACGACTGAAATACCCCGCACTGCGTTAGAACACCTCCAAACCGCCCGCCTGGCGCACGGACACACGCCAGCGCGGCGCAATGCTCGTGCCAACCAATTGAATCTATCCAACGGTCGCCCGGCCCCTTGCAAAGTTTAGGAAACACAGACCTCAAACAACCTGGGAACTTGTGCATCAGCTGCACCTATGTACCGCCACAGACAGCACGCGCAGCGGTGCCCTGGAAGGGGCCAGAACTGTAAAAGCATACGTAAAAAGCACTAAGCAGGTTCACACCCTCCCACACGCAGCAAGCAGCTCATGGAAACTGCTACCGGTACCCCATGCACAGGAGAGCTGCACGCATAGGAGAAAAAAATTGATACAATGCTCGTTACGCCTAGCCACTGACGCACTTCCGAGCCCCAAGCCCCCTGCATGGACAACAACACCTGAGCACATATGAGTTTCATCTGCGTCTGACGCGCGGCGTTGCGACGGTGTGCCTGCGAGTGCAAAGCCAAAGGCCTACCACAACCAAGCCACAATGCCTTTCCGTCAGCACGTGAGCACGCAAGGAACAGTCAGCAAAGCCCCAGCCGTGTACAGCAATGCAAACGTTCGCTGTGTAAGACTCTGAACGGGCGCAACCAGTGCCATGTCACCACGGCGGCCGCGGCGGTGGTACGGGTACGAGCACCAGCTGACCACATTGGGCCCCACAGCCAGCACCACACACAGCAGCCGCCAATCCCTGGCCAAACGGCGCCTTTTTGTACGGCGACGCTTGTTTTCCGACAAGCATACTCACATGCACGTGTCCGCAGCCACGCGCATGTCCGTCTGGAAGCGCGGTTGCCCATCCTGCCACTCCCTAGCGTGCAACGACTGCCTTGCCTTGACCAGTGACACCCAACGCTGCCAATGCAGGAGGGGGTACCGGTATGCTAGCCCGGCGACGCACCCCAGGTGGCCCAGCGCCTCCCTGCCCGACGCCCGACCCCGCCCGGCGCCGCTGCTTCCCTGCGCGGCCATGCCTGCACAGCGCACACCGCTAGCCACGCCCAGCTCTATACGTAGATGTTTGTACCGTCCGCCTGCACCGCACGCTCCACCGCTCTGCTGTCCATGGTAGCGCCGGTTGTCCAGGCACGAGAGCACCTCACGCGGTGAGCAGCATTTTTCGTCGTTCGCTCCAGGTACTTGTAGTAATACACCGTCAGCCATCGCCATACGGTACCCAGCACAGCCACACGCAGCTCACAGCGATCCGCTCTGATCACGACGAAGCAACACAGATGCGCGCCATTTTGCAAACACGCATGTGCAATACACAACCGTCCCTACCGCAAGCACGCCACGCCTGTCCGCCTCCTCTCTTGCATAACGCAGTCTGTTCCTGCGCTCCAGCCACTCCCTGCTCCGTTCGTAGCCACCCCGCTGCATGTACCGCATCACCGCCCCAGACCACGGCCGCTCCACCGGCATCTCCAGCGCCTCCTCCACCGCCTGGCAGTCCCACGGGGCCCCCTGCTCCGCCATCCACCGCAGCACTGGCAGCTGCACCCTCATTCCCGCCACCGCCGCCATGACCCGTGCACCCCACGGCACCCTCCTGCGCCGCAGGCATTCCAGCGTTGCACGGTCGCCCCGCCTCGCTGCAACCGCGTATGGTGATAAAGGGTGCTGCTGGCGCGTGTCGTCCACCAGCTCGAGTACAAGCTCAATGGCTGCCTCGCAGCCGCCTGCAACCGCAGCCACCAGCGTGTAAACGCTTGCGGCCACACCACGCTCGTTTACAATGTGCTGCACCAAATCCAGGTGCCCTCCGGCAGCTGCCCAGGACAAAACGCCGTGGGCGCCAAGAACACTCCACACATGCTCATTCCCCGACGCAACCAGCCCTAGCACTGCTTCCACGTCTTCCTGCCGCCTGGGGTCCCCGTCCAGGCACGGCAGGTGTAGCTGCGGCATGCCCCGTGGCCAGCCACCGTCCCGCTTCGCCAGCCACACCACCAGCTCGACCCTCCCGTTGTTGGCTGCCGCACGGTAGGCCTCCGGGCTGGTGGGACATCCCCTGTCCAGCAGCCAGGACACCAGCGGCACGCTGCCAGAGCCCGCCGCCGCCGCAAACAGCTCCGCACTCAGCGCCACGCCGCACCGCTCATGCAGGTAGCGTACCGCGTCCAGTTGCCCCTGTTCCGCTGCTGCTGCCACTGCTGCACCGTGCACCGGCACGCCCCGCCCCCGCAGCCACCGCAGCTTGGCCACATCCCCGCTAAACACCGCCGACCTCCACACGTCCTCCAGCCCTCCCTGGTCCTCCGCGCCTGGCAAGGGGCAACCCCCCTCGTCCACCAGCCACTCCGCAACCCCAACGCCTGGAGCCTCCATGGCGCAGGCCAGCACCCAGTAACCATCAGAGCCCTCCGCGTCACCAGGGCCGGCGGCCGCCAGCTCCAGCCCCTGCTCCCCGCTAAGCCACCGCAGCAGTGACACGTTGCCCCCCGCTGCCGCACCTTGGGCGGCTGCTAGCAGCAGCTGGTCTCGCAGCGCCCCAGATGCTGGCACGGTACCCAGGCCTGCCGCCTTGCTGAACAGCCATGCAACCTTCTCCTGAGCACCCGGGCTGAGGGAACGGCCAGCCATCTCGACCACACCCTCGATCAGGCTCTGTTTGTCGCGGTCCCCTGTTGCAGCGAGCCTGGGAACGATGGTTCGCAAGGCGGTCTGCAGCCCTGCCAGGTCGCAGTGCTGTGCAGCTGCCTCCAGGGTCCGAAGAGGGTCCAGGGGCCAGCAGTGCTCCACCAGCCACGGCAGCAGGTGGGCGTGCCCCGCCTTGGCGGCCGCTACGCCAGGGTCATCCCAAGAAGTGGTGTAGAATGGCTTGCTGGATAGAAGGGCACCGGGAAGCAGCTCCGGGAACAGGCACGGCTGCACCAGGCCCCACGCGTATTCCAGGTTGGTCTCACTGCCGCTGGACGCAGCTGCGGACAGCAGGTGCAGCTTGCCGTTGAAGGTCAACAGGCGCATGCCCTCCCGCCACTGCTGCAGCCAGTTACATGCCGCGAAGCAGGCCGGCAGCGGCTGACTGAAGCGTGCCGTGCGGTGGTGCACCTGGTCGAGCAGCTGGGCGGCCAGCTTGCAGGCCAGCCGGCCGCTGAGGGCCTGGTCGTTGGGCGGCAGTAGCTCCAGCACGCGCCGGAAGAGCTCGACGGGGGGCAGCATGGTAGCTGCTTACTATGTCTGCTACGCTCACGTCTCGCGGGGCAGGAGTTGTACACCTTCAGGGCGTTCAGCGGTTGGCTCCATCGATGCTTGGATCACCGATGCCCAGCCAATAAGTAAGCCAAGTGTTTATGCCAGGGACAGAGATATCACGGCTGAAGAAATACAAACAGTGAATAGAAACAGTGTTGGAGTGCAAACGTTGTCTCCCAGCCAAGCGGGACATGCGCGAAACTGCTGGAAGTCGCCCCTTTTGGCGCCATATCTGGAAACAATATAGCACTGCACGAGTGAGCGTAAAGCTGTATGAAGGTCGTACCCCATCCCAGCGTAGAGCCTCATGCCCTCATCAAGACGCACCTCAGCCCCTCAGGCTGCGTTGGAGTCCACCCCTGCAGTTCTCTCTATAAGTCGAATCCCGGGCCAGCCACAGTGCTGCTCCATGAAGCGCGAGGAAGCTTTGCGAAGCGCCAGAAGTACCAGGCAGGGATGCCCACCAGCCGCAGCAGCAGCAGGGGAACACCCCACGGGGACACCCCCGAGACCGTACCATAACTGCACTCTTTGCACGGCGTGTGCACCGGCGTTTACGAGGGTATCTCGTAGAACGGCACGTGTTGTGCGTGGGCGCAGCTCAGGCAGGCGTCAGGGTGCATACCTGCATACAGAGCACTTTACCAACCAGAGTCTTGGCCATGCGTGTCTGCGCAGCATGCATGCCCCGCCTGCACCACCCTCCCCCCTGCACCCCCCGCCTGCACCCACCCCCTCCTGTCAGGCGGCCCGCTGTTGTGTGCCAACCGCTTCCAGGCTCTCCTACCAGCGGCACGTCATAAACAGCAATCCATATAGCAACCAGGCCTTGCACCTGAATGAGCCCGTCTCCGACACATCGAACAGTAGCATGCCGTTCCTAGCGGCGGCAGCAGGAGCACAGTTTCAGGACTGGTTGTGCCTCATCCGTGGACCCGGGCAGCTGCATGCGGCAATTTGCAAGTATGCGAATGTCCATGCCATAAGATTTCCCACGTCAAACACATGGATCGCAGGCTATCATACCCAGTTAGCACATACAGAATTACAGATGCCCCTTCCAGCTCAGGGTGCTGGCACGGATGCTTCGCCATGCTCAAGCCTACATACATGCGGGTCAACCCTTATAGCCGGCGCACGTCAACGTGTCGCGTGGTGTGTTCCGATGCCAGCTACCTCAGCACCAAAACCTGTACCATCATCTTGCAAAAGCCTTTTAGTATCAACATATGGGACACGTGTGCTCTGGCCTTGCCCGTTTGCCTGTGCAGTGTGCGACGCCTTCTCCCCAATATGTGGCAGGCAGCAGCACCCATCCAGTCACCATCCAGTGCCATCCAGTCCAGTACCAGCGACTTTGCCCAGGGGGCCTCAGGCACTGTCAGCCACCCCCGTACGCGGCACACACGCGTGCAGCTCACAGGGAGCCCCTTGCCTTCACATGACGCAACCCGCATGTCCGCTATAACTTTAAGCACAACACATAACTTCAAATTACTCCAACCGCCAACCGCACATGGACACCACCTTTTTGCAAAACGCAGATTCCTTGTTTTGCGTTCCAGCCACTCCCTGCTCGGTCCATAGCCACGCGGCGGGCCCAGCGCCCGTGCCACCGCCTTGCAGTCCCACGGCGCGCCCTGCTCCGCCATCCGCAGCAGTACATGGCGACCAGACCTTGCACGTTATCGAAGCAGTTTGAACAATAGCATGCCGTTACCAGCGGCGGGAGCGGGAGAGTTGCCTGGCACCTTGCCTAGAACCATGCGTGCCTCGTCCATGGCAATCCTTCCCTTTTAACAGCCCTACTTGTGTACGGGCAGCTGCAAACCGCTACCTGCGGAAATGAAGAGTATGTAGGGCACCGGTAGTCATAAGACTTCCCACGTCAGCACATCAACCGCAAGCCCTCATGCCCAGTAAGGTAGCTAGCACGTACAGATGCCACTCCCAGCTCAAGTGCTAGCATGGGTGCTTTGCCCAGCCCAAGGGTGATGCGGGCAGACCCAAACAACCGGCACATGTCAACGTGTAGCGCTGTGTGTTATTATTCCAGCCACCCAAAACACAATACGGTTACCAGTGTCATCCTACTGCACAAACATTAAAGGACACGAGCCTAATGGTTTCATCTGCACAACGCCGGTAAGGCACACGCGTGCTCTGGTCTTGCCCGTTGACGTTACCGGTAGTGTGCCACGCCTTCGCCTCAAGCTGTGACAGGCAACAGCGCCAGTTCAGCACAGCGTCACTAGACCCCGCGCGAAGGTCACCGGACACCGTCAGCACCTCATGCCCAGCACACCCATGCGCAACTCGCAGTGAGTCCCTCGGCTCACGGCAAAGCAACCCGCACGCGCGCTACGATGTGAAACACAAAGCTAATTCCCAAACCACTCGAGCCGCCAGTATGCCGACCTTGACCGCCTCCTCTCGTGCAGAACGCAGCTCATTCGTGCGTGCCAGCCACGCCCTGCTACGCTCATAACCACCAGGCGGCATGGCCCTAACCACCGCCGCAGGCCAAGGCCATGCCACTCTCGTGCCCAGCGCATGCCCCACCGCCTTGCAATCCCACGGCGCCCCCTGCTCCGCCATCCACCGCAGCACCGGCAGCTGCACCCCCGTCCCCACCGCCTCCGCCATAACACGTGCACCCCACGGCACCCTCCTGCGCCGCAGGTACTCCAGCGTTGCACGGTCGCCCCGCACCGCTGCAGCAGCGTAGGGTAGTGCAAAGTGTGCCCGGCGCGTCCTCGCCATGAGCCCAAGTACGAGCTCCACCGCCGCCTCGCAGCCGCCAGCGACCGCATCCACCAGCGTGAATACGCTTGCAGCTACACCACGCTCACTCACCATGTGCTGCACCACATCCAGGTGGCCCCCTGCTGCCGCCCAGGACGGACAGAGCGTCACATGCATGCACGACGTCCCACACAACCTGATCCCCAGACTTGACCATCTCCATCACCGCTTCTGTGTCTTCCGGCCGCAGTTCATCTCCGCGCAGGTACAGCAAGCTCAGCGCCGGGACACCCCGTGGCCAGCCACCACCCCGCTTCGCCAGCCACATGATCAGCTCGACCCTTTCGTTGTTGGCTGCCGCACGGTAGGCCTCCGGGCTGGTGGGACATCCCCTGTCCAGCAGCCAGGACACCAGCGGCACGCTGCCAGAGCCCGCCGCCGCCGCAAACAGCTCCGCGCTCAGCGCCACGCCGCACCGCTCGTGCAGGTAGCGCACCGCATCCAGGTGCCCCCGCTCCGCTGCTGCTGTCACTGCTGCACCGTGCAACGGCACGCCCCGCTCCCGCAGCCACCGCAGCTTGGCCACATCTCCGCTGGCGCCCGCAGACTTCCACACGAGCTCACGCACTCCGCCCTCCTGAACCTGCTCGCCAGCTGGAAGGGGAAAGCCCGCCTCGTCCACAACCCATTCTGCAGCTTCCATGCCCGGCGCCCGCATAGCAGCGGCAAGCACGTGGCAAGGGCGGTTGGGCGTGCTCGTGTCGTGGGTGCGCGCACTTGCAAGGTCCAGCCCCTGCTGCCCGCTAAGCCACCGCAGCAGTGGCACGTTGCCCGCCGCTGCTGCCCCTTTGGCGGCTGCTAGCAGCAGCTGTCCTCGCAGTGCCCAATATGCTGGGACGGTGCCCAGGCCTGCCGCCTGATTCAGCAGCCAGGCGACCTTGTCCCTGGCGTCTGGGTAGAGGCAACGGCCAGCCATCTCGACCACGCCCTCGATCAGGCTCCGTGTCTCGCGGTCGCCCATCGCTGCTAGCCTGGGCACGATGGCTCGCCAGGCGACCTGCATCCCTTCCAGGTCGCAGTGCTGTGCAGCTGCCTCCAGGGTCCGGCGAGGGTCCAGGGGGCAGCAGTGCTCCACCAGCCACGGCAGCAGATGCGCGTGCCCCGCCTCGGCCGCCGCTACGCCCGGGTCACCCTGTGGCTGGATGTAGAATGGCCTCATGGAAAGCTTGGCACCGGGGAGCAGCTCCGGGAACAGGCACGGCTGCACCAGGCCCCACGCGTATTCCAAGTTGGCCTCGCTGCCGCTGGATGCAGCTGCGGACAGCAGACGCAGCTTGCCGTTGAAGGTCAATAGGCGCATGCCCTCCCGCCACTGCTGCAGCCAAATGCACGCGTTGAACCACGCCGGCAGCGGCTGGCTGAAGCGTGCCGTGCGGTGATGCGCCTGGTCGAGCAGCTGGGCAGCCAGCTTGCAGGCCAGTCGGCCGCTGAGGGCCTGGTCGTTGGGCGGCAGCAGCTCCAGCACGCGCCGGAACAGCTCGACGGGAAGCAGCATGGTAGCTGCTAGCTTGCTGTTACTTAGGCTGACGCCTCGCGGGACAGCAGGTGTGCGTTTACGGCCGTTCAGCGGGTCGTGCATGTGTTACTGAGCCTGCCTCGAGAGCGAACGGACAACTGCTAGAACTTAACCGTTAGTGCTCTGGTTATATAAAGAAATCTAAGGTGGCATGGTTTGAAGGTGAGCCGAAGATACAAACGCGAACGACAGCGAGCTCAATTTGACTGAGGCCGACTCCTGGCACGGACTCCTGGCGCCCTGAAGCCTAAAGCGGACAATGTGCGACACACAGATTACAGTGTATCAGCGCTGGAAACATTCTGTATGACAAGTGAGCACTGAGTCGTCTCATGGTAAGGTTGACATGACGGTTGGAGTGACAGGGGGTCTGGCTAGATGCCCAGGCCAAGTACAGACACAACCTCAGTCCACAGTTGGCTTTGGCCAAACATACAGTGAGACCTGAAAGCACAATAATTTCCAGTATTCATTTCCCACGCTTTTGCGCGTGCCACCAGCTGCCAACACAAACACTAAATTGCAGTGACAGTCAAGCAGAGATGTCCCCAAGTGTCCCTTGCCTGGTGCCAACGCGTGCCAAGCAGAAAGCCCACATGACCTTCAGCAGCAGACCCCTTCCTCACAGCGGCCAGCAGCAGGCAAGCAAAGGCACATGTCCGAAAGCGCACTGCCCAGCTACTACAGGAAAACGGTGTCTGGCCTTCGCGTTGCGATATCCTTATGTGCACCAGCATGCTGCACAGTCGTATCTATGCGCCTGGGCCCCGACGTGCCAGTGCCAGCCACGTGGCCGCAGCGGAGTGCGTCAGTCCAAGTCAACCATGTGCCCATGCCCCATGCGCTCTCAAGCTCATGGACAACCAGGGACAAGCCATCGGCCTCCAACCCATGCCGCCCATACATAGAACATACATACGCAGCGCGGAACAGCGCGGCACCACACCTCCGTTCGCCCAGGTCCCCGTGCACACCGTCCCCTTAATGGAAACCAGCTTTGCACAAGCTGTGCAGCCCACCTGCCCCTGCCCGTAATTTCCGACTCCTTGTGCCCCACTTCCGTGCCAGTCCAGCACCCACGCCACCTGTGTCTTCACTCCTGCACCTCCCCCCATAGCACAGCGCGCGCCGCACACCCCACCGTGCCAGCCCACGTAATGCCATCCCTGCCTACCCGCGTTCCTGGCTACGCCGCTGCCGCAGTAGCACCATCACGCACCCGCACCCCACCGCCACCAGCACCCCAGCCGCTGCAGACAGCTGCACACGCCGCCGCCTGCCGTGGCCCTGCCCCGCGCCCAGCTCCCCGTCCCGCTGCCCCTGCACTCCCTCCTTGCCCTGCGCCTGCTCCTCTTGCTCTCTCTCCTTGCATCGTTTCATGTACTCCCTGTACAACCACGCGAAGCTGGTTTTGAACCGGCTGCGCTGGTCCCCGTACGTCTCCCGCTGCAACGCCCTAGTAACCGACAGCTCATCCCATGGCGCACCCTCTTCCACCATCCACCGCACCACCGGCAGCTCGACACGTGCCTTCACAGCCTCCTGCAACACCGTGTCGCCCCAGGGGACTCCCTTGGCCAACAGATACTCCAGCGTCACACGGTCGCCCTTCACCCCCGGCCCCACGTAGGGACTCTCCCCTGGCTTCCCACCACGTAACGCCCGGTCGCCGCCGCGCTCCAGAACCAGATCCAGCGCCGCCTCGCAGCCGCCACGTGCCGCCGCCGCCAGCGTGTCCGGCCCAGGCGCCACCCTCCACTCCTGCATGAAGAAGCGCATCAGGCCCAGGTGCCCCATGGTGGCAGCCCACGCCAGGGCGTGCCTGCCGTCCAGCACCCTCCGCCACTCCCTGCCCCTCGCCCTCAGCGACTTGTGGAAACAGATCACGTCCTCGGCCTTCACCTCGACCGGGGTGGGGTCCGGCAGGCGCAGCTTCAGGGCACGCCAGGGGCACCTCCTGCTGCCGCGCTGCTCAGCCAGCCACACCACCATCCCCAGCTTGCCCTTGGCCGCTGCTGCGTTGTACGCCTCCGGGCTGGTGGGACATCCCTTGTCCAGCAGCCACGACACCAGCGGCACGCTGCCAGAGCCCGCCGCCGCCGCAAACAGCTCCGCGCTCAGCTCCACACCGCACTGCTCGTGCAGGTAGCGCACCGCATCCAGGCGGCCCCGCGCCGCTGCTTCAAGGGCGCCCCTGGGGTGCAGGGGTACGCCCCGATCCAGCAGCCACCGGATGTTGGCCACGATCCCACGCTCCCCTGCCCAACGCCAAACCTCCTTCAGCCCAGCCTGGTCCTCCAGACCTGGCAGGGCGCAGCCCGCCTCGTCCACCAACCACTGCACGACACCCACATCCTCAGCCCACATCGCTGCGGCAAGCACACGGAAGGGACTGCTGCTGTGCAGCGGTTGTTCCCTGGGGGTCGCTGCGGTCGATAGGTCAAGCCCCTGCGCCTCCCGAAGCCACCTCAGGACAGGCAGGTTCCCCTCTTCTGCCGCCCCCGCCGCGGCGCCTATCATCAGCCGGATGCGCTCAGCCCCTCTCGCAGGGACATCCCCTGCTCCCGATGCGTAGTCCAGGAGCCAGGTGATCTTCTCCTGGCTGTCGGGGCTCTGCAGGCGGGCTGCGTCCCACAGGGCCCAGACCTTGGCGCCACCTATTAAGCCATGCCCGGACCAATCGCGGGTGAGGTGACGCCATGTGGACTTGAAGTTTGCCAGGGCACAGTGCGTTGCCGCTTCGGTGAGGGTCCACGTGGCGTTCACAGGCATGTTGTTATCGGTGAGACAGGAAAGGAGGCCGGGGTGGCCCGCCTTCATTGCAGCCGAGCCCATGTCGTCCCACCACCTGCGGCTGCTGTACGTGTTGCAAGAAAAGCTGCGGCCGGACTGGAGCTCCCCTAGGAAGCTGTGACGGAGCAGTCTCCAAGCGGCTTGCACGTTGCTTCGCCTGCCGCTGGCAGCAACGCTGGACAACAGGCGCAGCTTGTCGTCGAAGGTAAGCAGCCGCATGTCCAGCGCAGTGCCGGGCGCTGTCTTATGCTCCGGCCTGCTGAAGTGGTTGGCGGCATCCTTGCACACCAGGCGGCCGGCAACGGCGAGGTCTCCGGGCGACAGCCGCTCCAGCACGAGCAGCAGCAGCTCTGTAGGTAGCTGCCTGGTGTCCGCCATGCCCGCTGATGTCTTGCCCATGACTGTTGATGTTGTATTTCGTCTACATGGTCAGCATGTAGGGGATGGCTGGCTCAGTGAAAGCAGGGAAATGCCGGCCACCTATAACCCTCACACGCAAGCACCGGGAAGACAGTCGTCTGCCATTCGCGAATGACCAAATTCTCCATTCACCTTGCAACGTAATAGTCAACCGAAGAGCAGCTGGGCAGAGCCAGCAGCCTGCCAGAAATTAGGTAGGGGGAATGGCGTAGGGCCCACGAATGCGGGCACAGGCTGCAGGCACGCCCTCTAAGTTTGAAGGAGTACTTGCTACTTCCGAAAGACGCCCGGCGTCTTAACCGGTCATGGCAGGTGTTGTCAGGCGCGATACGTATCTCGTGTACTATCCCATAGTCCTTCCTGAAGCGTATACTTCAGAGCAACTGAAGATAGTTTACTGCTTGACAAGGTATACACATCAGTGCATTGTGCAGGACCGGCTTTGCATTCGGTGAGCTCCATTGCAACGAACCGCCAGGCAGCCATGGTGCGCAGCCTCAGTTGCCTAGGTCAGTGCGCCCAGCTTCCCGGCGGTACAGCCGCACTATTGACACAACCAGGTAGACGGCACGAGGTTCGTGGCTTATGCCCTTGGCACGTCACGTGCGACGGAGACACGGCACACCCTTGCTCCCGGGGCTTGAGCGCCGGTCGCAGCATCCAACGCGCCCCAACAAGCCGCTTTCGGATTTAGTCATACCCCCTGCAACCCTTACTCTGCTAAAGACTGCAGCAGGAGAAGATCTCATCTCATGGACACAGCCCTGGACGAAACATGCCCTATCTCTTCGTATTGCCGATGCCTTCTCCTATACACGTGCCACGTGCCACGTGCCCAGACGCACTTACCCCCACACACATCAGCCTCAAAGCCTTGCAACGCCTCATCCCACAAGCACGTGGCACCACCATCGCTATGTGCTAACAATGCACTGTTGCCCTCCCGTCACCGGTTACGTCGACGTCAATGCCAGTCACCTGCCCTAAAAAAAACCTACCCACGAGCTCATGCCCCCCGGCCGCCGCACACCAGCGCTGCCGTCGCCAGCACCCCTGCTGCCCGCACCAAACACAAGCCCATCCTCCCACAGCGCTCCACCACCCTCCCTCCCTCCGCTCCATCGCGCTGCCTCCGCCTCGGCTGCCACCAACCTCAACGCTCAGTGGTTTTAGCAAGTGTCGAGCAGAGACTTCCCCAAGTGTCCCTTGCCTGGTACCAAGCAGCAAGCACGCACGACCTTCCGCAACAGAACCCCTCCTCATAGCGGCCCTCGGCAGGCACGCAAATGCACATGTCCGGAAGCGCACTGCCCAGCTACTACAGGACAACGGTGTCTCGCCTTCGCATTGCGATACCCTAGCGTGCACCGCAGTCGCATCCAGGGGAGCTCCCCTGGTCGTATCACACCTACGCGCCTTGGCCCCGACGTGCCAGTGCCAGCCACGTGGCCTCAGCAGAGTGCGTCAGTCCAAGTCACCATGCGCACATGCCCCATGCACTCTCAAGCTCGTGGACAACCAGGGACAAACCACCGGCCTCCACCCCATGCAGCCTATACATACGATAGAACGTACGTACGCAGACCTAAACAGCGCGGCACCACACCTCAGTTCGCTCAGGTCCCCATGCACACCGTCCCCTTAGTGGAAGCCAGCTCTGCACAAGCTATGCAGCCCGCCTGCCCAAACTCTCAACACCACCTGCTTCACTTCCGTGTCAGTCCAGCACCCACGCCACCCTGCGCCTTCCCGCGCCTCCCCCCATAGCACAGCACGCGCCGCACACACACCGTGGCGGTCTACGGAACGCCGTCCCCGCCTGCCCCCGTCTCCAGCTGCGCCGCTGCTGCAGTAACGCCATCATATACCCGCACCCCACCGCCACCAGCGCCCAAGCAACGGTAGATAGCTGCACACCCCACCGCCTGCCGCGCCCCTGCCCCGCGCCC
>VFQN01000692.1_pt1 | contig 61075 bp, 62 predicted proteins | sample 3512371 | NCBI WGS metagenome assembly VFQN01 (sample SAMN10412370, study PRJNA504923) | tailings metagenome | isolation source: Replicate 2 from Balatoc abandoned mine | place: Philippines: Itogon, Benguet | collected 2017-08-28 | reverse complement strand
TCGACGATTTCGAGCGCGCCAGCCGCAAGGTGCCGGTGATCGCCAACATCCGGCCTTCCGGCGACAAGTATCTGATGGAGGATTTCTTCTATGCCGGCGGCCTGCCTGGCTTGCTGGAGCAGATTCGCGATCACCTGCACGCCGACACGCTTACCGTGACCGGCGCGACGCTGGGCGAAAACATCCAGGGCGCGGAAATCTACAACGACGACGTGATCCGCACGGTCCAGAACCCGATCTATGCCGAGGGCGCGCTTGCTGTCTTGAAGGGCAACCTGGCGCCCGACGGTTGCGTCATCAAGCCATCGGCCTGCGCCCCGAAGTTCCTGAAGCATACGGGCCCCGCCCTGGTGTTCGACGACTACCCGTCGATGAAGGCGGCGATCGATCGCGACGATCTCGACGTCACGGAAGACACCGTGCTGATCCTGCGCAACGCCGGCCCCCAGGGCGGCCCCGGCATGCCGGAATGGGGCATGCTGCCGATCCCCAAGAAGCTCGTTCAGCAAGGCGTGCGCGACATGGTACGCCTCTCCGACTCCCGCATGAGCGGCACCAGTTATGGCGCCTGCATCCTGCACGTCTCGCCCGAATCCTATATCGGCGGCCCGCTGGCGCTGGTGCAGACCGGCGACATGATCTCGCTCGATGTCGACAAGCGCACCATCAACATGAACGTCTCCGACGAGGAGCTCGCCCGGCGCCGCGCCGCCTGGAAGAAGCCCGAGCCGCGTTACGAGCGCGGCTATGGATGGATGTTCACCCGGCACATCAAGCAGGCCAACGAGGGCTGCGACTTCGACTTCCTCGAAACCGGCTTCGGCGCGCCCGTCAGTGAACCGTCGATCTACTGAGGAGCCCACCATGGCGTTGACCGCGGCCACCCGCGACAAGCTTCGCACGATCAGCACGGCGACGGTCGCCACCGCCTTGTTCAAGCGTGGCTTCCGCACCCAGTTCATCCAGAACGTGTTTCCGCTCTCGCCCGACCAGCCGGTGCTGGTCGGCGAAGCCTTCACTCTGCGCTACATGCCGGCGCGCGAGGACCTGAACCAGCTCTCGGTGTTTCGCGATCGCAGCCATCCGCAGCGCAAGGCCGTCGAGGACTGCCCGCCCGGCGCCGTGCTCGTCATGGACAGCCGCAAGGATGCGCGGGCGGCTTCGGCGGGGTCGATTTTGGTGACACGCCTGATGAAACGCGGCGTTGCCGGCGTTGTGACGGACGGCGGTTTCCGCGACGCCGCCGAGATCGGGAAGCTGGGCTTCCCGGCCTACCACCAGCGGCCCAGCGCGCCGACCAACCTCACTTTGCATCAGGCCATCGACATCAACGTGCCGATCGGCTGCCGCGATGCCCCGGTCTTCCCGGGCGACGTGATCCTGGGCGACGGCGACGGCGTGATCGTGATCCCCGCCCATCTTGCCGACGAGATCGCGGACGAAGCCTTCGAGATGACGGCCTACGAGGATTTCGTCACCGAGCGGGTGCAGGCCGGACAAGGCATCTTCGGCCTCTATCCGGCGACAGACGAAAAATCTCTCAGCGATTTTGCGGCCTGGCGCAAGGCAAAGGGCCGCTAGCGAACAGCGGAAGACAAACGGTAACGACGTGTACAGGGAGTAAGAGCATGAGATCGCTGAGCATCATGGCATTCGTCCTGGCAGCCCTTGTGGGCGTGCAGGCGCAGGCGGCCGACTATCCCGAGAAACCCATCACCGTCATCGTCCCCTTCCCTCCTGGCGGCTCATCCGACGTGACGGCGCGGCTGGTCTCCAAGAAGTTGGCGGAACGCGTGGGCCAGTCGATCGTCATCGACAACAAGGGCGGCGCTAACGGGTCGATCGGCGCCACGGCGCTGAAGCAGGCCAAGCCCGATGGCTACACGATCCTCGTCGGTTCGATCGGCGTCTTCGCGATCAATCCCGCCCTCTTCAAGGATCTCCGCTACGACCCGATGCAGGACTTCGACTTGCTGAGCGTGGCCGTCCGCACGCCCAACGTTCTGGTCGCCAGCCCGAACTTTCCGGCCAACACCGTCGCCGAGCTGGTCGAGTACCTGAAGAAGAATCCCAACAAGGTAACCTTCGCCTCGTCGGGCACCGGCTCGTCGGATCATCTCACCGCGGCACTGTTCCTGCAGAAGACCGGCACCACCGGCACGCACGTGCCGTACAAGGGCGGCGGACCAGCCATCAACGACCTGATCGCGGGCCACGCCAATGTGTCGTTCCAGAACCTGGGCGCCATTGCCCCGCATGTGAAGTCGGGCAAGCTGAAGGCGCTGGGCGTGACCAGCGGCCAGCGCAATCCGACGCTGCCGGGCGTCCCCACTATGGCCGAAGGTGGCGTGAAGGACCTCGAAGTCTATTCCTGGCAGGCCGCCGCCGCGCCGAAGGGATTGCCGCCGGCGGTGCGCGCCAAGCTCGAAGCCGAGTTGGCCGCGTCGGCCCAGGCGCCAGACATCAAGCCGCAGTTCGAGGCGATCGGCTTCGAGGTCGTCGCCACGAACGGCGAGCAGTTCGAGAAGTTCCTGACGGACGAGATCGCCCGCTGGAAGAACGTGATCGACACCGGGAAGATCACCGCCGAATAGGCGGTCAGGTCTTCCAGTAGCCGGGCAGCTTCGCTGCCAGCCATTTGGCGAGAGCCGCGTTCACCTCGACCGGCTTCTCCTGCGCCATCCAGTGGCCGGACTGCACCACGACCTCGGTGAGATCGGCGCAGTCCCGGCGCATCGGATCGGCAAGTTTGGACTGGATCGTCTCGCAGGTCGTATCGTAAGCGCCGTGCAGGAAGAGGACCGGCATCGACAACCTGCCGCCGTTCTTCGCTTTCTTGGCGTAGGCGCCGTTGGCTTTGTGGTTCATGTACCAGGAGTCCGGCCCGAAGAAACCGTTGCGTGTGAGCGCCGCGGTGTAGGCTGCCATGTCCTGCTCGGTCAGCACATCGGCATCGCGCGGCACGTCGGGGCAGGCGCCGCCACCGAACCAGCCGCCGGCCGCACGCACCATCGAGGTCGGCGCCGGCTTGCCGACGCGGCTGGGATCGCCCTTGCGGAACAGGGCCTTCACGACGTTGCCGATATTGGCCTCGAAGCCCTTGCAGGCCTTGTCGAAGTTCTCCTCGTAGAAGAACTGGTAGTCCCACTGTCCGGCCGGGAACTTGTCGGCGGGATAGAGGGTGCGATCGATCAGCGGCACCATCGCATCCAGGGTGAAGCCCTCGGCGAGATAGGGCACGCAAAGGCTGGCGACGCCGACGGTCTTGTCGGGATGGTGCGCCGCCAGGTTCCACACGACCGGGCTGCCCCAGTCGTGACCGATCCACACCGCCTTGTCGCAGCCGAGCGACGCCAGCAACTCCAGCATGTCGGCCACGATTTCTTCCTGCGCAAAGTCCTCGTGGCGTGTGTAGGTGTCGGAGCGGCCATACCCGCGCATGTCCGGCGCGATGCAGCGGAACCCGAGGGCGGCGAAGGCAGGAAGCTGATGCCGCCACGACAGGGACAGCTCCGGCCAGCCATGGACGAAGATCAGCAGCGGTGCATCCTTGCGGCCGCAGGCGAGATAGCCCGTTGTGTGGCGGGCGGTCTTGAGAGTGTGTTCGGTCACCGGGAAGGTCATGGCACAACTCTGCGGTGAAGCCGCAGTGCCGGCAACCAATTCCGCCTGCCAATCGACCCGTGGTGTCTGCCAATGGCCAAGCCGCCTTGACGGTGTATTCGATGATCCGGAATGTCGCGGAAAGAGAGGATCCCATGGAAATCGATACCGGCACGACCGAACTTCTGTGCAGCGTGCGCGATGGCGTGGCGTTGATCACCCTCAACCGCCCCGAAGCGCGCAATGCGATGTCCGACAAGCTGACGCCGGCGCTGCGCACACAGATCAAGGAACGCGGCGACGATCCCAATGTCGGCGCCCTGTTGATCACGGGTGCCGGCACGGCCTTCTGCAGCGGCGGCGACGTGAAGGGCATGGGCGGCCGCGGCCCGCGCGGACAGATGAGCTATGAGGAACGCCTCGCCGACCTGCGCTGGCGCCAGGCCCATCTCACCGGGGCACTGGTCGCCGTGCGCAAGCCGACGATCGCCGCCCTTCCGGGCGCGGCTGCCGGTGCGGGCCTGGCCATCGCGCTCGCCTGCGATATCCGCATCGCCGCCCGATCGGCGTTCGTCAGCACCGGCTACGCCAAGATCGGCCTTTCCGGCGATTACGGGATTTCCTGGCTGCTCACCCGAACCATCGGCTCTTCCCGGGCCCGCGAACTCATGTTCACCGCCGAGCGCGTCGATGCTGAGCGCTGCGAGCGCATCGGCCTGGTGAACCGCGTCGTCGACGACGCCAAGCTGCAGGACGAAGCCTTCGCCTACGCGAAGTCGCTGGCCGAAGGACCGGGCGTCGCGATGCGCAGCATGAAGGACAATCTCGACGACGCTCTGCACATCGACTATCCGACCGCGCTCCATCGCGAGGCCGAGCGCCTGGTCTCCGCCTCCCGCACCGCCGATCACAAGGAAGCGGTGCAGGCTTTCGTCGAGAAGCGGAAGCCGGTGTTCAAGGGCAAGTGACGCGCCGTTAGACGCGCACTGCCATCTTGCCCTTGTTGCGGCCTTCGAACAGGCCGATCAGCGCCTCCGGCGCTTTCTCGAGGCCGTCGACGACATCGACGACGGCCTTGATCTTGCCGTCGGCGACCCAGCGGGCGAGTCGCGTCTCGGCTTCGGCGCGCCGATCGTAGAAGTCCATCACAATGAAGCCTTCCATGCGCAGCCGCTTGGTCACGACCAAGCCCGGCACGGCCATGGGACCCGGCCCCGGCTTTTCGACGTCGTATTGCGAGACGTTGCCGCAGCAGGCGATGCGGCCCCGCAGGTTCATCAGCGACAGCGCCGCGTCGAGCACCGGCCCGCCGGTATTGTCGAAGTAGACGTCGATGCCGTCGGGACAAGCTGCCGCCAATGCACGGCGCACGCCGCCGGCCTTGTAATCGACGGCGGCATCGAAGCCGAGGTCGCGCACGATCCAGTCGCACTTGTCTTGGCCACCCGCGGTGCCGACGACTCGGCAGCCCACGAGCTTGGCGATCTGGCCGACCATCGTGCCGACGGCGCCGGCCGCGGCCGAAACCAGCACGGTGTCGCCCGGCTTGGGCCGGCCCACTTCTAAAAGGCCGAAATAGGCCGTGAGGCCGGTGACGCTGAGCGGCCCGATCAGCATCTCCAGCGGCGCCTTGACCGTGCGCTTGGTCAACCGCCGCGCCGGCCGCACGGCGTAGTCCTGCCAGCCCCAGTCGCCTTCGACGATGTCGCCCTCGCCGAACTCCGCGGCATTGGACTCCACGACCTCACCGATGGTGAAGCCGTTCATCACCTGCCCCGGTTCCAGCGCGTCGCGATAGGTCTTGCCCATCATCCAGGCACGGTTGGCGGGATCGAGCGACAGCATGCGCGTGCGCACCAACACCTCTCCGGCGCGCGGAGCAGGAATGGCCGTCTCGGTCCACTGGAACGTGTCCTTGCCGATCTTGCCGGCCGGCTGCTTGGCGTAGAGCCACTGGCGGTTCATGGGTTCCTCTCCCGGGCATCAGTCCTTGTAGTTCGCGGCCCGCTTCTGCAGGTTGGACATGATGGCCTCGACCTGGTTGGGCGAGCCGATCAGCTTCTGCTGCTCAACCGACTCCATCATCAGACCCGCCGCAGCATCGACGGCGACCGCGGCATTCAACAGCCGCTTGTTGGCCCGGATCGCGTCGGGGCTCTTGGAGGCGATCTCCTTTGCCGTCTCCAGCGCCGCCGCGCGCGGATCGTCGACGACGCGGGTCACGAAGCCCATCTGCTGCGCTTCGACACCGTTGAAGATGCGGCCGGTATAGGTGAGTTCGCGCACCACGTCCTCGCGCGCGAGGTGGCGCATGAGCTGCGTGCCGGCGAGATCAGGCACCAGGCCCCACTTGATTTCCATCACGGAGAACCGCGCATCCGGCGTGGCGTAACGAATATCGGGGCCCAGTGCGATCTGGAAGCCACCGCCGAAGGCCACGCCATGCACCGCCGCGATCACCGGCACCGGCAGCTCGCGCCACAGCCAGGCGCATTGCTGCGGCCGGTTGGCGATGCCGTGGGTGCGCTTGGCGAGATCGCGCACGCCCGGCACGCCGTCCTGCTTCATGGCGGCGAAGCTGCCCATGTCGAGACCGGCACAGAAGGCCTTGCCCTCGCCCGACAAGACCACGCAGCGTAGCCCCTCCATTGTCGCAAGCTTGGCCCCGGCCTCGATGATGCCCTCAAACATCGCGTTATCCAGCGCGTTCATCTTGTCGGCGCGGATCAAGCGGACGTCCGCGACACCATCCTTCAGGTCGATCGAGACGCGGTCTTTCATTTTTCACTCTCCGATTTGAGCCATTCGCGCAGACGGCGCTTCACTTCGTCAGGTTCCAGTCTCTTGGGCGGCGCAAGGCTGCCATCTCCTTGCTTGGGCCACATCAACACGGCGATGCCGCGCTGCACGTCGGCATAGCTGCAATCGTCGGGCAGCCGGTCGAGCAGCGCCCGCACCTCCGCCTTTACATCGACTTTCTTTTCTTCGCTCATCGCGTCGCCATCAACCAGACTCCCTGCGCCACGTAGACCGCGCCCAGCCCGAGAATGACTCGGCGAGTCCAATGATAGAACTGCCGGTCCGACATGCGATCGAGAAAACTGCGCGACAGGGTCGTGCCCAGGATGGCGAAGCAGGCGGCATAGCCCATCACCAGCCATTGCTCGGGATCGCGACCGGCCGGCCCTTCGATCACCATGGCAAAATAGGCGACTTTGGTGAGATGGCCCAGCACCTGCGCCGCGGCCTTGGTGGCGACATTGACCTGCCGCGACATGCCGGTGCGGACGTAGAAGATATCGAGCAGAGGACCGGTCACGCCCGACACGAGCTGGATGGCGCCGCCGATCGCACCCGCCACGAAGGCCTGGCCGCCTCGCTCGATGTTGGGAGCGATGCGCTGCGGCACGGCCAAGGCGATGAACGGCATCAGACCGACAGCCATCAGCACCAGCGCCTTGTCGGGTACGAAATCGAAGAAGGAGAAGACGATCAGCGATGCCCCGGCACCGGCGCCGAACTGCAGGACGACGCTCCACTTCACATGATGGCGCCACAGCCAGGCGCGCCAGCTATTGGCCGCGATCTGGATGACACCGTGGAACACCATGGCGACCGGTACCGGCAGGAACAGCAGCAGGAAGCCGATCAACAGCATCCCGCCCGCCATGCCGAAGATCCCGGAAATGAACGAGGTCACGACGGCCACGACCGCCAGAGCGGCCAGCACGGGAAGCGTAAACATCGCCGTGCGGCGTAGCGCACGTGGCAGAAGGTGTCGAGGACCGGATAGGGTGCACGCCATGTCCGACACCGATCTCCTGTTCACGCCGGCCGCAAAGGCCGCCGCCCTCATCCGCGACCGCAAACTTTCGCCCGTCGAATATGTCGACGTCGTCCTGAAAGCGATCGACCGCGCCCAACCCAAGCTCAACTGCTTTCGCGTGGTGATGGCCGAGGAGGCGCGACGCGACGCCAAAAAGGCCGAGGAAGCCGTCACGCGCGGCGACAAGCTCGGACCGCTGCACGGCATCCCCGTGAGCATCAAAGACCTGGTCGACGTCAAAGGCGTGCACACACGCCACGGCTCGGCGATCTTCGAAGACAACGTCGCCCAGGCCGACGACGTGCTGGTGCAGCGCCTGCGCGCCGCCGGCGCCATCGTGGTCGGCAAGGCCACGACGCCGGAGTTCGGCGTGAAGGGCCTGACCGACGGTCCCTCCTTCGGCGTCACGCGCAACCCCTGGAACCTCGGCCGTACGCCGGGCGGCTCCAGCGGCGGCGGCGCGGCGGCCGTCGCGGCCGGCCTCGGTCCGATCTCGCTCGGCACCGATGGCGCGGGCTCGATCCGCGGCCCCGCCTCGTGCAGCGGCCTCGTGGGCCTGAAGCCGACGCTGGGCGCCGTGCCGGCCGACACGACGCGCGATGCATTCGGCAACAATGTCTTTGCCGGGCCGCTCTCACGCACGATCACCGATGCCGCGATCATGCATTCCGTGCTGGTCGGCCCCAGCGACAAGGACCCGTGGTCGCTCTCCGGTCCGTCGCAGCAGCCGCTGTCGCCCAAGCTCGCCGGCCGCGATCTCTCCGGTGTCCGCATCGGCTACATCGAGCTCACCGCCAACCCGCGGGTCGCAGCCGACGTGCGCACTAACACGCGCGCCTCGCTCGCGGCCTGGGAAGCGATGGGTGCGGTGGTCGAGGAAGTCACCGAAAAGATCGACTGGATCGAATACGAAGGCCGCGTGCTCTATCAGGCGAACTTCGCCGTGTTCTGTGCGCAGTATCTGCCCAAGTGGCAGAACCAGATGGACCCGGTGACGCTGGCGTTCATGGATCGCGGTGCCAAGTTTAGCCTGGCCGACTTCCGCAACGCCCAGTTCGCGCGCACGGCCCTGTTCCGCAAGATCCAGTCGCTGCTGGCGCGCTACGACTTCCTGGTGACGCCGACCAACGCGCGCACCGCCCTCGATGTGACGCACGACGCCGCCAACGACGAAGTCATCATCGACGGCGTGAAGTGCGGCATCACCCGCCAGGGCTGGACCTCCTACCAGTACCCCTTCAACCTCACCGGCCATCCTGCGCTGGCCCTGCCTTCGGGCTTCGGCACCGACGGGCTGCCGACCTCGGTTCAGATCGTCGGCAGGTGGGGTGCGGAGACCGATGTGCTGCGGCTCGGGGCGCTGCTCGAAGACGCGCAACCCTGGGCGCAGCACAGGCCATCGATCTGATCTCCGGCCACTGGTGGGATAGCCGCGACCTCCATCGGTCTTTGCGCCATCGTGAGCCTTCTTCTAGGCTCGGCGCAAAGAAACCGGGAGGAAACTCATGCGTCTGGCCGCAATCGCTTTAGCCCTGTTCGGCCTGGCCGCCGGCTCCATGCCGGCCCACGCCCAAGGCTCCGACAAGCCCATCAAGATCATGGCGCCCTATGCACCGGGCGGAAATATCGACGTCACGGCGCGCATCATCGCGGACAAGCTGCGCGACGTGCTGGGCGTCACGGTGCTCGTCGAAAACAAGGCTGGCGCCAGCGGCATGATCGGCAGCGACATCGTCGCCCGCTCCGCGCCCGACGGCACGAGCCTGCTGGTCTCGGCCAACTCGCTGGTCGCCGTTCCGGCGATCTACGGCAACGCACCCTACGACTGGCGCACGGCCTTCACGCCGATCAGCCATATCCAGCGCGTGCCGGCTGTCCTGGTCGTGACGCCAAACTCGCCGATCAAGACCATAGCGGATTTCGTCGCCTTGGGCCGCGACGGCAAGTTTGCCGTGGCCGACTCAGGGGTCGGCACAACCAACCATCTCGCCATCGAGCTGATCGGCGAGGCGACCGGCAGCAAGTACACGATCGTGCACTACAAGGGCAGCGGCGCGGCCTCGCTGGACGTGATCGCGGGCCAGGTCACGGCCCAGGTCGACCAGCTCAACGCCGCCATCGGCCATATCAAGGCCGGCAAGCTGCGCGCCATCGCCGTGTCGTCCGACAAGCGCGTACCGCAGCTTCCCGACGTGCCGACCATGAAGGAAAGCGGCGTGAAGGGTCTCGAAAACTTCACCTTCTCCACCTTCACCGGCCTGTTCGGTCCGGCCAAGATGCCGCCCGAGGTCGTAGCGAAGCTCAACGACGCGATGGTCAAGGTGCTGAAGGATCCGGCCGTCGTGCAGCGTTTTGCCGAGCTCACGGCCGAAGCCTATCCCACCACGCCGCAGGAAACCGCGGCCATGTTCGACGCCGAGGACAAGACCGTCGTGCCTCTAATAAAGAAGCTCGGCATCAAACCGGAGTAACGCAAAGCAATGACCTGGCTCCCCCCTGCCGTCGCGCCCATCGTCCTGTTGTTGATCTCCAACGTCTTCATGACGTTTGCCTGGTACGGGCACCTGAAGTTCACCGACAGGCCCTTGTGGCTGGTGGTGGTGGCGAGCTGGGGCATCGCCTTCGTCGAATACTGCTTCGCCGTGCCGGCCAATCGCTGGGGGCACGCGGCCTATTCGGCCGCCGAGCTGAAGACCATGCAGGAGGTGATTACGCTCAGCGTCTTCGCCGTCTTCTCGGTGCTCTATCTCGGCGAACGATTCACACTCAACCACATGGTGGGCTTCGCGCTGATCTGCGCCGGCGCCTTCTTCGTCTTCAAAGGCCCGCTGCCGACATGAGAGGATGATCGCGCCTCCTCCTGCGTAAACCGTTTCGGACAACAACGATGGTGATGATGCGGAGATGATGAGGATCGGGCGACGAACAGAGATGGCGGTGCTGGCCGCCATCCTCGTACTCGCGGCGATCCTCCGGCTGTGGCGGCTCGAAACCAACGGTTTCGGCAACGAATATTACGCTGCCGGCGTGCGCAGCATGCTGCAGGGGCTGCATCTCTTCTTCTACAACGCCTTCGACCCGGCCGGCCTCGTCTCCCTCGACAAGCCGCCGCTCGCCTTCTGGATTCAGACCATCTCGGCGCGGCTGCTGGGCTACAGCGGCTGGACGATCCACCTGCCGCAAGCCTTGGCTGGAATCGCCTCGGTGGCCCTCCTCTATGCGCTGGTGCGCCGCTTCGGTCGAACCGCCGCCTTTCTTGCCGCCCTTCTGCTCGCGCTCACGCCCATCGCCGTTGCAACGGATAGGTCGAACAACACCGACTCCTGGCTGGTGCTCTTCCTGCTGCTCGCGGCATGGCTCGCCTTGCGCGGACGCAGCCTCTCCTTCGTCTTCGCCATGGCGGCACTTGGCCTGGCCTTCAACGTCAAGATGCTGGCGGCACTGATCTGCGGCCCTGCGCTCCTGGTCGGTTGGTGGCTCGACAGTGAACTCAATTGGCGACAGCGGCTGGGCTGGCTGGCAGCCGGCGCCGCCACTTTCGCCGTCGTCGCGCTGTCGTGGGCCGCTATCTTCGACCTGACGCCGCCGGAACACCGGCCGGTCGCCGGCAGCAGCAAGAGCAATTCGATGCTCGAGCTGATCGTCCGGCATAATGGGCTCGAACGCTTTGTACGCCCCGCCCCCGACAAGCCCGAGGCCGCACAGCCTCGACGCTTCTTGGCCTACGATGCCGTCCCGACCGGACCCTTGCGCCTCACGGAGCCTATGCTCGCCGGCCAGTTCGCCTGGACGCTGCCGCTGGCCATCCTGGGCGCCGTCCTCGCGTGGCGCCGCCGGCCCGCGGCCATTGCGCTCTGGTCGGTCTGGGCGCTGACCTACGGCATCGTCTACAGCGCCGCCGGCGGCATCTTTCACATCTACTATCTCATCGCCCTGGCACCGCCCCTTGCCGCTCTTGCCGGTGTCGGCTGCTACGAGCTGTGGCGCCGTGGACCACGCTTTCTCGCCCTGGGTCTGACGGCGACCGCACTCTGGCAGGGTTACATCACCGGCGGAACGTTGGGCTGGCTCAGCCCGTGGATGGGCTTTCCCGCCGTGGCGCTGCTCGCTGCCGCCGGGACTCTCTTCCGGGGCAAACGGCCGCCGGCGGTCATCGGCGGCATCGCCCTGTCGATCCTCCCGGTTTTCTGGGTGCTCAGTCCGATCTTCTCGCCGGGCAATCTCGCTTTGCCCTCGGCCAGCCTGCCGCGCTGGCTCGGCAGCGACGATGGCCGCGGCCCGATTCTGTCGCGCACCTACCGTTCGCTGACCGACGATCCCAAACTGATCACCTTCCTGAAGGAGCATCGCGGCTCTGCGCGCTTCCTTGCCGCCACGCCGACGGCTCTATTGGCAGCGCCTCTCATCATCCGCACCGGCGAGCCAGTACTCCCCTTCGGCGGTTATCTCGGCAACGACCCGATCATGAGCGTCGAGGCATTCGCGGCCCGCGTCCAGCGCGGCGAGGTGCGGTACGTTCTGTTGGGCACGGCGCGACGGCCCGCCGATTTCGAAGCCTGGGTGATCGGGAACGGCAAGCCTGTCGACGTGGCCCTATGGCGTTCGCTGCCGCCAGAGCCACGCCGTCTGCTAACGCTCTACGATCTGGCGCCGCCGCAACAGCAACGCCCGCGTTAGTCGGCCGCCTTCGCCGCGGCTGCCGCCGCCAGGATCGCCTGCTTTGCCGTCTCGCCGGCACGGCGGTTGCGGCGCTTGATCCACCACATCAGGAAGCCCGTAACGGCGAAAACCGGGATGATTACCCCCGACACGAACACCAGGAACTTGTAGATCCCGCCAAGGCCGATGCCGTAGTGCAGCCCTCGCTGCCAGGCCACGATGGTCTCGCCCGTCGACATGGTCTTCGGATCAAAGACGTCGATCACCGCCTTGCGATAGGGATCGATGATCACCGTGATGACCGGCGCACCTGTCTCATGGCCCGGCCGGACGAAGCCGATACGCATTGCCTGATCGGGCCGAATCGACAGGAACGCATTCAGGAAGCGAGCATCGGGCACGCGCGTCTTGGCGAGCTCGACCGCCTCGTTGACGCCCATCGGCGGCGTGCCGCGCATCGGCTCGACCCGCGCCTGGAACATCGCAGCGCGCATGTCGCGGCCCGGCCAGATGCTGTTCACGGCGGCCGAAATCTGCTGCGGGAAAGCGAGATAGACGCCGGTGAAGTTCACCAGCATGAAGATCGCCAGGCTCCAGATGCCGACGGCACCGTGCAGCTCGCGGTTGAGGCGCAGGCCTTTGGCCTTGCGGCGCACCACAAAGGCGGCCTTCCACTGACCCGGCCTCGGCCACCAGAGATAGAGGCCGGAGCAGCCCAGCACGAGCAGCGCCACGCCCAGCCAGCCGACCAGCTCACGGCCCAATCCACCGGGAATGAAGAGATGGCCGTGCAGGTCGTGGAAGAAGCGCACCCAGCCGGTCATCGCCTGCTGCGTCTCGACGATCTGCAGCGACACCGGATCGATCAGGATCTGGAGGCTGCCCGCGAACGGGCTCTGCGTCGGGACGCGACCCTGCGCCTGCCCATCCTGCTGCTGGCGACCGCCTTGTTGACCACGGAACTGCGAACGTTCATTCGCCATGCCGGGACGCGACAGCCGAACGGCCGCCGGTTCGCCAAGCTCCGCCGGCCAGCGCACGGCAATCGGGATGCGGCCGGGATCGGTGGTCGCGGCCCTCGCCGCTTCGATCAGTTCGGCCGGCGAGCGCCACTCGCCGACCGTCCTGACGTCGGGCTCGCCCTGTCCCAGCAGATGTTCGATGTCGTGCGCGTAAGCCAGCACAGCGCCCGTCACGCCCATCATGACGAGCGGCAGCAGCAGGATCAGGCCGATCCAGAGGTGAAGCTGCAGCAGCCAGTAGCGCACGGTGCGGCGCTGCGGTTTGGGGCCGGCCGTCATCGCCTAGGCCGCCCCCAGCGCGCGCGAGACCTGATAAGTCACCAGCGCGGCGACGTAGGCCAGCGCCAGCATGTAGAAGAACGTGACCCACATCCACGTCCAGCCGCCGGTCTCGCGGCGGATCACGGCCAGGGTCGAGGCGCATTGTGGCGCGAACACGTACCAGGCGAGGAAGGCGAGCGCCGTGGCGAGACTCCACTGACTGCTCAATACCTGGCCGATTTGCGCCGCAGCCTCCTCGCCGCCGCTAATGGCGTAGATGGTGCCCAGCGAGCCGACGGCCACCTCGCGTGCCGCCATGCCGGGAATGAGAGCGACGTTGATCTGCCAGTTGAAGCCGAGCGGCGCGGTGAGCGGCTGAATCGCCGAGCCGATCATCGCGGCGAAGCTGTAGTCGATGGCGGGATCGGTCGCGCCTGCCGGCGGCTGCGGAAAGGAAGCGAGCAGCCAGATCAGGATCATCATCGCGAGGATGGTGGTGCCGGCGCGCTTGAGAAAGGCCATCGCCCGCGTCCACAAGCCGATGGCGAGACTCCTCGCCCGCGGCATCTTGTAGTCGGGCAGTTCGAGCATGAACGGCTCGCCCGGCTGTCCCTGCCAGACCAGGCGCTTGACCACGAACGACACGGCGAGCGCGCCCGCAATGCCGATGGCGTAGAGCCCGAACATCACCAGCCCCTGCAGGCCGACGAAGCCCCAGACCTCACGGGCGGGAATGAAGGCGCCGATGATCAGCGTGTAGACTGGAATGCGGGCGGAGCAGGTCATCAACGGCGCCACCAGGATCGTCGTCAGCCGGTCCCGACGGTCGTCGATCACGCGCGTCGACATGATGCCTGGAATGGCGCAGGCGAAGGACGAAAGCAGCGGGATGAAGGCGCGCCCATGCAGGCCGGCGCCGCCCATGATGCGATCCATCAGGAACGCCGCACGCGCCATGTAGCCCAGGTCCTCGAGCACGAGGATGAAGAAGAAGAGGATCACGATCTGCGGCAGGAACACGATCACCGCGCCGACGCCGCCGATCAGACCGTCCTTCAGGAAGCTTCGCGCCAACTCCGGCAGCGGCAGTCCCTCGACAAGGCTGCCGAGCCACTGGAAGCCCGCCTCGATGGCCTCCATGCCGGGCTCGGCCCAGGCGAACACGGCCTGAAACATCACGAAAAGGATCGCGAGCAGGATGATCAGCCCGGCGACCGGATGCAGGAGAACCTTGTCGACTCGGCTGGTAAGACTGTCAGGGTCGCCCGGTCCGCGCACGACCGCCGCGAGGATGCGGTCGGCTTCGCGCTGGGCGCCGCGCAGAGCACCGGCATCCGGCGCCCGCCACTCGGATATCCCGGTGACTTGCTGCTTTGCAATCTGACGGTCGATCTCTGCCAGGAGGGCATCGGTTCCGCCGCGGCGCACCGCGACCGAGCTCACCACCGGCACGCCCATCTCGCGCGACAGGCGGTCGACGTCGATCTCGACGCCGCGGCGGCGCGCGATGTCCATCATGTTGAGCGACAGCATGACGGGACGGCCGACCTGCTTCAGCTCGAGCGCCAGCCGGAGCGCCAGTCGAAGGTTGGAGGCATCACCGACGCAGACGATCAGGTCGGGCGTCACGTCCTTCTGCGCGTGCCCCAGCACGACGTCGCGCGTGATCTCCTCGTCCGGCGAGCGGGCACGCAGCGAATAGGTGCCGGGCAGATCGACGATGCGCACGGTCCGGCCGGCCGGCGTCACGAGCGGCCCGACCTTCTTCTCGACCGTCACGCCAGGATAGTTGGCGACCTTCTGGCGACTGCCCGTAAGAGCATTGAACAGCGCCGTCTTGCCGCAATTGGGATTGCCGACCAGAGCGATGACGGGCGACGGAAGCGCAGGCGAAGCATCGGACACGGCTTAGGCCTCCGTACTCACGAGAATCGCCATTGCCTCGCGACGGCGCAGCCCGATGGTCGTGTTGGCGATACGCACGGCAATGGGATCGCCGCCGAACAAGCCCTGATGTAGGAGCTCGACATTGGCGCCTTCGACGAAGCCCAGCTCGATCAGACGACGTTCGAGTTCGCCCGCCGGCAGGCCTGCGCCGCCACGTTCTGTATCGATTGCATGTATGCGGCCGCGAAAGCCCACGCGGGCCGCGCCAAGTGCTATGGTTGGACGGGTGTTCATTGCGAGTAAGTCGTAATAGCACCGAAGAAGTTGGCTCGCTAGCGTGAGGTAGTAGAAGAATGGCAAACATCGTTCTGGCGCATGGCGCCTGGTCGGCAGCATGGGCATGGAAGAAGATGCGCCCTCTTTTCCGCGCCGCCGGGCATGAGTTCTTTTCGCCGACCTACACCGGCCTTGGCGCCCGTGCCCACCTCGCTGCGCCTGCGGTCGACCTGTCGACGCACGTCCAGGACGTCGTCGGCGTCCTCGAATTCGAGGACCTGAAGGATGTGGTCCTGATCGGCCACTCCTATGGCGGCATGGTCGCGACGGGGGTCGTCGACAAGGCACGCAGCCGTATTGCACGCCTTGTGTATCTGGATGCGTTCGTGCCGAAGGACGGCCAGAGCCTGTTCGACCTGGTCGGCCCCAAGGCCGAAGGCAACATGCGCAAGGGCGCCGAGAAGGACGGCGACGGCTGGAAACTTCCCGTCAATCCGATGCCGCCCGACACCGCTCCCGAGGATGTCGCCTGGGCAAGCCCGCGCCGGCGGCCGCAGCCGATCAAGACCTTCGAGCAGAGGATCAAGCTCGAATCGACAGAGGCACCGCCGCCGCGCCACTTCATCTATGCCAAGCGTAACATGCCGGGCGACGCGTTCCGCCAGTTCGCCGACCGCGCCCGCAGCGAGGCCGGCTGGACCTGCGACGAGATGGACGCCAGCCACAATCCGCACATCACCTGCCCGCAGGAACTGATGGCGCTGCTGACCAAGATCATGGCGTCTGCGTAAGGAGACCGTTACATGAGCGCCGATCTCGCCTACTCGATCCTGCGCCAGCTCGGACGCGAGAAGCGTAGCGACGATCGGCTCTCGATCACCGGCAGGGACGATCCGATATTCGTCACGCCCTGGCGGATCGGCCAGGCGGGATCGGCCGCGCTCGGCGCGGTCGGCCTTGCCGTCTCCGATCTCTGGAGACTGCGGACCGGCGTACCTCAGTCGGTAAGTATCGACACGCACGCCGCTGCGGCGTCGCTGCGTTCCAACACCTATGTGCTGCGCAACGGCGAGAAGCCCGTGTCGTGGGACCCGCTCACCGGCCACTATCCGACGCGCGACGGGCGGCACATGTTCATCCACACCAACCATCCGCATCACCGCGCGGGCGCGCTGCGCATCGCCGGCGCCAAAGCGGAGACGCGCGAGGCGTTGGCCGAAGCCGTCGCCACTTGGGACGGCCAGGCCATCGAAGAAGCCATAGCCGCGGGCGGCTGTGTCGGCGGCCTGACGCGCAGCCGCGAGGAATGGAACGCCCATCCGCATGGCATCGCGATTTCCAGGCTGCCGTTGATCGATATCGTGAAGATCGGCGACGCGCCGGCGCGGCCCTTGCCGAAAGGCGATCGCCCGCTTTCCGGCGTGCGCGCCTTCGATCTCACGCGCGTGCTGGCGGGCCCGACCAGCGGTCGCGTGCTGGCGGAGAATGGCGCCGATGTGCTGCATGTAGCGGCGCCTCACCTGCCCTACCAGTCCGAACTGCTGATGGATACCGGCCACGGCAAGCGCTGCACCTGGATCGACCTCCTCACACCGGCCGGCGTCGAGACCATGAAGACGCTCCTCGGCGAGGCCGACATCTTCACACAGGGCTATCGGCCCGGCACGCTGGCCAGCCGCGGCTTTTCGCCCGAGCAGGTCGCCGCGCTCCGGCCCGGCATCGTCTGCGTCAGCCTCTGCGCCTATGGCCACCAAGGCCCGTGGGCATCGCGGCGCGGCTTCGACTCGATCGTACAGAACGTCACGGGCCTCGCCGCCACGCAGGGTTCGCTCGACAAGCCGCGCAACATGCCGGTGCAGGCGCTCGACTATATCGCCGGCTATCTCGCCGCCCTGGGCGCCATGATCGCGCTGGCGCGCCGGGTCGAGCAGGGCGGCTCTTGGCTGGTGCGCGTATCGCTGGTCCAGGTCGCCCATTGGCTCGCGACCCTCGGCACCGTCGATGCCGCGAAGGGCATCGCCGAACTTCCCGAGGGCGAGCTCTCGCCGCTCCTCACCGAAAGCGTCGGCCCGTTCGGCCGGTTGCGCCACCTGAAGCCGGTCGTCCGGCTCGGCACGACACCCGCCTACTTCGCAAGACCTGCCGAGCCGCTCGGCGCCTCGCCGGCGCAATGGGCGTAGCCGAGATCAGGGACGACGGAGGACACTGTAGCCGGCGGAATCGGAATCCCCCGAAAGTTCGGCTCCGCACTCCGCGACCGACTCAATCGCGCGCTCGGCAAAGCAGGCGAGGAATTTAACCGCGGCCGTGAGCGTCGGCACGGTGCCGTTCCATCCGACACGCAACGAGAACGAAATTGCCAAGGAACGCCCGGACGCATTCCGATTGTATCGACTTCCCTATTTCTCCCGGCGGCCAGGACTCTTCACTTTGAAACCGCCATTCGAGTCTGTATTGCAGCTCGAACCTCTGACGTTCCGAGCGTCGCCGAGATAGTGGAAGTGCTCATGTCCGACATTCTCAAGACGGAAGCCCAACTCGAAGCGATCTACGGCAAACCAGCCGAAGCGGCGACCGTCAAAGAAGTGAATTGGATCACGCCGCACTACCGCGCCTATATCGAGGCCGCGCCCTATGCGGCGCTGGCGACCTCCGGACCGGAAGGGCTCGACTGCTCGCCGCGCGGCGACAAACCAGGCTTCGTGCGCGTGCACGACGAGAAGACGCTGATGCTGCCCGACCGGCGCGGCAACAATCGCATCGACTCGCTGCGCAACATCGTGCGGGACCCCAGGGTGGCGCTCCTGTTCATGATCCCGGGCATCGGCAACACGCTGCGTGTGAACGGCCGCGCCCATCTCAGCGTCGAGCCCGGCCTGCTCGAATCCTTCGCGGTTGAGGAAAAGGCGCCGCGTTCCGTGACCGTCATCGAAGTTGGGGCCATCTATTTCCAATGCGCCCGCGCGCTGGTGCGGTCCGAGCTCTGGAATCCCGAACGCCATATCGACCCCAAGTCGCTGCCCAGCGCCGGCCAGATCCTGGCGGCGCTCAGCGAGGACAGGGTCGGTGGCGAGAAGTACGATCGTGAATGGCCGGGCCGGGCTGCGGCCACGATGTGGTGATTCGCGAACGCCAACCGGCCGACGACGAAGCCATCCGTCGACTGAACGACGCGGCCTTCGGCGGCCCGCTCGAAGCGAAGATCGTCGGGGAGCTACGCAAGGCGAGACTGGCCGTCATCGAACTCGTCGCTGTCGAAGAGGGCGAGATCGTGGGTCATATCCTCTTCAGTGCACTCAAGGTTACCTTCGGCGAAGAAATCATGCCCACGCTCGCGCTGGCACCGATGGCCGTCCTTCCCGGCCGGCAACGCCAGGGCATTGGCAGCGACCTCGTTCGCCATGGCCTCGCCCTCGCCCGTCAGCGCGAATGGTGGGCGGTGATCGTACTCGGCCATCCCGATTACTATCCACGCTTCGGCTTCTCCGCGGCGCTCGCCAACCCCCTCGCCGCGCCGTACACCGGCGAGGCCTTCATGGCACTCGAACTGGTGCCCGGCGCGCTCTCCGGCGCAGGCGGACGGGTCGTCTACCCGCCGGCTTTCGACGTCGCCGTCTAGGCCGCCGCGACAGCGGCAGTCCGGGCGATGGGCTTCGCCTCGAGAGCATCAATGAAACGCCGGCAATAGACCTCCGCCGTCGTACGCATCACCTTCTCCTTCAGAGCGAGATGTCGTTCCCTCCGCTCCTGCAGCGGCATGATGAGCGCCATGTTCATCGCATCGGCAATGGCATCCGGATCGAACGGATTGACGATCAGCGCCTCGCTGAGTTCCTGCGCCGCACCGGCGAACTGCGAAAGCACCAACACACCCGGATCGTCGTCCGACTGAGCCGCGACGAACTCCTTGGCGACAAGGTTCATACCGTCGCGCAATGGCGTCACGACGCCGATGCGGCCGATGCGATAGAGCCCCGCCAACGTGGTACGTGGAGCGGCGCGGGTAGAGTAGCGCAGCGGTGTCCAGTCGAAATCCGAATGCCGGCCGTTGATTCGACCTGCCAGCCTATCGAGTTCGACGCGCAGCTTGCGATACTCGTCGACCTCCTCGCGCGAGCGCGGACAAATTTGCAGGAAGTGGATCTGGCGCTTGTGCTCCGGATGCTTCTCAAGTAGCCGTCCGAACGCCTCGAAGCGGTGCGGAAGCCCCTTGGAATAGTCCATGCGATCGACGCCGATGGCCAAGGCGCGGCCCGACAGGCTGCCGGCAACCCGTTGCACCAGCTTCTCGCCGGCGGCGCGTTCGGCATCCTGGGCGAAGCTCGCGGCATCGATGCCGATCGGATCGGCAAAGGCGCGCAGCCGCCGGCCGTTCAGCCGGATCCATTCGCCCTCGACGGCCGCGCCCAGCATGCGCTGCGCGCAGTCGCGGAAGTCGCGCGCATGTTCCTCGGTCTGGAAGCCGACGAGATCGTAGGCGCAGAGATCCGCCACCAGCTCGCGCGCCACCGGCATCGCCTCCAGCATCGACGGCGGCACGAATGGTACATGCAGGAAGAATCCCAGCCGGCCATGGAAGCCCTGCTCGCGCAACAGGCGGGCGAAGGGAATCAGATGATAGTCGTGCGCCCACACCGTATCGTCCGGCTGCAGGACAGACCCCAGTGACGTCGCGAAGGCGCGATTGACGGCGAGATAACCCTCATAGTCCTCGCGACGGAAATGCATCAGGCCCAGCCGGAAATGCAGTAATGGCCACAACGCGCCGTTGGCGAAGCCGACATAGAAGCCGCGATGTGCCTCGGCCGTGAGGTCGACGGTGGCATAGGTCACACCGCGCGCCTCAACGATCGCCGGCTGCAGCGATGGATCGGTCGAAAGCCGCCCGCTCCAGCCGAACCACATCGTGCCAGGCGTCAGCAGATCGCGCAGGGCGACGGCGAGGCCGCCAGCCGTGGCGCCCCGAGCCTTGGGAATGGGAACACGATTGGAGACGATTACGAGGCGTGCCATAGGCCCTCCTCCCAGCTCCTCGAGAGCCGCATTGCCGACAGTATCAGCCCGACCTGCGAGTAGGTCTGCGGGAAGTTGCCCCAAAGCTCGCCGGTCCGCGGGTCGACATCCTCGGAGAGAAGCCCGACATGATTGCGTCGAGCCAAAAGATTGTTGAACAGTTCGAGTGCCTCCTCGCGTCGGCCAACGCTTGCCAGCGCATCGATGTACCAGAAGGTACAAAGCAAGAAGGCATTGGACGGTTGACCGAAATCGTCGGCCTCGATGTAACGCATCAAAAAGCCGTTCCGCATCAGCTTGCGGCTCACCATGTCGAGCGTGGCGTGGAAGCGCGGATCGTCGGAACTCACCAGGCCGATCTCGGGAAATACCAGGCTCGAAGCATCGGCCATGTCGCGATCGAGTACGCCCGACAACCAGCCTTCCTGTGTCGTGGCGCGCTGCAGAATCTCCTGGCGCAGCACCCCCGCCTTGGCGAGCCATTCACGCGACTCAGCATCGAGCCCGACGCGACGGGCGATCAGGCCGAGGCGATGCTGGGCAGCCCAGCACATCGCCGCCGAGAACGTGTGCACCTCCTCGCGTTCGCGATACTCCCAAAGGCCCGCATCGGGCGTCAGCGCGGCGCGATGGGCCTCGTTGCCGACCGCGCAGAGCTTGCGATAAAGCTCGACATCGCCCTGACGGGGCAGGCGCTCGTCCCAGAACATCTGCGCTGCTGTCAGTACCATCGAGCCATAGACGTCGTTCTGCTTCTGGCCCACCGCGGCATTGCCGATGCGTACCGGCCCGTAGTTTCGGTAGCCAGGCAACGTCTTGACCAGCCGCTCCGCAGTGTCCGTGCCGGGCGCGATCGGGAACAGGGGCGCTACGTTGTGCACCTCGCCGCGTGTGCTACCGGCTTCGACCACGTCGATGATGAAGCGCACATAACTTTCCATGGTGCGCGTCGCCGAAAGCCGGTTGAGGGCCGTCACGGTGAAGAAGGCGTCGCGCAACCACGTGAAGCGATAGTCCCAGTTGCGCACCGTGCCGGCCGCCTCGGGCACCGAGGTGGTGAGCGCTGCCAGCACCGCGCCAGTATCCTCGTAGCTGCAGAGCTTCAGGGTGATCGCCGCGCGGATCACGGCGACCTGCCAGTCGAACGGAATATTGAGATCGCGCACCCAGCCCTGCCAGTAGACCTCGGTCTCGCTGAGGAAGGAACGCGACAACGCATCGACATTGTCGGTGATGCTTTCGTCGGCGCCGACGATCAGGGTCATCGGCCGATCGAGCGAGAACTCCGTCTCGTGGAGGACGTAGTTCAGCGACGCATCGGTCGTGAGGCGTTGCACCGCCGTGTCGCCATAGTAGCGAATGTGATTGCTGCCGACCGTGACCTGCGCCTTCTGCGCGCCATAAGCGAAGCTCGGCCGCAGGCGCAGGGTGACGCGCGGCCGCCCCGCCACCGGTTCGAGGCGCCGGATGAGCATGGGCGGTCGAAACATGCGCCCGAAGCGACGGAAGCGTGGCGCGAAGTCCAGGATGCGCATCGAGCCGCCGGCCCCGTCGATGGTCGTCTCCAGGATCGCCGTGTTGGGTACATAACGCTGACGGCTCTCCTTGGCGCCTTCGACGACGGCGTCCATGAAGCCGGTTTGCGGATCGTTGCCGCCCAGCAGAGCGTTGAACACCGGATCGCCATCGAGTCGCCCCAGCCCGTGCCAGACATGGCGGCCGTTTCGGTCGATCAGGCTCGCGATGGAGCAGTTGCCGATGACTCCCAGGTCGAGACTGCTCATGCCGAGGCTCCCGCCGGCAGGCGCTCCGGCAGCGGACCGCCGCTCAGGCGCTCGGCATTGCCCGCGAGCCAGCCGCGCACCAACGCAGGGTCGCCCTTGAATTCATCGGCGACGCGCAGGCCCTCGCCGCCGAAACGGCGGGCCGCACTCATGCCGGCCTCGTCGGTGAAGTCGTCGCCGACGAAGATCGGCCGGCGGCCACGGAAGGGGCTGTCGGCCATGAGTCGCTCGACTGCGACGCCCTTCGAGGTCGCACGCGGGCCGATCTCGACAGCCTCGCGTGCCGGAATGAGCCTGAACAAAGGATGGTCGTCCGGCACCAGGGCGCGCACCGCCTTCCACACATCGTCATGGCGCTCCGGCGCCAGCCGGTAGTGGACCGCAAATCCATGCTGCTTGGGTTCGACGAGGATGCCTGGCCAGCGTTCCGTCAGTTCCTTGAGTGAATCGCGCCAAGCGTCCGGAACGGCGAGACCCGCCGGCATTTCTTCGGTTGTCCCATCGTTGAAACGCAATCCAACGCCGTGCTCTCCGGCAGCGGCGCTCTTGAACGGCTTCAGAAGCTGATCGATCGTCACGATCGAGCGGCCGCTGACGATCGCCAGAGCACCGCCCAACAAGGCGCGGAGATGCTCCAGCAGCGCCGGCAGCGAAGGCGGCACCACGACCGTCTCAGGCGTCGCCGCGATCTCGAGAAGTGTGCCATCGAGATCGAGAAACAATGCAGTCGTACGGTCGAAATCAGGTGCCATCAAAACGCCTTCCGCGCCGGATTGTCTTTGTTCGGGCGCGAAGGGCCTTTGACCATTGCGCGCCGCGTTCGGGCCGTCCCGAATGAGCAGCCGCGCCTTATGCGCAGAGGTTCAACGTTTCGGAACGGGGGTAGTTCCCGAAAAAGCCGCGTTCGTGTGGCGAGATTGTGGCAGAGACGGCGAAGATGTTAGCGAAGTGTTCCTATCTTCCGCCAGAACGGCTTGCCACATTCGTAGGCTGCCGCAGCGGGCGAGATGCCGGCTTCACGCAAGCTGCGGGCGTCGAGTTCGGCCAGATAGCGCCGTGCTTCGATTCGCCCGCGCCACAATATGAGCATTGCTGCCATGCGCGTGGCCAGGGTCGACCGCGGCGCGGCCGGTGTAGCGAAACCGTGCGGCTGATGGACGAAACTATTGCGGGACTGGACGCTCATCTGAACCCTCCTTGGGTTTGATGAGGCGAAGATGCGTGCCGCAAGTCGTGCTCTCAATTGCATGGCAGGTAATGAGGGAGCCGCGCTAGTCTCGCGATCCGCGAACCATCGGAGACTTGGTCCATGCTTCCCTGCCAGCGCGCCTTGTTCGATATCCCGCGCGACGTCTGCTTTCTGAATGCAGCCTCATGGAGTCCGCTGCCCATCGCCGTGCAGGACGCCGGACGCGCTGCCGTGGGCCGCAAAGGCCAACCATGGAAACTCGCCGGCACTTTTCAGAGCGAACAGTATGAACGGGCGCGCAAAGCCGCAGCGGCGCTGATCGGCGCCGATCCCGTCGATGTCGCGCTCATCCCTTCCGTCGGCTACGGCGTTTCGACAGCCGGCAAGGTGATGTCGATCCCACGCGGCAGTCGCGTGCTGGTGCTGCAAGACGACCACACCTCGCCTGTCCTGGAATGGATGAGCCGAGCCGAAGCCGCGGGCTTTACCGTCGAGACCGTCAAGCAACCGGCCGATGGCGACTGGACGTCGGCGGTGCTGGAAGCGATCGAGCGCAAGGGAGCCGCGCCGCTCGGCCTGGTCTCGATCTCGTCGGTGCACTGGTCGGATGGCGGCGCCCTCGACATGCTGCGCATCGCCAAGGCCGCGAAAGCCAAGGGTTCGGCACTGCTGGTCGACGCCACGCACGATGTCGGCATCCGCCGCATCGATGTGCAAGCACTCGATCCCGACTTCCTGATCTTCCCGACCTACAAATGGGTGCTGGGCCCCTATGGCCGCGCGTTCATGTACGTCGCGAAGCGGCATCAGAAGGGCGTGCCGTTGGAGCAGACTGCGCCGGCGCGCAAGGCGGTCGCCGCCGAAGACACGATCTACTTCCGCGATCTTGCCTATGCCGACGGTGCACGGCGCTACGACATGGGCGAGCGCGACCATTTCGTTTCCATGGAGATGGCGGCACTCGGCATGGAGATGATGGCGGGCTGGGGCAACGAGCCGATTACGGCGCGTCTCTCGATGCTCACCGACCGGCTGGCCGACGGGCTCGCCAACACGGGCGTGCGCGTGATCGACAAGAAGCTTCGCGCGCCGCATGTCCTCAGCCTGCAGTTCCCGAAGGGCATGGCCGCGGACCTGCCTCAGAGGCTCGCGGCCGAGAATGTCTACGCCGCGCCGCGGCTTGGCCGCCTCAGGATCAGCCCGCACGTCTACAACGACGAGCAGGATGTCGACCGCTTCGTCGAAGTGTTCAAGAAGGTGGCGCTCTAGCTCAGAGGTGGCGCGTCTCGGCAGGTGGCTTGGACCAGTCGTTGTTCGCGCCGTCCTGGAATACGATTTCGCGCGCCGCGAACTGCAGCGGCGCGTCGCCATCAAGGCAAGCCACGTTGATGGCATAGAAGACGCCGCCCAGCTCTTCCATGTTGCCGCGACCGAACGGCTTGATGCCGCACTGCCGGCAGAAGCAGTGGCGAATGGCGCCGCTGCCGAAGCCGTACTCCGTCACCATGTCGGCGCCCTTCACGAGGCGAAAGGCATCCTTCTTTGCAATTGTTTTCCAGAAGCGGCCCTTGGCGCAGATGGAACAACTGCAACGGCTGGTCTCGGCAGCAACATCGAGGTCGCATTCGAAACGCACGGCACCGCAATGACAGCCGCCTGCATGTGCTTTCATCATGGGTATTCGCCTTCCAATATATAGTTAACCTGTTGGTAAAGTGTTGAAGGAGCGATGTCCGCCTGTCAAGCTCGCGGCCGGGAGCAGGAAGGGGCTCGTATGCGTAACTCTCGTCGACAGTTTCTGGCCGCGGCATTCGCTGCGCCCTTCCTGGCGCGCAGCGCCGCGGCGCAGGGCAAATATCCCGAGCGCCCGATCAAGATCATCGTTCCCTTTCCGCCCGGCGGCGGCGTCGACCTCACGGCACGGCTCATGATGGAGCCGCTGTCGAAGGAACTCGGCCAGACCATCGTGATCGAGAACAAGGGCGGCGCCGGCGGCATCATCGGCGTCGAGGCGATGTCGCACAGCCCGCCGGACGGCTACACGCTCTCCCTCACCGGCGCAGGCACGCTCACCGCGGGACCGCACCTGCGGGCGAAGATGCCCTACGATCCGCAGGCGCTAATGCAGATCACGCGGCTGGTGCGCATGCCTTTCATCATAGCCGTACGTAACGATTTGCCGGCGAAGACGCTTCCGGAGTTCATGGAGCTCGCGAAACGCCAGGAACTGCGCTGGGCCTCCGGCGGCATCGGCACCAGCCAGCATCTCGCGGGTGAACTCTTCACCCAGATGTCCGGCCTCAAGATGGTGCATGTGCCCTATCGCGGCACGGGCCCTGCGCTGAACGATCTCGCGGCCGGCATCGTCGATGCCTATTTCGGCGATCCTGCGACCCTGGGCCTGATCAGGAGCGGCAAGGCACGCGCCATGGCCGTCACCTCGCCCGAACGCTGGCCCGTCCTGCCCGACACGCCCGCAATGGCGGAAGCCGTAAAGGGATACGAGGCGGAGAACTGGTACGGCCTCGCGGCCCCTCCCGGCACGCCCAAGCCGATCGTCGACCGGCTCAACGCCGCCGTCGCCAAGGTGCTGGCCGAGCCAGACGTGAAGAAGAAGTATGACGAGAACGGCCTCACCCCAGCCGTACTTTCCCCGGCCGATTACGTGGCCTTCCTGAAGCGCGACTCCGTCACTTGGGGCGACGTGGTGCGCAAGGGCAACATCAAGCTCGACGAATAATGTCTGCACGTTTGGCCGTCGATATCGGCGGCACTTTCACCGATGTCGTGCTGGAAACCGGCACAACAGCCCATGCCACGAAAATCCTGACCACGCCCGACGCGCCGGAGCGCGCCGTGCTGGAAGGGGTGCGCACCATTCTCGCCGAAGCGAAGTGCCGGCCTGCGGACGTCACTCTGGTCGTGCACGGCACCACGCTCGCCACCAACGCGCTAATCGAACGCAAGGGCGCGCGTACGGCATTGGTGACGACGGCAGGTTTTCGCGACTCCGTCGAGATGGCCTGGGAGCACCGCTTCGAGCAGTACGACATCTACATGGAACGGCCCGAGCCGCTGGTGTCGCGTGACCTGCGCTTTGGCGTGCCCGAGCGTGTCGCCGCCGACGGCGCCGTCCTGCTCGCCCTCGACGAGAACGCTGTACGCGCTGTTGCCGCCGACCTCCGGAAGGAGAAGGTCGAGGCTGTCGCCGTGTGCTTCCTGCACAGCTTCACCAACGAAGCGCACGAGCGCCGCGCCGGCGCGATCCTGGCCGAAGAGCTGCCGGGCGTGGCGATCTCGCTGTCCTGCGAGGTCTGCCCGGAGATCCGCGAATACGAACGCACGTCGACCACCATCGCCAACGCCTATGTTCTGCCGCGCATGGCAGGCTATCTCGGCCAGCTCGAAGCCGACCTGAAGCGCGAAGGCATCGCCGGCCCGCTGCTGCTCATGATGTCGTCGGGCGGCATCACGACTGTCGAGACGGCCCGACGCTATCCGGTGCGGCTGGTCGAATCCGGTCCGGCTGGCGGCGCCATCCTGGCGCGCACCGTCGCGGCAGAAAACGATGCCGGCAAGGCCGTTGCCTTCGACATGGGCGGCACGACCGCCAAGCTCACCCTGCTCGATGATCTGGAATTGCAGCGTTCGCGCCAGTTCGAGGTCGCGCGCGCCTACCGCTTTATTCAAGGCTCCGGCCTGCCGGTGCGCATCCCCGTCATCGAGCTGGTCGAAATCGGTGCCGGCGGCGGCTCCATCGCGCGGCTGGATGCGCTGGGTCGCCTCCAGGTCGGCCCCGACTCGGCTGGCAGCGTCCCCGGTCCGGCCAGCTACGGCCGCGGCGGCACCGAACCCACCGTTACCGATGCCGATACAGCACTTGGTCGCCTCGATCCCAAGCGCTTCGCGGGTGGCGCCATTCCGCTTCATCGCGACAAGGCCGAGGCAGCGCTGCAGTCGCTGGCCGGCCCGCTCAAGACCGATGCGCAGGGTGCAGCAGCCGGCGTCGCGGAGATCGTCGACGAGACGATGGCGAGTGCGGCCCGCGTGCACGCCGTCGAGAACGGCAAGGACACGGCCGACCGCGACCTGATCGCTTTCGGCGGCGCCGCGCCGCTGCACGCGGCACGACTCGCCCGCAAGCTCGGCATGAAGCGGGTGATCGTGCCGGTCGGTGCCGGTGTCGGCTCGGCCTTCGGCTTCTTGCGCGCGCCAATCGCCTACGAGGTGGTGCGCACCCGCCATGTCCGGCTCGACATGTTCGACGCCAAGATGCTGAACGAACTCTTCGCTGCCATGCGCCTTGAAGCCGAGGCCGTGGTGCAGCCGGCGGCACCGGGCGAAAAACTTGTCGAGCACCGGCAGGCGTTCATGCGCTATCGCGGACAGGGACACGAGATCGCGGTCCCTCTTCCCAACGAACCCTTCGGCGCAGACGCCACACGTGACCTGCGCCGCCGCTTCGAGGCGACCTACGAAACGGTGTTCGGCCGTGCCATTCCAAAGCTCGAGGTCGAGGCTTTGACCTGGACGCTTTCGCTCGCCACCGACCGGCCGCTGCCGGCGCCGGCAAAGGCAATCGCCGTCCTTGCAGCACCAGCACCGGCCGGCCATCGCGAGGTACTGGATCCGGCCAGTGGTATGCGCGAGCAGGCTGCGATCCATGAGCGGAACGCGCTGAAGCCCGGCATGGTGGTCGACGGGCCGGCGCTGATTGTCGAGGATGGCACGACCACCGTCGTCCCCAGGGGCTTCGCGGCCCGCCTCAATTCTGTAAGCCAGATCGTACTGGAGGATCGCGCATGAGCACTCCATCGGATATCCGCCTGCAGGTGATGTGGAACCGCCTGCTTTCTGTCGTCGAGGAGCAGGCGCGTGCGCTGGTACGCACCGCCTTCTCGACCAGCGCGCGCGAGGCCGGCGATATCTCGGCCGGCGTGTTCGATCTGGAAGGCCGCATGCTGGCCCAGGCCGTCACCGGCACGCCGGGCCATGTGAATTCAATGGCACGCAGCGTCATCCACTTCATTCGCGAATTCCCGGTCGAGACCATGAAGCCGGGCGACGCCTATGTGACCAACGATCCATGGAAGGGCACCGGGCATCTCTACGACATCGTCGTCACGTCGCCCGCCTTCCATAACGGTAAGCTGGTGGCCCTCTTCTCCTGCACCACGCACGTGGTCGATATCGGCGGCCTCGGCCAGTCACCTGACGGCCGGCAGGTATTCCACGAAGGTCTGTTCCTGCCGCTGCTGCCGCTGATGCGCGAAGGCAAGATCGACGAAAGCGTGATGCGCATCGTGCGCGCCAACGTGCGCGAGCCGGTGCAGGTCGAGGGCGACATCCACGCGCTGATCGGCTGCAACGTCATCGGCGAGCAGCGGCTATCGCACATGATGGCCGAACACGGCATCACCGATCTCGACGAACTCGGCACGCACATCATCGACAGGAGCCGCGCCGGCATGGTGGCAGCCATCGCCAAGCTGCCGCGCGGCACCTGGAAGGGCCATATGCGGATCGATGGCTACGATGCGCCGATCGACCTGCACGCCGCCATCACCATCCATGCCGACCATATTTCGGTCGACTATGCCGGCACCTCGGGCTCGTCGATCTACGGCATCAACTCGCCCATGTGCTACACGGAGGCCTATACGGCCTTCGGCATCAAATGCGTCGTGGCGCCGACCATTCCCAACAATGCCGGCACGCTCGACTCGATCCTGGTCACGGCGCCGGAGAACACCATCGTCAACGCGCTGTTTCCCGCCGCGGTGAACGCACGCAGCACGATCGGCCACATGCTGCCCGACGTCTGCTTCGATGCGCTGCATCAGGTGATTCCAGGCCAGGTGCCGGCCGAAGGCACCAGCAATCTCTGGAACCTGAAGCTCGGCGCTGGCCACGGCATGACCGGAACCATCGGCAACAGCCGGCCCTTCATGGTGACGACCTTCCATTCCGGCGGCGCCGGCGCGCGGCCCACGCTCGACGGGCTGTCGGCAACGCCCTTTCCGTCCGGCGTGCGCAACGTGCCGGTCGAGATCACCGAGACCATCGCGCCGGTGGTCGTCTGGAAGAAGGAATACCGCCAGGATTCCGGCGGCGCCGGCCGGCAGCGCGGTGGCCTCGGCCAGGTCATGGAGGTCGAGCATCGCGAGGGCGCCCCCTTCGGCATCTTCGCCACCTTCGAGCGGGTCAAGCATCCGGCGCGCGGTCGCGATGGTGGCCAGCCGGGCGGCAACGGCCGGCTCTCCCTGGCGTCGGGTCAGGAACTCAAGGCCAAGGGCTTCCAGACCATTCCGGCGGGCGAACGCCTGGTCGTCGAGATGCCGGGCGGTGGCGGCTTCGGCGACCCGAAGACGCGCGACCGCGAGGCCGTCGAGCGCGACGTCAAGCTGGGCCTCGTCAGCAGGGAACAGGCGAAAACAGCCTACGGCATCGAAAACGACTGACGTAGGGGCCGCTGCCAGAAAAATTTGTCCCTCGCCGCGTCGCCGACGCTGTAGTGTTTCCTTCCAGAGGGAAAAGGAAACCCAGATGTGGCAGCCTAGCGAGCGCTACCCCGATCCGGCAGTGCGCGTGCTTGATCCGTCGTTCAATCAGTACCGGCTGGTGCTGGCGTCGGTCGAGCGTCTCTACACCGGCTGTCGCTGGGCAGAGGGGCCGGTCTATTTCGGTGACGGGCGCTACCTCCTGTGGAGCGACATTCCCAACAACCGCGTGCTGCGCTGGGACGAGGAAACGGGCGCCGTCTCGATCTTCCGCAAGCCCTCGAACAACGCCAACGGCCATACGCGCGACCGCCGCGGCCGGTTGATCGCCTGCGAGCACGATGCCCGCCGCGTCGTGCGCTTCGAGTATGACGGCGCCATCACCGTGCTGGCCGATTCTTACAACGGCAAGCCGTTGAACTCGCCGAACGACGTCGTCGTGAAGTCCGACGGCTCGATCTGGTTCACCGATCCGACGTTCGGCATCCTGGGTTACTACGAAGGCCACAAGGCCGAGAGCGAGAACAAGCCGGCCGTCTATCGCCTCGATCCCACGACCGGCAAGCTCGCCATGATGGTCGACGATGTTCCCGGCCCCAACGGGCTTGCCTTCTCGCCCGACGAGAAGAAGCTCTACGTCGTGGCCTCGCGCGCCGAGCCGCACCGCACCATCCTCAAGTACGACGTGCTGGGCGACGGCAACGATACCAAGCTCGGCAAGGGCTCGGTGTTGATCGATGCCGGCCCGGGCGGCTCTCCCGACGGGTTCCGCGTCGACGTCGACGGCAACCTGTGGTGCGGCTGGGGCATGGGCTCGCCCGAACTCGACGGCGTGCGCGTCTTCAACGCCGCCGGCACGCCGATCGGCCATATCGACCTTCCGGAACGCTGCGCCAACCTCTGCTTCGGCGGACGCTATCGCAACCGCCTGTTCATGGCCGCGAGCCATTCGCTCTACGCGCTCTACGTCAACACCCAGGGCGCGCTGGGTGGCTAATCGCTTTCGGGAGCGTCGGTAGATTCAATGTCCGGAGTAGATTCGAGTTACGCTTGGTGGCGTCTCGTCGCCAGCGTCACGTTGAGCACGGTCGGCGGCATCGGCATGTGGTGCCTGGTCGTCGCCCTTCCCTCGGTACAGCAAGACCTCGGCGTGTCGCGCGCCGACATCTCCTTCGCCTACACGCTGAACACGCTCGGCTTCTTCGTCGGCGGCGTCGTCATGGGCAAGCTCGTCGACAAGCGCGGCATCGTCCTCACGGCCGTGCTGAGCGCAATCGGCCTCTCCGTGGGCTTCGCCGTGGCGCCGGCAGCCACGTCGCTCCCTCTCTTCGCCGCCGCACAGATACTCATCGGCTTTAGTGGCGCGGCAACCTTCGCGCCGCTGGTCGCCGACGTCTCGCACTGGTTCGAGAAGCGCCGCGGCATGGCCGTCGCCATCGCCGCCTCGGGCAACTATCTGGCCGGCACGATCTGGCCGCCGATCATCGAATTCCTGATCCGAGACCATGGCTGGCGTGCCGCCTATTGGATGGCCGCGGTGATCTGCCTTCTGGTAATGGTGCCACTGGCCTTCGTGCTGCGTCGCCCGCCACCCCTGGGACACGCGGCCGATGGCAGCGCTGGAGCGGCCGCCCATTCGCCGCGTTCGCTCGGCCTCTCGCCAAATGCCCTGCAGGCGGTATTGATCGTCGCCGGCATCGGCTGTTGCGTCGCCATGTCGATGCCGCAGGTCCATATCGTCGCCTACTGCGCCGACCTGGGCTACGGCGTTGCGCGCGGCGCGGAAATGCTGTCGCTGATGCTGGGCTTCGGCATCATCAGCCGCATCGCCTCGGGCTGGATCGCCGACCGGGTGGGCGGCATCAAGACCCTGCTGCTGGGCTCCACCCTGCAGTGTGTGGCGCTGGTCTTCTACCTGATCGACGATTCGCTGAACTCGCTCTACGTCGCCTCCGCCCTGTTCGGCCTGTTCCAGGGCGGCATCGTGCCCTCCTACGCCATCATCGTGCGCGAGTATTTCCCACCCAAGGAGGCTGGCTTCCGAGTGGGGCTCGCCGTCTCGTCGACGCTGGTCGGCATGGCGCTGGGTGGCTGGATGGGCGGCGTGCTGTTCGACATGACCGGCTCCTACCGCGCCGCCTTCATCAATGGGATCGCCTGGAACCTGCTGAACGGCGTCGTCGCCTGGTGGCTGCTGTTCCGGCAGAATCGCCGCAACGTCTACGCCTGAGGAGCCGTCATGCGTATCGTCGCCATCCGAGACATCGTCTCGCCGATCCGTTCCAACATCGCCAATGCCTATATCGACTTCAGCCAAATGACGGCCTCGGTCGTGGCCGTGGTCACCGACGTGAAGGTCGACGGCAAGCCGGTGGTAGGCTTCGGCTTCAATTCCAATGGCCGCTACGCCCAGCATGGGCTGCTGGGCGAGCGCTTCATCCCGCGGCTGAACCAAGCCGAGCCCGACTCGCTGGTCGACGCCGAAGGCCTGCTCGATCCCGCCAAGTGCTGGGCCGCGATGATGGCCAACGAAAAACCCGGCGGGCACGGCGAACGCTCGGTCGCGGTCGGCGTGCTAGACATGGCGCTGTGGGACGCCGTCGCCAAGGCCAAGCGCGTGCCGCTCTGGAAGCTGCTGGCCGATCGCTACAATGGCGGTCAGGCCGACGCGAAAGCCTGGGTCTATGCTGCTGGTGGCTATTACTACCCCGGCAAGGATCTCGACGGGCTGCGGGACGAGATGAAGCACTATCTCGGCCTGGGCTATTCCTGCGTGAAGATGAAGGTGGGTGGCGTGCCGCTCGCCGAGGACCTGAAGCGCATCGAGGCAGTGCTGAAGCTCGTCGGCAGCGGCGACAGGCTGGCGGTCGACGTCAACGGCAAGTTCGATCTGCCGGCGGCCATCGAGTTCGGCCGCGCCATACAGGGCATGGGCCTGCGCTGGTACGAGGAGCCCCTCGACCCGCTCGATTATCTGGCACACGCCGCGCTCGCGACCCAGTACGAGCCGCCGCTGGCGACCGGCGAAAACCTCTTCTCGATGCAGGATGCGCGAAACCTGATCCGCCACGGCGGACTGAGGCCCGACCGCGATATCCTGCAGTTCGATCCTGCCCTGTCCTACGGCCTGGTCGAGTATCTACGCACGATCGAGATGCTGAAGGCCAATGGGTGGTCGCCGCGCCGCTGCGTGCCCCATGGCGGCCACCAGTTCGCGCTCAACATCGCAGTCGGCCTGCAGTGCGGCGGCAACGAATCCTATCCGCAGGTCTTTGCGCCCTTCGGCGGCTTCGCCGACGATTGTCCGGTAGTCGATGGTCGCGTGACGATGCCCGATGCGCCGGGCATCGGCTTCGAGCGTAAAGCCGAATTGTGGTCAGTGATGAAGGAACTGCAGCCCGCCGCCTGAGCGATCAGGCCGCGTCAGGCGCGGAAGTTGTCCCAGCCAGTACCGTGAGTCTGGTACCGCCCGTCCTGCGGCGTGCCCGAATTGGCACAAGCGGTAAGCAACGCCGCGGTGAACAGCGCGGCAACGATAAACACCTTTGATCGGAGAGTGGCCATATGGACGACATGGCACCCGCTCGGCCGGGTTTCAACGCACCCAGCTTCACAAGTTCGCTAGCGCGCACGTGCAATCGATTGCATGGCCGCGCCGAGGGAATCAGGCGCGAAAGTTCTCCCAGCCACCGCCAGTCTGCCAGCCGCTGGGCTGACTGGGATCCAGGGTCTTACAGCCGCTCACGGCAAGCACCAATAAGGTGATCGCGACGACAAACAAGGAACGAACGCTGCTCATGCCATCGACGATGGCACTCGCCTACTCGGGCTTCAACAAGCCGGACTTCACAAGTTCGCTAACGCTCGCTTCCTGGTCCTTCATGTAGGCAGCAAATTCGTCCATTGTGGTGGGACGGGCAACGCCGCCGAGTTCGGCAAGCTTGTCGGCCACTGCCTTTTCCTTGAGCGCACCGACGACCGCGCCATTCAGAGTCTCGAGGATCGGCTTCGGCGTCCCGGCGCGAGCCAGGAGACCCGCCGTCGTGCCGCCATCGAACGGTTTGCTGCCGATGTCCTTCAGCGACGGCATGTCGGGGAGCTGCGGCACGCGGTCCGGACTCATTGCCAGCATGCCGATCAGCTTGCCGGACTTGATGTGCGGTAGCGACGTCGTGAGCTGGTCCATGTAGAGGTCGATCTGGCCCGCCATCAGGTCGTTGAGGCCGGGTCCCGATCCCTTGTAGGGAATGATGTTGAACTGCACGCCCTCGTTCACCTGCAAGCGCAGGATGGCGATGTGGTTGGTGGTGCCGTTGCCGGCATGGCCGATGGTGACCGTGCCCGGCTTGGCCTTGGCCTCGGCAAGTGCGGCACGGATGTTCGCGAAGCGGCCACCGGGCTTGGCCACAATGATCATGGGTACGGTGCTCAGCAGCGAAATCGGCGTGAACAGTGACACCATCGAGGGCTTGCCGGCGAGGTAGGGTGCAACGAAGAGCACGCTGAAGCTGCCCATGACCACTGTGTAACCATCGGCGGGCGCATTGGCCGCCGCCTCTGCGCCGACAATGCCACCCGCTCCTGGGCGATTGTCGACGATTACGGTCTGACCGAGCCGCCGGCCCATCGCCTCGCCTACCAGCCGGGAGGTGAGGTCGTAGTTGCCGCCGGCGGCGAACGGCGAGATCCAGCGGATCGGCTTGCTGGGAAAATTCTGGGACCATGCCGACAGGCTCGGCAGTGCCATTGCGCCGCCGAGAAGCGCGCGCCGGGACATCCTCATCATCTCGATCCCTTCCCCTGATTTCGCGTGCCGTTTCGCACGCCCCTTCAGACTGATTGCAATTTTCGCTTTCTCGCGCCACATCGGAATGAGGCCCACCCATCGAGGAGAGAAACCGGGATGCCAGAGCACCAGACGCCGCTGATCGCCACTATCGCTGCGGGTCTGATGCTCGCCTTCATCCTTGGTCTTATTGCCCAGCGGCTGCGCATCCAGCCCCTGGTGGGCTACCTGCTGGCCGGCGTCATGGTCGGCCCCTACACGCCGGGCTTCACGGCCGACCCCGCTCTTGCCGCCGAGCTGGCCGAGATCGGCGTCATCCTCCTGATGTTCGGCGTCGGGCTTCATTTCTCGCTCAAGGATCTGCTGTCGGTGGCGCGCATCGCCGTGCCCGGCGCCGTGGGGCAGATTGCCGTGGCCACGTTGATGGGCGCTGGCCTCTCCTGGGCGCTCGGATGGAGCATGCAAGCCGGCTTCGTCTTCGGATTGAGCCTATCGGTGGCCAGCACCGTGGTCCTGATCCGGGCACTGCAGGATCGTCACATCCTCGACACCAGCCGCGGCCGCATCGCGGTCGGATGGCTTGTGGTCGAAGACCTCGCGATGGTGCTGGCGCTGGTCCTGCTGCCGGCGATCGCGGTAGTCACGGCCGGCGGTGACGTCCCGGCCACGCGCATCGTCTTCTCGCTGCTGGTCACGCTGGCGAAGGTCTCGATCTTCGTGGTCGTGATGCTGGTCGTCGGGCGGCGTGTCATTCCGTGGCTGATGCACCATACGGCGCATACCGGATCGCGCGAGCTGTTCCGGCTCGCCGTCTACGCCATCGCGCTCGGCGTCGCCTATGGCGCCGCCAAGCTGTTCGGCGTCTCCTTTGCACTGGGCGCTTTCTTCGCCGGCGTGGTGCTGGGAGAGAGCGACCTCAGCCAGCAGGCCGCCGAAGAGGCAATCCCCCTTCGCGATGCCTTCGCGGTCCTGTTCTTCGTCTCGGTCGGCATGTTGCTCAATCCGGCCGTATTCCTCGATGCGCCGTTCGCCATGTTGGTGACGGTTGCAATCATTATTGTCGGCAAATCCGCCGCCGCCTATCTGATCGTTCGCGCCTTTCGCTATCCAACGACAACGGCGCTCACCGTGTCCGCCAGCCTGGCACAGATCGGCGAGTTCTCCTTCATTCTGATCGGGCTCGGCGTCGATTTGAAAATGGTGCCCAAGGAAGCGCGCGACCTTGTGCTGGCAGGTGCCATCGTCTCGATCATGTTGAACCCACTTGTTTTCGCCATGCTGGAGAAGTGGGAGCGCGACAAGAAAGGAGCGGCGGGCACCTCGACGTCCCCCGAACCGCCGACGGCCGCCAAAGTGGCCGAGGCTGACAACACGCCGGTCATGACCAGCCTCACCGGACATGATGTCGTTATCGGCTATGGCCGGGTCGGCTCCCTGGTCGGCGCAGGCCTCGTTCGCGATGGCGCAAAGGTGCTGGTCATCGAGGCCGGCGAAACGGCGTCGACCAAGGCCCGTAACGACGGCGCCGAGATCAGCCGCGGCAATGCCGCCGACCCGGCCGTCCTTGCCGCCGCAAATCTGGCCGGCGCCCGACGGCTCTATGTGACGATCCCCGAACCGTTCGAGGCTGGCCAGGTGATCCAGCAGGCTCGCCTGGCCAACCCGACGATCGATATCCTGGCGCGGGCCCATACTGACGCCGCCGTAGAACATCTCGACAAGTTGGGCGCCAACCTCGTCGTGCTGGGCGAGACCGAGATCGCCCACCGCATGCTCGAACGGCCCCGCGGAAAGCCCGCGGAGACGCCGCCGCCCCAGGCCGGCTAGCCGCTCGTGCGCTGCAGGGCGGGCCGGGCGTTGAGCCGCGCGACATAGTCGTCGAAGACCTTCTCGCCCTTCAGCCCCGGCGCGCCGAACATCATCGCCCAGCGAATCTGCGAGCCGACATAGACGTCGGCGGCGCTGAACTTGTCGCCGAGCAGATAGGGTCCCTTGGCAAGGGCCGTCTTGAAAGCGGCCACGACCTCACCGTAGCTGCCCCAGCCAACGGCCGTCTTCTGCGGCGGCGGCGGACGCTTCATCATCTCGTCGAGCAGGGCAGGCTCGAAGCAACCGGCGCCGAAGAACAGCCAGCGATAGTAAGCACCACGCAAGGGATCGCCGATCGCCGGCGCGAGGGCTGCCTGCGGAAAAATATCCGCGAGGTAGGCGATGATCGCGGCCGTTTCGGTCACGACGATGCCGCGATGCACGATGGTCGGCAACTTGCCCATCGGGTTCAGCGCCAGGAAGGACGGCGTCTTGTGCTCACCTTTTTCGAAGTCGATGGGCACAATGCGATAGGGTGCGCCGGCTTCTTCGAGCATCCAATGCACCATCTGCGCCCGCGAGCGTGGATTATGATAGAAAACGATTTCGTCAGTCATGCTGTGCCTCCCTGCGGCGGTCGCAATATGGCCTCTGGAAAGAGATATGTCCCGATCATCGTCGTTTCTTGCCGGCTTCCTTTGCGTCGTCGCCGTGACATCAGCGGGTGCGCAAGCATTGCCAGCATTCGATTGCACAGGACCTTTCGCCCGTGAGGCGAACGAGAGTACCGTCGCCGCAACCTTTGGCGCCGCCAACGTCACACGTGCGGACATCCCTATCGGCGAAGGCTATACGGAACCCGGTACGGTGGTTTTTGCCGGCGACGATGCCAAGCGCATAGACATTGTCTGGCGCGATCCTACGGCACGCACGCGGCCTGCCACGGTGATCTTCCGCAAAGGTTCGACCTGGCGCATTGCCATTGCCGGACTACCGGACAGGCCGGTTGCCCTTGGCGCCACCCTGGAAGAGATCGAGGCCATGAACGGCAAGCCCTTCAGCATCAACGGATTCGGCTGGGACCTCGGCGGTCGGGCCACCGGCTGGCATGATGGCAGACTCGCTCACCCGATCGGCGGCTGCACGCTGCTCCTCGGTTTCGATCACGCTGCGGACGCGCCGCCCGACGCTCTCGAGAAGGTGAACGGCGACGTCGACCTCCTGTCGTCCGACGCCGCCCTGCGCCAGGTGAAGCCGGTGGTGGTCGAGATGATGCTCAGTTGGGGGCAATAACCGGACTACGATCTTCAAAGAAAAAGGCGACCCAGCAGGGGTCGCCTCGCTCTTGTTCCAGTATCGCCCGATTGTCGTCAGCTATCGATGGCTCACTGTACGACGATCTCGACGCGGCGGTTCTGCGGCTCGCGGACGTTCGGGCCGGTCTGAACCAGCAGGCCCTGCTCGCCACGACCAATGACTGCGATGGCCGTCGCCGGCACACCTTCACGCACCAGCGCGTCCTTCACAGCGTTCGCACGGCGCAGCGACAGCGCCATGTTGTACTGCTCCGAGCCCGACGTATCGGTGTGGCCCGTCGCCGTGATGCGCGCGTTGCCCTTGGTCTTGTAGGCATCGGCAGCCTGCTTGATCGTGTTCAGAGCCTGGGCAGACAGGTTCGAGCGGTCCCAGTCGAAGAACACCATGTACGACGGCGGCGCGACGGCCGGAGCCGGCGGCGGCATCGGCGCAGGCGCCGGCGCACCGAACTTGTAGGTGACACCCGCCAGCGCGAGGATGTTCTGGTTCTGGTAGCTGACGTTGCCGAACGGGGTGTTCACGCTCGGATTCGTCGTGCCGAAGTAGCGGCCTTCGACAAAGAAGCGCAGCGACTCGTCGACGTTATAGGCAAGACCCAACATCGCCTGATAGGCGAACTGCGTGCTGCCCAGCGAGCTGTTGCTGTCGACAAAGGCGATACCGGCACCGACACCGAGGTATGGCGTGATCACCGAAGTCGGCATGAAGTCGTACAGCAGGTTGACCATGGCGTTGAGCTGGCCAACCTTGCCGTTGATGGCCGTACCCGGGATGTTGGCGCTGGTCGGCACCTGGCCGTAGCCCACTTCGAGTTCGACGCGCGGGCCGACAAAGTCGTAACCCGCCTTGCCGCCGACAGCCCAACCTGTCCATGTCGATGCGTTCGCATTCGAACCAATGAACCAGTCGAGTCCGCCGCCGGCCCCGATGTAGAAGCCCGGCTGGGCGTTGATCTGCGCTTGGGCGGCGACCGGAACGACGACCGGCGCCAGTGCAAGCGCCCCGAGTGTGAGCAACTTTTTCATCTGGATCTCCCCCAGTGGAAGGAACAGGCCGCAGGAAGAACGGGGACTGCCAAGGTTTGGTTGCATTGTTGCCCCGGGCGGCACACGATTTTCATAGGTGTGCCATTTCCGTCACAGAAGAGCTTCACTCCTGCGGCGCCCGCGGGAGCCCTGTCGGAGAAGCCCAGTGTCGCCGGAAACGATTTCAGTGGCTGTGATCGGGGCAGGTGTGGGCGGTCTCTCGACTGCACTCTATCTGGTCCGGTCCAGGCAGCGGGTTGTGCTTCTCGATCCCCTGCCGCCGCCCCGGGAGCGCTTCCCTCGGCAATGCCGGCATGAACAGCGCCGACACCTCCGTGCCGGGCTGGCTCTTCGCTCCACTCGGGCCATTGGCAGTACGCCCCTCCTACTTCCCCAAGGCCTTGCATTGCGATGCCTTCGCCTGCTGGAAAGAACTCCTGGGCCCGGCTCATTTCGCCGATCTGATCCGGCCTGTCGGTCAGGTGCATGCATGGGAAACCGATAAGGAAACCGAAGGGGCCGCGCTCGAACGCCGTCTGCGGGAACGACAGGGCATTCCGGCCAGGTGCTCGGCCCCAATGATCTTCGCCAGATGTTTCCGGGCGTTTCGACCGCCGTGAAGCGAGGCGTGCTGTTCCGGGAAACGGATACACCGCCAATCCGCGGCGATTGATCCAGACCTTGCAGGCGTTCTTTCTCGAAGCCGAAGGCACGCTGCGCGATGAAGATCATCCCGTGCGACGGACGTGCGGCCTGCGGTGTGATGACAAATGTCGGCTTCCATCGCGTCTCGCGAATCGTCGTCGCGGCCGGCGCGCGCGCCATTCGCCTGCTGGAGCCGCTGGGTATCCGCGTGCCTCTCGAGACCGAACGCGGCTACCACGTAATGCTGCCGACGCCGGGTTTGTCGCTGACGAGGACGATCTCGAACAAGTCGCGATCCTTTGGCGTCACTCCCATGGAACAGGGGCTGCGGGTCGCCGGTGCGGTGGAGATTGCGGGCCTGGAGGCACCGCCGGATGAGCGGCGGGCCAAGGCGCTGGTCGCGAGCGTCCGCACCATGTGCCCCGACGTGAATGCCGAAGGCCACCGATTCTGGATGGGTTTCCGTCCGTCCACGCCCGACAGCCTACCGTTTCTGGGCGAAGCGAGATCCCGCCCCGGCCACTTCCTGGCCGTCGGACACGGCCATTTCGGTATGACCGGCGGACCACCCAGTGCCCGCATGCTTGCCAATATCATCGCGGGGAAAGCCCCCGGCCTGGATCCGGCGCCCTTCAGGCCGGATCGCTTCGAGTAAGCCGGGGCTCAGGCAACGAGCTTGCCGGCGAGCCTCAGCGCATCGAGAGCAAAGTGTCGGGCATCCTCGAACAAGGTGGCCAGTTCCAGCGCATAGAGAAGCGCGATGGCGCCGAACGATCCTGGGTGCAGGCCACTCCATCCTACGATCCGATCGGGCAGAGACGTCCTCAGCAGAGCACCCCGCGCTACGACCATCAGGACGATGCCGAGGACAGCGCCTGCCAGCACGTCGCTGGGGTAGTGGAAGCCGAGATACGCACGCGGCAGGCAGATCACGATAAGCGCCCAGCAGAAGGCCACGGCTCCGAACGGGCGCGACCATGTCCAGATAGGCACTGAGAGCGCAAAGAAGAGAGCCGCATGATCGCTGGGGAACGAGCTCCACGTCCTAAGGGACTCCGGATGTACGCTGAGCGGTGTATTGAGACCGAAGTCGGGCGCATGCAGCGGCCGGGGATGGAAGGGTAGACCCGTCTGCATCAACCGCACGGTCAAGACCACGACCAAGGCCGCCAACGTCGAGGCCACGATCATGCGCCGCAAATCCTCGCGACGATCGCCTTTCTCGAACCATATCCAGCAGTAGGCCGCGAGGAAGATGCCGCCCTTGAGGACCGCCGAGTCGGCGACGTCGAGGACGAACTGATCCAGCAGCTCGTTGCGACCTGCCGGCTGATTGATCAGCAGCACCAGCCACTGGTCCCATCGATTGATCATGGCCACAGGCGGCACCTCCGCCCCAAGCTTAATGTTCGTCAAACTGTAACAATAGTGACTTCGTTGTGGCCGGACCGTCGGCGCTCAGGCGCGTCGTGGATCGAGATTAGTGCCCTGCCACACGCAGCCCAGCTCGTTGCTCGTCACTTTGAGGACGCGCTCACGGCCGTTGTTGACGAAGGAGAAGACCATCATGCTGTTGCCGACCTTGGCAGTGCCGCCGAACACGCCGTCGGCGCCCTTCCGGAGAGTAACCGCCGTCGCCCCCGAGACGGTGGCCGTGGTCCGCGCCTCGGCGACCGACCATTTCTTGTTGTGGAAGGTATTGTTACCGGATGTGCAGGCCGGATGATTTCGGGGCGATGGCGTCAGAGTGAACGGGATGCTTTGCGCAGCCAAGGGAGAGGCGATCCCGAGAAGAGCAACGGTCATCGCAATCGTTCCGCGCATTGCAGCCTCCCCCGCTACCGAAGCCAGACGGCAGCGTGCCACGACGATCGCGGCAATGGCAATGCATCCCCGCTTGGTGCATGCGCGTCCCGTCAGCTCAACTCTCTGGCGACAAGCACGAAGTCGGGGTCCTGCTTGGTACCGTTGCCCTTCTCGATGATCGGCGGTTCGAGGTCCCGTCCCGGAAGCTGCGATCTGATCGCGGCTAGGAACTCAAGTTGTCCATTGTAGGTGAAGCGGCACCCCGGCTGGGCGATACGCTTGATGACCCTGATGAAGGTGTCGAGCAGCGGGGTCCCGCGCATGGTGATGTGGCTGGCCGACTTGTCGGGAATGAACGTTGAGGGATCGGGATCGTCGGCCCATGGCCTGAAGCCACCGACCGGATCGAACGAATGATCAAGGTCGACCTGATAGTCCTCGAACTCCGGTGTTTCGCCATCGCCCGCCAGGTTGATCAGCCGTCCGCCCCGCTTCGGACCGACGGGACGGCCCGTAAAGACGTTATGCGGATCGAATTCACCGCCCTCTTCCCGCGACGCCGAAAAGAACTTCGAATTCGCCGCGAGCTTGGTCAGCGGCCCTCCGGGCACAGCCGCCTTCCGGTTCTGGCGAACCTCGACCGAATGGATCTTCGTCACGCCGGGGCGCGAGGCGACGATCGTCGCGTTGCCGGGACGGAAGGCTTCCAGACGCATGTCCATGGGATCCTTCGTCAGGGAGACCCTGCCGCCGTCCTCGGGCGCCAGGACCTGCGCCTGATTCGAGGGCCCCAGACTGAAGTCGGACAGGAATACGACCTTCTTGCTCGGGGGCTTGGGCACCAGCTGCGTAATATCTCCATGGTTCGTACAGATCGCCGTTCCGGTGCTGCCGGTGTTCAGGCAGGTGATCATGCCCGCGCTGTTGGGCGGCCAGCGGCTGGTCGTCGTGATGGTCTGCGGATTGGGTGCGGCGACGCGTGGCCCCGTGACCGCAAACGACTCCCGCGGGGAGACGAGCGACTGCCGGACAATGAACGGTGACAGCGGCAAAATCCGGTTGACGGGTTGGCCGCCTCGAACCTTGAACTCGAGCGGCCCGAGAGGACGTTGCTGCAGCAGCTCCTGATCGAGGGCAGTAATCGTCATCTTGCCGACGATGTTGTCGGCCTGGCTCTGATAGGCCTTGTTGATGATGTTGCGCTTTCGCTTGTAGGCAAGAACGGCCGCTGCCGTTGCGTTTCCGTAAATGCTGTCGGAGTCGAGGCCCGCTTTGTCGAGCTGGTTCAAGGCGAGCTGGATCTTCCGAACGTGCTCCCCTTTCGCACCCGGCACAATATGGGCGGCATCGGAGACGGCAGCGGCTTCGAGCTTCGGATCGCCCCGGAACAACGATGACTGGAGAGCCATGGAAACCTCGCGGCGCAGGACGCTGAATGCTGCCAGTACCGCCGCGCGATGGCCACGGCATTATCCGGCAAAGGCTTTCGCCGGCATTCCAAACTGGACCATGTCGAATCTTCGAAACTGGACGTTCCTCGCGATCCACTCTCGGACTAATTAGGACCGACGCTAAGAGGATTTCCGAGACCCATCATGGTTCAGAAACCAGCCCCCGAACTATCTGTCGAAGACATCGAACGCTTCGGTCCCGACCCGCTCGGCGCGTTCAAGGCCAACCTTGCCAGAGTCGAGGAACGCATCGCCAAGGCCTGCGAACGGGCGGGGCGGGATCGCGCTGCAGTCCGGCTGCTACCTGTCACGAAGACCGTGCCGGCGCATGTCCTGCGTTTCGCCTTTGCCGCCGGCATCCGGTCCTTCGGTGAGAACAAGATCCAGGAAGCGCAGGGCAAGCGGGAAGCGCTCGACGACCTGGCCATCGACTGGAGCATCATCGGCCATTTGCAGACCAACAAGGTGAAGTACCTCACCCGCTTTGCCCGCGAGTTCCATGCGCTGGACAGCCTGCGTCTTGCCGATCTCCTGAACAAACGCCTCGAACGTGAAGGCCGCTTTCTCGACGTCTACGTCCAGGTCAACACATCAAGTGAAGAAAGTAAGTACGGTCTGTCGCCGGAGGCGCTCTTGCCCTTCGTCGATTCACTCGATCAGTTCCCGCGCCTCAAGCCGAGAGGCTTGATGACCTTGGCCCTGCTCAGCACCGACATGGAGAAGGTACGTCCCTGCTTCGCTCTTTTGCGCCGCCTGCGCGACGAGGCCGTGAAGCGCAATGCCGCCCTCACCGAACTCTCGATGGGCATGTCGGGGGACTTCGAGGAAGCGATCGAGGAAGGCGCCGATGTCGTGCGCGTCGGCCAGGCGATCTTCGGCAAGCGACCCACGCCCGACGGCCACTACTGGCCGGGCTTGATATCGACGTGATCCTTCTTCGGGATACGCATGTCCAAACTGGGGTACGTCTCAAAAAAAGAGGCCCGTGGTGCGGGCCTCAAGGGTTGGGGACGTATCCTCGATCTTGCCGACCTGGGGGAGAAGGCGCTGATCAAGGTACGCACTCAATGCGCGCTGTAAAGGATGGTTCCACCTAAGGTCGCGCAGTTTTTTGTTTTCACATCTTCGTCACAACGAAAGCAGCCAAGGGGGAGGGGCGGCTATGGCTAAAACCTCCCCTCCTCGCCCGGCTCTTCTTCCGGCGGTGCGGACTAGTAACGGGCCGGCGTCGTGACAGTGGTCGTGGTGACTGGCGTTGGGGAATACGGATCGCTGTAGACAGTCGTGGTCCGCTGCGTAGTCGGGGCTGGCGGGGCCTGAACCGTCTCATGCCTCACCGAACAACCAGCAACCAGCACCCCTAGAGCCAACATCGCAACCGGAACGATCTTCATGGGCCACCTCCTCTCAAACCTCTCTTGGACGAGGCGGCAACGCCGTCTGTCACAGGTCTGTTCCTCGACGATCAGCTATTAAGGCAGCCAACGCGCGCCCGAGGTGTTTCTGCGACCGTCACCGAGATTGGGAACCTGCAGCCAGAACCTGGTTCGTTTGGCATTCGGGGCAGGAGGGGCTATCGAAGCGGCATGCCCCGCCGTGAGCCCGCGTGACACACGCCCTCAAGATCTTCAGCACGATTGCCGTGCAGAGCGCTCTCGAGGCGCTTGCGCCGCAGTTCGAGGCAGAAAGCGGCTTCCGCCTTCGCATCACGTGGAACACCGCGCCTGTGCTGGTGAAACGTCTGCAGGCCGGCGAAACCGCGGACGTCCTGCTCCTCAACCGCGCCGGCATCGACGCCATGATCCGCGAGGGACGGATACGATCCGGCTCCGAAGTCACGCTGGCGAGTTCCGCCACGGCCATCGCGATCAAGGCGGGCGCCGCCCGGCCCGACATCTCGACGCCGGAGGCGCTGAAGCAGACGCTGCTGGCGGCACGCGCAATCTCCTACACCGATCCGGCGGCCGGCGGTGCGAGCGGCATCTACTTCGCCAAGCTGCTGGACCGTCTGGGCATTGCCGACGAGATCAACGCCAAGACGAAGTTTCCGCCGCCTGCCGGCCTCAGCGGAGACTTTCTGCTGACCGGCGAGGCCGACCTTGCGATCCAGCAGAAGCCCGAGCTGCTGCAAGTCCCCGGCATTGAGATTTTGGGGGTGCTGCCGGGAGACCTGCACATGGTCACGGTTTTCGTCGCTGGCGTCGAAGTGTCGAGCCCGCATGCCGCGCCGGCCAAAGCACTGATCGACTTCCTCAGGTCCCCGCCAGCGACCGAGATCTTCCGCGCCAAGGGCCTCGATCCGGGATAGTGGCGGCCCGCGTCGAGGCCCGCCATGCCCGATGACACGGCGTGCCACCCGCCACCGTTTCCGATGTTCAATCGGGAATGCGGGCGATGACCTTGATCTCGAAATCGAATCCCGCAAGCCAGTTGACGCCGATCGCCGTCCAATTCGGATAAGGCGCTTCCGGGAAGACTTCGCTTTTGACGGTCATGACCGCGCCGAACTGATTTTCGGGATCGGTATGAAAGGTCGTCACGTCGACGATATCGTCTAGCCCGCATCCACCCGCTTGCAGGGTCGCCTTGAGATTGGCGAATGCCAGACGGACCTGAGCCTCGAAGTCCGGCTCGGGTGAACCGTCGCTGCGACTGCCGACCTGGCCGGACACGAACAAGAGATCGCCTGATCTGATCGCTGCCGAATACGCATGCGATTTGTAGAGCTCGTGCCGATTGGCCGGGAATACGGCGTCACGCGGGGCCATATGGACTTCTCCTGTTGGGTCGCTGGGGAGCAATGCCGGCGAACCGGCGCCGCTTCGTTTCACATACGCAGCGTATATTAAATTCATATACGTACCGTATGTCAAATGATATGCGTCACATGTTCGACGAAGAGGTGTTTGTGGCTGCGCGGCGTCGCTTGGAAACAATGGAGGAAAACCGCGGCAAGCTGATTGCCGCCGGACGACAGGCGTTTGCGTCCGAAGGGTTCGCGGCGGCGTCGATGGATGCATTGACTGCTTCCGTCGGCCTGACGCGCGGCGCGCTCTATCACAATTTCGGGGACAAGAAGGGGCTGCTCGCGGCCGTTGTGGCGCAGGTCGATGGCGAGATGGCAGCGCGTGCCCGAATGGCCAGCGCTGATGCGGGCGATGATTGGGAACAGCTCCTGGCCGAAGGAGCGGCCTATATCGCGATGGCGCTGGAGCCCGAGGTACGAAGGATCGTGCTGCTTGATGGCCCCGCGTTTCTCGGTGACCCCTCACATTGGCCAAGCCAAAACGCGTGTCTACAGGCAACGAAGCAAGCGGTTGGAAAACTGATCGCCGACGGCATCATGAAGAACGCAGACATTGAGGCTGCCGCCCGCCTCCTCTGTGGTGCTGCACTGAATGCGGCGTTGTGGGTAGCGGACAGTGACGATCCGCAGTCTGCTTTACCCAAGGCAATCGATGCCTTTCGCCTCATGGCAGAGGGATTTCTATCCGAGAAGCGCTAGCTTCTGCCGCCGACGACGCAGTTTACCTGCGCAGCGCCCCTACAGCTCGAGTGGAAGAATGGCGGAGAGGGTGGGATTCGAACCCACGGTACGCTTGCACGCACAACGGTTTTCGAGACCGTCCCGATCGACCACTCTGGCACCTCTCCGGGCGCCGGGTTATAGGCGGCAGGCACTTTCGGGGCAACACCCTGATGGTTGGGGAGGAATACGATGAAGTTGCCCGAAAAGGGGCTGGCCTGGCCGGAAATCGAGGCCCAGCTGAACGACGCCAAGAAAGACGACTATTCGTGGCGGGACGGCCGGATGGCCGTCTACTACTACTATCTCGACGACGAACTGTCCGACGTGCAGAAGCGCGCCTACGCGGCCTTTTGGACCGAAAACAGCCTCGGCAAGCGCGCCTTTCCCTCCCTGGCGAAACTGGAGAACGACGTCGTCGATTTCGGCCTATCGCTGATGAACGCCCCCGACGATGCCGCCGGCACCTTCACCTCCGGGGGCTCCGAGAGCATCTTCCTCGCCGTCCAGACCGCTCGCGACTGGGCCCGCGCGACAAAAGGCATCGACAAGCCGAACTTCGTCGTCCCGCGCACATCTCATCCGGCTTTCAGCCGCGCGGGCCATGCTCTAGGCATCGAAATCCGCCGGGTGCCCACCACCCGCAACGACTTCAAGGCCGATATCGGCGCCATGGCAGGCAGGATCGACGACAATACGATTGGCCTCGTGGGCTCCGCGCCCTGCTATCCTTTCGGCGTCTTCGATCCGATCCGCGAACTCGGTGCGCTGGCGCAAGCTCGTGGACTCTGGCTGCACGTCGACGCCTGCGTCGGCGGTTTCCTTTCGCCCTACGTCAAGCGGCTGGGTCATGCCCTGCCCGACTGGGATTTCGCGGTGCCGGGCGTCACCAGCATCTCCGCCGATCTGCACAAGCACGGCATGGCGGCCAAGGGCGCCTCGCTGATGCTGCTGCGCTCCAAGGAGCTGAAAGAGAAGCATCAGACTTTCAACTTCCATGAATGGGAGCGCGGCCCCTATGTTGCCTGGACCATGCAGGGCACGCGGCCTGGCGGCGCCATCGCCGCGGCCTGGGCGACGCTGCAACACCTCGGCGATGAGGGTTATATGCGCTGCGCGCGCATGATCATGGATAACAAGAAAGCTTTGATCGACGGCATTTCCCGGATTCCGGGCCTGGCCGTGCTGGAGCCCAACGAACTCTCGATCTTCGTCACTCGCTCGGCCGATCCGACCCTGGATATCGGCGCCGTTTCCGATGCCATGGGTACGCGCGGCTGGCTGGTCGGTCGCCAGGTCGAGCCACCCGGCATCCATATGCACCTGAACCCCAGCCATGAGCGCATGGTCGGGCACTATCTGGAGGACCTGGTCTGGGCGGTCGGTGAAGCCCGCCGCAGCGGCGCCAGCGCCAGGAACGTCGGCTCGACCTACTGACTCCCTGAAATACGTGACAGGCCCGCAATTCGGGGCTTTTGCGGCGTTGACTCGGGGCGTTCCGTGCGTATATTCCGCCCTCCTCCGGCGGGTCTTGCAGGCCCGCCGTGCTCTTTCGTGCTTCCCAGGATTTTGGGTTCGAGCCGTCGTCATCCCCTAGGGGTGGTAGGGTAGTCGGATCCGGACTGGGAGCTTCAAGTCGGGTGTCATTATGATCGCCGTTATCCGCACGGGTGGAAAGCAATACACGGTCGCCGCTGACGACCAGCTCACGGTCGAGAAGATCGAGGGCGAAGCCGGCGCCAAGGTCGAGTTCACCGACGTGCTGATGGTCGGCGACAAGGTCGGCGCGCCGACCGTGGCCGGCGCCAAGGTCGTGGGCTCGATCGTCAAGCAGGCCCGCGGCCCGCACGTCATCATCTTCAAGAAGCGCCGTCGTCAGAACTCGCGGCGCAAGAACGGTCATCGTCAGGACCTGACGGTGGTCAAGATCGAACAGATCGTCGCCTAACCAGATAGAGCGACCGGAGTAGTACGATGGCACACAAAAAAGCAGGCGGCTCCTCGCGTAACGGCCGCGATTCCGACGGCAAGCGCCTGGGCGTGAAGCGCTTCGGCGGCCAGAAGGTCCTCTCGGGCAACATCCTGGTTCGCCAGCGTGGCACCAAGATGAGCCCCGGCGAGAACGTCGGCGTCGGCCGCGACCATACCCTGTTCGCCATGGCCGACGGCGTCGTTTCTTTCCGCACCCGTTCGGGTGGCAAGGTCGAAGTGAACGTGCTCCCGGCGCCGGCTCTGGCCGCCGAATAGCCGTTCCCGTCCGATCGGATTGCGAAGGGGGAGCGGCTCGCCGTTCCCCCTTTTCGTTTTTGGATTCCACCCCATGAAATTCCTCGACCAGGCCAAGATCTACATCCGCTCCGGCAACGGCGGCGCGGGATGCGTGGGCTTTCGCCGCGAGAAGTTCATCGAGTTCGGTGGACCGGACGGTGGCGATGGCGGGCGCGGCGGCGACGTGATCGCCGAGTGCGTCGACGGGCTCAATACGCTGATCGACTATCGCTACGCCCAGCACTTCAAGGCCGAGACCGGCCATCACGGCATGGGCAGCCAGCGCACCGGCGGCAAAGGCAAGGATGTCGTGCTGCGCCTGCCGCGCGGCACGCAGGTCTTCGCCGAAGACAACGAGACCCTGCTCGTCGACTTCACCGAGATCGGCCAGAGGGTCGTGCTCGCCAAGGGCGGCGACGGCGGCTACGGCAACCTGCACTACAAGAGCTCGACCAACCGCGCGCCGCGTCGCGCCGACAAGGGCTGGCCGGGCGAAGAAAAGGCCCTGTGGCTGCGGCTGAAGCTGATCGCCGACATCGGCCTCGTCGGCCTGCCCAATGCCGGCAAGTCGACGTTCCTGTCGTCCAACACGAACGCGCGGCCCAAGATCGCCGACTATCCGTTCACGACCCTGCATCCCGGCCTCGGCGTGGTGCGGGTGGGCGAGCGCGAGTTCGTCATGGCCGACATTCCAGGCCTGATCGAGGGCGCGCATGAAGGCGCCGGTCTCGGCACGCGCTTTCTTGGCCACATCGAACGCTGTCGCGCATTGCTCCATCTCGTCGACGGCACGCAGGACGATGTCGCGGATGCCTACAAGACGGTGCGCGCCGAGTTGCGCGCCTATGGCGGCAATCTCGCGCGCAAGAAGGAGCTGGTGGCGCTCAACAAGACCGACGCGATGACGCCAGAGGATATCGAGGCCAAGCGTGCCGCGCTCGCCAAGGCCTGCCGCAAGGCCGTGCACGTCATCTCGGCCGTCTCGGGTCAGGGCGTTCAACCTCTGCTGCACGAACTGATGAAGCTCGTCGAGAAGCAGACCGCCAAGAGCAAGGACGCCGCATGAGCTCCCGTGCCAGCGCCCCCCTTCAAAGTGCGAGGCGGCTGGTCGTCAAGATCGGTTCCTCCATCCTGGTGGACGAGGCGAAGGGCGAAGTCCGGCGCGACTGGCTTGAAGCCCTGACCAACGACGTGGCGCGCCTGCATAAAGGCGGCTGCGAAGTCGTGCTGGTGTCGTCCGGCGCCATTCGGCTGGGACGCACCCACCTCAAGCTGCCGGCCGGCGTGCTCAGGCTCGAAGAAAGTCAGGCTGCCGCCGCGACGGGCCAGATCCGCCTCGCCCAAGCCTATCAGGAAGCGCTGGCGCGGCATGGCATCACCGTGGCCCAGCTCCTGCTTACCCTGCACGATTCCGAGGAGCGGCGCCGCTACCTCAATGCGCGCCAGACCATGGCGACCCTGCTCGGCCTCGGCGCCATTCCCGTGATCAACGAGAACGATACGGTCGCCACCGATGAGATCCGCTTTGGCGACAACGATCGCCTGGGCGCGCGTGTCGCCGAAATGATCTCGGCAGACACGCTGGTGCTGCTCTCCGACATCGACGGTCTCTACACCGGCGACCCGCGCAGCAACGCTTCCGCGAAGTTCATCCCCGAGATTCGCGAGATCACACCGGAGATCGAATCGATGGCAGGCGCTGCCGCTTCGGTTCTGTCCAACGGCGGCATGGTGACCAAGCTGATGGCGGGCCGCATCGCGATGGCCGCAGGCTGCCGCATGGCAATCGCCGACGGCCGCAAGGTCGGCGCCTTGGGCGCGTTGATCGACGGCACTGCGCGCTGCAGCTGGTTCCTGCCCGAAGGCTCGCCCCTGTCGGCGCGCAAGAAGTGGATCAAGGGCTCCCTCAAGACCACGGGCAGCCTGGTCGTCGACGATGGCGCGGTGCGCGCTCTCTCGGCCGGCAAGAGCCTGCTGCCCGCCGGCGTCACGGCCATCGATGGCGAATTCAAGCGTGGTGACGTGGTCGATGTGAAGGATCGCGTCGGCCGCGTGCTGGCGCGTGGACTGGTCGCCTATGCCGCCGAGGATGCGCGCCGCATCGCCGGTCGCAAGAGCGTTGAGATCGAGAAGCTGCTGGGTTTCCGCGGCCGCGACGAGATGGTCCATCGCGACGACCTCGTGGTCGAGTAGGCGCAGCAGGAGCTATACTGGAGCGGCCGATGAACGTTCAGACCAAACCCGCAGAAGATGCCGCAAGCATCGTCGCCGAACTGGGTCGTCGCGCGAAGACGGCCGCGGCAGCGCTGCGCACTGCGCCGACCGACGCCAAGAACAAGGCGCTGGCCGATGCTGCCCGCATGATCCGCGGCGAGAAGGCCGCCATTCTGGCCGCCAATGCCCGCGACATCGACGCGGCCAAGGCGGCCGGCATGTCGAACGCCTTGCAGGATCGCCTGCTCCTGAACGACGCGCGCATCGAGGGCATGGCCAAGGGGCTCGACGATATCGTCGCCCTGCCCGATCCCGTCGGCGCCACGATCGAGGAATGGCAGCGGCCGAACGGCCTCGTCATCAGCCGCGTGCGCGTGCCCATCGGCATCATCGGCGTGATCTACGAAGCGCGGCCCAACGTGACGGCGGATGCCGGCGCGCTCTGCATCAAGTCGGGCAACGTCGTGGTGCTGCGCGGCGGTTCCGACAGCTTCCATTCCTCGCGCGCCATCGTCGAACTGCTGCGCCGGGCGCTGAAGGGTGCCGGTCTGCCCGAGGATTGCGTCCAGCTCGTGCCGACCACGGACCGCGCCGCCGTCGGCGAGATGCTGCGGGCCATGGACTGGCTCGACCTGATCGTACCGCGCGGCGGACGCTCGCTGATCGATCGCGTGACGCAGGAAAGCCGCGTGCCGGTGCTGCGCCACTATGACGGCATCTGCCACGTCTATGTCGACCGCGATGCCGACGTCGCCATGGCGCGCGATCTCGTGGCCAACGCCAAGATGCGCCGGGTCAGCGTCTGCGGCGCCGCTGAGACGCTGCTGATCGACAAGGCCGCGCTCAACACGCACCTGATGCCGGTGCTGGCGCGCCTGCACGAGCTCGGCTGCGAAGTCCGTGGCGACGCCGAGGTGCAGAAGCGCGATCCCAAGGCCGTCCCCGCCACCGACAAGGACTGGCGCACGGAGTATCTCGAACCGATCATCTCCGTCGCCACGGTCGATGGCGTGGCCGGCGCGATCGACCACATTGCGCGCTACGGCAGCCAGCACACCGAGTCGATCGTCACGGCCAACGAAACGACGGCGCGGCGCTTCCTGGGCGAAGTCGACAGTGCCATCGTCATGCACAATGCCAGCACGCAGTTCGCCGACGGCGGCGAGTTCGGGCTGGGCGCGGAAATCGGCATTTCGACCAACCGCATGCACGCCCGCGGGCCGGTCGGTCTGGTCGAGCTGACGACCTACAAGAACATCGTGCGCGGCAAGGGCACTCTGCGTCCATGAGTCTGCGCCCGTGAGAGTGCTGGCATGAGCCTGCACCCGATGCCGGGTGTGTCGCGCGACACGACGCGGCGCATCGGTCTCCTGGGCGGTTCGTTCAATCCCGCGCATCCGGGCCACCGACACATCAGCCTCGAGGCGATGAAGCGACTGGGCCTCGACGAGATCTGGTGGCTGGTCTCGCCGCAGAACCCGCTGAAGAGCGGCGACGGCATGGAGCCGCTGCCGACACGCGTCGCCCGCGCCCGGCAGGTCGCCGCCCATCCGCGCATCCGCGTCGACGCCCCTGAACTGCTGCTTGGGACGCGCTACACGCTCGATACGGTACGGGCGCTGCGCCGGATCTACCCGAAGGCCCGCTTTGTCTGGCTGATGGGCGCCGACATCCTGCCCCAGCTCGTCGATTGGGCCGGCTGGCGCGATCTTTTCGCTACGATTCCCCTTGCCGCCTTCGCCCGGCCGGGCTGGGGATATGCGGCGCTGGCGGCAAGGGCGCCCCGGACCTTTGCCCGCTATCGTGTGGATTGGGAGAATGCCCGGCAGCTCGCCTCTTGCGAGCCGCCGGCCTGGTGCTTTATCCCGAGCCGTCTGGACAGCCATTCGGCCACGGCCATCCGTGCCGTCCGGCCGCGACGAACGAGAACGAAAGGAAAGACCATTTCCGACCAGAATTCCTCTCTGGGGACCCGTCAGCTCCCCGACCGCCGCAAGGCCACCGATGCCCTGCTGACGCTGGTGCGTCGTTCGCTGGAGGACGACAAGGCCGAGGACGTCGTCGTCATCGATCTCAAGGGCAAGTCCGCCTTCGCCGACTATATGGTGATCGCCTCGGGCCGCTCGAACCGCCAGGTCGTGGCCATTGCCGACCATCTCGCCGAGAAACTGAAGCAGAACGGCTACGGCTATACGCCGGTCGAAGGCAAGCAGGGCGGCGACTGGGTCCTCGTCGATGCCGGCGATGTGGTCGTCCATATCTTCCGCCCGGAGCCCCGCGCCTTCTACGCACTGGAGAAGATGTGGGCGCTGGAGAACGAGGCGGCGGCCAAACCCGTCAAGGCCAAGCCCGTGAAGAAGGTGGCGACCAAGCGGGCCACCACGGCCAAGCCGCCAGCCCGGCGTAAGCGAGCCTCGTGAACGGGCAGCTCCCTTGAAGCTGACGATCGCCGCAATCGGCCGTGCCGGGCGCGGACCGGAGCGCGATCTCTACGAACACTATGCCGGCCGCATCCGCTGGCCGCTGGCGCTTCGTGAGCTCGAGGAAAAGCGCAAGCTACCGCCGCAGCAGCTCATGCAGCGCGAGGGTGAACTGCTACTGCAGGCGGTACCTACCGGCGCAACCCTCGTGGCGCTGGACCGCCGCGGCAAGGTGCTCGACAGCGAGGCCTTCGCGACCCGGCTGGGCACCTGGCGTGACAGTTCGGTGTCGGACCTCGCTTTCCTGATCGGCGGCGCCGACGGCCATACCGAACAGCTCCTGCAAAAATCCGCTCTCGTTCTGTCATTTGGTGCCATGACTTGGCCCCACATGTTGGCGCGCGGCATGCTGGCGGAGCAGATCTACCGGGCACAGCAACTATTGGCCGGACACCCCTACCATCGCGCCTGAACGAGAATGAAAGGGCGTCGATTTTGCCTCTGTTCTGACGAAAAACCGGGGCTACATTGAATCCTATGCACCCTTTCTCCCGGTGGCTTTTGGCCGCCTCCGCCTCTTTGCTCGTGGCCGCCGCGGCGACCTCTGCGATGGCTCAATCGACGCCGGTCCAGAAGCCGGGCGCCAAGCCGGTGCGGTCGATCCCCTACGTCTCGATCACCGGCGACGACGGCAAACAGCGGCACTACGAGACCAACGCCATACCGCTGCTGTTCAACCGCGCCTGCTTCGGCTGGCGCATGTATCTCGGCGGTCCCAACCGCGTCGTTTCCCTGAAGGAAGTGCTGACGACCTCGCAGCCTGCCGAGCAGGTGATCGCAGGGCCGGAAACCGAAGTGAGCGCCGACAAGACGAAGGCCACCACACGGATGTTCGAGACCGTGCAGGACGGCGTGCTGCAACGCTCCTGGTGCATCATCCCGGGTGATCCGCCGGGCACCTATACCTACGACATCACGATCGACGGCGAGCCGCGTGGCGAGTTCGTCTTCTGCGCCATCGAAGTGCCGGACCAGAACCCTGACACCGATCCGCGCGAGCTCTCCTGCCCCAACAAGTTCAACGCGGTCGAGCGCGCACAGCCGCACGGCCGGAAGGCATCGTAATGGCTGTCGTGTCCCGTCCTCGTCCCGCCCTGCTCTGCATCCTCGACGGCTGGGGCTATCGTCCGGACCGTTCCTACAACGCCATCCTCGACGCCAAGACCCCAAACTTCGACCGCCTGATCTCGACCTGCCCGCAGGGCCTGATCGACGCGTCGGAAACGTTCGTCGGCCTGCCCAAGGGCCAGATGGGCAACTCGGAGGTCGGCCACATGAACCTCGGCGCCGGCCGGGTCGCCGTGCCCGATCTGCCACGCATCGACAATGCGATCGAGGACGGTTCGCTGGCGAAGAATCCGATCCTGGCCGACGCCATCGCGGCCCTGAAGAAGAATGGCGGCGCCTTCCATCTGATGGGCCTGGCGTCGCCGGGCGGCGTGCATGCACACCAGAATCACCTCGTCTTCCTCGCCAATCTGATCGCAGGCCAGGGCGTGCCGGTCTGGATCCACGCCTTCCTCGATGGCCGCGACATGCCCCCACGCAGTGCGCTGGAGTGCCTCGAGCCCATCCAGGCAGGCCTCAAGGCCGGCCTGCCCATCAAGTTCGCCACCGTAGCAGGCCGCTTCTATCCGATGGATCGCGACAAGCGCTGGGAACGTGTGACGCTCGCCTATGACGCGATGGTCGACGCCAAGGCCGATCAGCGCGCCGCAACACCGACGGCAGCCGTCGAACAGGCCTATGCTGCGAAGCTCGATGACGAGTTCGTACTGCCGACGGTGATCGACGGCTATGTCGGTATGAAGGACGGCGACGGCCTCCTGATGTTCAACTACCGCTCCGACCGTGCACGCCAGATCCTGACAGCGCTGCTCGATCCGCGCTTCGACGGCTTCAATCGGGCACGCGTGGTGAAGTTCGCCGCGACGGTCGGCATGGTGGAGTATTCGGCCGCCCTCAGCCCTTTCCTGAAGACGCTGTTTCCGCCCGAGACCATCAAGATGGGCCTGGGCGAAACGGTGTCGCGTGCCGGGCTCAAGCAGCTGCGCATCGCCGAGACCGAGAAGTACGCGCACGTCACCTTCTTCTTCAACGGCGGCGAGGAGCGCGTGTTCGACGGCGAGGAGCGCATCCTGGTGCCGTCTCCCAAGGTCAAGACCTACGACCTCAAGCCCGAGATGAGCGCACCGGAAGTCACCGACAAGCTCGTCGAGGCCATCGGCTCGGGCAAGTTCGACCTGATCGTGGTCAACTACGCCAACACCGACATGGTGGGCCATACCGGCGACCTCGCGGCGGCAACCAAGGCCGTCGAGGCTGTGGATACGAGCCTGGGACGCCTTATGGAGGCGATCAAGGCAGCCGGCGGCGTCATGTTCATCACGGCTGACCACGGCAATGCCGAGCAGATGTTCGACGAGCAATCGCACCAGAAGCACACTCAGCACACGTTAAATCGCGTGCCGGCATTGCTGTTCAACGGTCCGGCCGACGTTCATTCGCTGAGCGACGGCAAGCTCGCCGATGTTGCACCCACCATGCTGGCCCTGATGGGCGTACCGCAGCCCCAGGAAATGACGGGCCGGTCGCTGCTGTCGACCGTGGCCCGGCCGACGGTCCTCACGGCGCCGCACTCCGCAGCGGCAGCTTCTGCCTGATTTATTTGTGAGGTAGGGGCCCCTTGTCGGCCGTGCCGCCGCCTTGATCCTGCCAAACACCGCCCTGTATTCTCGATTCCGACGCTTGAAAACACTGGATCGCTGAGCCGACGGCGCAGCGGCCTTCCTGAAAGCACCCAAATGACCTTTCTGCGCTCCGCTTCCATTGCCGCCGCGACCCTGGCATTCCTGGCCGGCCCCTCTCTCGCTCCAGCGTTCGCGCAGGACAAGGCCGCCCCGAAGACCGGCAGTGGCGACAAGAGCGAACTCTACCAGCAGCTCAATCTGTTCGGCGACGTGCTGGAGCGCATCCGCCGCGACTATGTCGAGCCGGTGGAAGAGAAGACGCTGATCGAGAACGCGATCAACGGCATGCTCACCGCGCTCGATCCGCACTCGAGCTACATGAACCCCAAGGCCTACAAGGACATGCAAGTCCAGACCAAGGGTGAGTTCGGCGGGCTCGGCATCGAAGTCACGATGGAGAACGGTGTCATCAAGGTCGTGTCGCCGATCGACGATACGCCGGCGGCCAAGGCCGGCATCCAGGCGGGCGACCTGATCTTCGCACTCGACGGCGAGCCGGTTCAGGGCCTCTCGCTGCAGGAGGCCGTCGAGAAGATGCGCGGCAAGGTCGGCACGCCGATCAAGATCTCGATCCGCCGCGCTGGCAAGGATCCGTTCGACGTCTCGCTGACCCGCGAGATCATCAAGGTGAAGTCGGTACGTTACCGCCTCGAAGGAAACGACATCGGCTACATCCGCGTCACCTCCTTCACCGAGCAGACCACCTCGGGCGTGCTCGACGCCATCGAGAAGCTCAAGAAGGAGGCGGGCAACAAGCTCAAGGGCTACATACTCGACCTACGCAACAATCCGGGCGGCCTGCTCGACCAGGCGATCGCCCTGTCCGACGCCTTCCTCGACAAGGGCGAGATCGTCTCGGTCAAGGCGCGCAAGAGCGACGACGTCCAGCGCTGGAACGCCAAGCCCGGCGACGTGACCAACGGGTTGCCCATCGTCGTCCTGCTGAACGGCGGCTCGGCCTCGGCCTCGGAGATCGTGGCCGGCGCCCTGCAGGACCATCGGCGGGCGATCATCCTCGGCACGCGGTCGTTCGGTAAGGGCTCGGTCCAGACCATCATGCAGGTGACCGGCGGCGGCGCGATCCGTCTCACGACGGCGCTCTACTTCACGCCGTCGGGCCGGTCGATCCAGAAGGAAGGCATCAAGCCCGACATCGAGGTCGAGCCCGCCAAGATCGAGAATCTCCAGGCGCGCGGCGGCTTCCGCGAGGAGAACCTGCGCCGCTCGATCACCAACCCGAACGAGAAGCCGGGCGACGCCACCAAGCCTGATCCGAAGGCCGCGCCGAAGCCGGAAGCGAACAAGCCCGGCGACAAGAAGGACGAGAAGCCTGCGGCGAACCAGGCGACCGATCCCGACGAGCCGCCGAAGGAGCAGGCTGCCGACTATCAGCTCCTGCGTGCGGCCGATCTGATTCGCGGCATCTCGCTCTACAGCGGCCGCGCCAACTAGAGCGCCGCCGCCGGAGACGAGACCGTGCCCGGCCAGCGAAAAGCCGACGGCCGAGCCAAGGGACAGGAAATCAGGCCGCTGCGTAGCGGCCTGATTGCCGCTTATCTCCTGGTCTTCGCCGTTATTGCCGGGGCGGCTGCGCTGGTCCTGGGCAACGTCACCGTCACCGCGCCTCAGGTTGTCGACGCAGCCGTCGCAGCGACCCCGATACCGGCGGCGACCGCGGCGGTTCAGTCCCTGCCTTTGCCGGTCCGTCCGCCATCGGGCTTCCGCACCTTCTCGCCCGCCGAGCTTGCCGCGATGTCGGAGACGACGAGCGACGGCCTACAGCTGCCGCGCATCGCCCCGGATGGCTGGATGCCGTGGATCGCCCATGCCCGTCGCTTCGATCCTTCCGGATCACCCGCCCGCATCGGCCTCCTGATGATCAACCTCGGTGCCAGCGAAGCCGAGATGAAGCGCGCCATCGAAAAGCTTCCCGCCGAAGTGAGCCTAGCCTTCCTCCCCGGCACCCCCGACCTGCCGCGCTGGCTCGCCCAGGCCCGCGCCTTCGGCCACGAAAGCTATCTGATGATGCCGGTCGAGGATCAGGGAACGGCCGAGCGCGGCATCCGCCCCATCGACAGCGCGGCAGATGCAGCCGAGAACCTTCGCCGCCTGCGGCTCGCCATGGCGCGCGGCTCGGGCTATGTCGGCCTGGTGGTCTCTTCGCCGAGCCCCGTCACCCAATCCGAGACCACCTTGCGTCCACTGGTGAAGGAAATGGTCGACCGCGGCCTGGCCCTTGTAGAGGTCAACCCCACGCGGGAAACGACCCAGCGGCTGACGGCCGAGCTTGGGGCAGGCTATGCACGCAGCACCGACGTGCTCGACTACAAGCTGGCGGGCGAAAGCGTCATGGCAAACCTTGATCGATTGACGGCCTGGGTCGCGCAGCCGACGCCCGCTCGTCCGCCACGGCACGCCTTCGGTGTCATGCAGCCCGATGACGAGACCATCGATGCCATCGTGACCTGGAGCAAAGGCCTGCGCGAGCGGCATGCGATTTCGTTTGTACCCCTCATCGGACATTTCGAATGCCGCGACGCCTGCATGGAGCGCCTGCAGGCCCAGCCAGCGCAGCTTCGCCCATGATGTCCGGCCGTCCCGAAGAGTACCGCAGGAACGTCGGCCTGATGCTGATTGCGCCGGACCGTCGCGTGTTCGTCGGCTGCCGCACCAACCAGCCCGACGCCTGGCAAATGCCCCAAGGCGGCATCGACGACGGAGAAAGCGCGATCGAGGCCGCCTGCCGCGAACTGCACGAGGAGGTCGGCACGACGAAGGCGCTGGTTCTGCGCGAAAGTGTGCGGTGGATCTGCTACGAGGTGCCCGAGGAACGGCGACCGCGCTACTGGAAGGGCCGTTGGCGAGGCCAGGCGCAAAAGTGGTTTGCCCTCGCGTTCACCGGCAGCGACGCCGACATCGACATCCATGCCCACGACAAGGAATTCGCGTCCTGGCGCTGGATCGGCGCGCACGAACTCTCCGCGCTGATCGTGCCGTTCAAGCGCGCCGTCTACGACGCCGTGTTCGAGGAATTTTCCGACCTGATTTCGTGAGGGTCGCCGTCGGCGAACCCGTCAGGCGCCCAGGGCGGCCAGTTTGGCGGCGTTGCGGCGCAGGAACCAAAGGCCCGCCCGCGTCATCAGGCTGTTCAAGCGGCCCTGCGGTTCGAGGCCGATGGCCTTCAGCACCATCGCCATAGCGCGTTGCACATGGCTCGGCCGATAGAGCGGATAGGCCCGACGCGCATAGGCCTGCATGTTGCGCTTGCGATCGTAGGTCGCGCCAACCGGCTCGTTCGCCGCGAAATAGGCGTAAGCGAGCTCGTCGTCCTCGCTCTCGGCCAGACGTCCCCAGCCGATGCGCAGCCGGGCCCAGCGGCTCAGCCTGTCACGCTGCAGACAACGCCGCAGATGCTCGTAGAAGAGCTTGTAGTGACGGAACTCGTCGGCCGCGATCTTCGTGCAGACCTGCTTCAGCACCGGCTCCTCGGTCGCGTCCTTGAGGGCGCTGTAATAGGAACTGGTGCCGGTCTCGACGATGCAGCGGGCCATCATTTCGCCGGCCTGGCTGCCACGCACCGAACTGCTGGCGTCGAGCGGCAGCTTGTAGCCGGTGCGAAAGCGATCGAACGCCGCGTCGAAGTCCCAGGACGGATCGGCAAGCTGCGCCCAGCGGCCAAGCGCCATGCCGTGCTGCACTTCCTCGACCGCCCAGTTGTTCACCGCTTCCGTGAAGGCCGGATCGTCGGCAAACACACGGCCAAGGTAGATGCGGTAGTCGCCGCCATTGCGCTCCACCAGAGCCGCGGCCTTGATGTTGCGCAGGATCTCCGGATCGACCTTCGACGCATCGAAGCGATCCCAGGCGATCGACTCGAGTGTCCAGTTACTCATGGGAGACAATCCTCGGCATCATGTCGCTTTAACGTAATAAAGCGACGTTGGCCGCGGCTTTCAATGGCTAGGCCGTACAGATCTTGACAGAAAATTACGCAGCGCCGCTGAAATCAGCGGCCGGCGTAATAGGCCTGGGCACGACGAAGATCCCTGGCGACAAGCAGGCTCTTCTCAGCCGTCGCCTTTTCGGCGTCGGTCGCGGCGTCCATGAGATCGCGCTCTGCCGCACGCTCGCGCTCGGCAAGCTGCTCGGACGTCACCTGCTCGAACGGCAAGGCTTCGTCGGCCAGCACGGTGCAACGCTCGGGCGTCACCTCGGCAAAGCCGCCGGCCACGAGGAAGCGCTGATCCACCTTGTTGCCCTGGAAGACTTCCAGGACACCGGGGCGGACCGTCGAGATCAGCGGCGCATGGCCCGGCAGGACGCCGAAATCGCCTTCGCTGCCCGGGACGACAACCATGTCGGCCTCGGTCGCGAGCAATTCGCGCTCGGGCATCACCAGACGGAAGGAGACCTTGGCCATCTGCTTAGGCCGCCTCGGCCGCGAGCTTCTTGGCCTTGGCAACGGCCTCGTCGATCGTGCCGACCATGTAGAACGCCGCCTCCGGCAGATCGTCGTACTCGCCGGCAACGATGGCCTTGAACGCCTTGATCGTGTCCTCGAGCTTCACGAACACGCCCGGCGTGCCGGTGAAAACTTCGGCGACGTGGAACGGCTGGCTGAGGAAGCGCTGGATCTTGCGGGCGCGCGAGACGACCAGTTTGTCCTCTTCCGAAAGCTCGTCCATGCCCAGAATGGCGATGATGTCCTGCAGCGACTTGTACTGCTGCAGCACGCGCTGCACCGAACGCGCCGTATTGTAGTGTTCCTCGCCGACGACGCGCGGGTCGAGCATGCGCGACGTCGAGTCGAGCGGATCGACGGCCGGGAAGATCGCCTGCTCGGCGATCGAGCGGCTGAGCACCGTCGTCGCATCCAAGTGGGCGAACGAGGTCGCCGGCGCCGGGTCGGTCAAGTCGTCGGCAGGCACGTAGATGGCCTGCACCGAGGTGATCGAGCCCTTCTTGGTCGAGGTGATGC
>VFQN01000691.1_pt1 | contig 61142 bp, 96 predicted proteins | sample 3512371 | NCBI WGS metagenome assembly VFQN01 (sample SAMN10412370, study PRJNA504923) | tailings metagenome | isolation source: Replicate 2 from Balatoc abandoned mine | place: Philippines: Itogon, Benguet | collected 2017-08-28 | reverse complement strand
TGCCCAGCGCCAGCAGCTGCTCCAGCCTGCTGCTGCACGACTGGCCGTCCAGGTGGAGCAGCCACTTGTGGCGCGAGTGGTACAGCATATCCTTGCGGGGCTGCGGGGGCACATGGGCGGGGGAGCAGCGGCGTACGTCGGTTGAGGGGCACGACGTGGAGCCACGCACAGCATGAAAGTACACTAAGCATCGGTTTGGTCATTTTTGTGGCTCTGCGCCGGCCCCAGCACATTCCGCACCAGGTCTAGCGGCCCCAGGCAAGCGTAAATCCTAGATGGGCGTCGGCCTGGGCAAGTGGCAAGGATCTGCTCCTCTTAGCCACGCTGTACCCTGACCCACGGCCCCCACCTGCGTTGCCACGTCCATGGTCCCCCCCGTGGTGTTGGCGGCCGCCGTCCACTCCAGAAAGTGCTTTCGCACGTTGCAAAACCACAGCTCAGGGTTGGCGCGCCTGGGGCATGGCCGCGTACGGCAGCAGCGAGGAGAGAGCATGTCACGAAAGCCTGTGGTCCTCCGGTAACAAGGGAGCTGCGATACAGAGCAGGAGTCTTGTAAGTGGCAAGGCTCGGTGGGCGTAAGGGCCCGGCTGTGGTTGTGAGGGCTACCGCACCCGCTGCCATTTTGCCGTGAGGATCGAGGAGCCTGCAGAGGGAGGTCCCCGGGCTTGCTTAGCCTTCCTTGCCGGCGACAGCGTGCACACACCGATGCTTCCAATGCAGTACCCGCTGCCGTGCCGTACCTGCATATGTTGGCCCCGCCCGTACCCTTGCGGTACAGTTCCGGGGCCTGCATGGCTGCGAAGCGCTGGTATGGGGCGAACCTGGGGCGGGGAAGGGGGTTGGCGAGGTGGGGCAGGAGTAAGCAGCCAATCGGACGGGGGTACGGCAAGCACGTACCGCATGGCACGGCAAAGAGCTGGAACAGCTGGGTACGTCTTTCCAAGGTACAGGACCAGCGGGGTACCGTATTGCGCGGGTGCCGTATGGTAAGCCGCCTGATTGCTGCTGCAGCCGCACTGTGGGCAACAGCGTTTGGCAAGCACAGCGATCCTTAGGCACGCACAATGTGAAGTGTGTAGTGGTCATGCGCTCATGCCTACCTCCCAAAGAGCACCTCTTTTTTCTCGTGCCAAGGCCACGCCTTGTTGTAACCGTCAGTAGCGGTTCCTAGGAACTGGGCCGTGAAGTTGCGCATGGCGAAGTGTATGTCGGGTACCAGGATGTCGGCAAAGGAGGCCGACTTGCAAAAGCGCAGGATGGACGGCAGGGTTTGGTGTGGGTTAGCTGCGGAGCTGTTGGAGTAGTGGGGCAGCAGCACGCGTGGCTCGTCGTTGGTGGCCACCACGACCTCCACATCTGGGAGGGCGGCGCCGAAGGTGGCTGACAGAGCCTCGAAGAGCGCCAAGTGGGCTGCGATCAGCCTCTGCGGATGGGCGTAATTAAGAGCAAGCCAGGGAGGAGTTACAGAGGGTTCGTCACGTCCTTGCCGGCTGTGGGATAAGAGCTGGTGCGGGCGGGTCTGGGGGGTTCGGCGGGTTACAAGGGGTGGCCCCCCACAGCACCCCCCAATGTGTTTGAGTAGCTCTCTGGCAGTCATGTGCTTGGACTTGTTGGTGCGTGTTGGCTTGCCTTGTGATGCCCCACTGTGTTGAAGAGCTTTGGGTCTGTCGTAATGTATGGCTTGCCGTTGCGCATGGCAACGCCGACCCCCTTCGCCAGGAGGGCTGTGCCTGGGAACAAAGCCCCTAGCACCCAATCCATCAGGGCAGCGGTGATACCGGTATCCTTCCATAGCTTCAAGTCTTTGCCTATGTTAGCATACAGCTCTTGAAAGTCGCCCGTCGAGCAGTATTCTGCATTCACTCGTCCGTTATCGTCCGACTTCTCCGCCGGCCGTGTCGTGTAAACGCTATCTAGTGTAACAGCTGGAACAGAAAGTAAGCAAAAGGACAGGACGACTGTCAGCGACCGCTTTGCTGCTACACCCAGAGGCATGCAGGCCCCGGTTCGCGAGTATGTCCGTTCTCGTTGGGATATTTATTGGGGCATGCTACACAGTAGGGCACAGTTCAGGCATGCGGATGTGTAAACCCCTCGCTATGATTGAACTGGGGTCAGGGGATGAACCCGAAGATGGACCTCCCTTGCCATGCAACCGTGCCATGCCAACCGTGACTACCCTGGTGCTCCAGGCGGACACCCCCTGCTGCAGACTGCCAAATCGCACTGGGCACACCACCCAACATATAAGGAGTTCATGTCCCCGGCACACACGGGGTCAAGGGCTGCATGGCAAGTGTCCGTCTGTTGCAAGTGTAACTTGACCATAAGCGTCCCCCCATGCCAAACGCAAACAGGAACACAGAACCCAGCATCTGACCCCAGGGCAGATCACATGGCAGGACTGCAGCCAAGGTGCCATGCATGTTACGACGCTCGTTGGGTCAACCGCCTCCTGCCCAGGCCTGCCTCAACTGCCAGACTGTTGCACATGCACGGCACCCCCTTGCCACTGAAGCTGACGCCAATGGCCCCCGTACGCGCACCGTTGCTCCTGACTGCGCCTCGTGCCCTTCCCGCGCCCGCCCTGCGACGACACCTACACGGACCCCTATACGCAGGCCCCACGCGTGCACTCCACTGTGGTAGTGCACCTGCCCACCTGCTGACGCGTGGGTCGCACCCCACTCCCAATCAGCTACCAAACAAGCTGTACCGACCGCCCCAAGCGCGCACATCACGCGTCCGTTCAGACCAGCACCCATTGCCCATGGGTCTCCACACCCGAACCCTTGGTTCCATACAATGTAGAGCCTGCCCCTCTACAACCCTTGCCAGAACTACACGATGGCCTCCGGTGTCGCCGATGCATCCAAAGCTCCCCCGTTCCCCACGAGCCAGCACGGCACTGCACCGCCATCCATCTCCGCCTCCTCCTTGTCCTCACGCAGCTGCTGCTGCTGCCTCCCCGGCCTCACGCGTGTACCATCACGTTTCTGGTACTCCCTGACGCCTCGCACGACGCCTCCTCGCGTTATACGCGTACCCCTCACGCGTTAGCCAGCACGTCCACGATTGCCTCCGCCAGGTAGGGCGCCTTGGCCGCGCTGAGGCCCGCCATGGAGATGCGGCCGTCCATGGTGAGGTGCACGTGCCACTTGGACACCAGCACCTCGCACTGACGCCGGGTCAGGCCTGCGGGCGGAGGTTGCAACCAAGGGGCAACGGTTTAGATGCGGCGCAACAGCACCTCAGGGCGGATCAGGCCTTGTTCGTATGGAGGAGAAGGGCATGGGGTGCCGCAACGGCATTTCGGATCTTGTGACAGAAGAGCGCTCCCCCGCCCCCATCCTGCCCCTCCCTCACCCACTCGGCCTAACACTACGCCAGCGTACAAGACAGTCGGGCCCGACACCCCGAGCCCGCGTCCCCTCATCCACCCTCACCCACCCACCGGTGTAGCTGAACATGCCGATCTGCTGCAGCACGAAGCTCCAGTCGCCCGGCACGCTGCGCCGCTGCAGCTCGTCGTACAGCGCCCGCCGCATGGCCTTGATGCGGTCCGCCATGCCGCGCAGCTCATCCTGGGGGGCCCAGCGGCACAGAGGATGGTGGTGGAGGGCAGCAGGGGTTGCTTGCACCAAGCCCAAAAGCAACAAGCTGTGCCAGCGCTACATGACCAGCGGTCCTCCAGAGAGCATTGCGCCTTCCGCAACGTCTTTCAGTCATCCCGTCCCACTAGCCTACCCCACCTTAGCCCAACCCCCCGGCCCCCGCCCCGCACCTTCCACATGGCCCTCAGCCTGTCGTCCCCCATGACCTTGGCCGCGATGGCCGCCCCGTGCATGGGCGGGTTGGAGTACATGGGCCGGATGACCAGCTTGAGCTGGCTCTCCACGCGGGTGGCCACGTCCTTGGACCTGGGTGCAGGCGCGTGCAAGGGGGTAGGGGTGTGTCATGTCTCTTTCAGCTCAATCCACGCGCCGGATAACCAGCTTTCCATGGGGATAGCAGCGTCCTTTGGACCTGCAGGGGTAACGAACAGGGCTGTAGGGCTGTACGGAAAGCGCTTATGTCCGGCCATGCTACCCTATCTCACTCCGGCACCGCGACGCCGCTGTCGCCGCCATACGGTAAACCAAGCACTAGCCTTGGCATCAAATGTGTGCAACGCGCGTCGCCCGGCCACGATCTGCCCTCACGACGCCCCTCTCCACGTCCACACGGCCCCCGCCGCCCGCCCCTCCCTCCCCCGCCCCACCTGCACAGCACGCTCAGCGCGCCCGCCCTCTCTCCGTACAGCCCCATGTTCTTGGCGAACGACTGCGCCAGCACCAGCTCCAGACCCGACGAGGCAAACAGGCGCAGGGAGGCGGCGTCCGCGTCCAGGTCGCCAGAGGCAAAGCCCTGCAAGCATGCGGGAGTGGGGTACAAGTGAGGCTCGCGAGGACTAAAGGCCGTGCGCGCGGGGGGGGGGGGGCATGGGGCAAGAAGTCAACAAGGACATGCGCGTGCCAGCAACCCGCGACCACCCACGCGCACCTAGCATTGCGGTGGGCGTACTGCGTGCTTGCCTCAACCCCCAACCCCTTCACTTCGCCATTCAGCGCCCACCCCCCTTTCCCTACTTCGGCGGTTATCCCATCGCACCCGTCCACATACACACACCCCACCTGGTACGCGCTGTCGAAGAAGGGCAGAAGGCCCTGCTGCTGCACCACCTCCAGCACGCGGCCCCACTGCTGCGGGGAGGGGTCCACGCCGGTGGGGTTGTGCGCGCAGGCGTGCAGCAGCACCACCGAGCCTGGGGGCCGGGGATGCAGGCAAGAGGTGGGCGGCTTTGGCATGTGGAGTTATGGAGGGATATCGGAGAGAGGGGCACAGTTGATGGCCCGGCGCAGGCGTGCAGTAGCACCACAGAGCCTGGGGGCAAGGGAGGGTTGGGGAGGCGGTAAGAGAAGCGGAGTAACGGCAAGAGGTGGTGTCTGTCACGATGCGAGTTGGAGAAGGGTGCACCAGGTAGGGAGGGGGCACGCCTGGTTACATGGCGCATGCGTACAGCATCAGAAATTGTGGTGGTGTGTACATCTGTGCCACCGCAACGAGAGCGTCTTGCTTCTTAGTGTGTGTGCAACCGCCCGCAGCATGCAACCCTGCCCTGTGCAACTGCGCAGAGGGCTGCGACTGCATATATACGTACCATGAAAGCACGACACGACATGACAACGTCGCACCTTCGGGGGCTGCTGCCAGGTCCGCCAGCATGCCGTTGATATCCAGGCCGCGGGTGGCGGGGTCGAAGTAGCGGTACTCCTTGACCTGCGTGGTGTGCGGCAGGGGTAACGCGTAAAACGACAGGGGGTTGTACGGCACAATGAGGAGGGGGGGGCCGAGGGAGGCAGTAGCGGGACATGTGCGCCGTAACGGTACTCCCACAGAGGACAGGAGCACGCGTCGCATCGCCGTTCTGGACAAAAGCACAACGTGGATCTGTTGGACGATGTGTTGGGACAGGGCAGGTTGGAGTGGCAGGCTACGAGGTTAGTGGCCAGTGTCGGGTGTTGTCACTACCGGTACGCTTTGTGAGCCCAGAGCGGACGGAGGCTCGTGGACGCACCGTGAATCCGGCCTTGCCGAAGATGCTCTTGTGGTTGCCCCACGTGGGGTTGGGCAGCAGCACCACGCGCGGGCAGGAGGCGGGCAGGTGCTGGGACAGGAACTCGGCGCCCACACGCAGGGCGCCCGTGCCTGCGGGGATGGGAGAAGGGCCGGGTCTAGCTTGCATGCGAGGGGAGGCAAGGCATGGGATGGTAATCCATCGCAGCCTGCCATCGCGGCCTCCAGGCCGCGAGTGTGGATGCAGCCCCCAACATACGGTACCATAAATGTACCAACACACTAATAGTATTGGGGGGTACTGGCTAAACATGGCTAAACGTTTCGCAGCAGTGCACCGCCGCCGTACATGGGCCCCACCCCATTCGTCCAGGCCCCACCCGTGTGACCTGCAGCCCCAGCTGGCCCCTCCGTGTCTCCCAGCGTGTCTCCCAGCGGCTCACCGCTCAGCGTCTCCATGGTGGCCCCCCTCACCCTGCTAAGCTGTTTTCCACCACACCCCTTGCTCCTTCCCCCGAACACCTACACCTGCTCCTCCCCTGCCCGCCTCCCACAGCTCCGCGCCGGCACGGAGCTGTGTCGCACGGAGTCGCAGTCCTCCATCGCACGTTCTCTACCATGCCGGAACCGGCCCATTATCGTACTTCTTGTTGCCGTTCGGCAGCTACAGACCTTCCTCTTCCTCACCGCTCAGGGACTGCACGGCTGCCAGCCACTCCTTGAAAGCTCGTTGCCATAGCCTGGCGTGTGCGGCCCCCTGCCCCCTCTGCAGCTACCCCTCTTCCCTAACTCTCAGCGCCTGCAAGGTGACCACCCTCCCCCTGCAAGCTCCCTGCACGCCTGCTCCTCCCCTGACTCTCCCCCCCCCCCTCACCGCTCAGCGCCTGCACGGTGGCCACCCTCCCCTCCGCAATGGCCGCGCTGCCCTCCCCCAGCGCCAGGCCGCGCGCCAGGCGGCAGAACTCGGCGTGGCCCGAGATGGGCAGGTACTCCTGGGGGTTCGGGTACGTACGTGGCGAGTAAGGACGGTCTATGGTCCATCTAGGTATGGGCGGTAGAAACAGTAGGTCAAGGCACGTGGGGCGGGGCAAGGGGCTGATGCCGGGCGCAACCCACGTGCGGCATCATACCAAGAGCGTTGAGCGCCCTAAAAAGCGAGCGCAATATATGCCCAAAGGGCCCTCGCTCGCTTCTTTGTCTGAAAGCAAAGGGCATCTCGCTTCTTTGTCTTATGCGTCGGGTGCATATGCGCCGCCCTCCCACCACATCGCCACCACCGTGTTCGCACCGTGCGCCGGGAGCATATCCACGTGGCGGAGGCTCCCAGATGATGGACCCTCCCACTCGTGTCTTGTTGCCTCCCCTCCCACACACATCGTGCTGCACACGTGCACATGGCCACGCCTCCCCACCCCACCCCACCTTGTTGGCCGCCGGGTCCGCCGCCAGCTGCTGCTCCGCCTCGCGCACCGCCTGCAGCACCAGGGGCTTGCCCTCCTGCGCGCCAAATGCCACGTAGCCGCATAAGAGGTCGTTACGTGGGTACTGCTTATATGCGTTGCTCAAGTTGCATGTACAATATGTACCGCTAGGCTGTATACACAGGTTGTACCGCTAGGCCTATATGAGGCCGGACGGCGCATCCAGCAAAGCTCTTTTATTGGCCACTGTGGACCATGTCCGGCAGCCGAGGAGCAGGGCATCGAGCATGTAATGGGCGACGGCATGCGCGGCTGGCAGCCTGCCATGACGACCGCATGCACAGCTTGCATCCCTCGCATGGGGACCCCGCTGCCATTACCGCTACACCCACCCACTTGATGGCGGTAGGCGCCGCTCCGCCTCCCTACCCACCCCAGGGGAGCTCCCCTGACCCACACACACCTCTGTGCGGTAGGCGCCCACGCCCAGGTTCATCTTCCGGGGGTCGGGGTCGGCGCGCCATGCGTCTGTGACGCCGATAATTGGGTCGGGGGGCGCCTGGGGCGTGCAGCAAGGGTTGTACTGGTTGGGCAGCTAAGAGCGGCTTCCAAGCACAGGGCCCGGAGTTGACCGGATCCTGTTCCTGTTACTCAGCAAAATGTCATGAACTCAAGGGTCGTATGCAGGGCGTAAGGGGACTGCTTAGCTGACTGCGCGAACGTTGACCGTTCCGGAAAGGGATTAGGGCTACTGCAAAGCCCAAGACAGCCAAGCGAGCAGCATGATTTTACTAGCATGCAAGATTCTTGTCGACCGGTGAATGACGCTACAGTTTTGTGTCGGCACTGTAGTGTCGGCAGTCGCGCGCGTGCGCAACCGCCGGTCCAACAGGGACAACCGCTCTTGAGCTGCAGCAGAGGCCTCGAGGCCGAACAGTGTCGCTCCAGTGAGCCATACAATTAGGGCTTTTCCCTACATTTGACGTGATTTGCTACCCCGATTTCGGGGCCGTGGCAGGCACCTGTCGGCATCGCAATTGGCACCACCGACCTGACAGTGGAATGTGTCTCAATGCAGCTAAGGCCATACCTGCTGTACATGCTCCCACTGACTCCCGGCGCAGATCTGGCGTGCCAATACGTCAATACGCTTGGTTGGGGAGTCTGCGGGGCCAGCGGAGCCAGCGGTCAGCGCCTATTAGCCCGAATGGCTGACAGCAACACTCGCTGCAACAAGGGATATTTGCGGTGTGGATGGCCCAAAATATCTAGCCTGAACCACTTGCCCATGTCGTTTGGCGACGCTGACGTAGTCAGCTGGCTGTCAAGTTCACTAGGCGACGCAACAAGTGTCTTGGCGTTGTTCTTCTACGAGCTGCTATCACGCTGTGTGTGCATGGGTAACAGCGGTGCTGGAGGATGTCAAGCGCTTTGTTTCGAGCAGTACTAAAGCCAACGTCCAACGACCTGGACTTGGCGACACGTAAGTGTGAGATTTTCAGGTGATGACCCCAAACATATGCTGTCAGTTCCATGTTCTAAACCGCTATTCACTCACCTGCCTTGATGAGTGGCGTGTTTCTCCACACGGTGACCAACCTCCAGTGCCTCCTCGGGTGATCTTACGCCTTTACACGTTTAGGCCATAACCCTTAGAACATACCAACCTACGGTCATGAATGAAACAACATCGAAAGTCAAGGTAGTTCCTTATCCAACATCGCTCGCTTGCGGAGCTATGCTGGCACTAGGCCTACACCGCATGTGACTGTACGAGTTCAAATATAAAGCTGCAACGTGCATGAACATCGAATCATGCGGGAGGCCCAGGCCCACAGGCTGTCGAACGCGCCCCGCAGGTCGGGGTCCTTGGAGCAGGCTCATGGGGCACGGCGCTGGTAAGCAGGTTACTGTCGCTCCAACGCATCTCGCTTCACCAGCACCAGACACACACACAGCACACCCTGTCCAGCCTGTCCACCACCTCGCTGACGACACCGAAACCACCCCCACAACCCCCCAATCCCTATATGCTACGCCCACCCGTCCCACCCACAGCGAAACCAGGGCCCCCAGGGCAAAACCCAGTTCAGACCCGTCATCAGCCCCACTGTCCCCACCGTAAACGATATTACTCTCACCCTCCTCCCACGTCCCACACTTTTGTGTTCCAGGCCATCCACTGCGCCCGCATGGGTCACGACACGCTGGTATGGTCCCGTGGGTCGGCGGCGGTGGACGCCATTAACACACACCACCAGAACACCGTGCACCTGCCCGGCCACGCCACGCCGCCCTCCGTGCGCGCCTCCACCGACCTGATGGGGGTGGTGGCCGCCAGCCAGGTGCTGCTGGTGGTGGTGCCCACGCAGTACATTGTTAAGACACTAGGTGGGTGCAGCTGGTGGACGTGCGGGCCATCCTCTTCCCTGACTCAGCGTCCACAGGCTGGGAGGGTGGGTGCAGCGGGGGAGGGGTGGGTACCGTGGTCGCTCAGGATTGGGCATCCATGCAGGGGAGTGGCCTTATTGTGGATGTGCCAGCCAAAGTACTGGTGGTGGTGCTGGTATTGTTGGTGATGCTGGTGCCGTGGTGACCAGGGTGACGTTGAGACACCGACAGGGTAGGTAGGCGTCGTTGGGCATGCCGGTGCAGTACTGCACGCAAACCGGGCAGACAGTGTCTCGTGTAGCAAGTACAGAGTACTTGCAGCCTACCTGGGGTTACAAGAGAACCAGGGTACCGATTCTAGAGGTCGGAGGGGATGCAGGGACATTCGCAGCCACGGGCATAAGTCCCCTGCCAGCAGCTCGGAGTCTCAGAGCCGCCCCGGCCCCCTCATCCCCTTTTCGCATCCCATGCCTCACACCTCCCCGCTCCCCATTGTCCAGTCTTATGTGATGTTGCTACCACCGTTCCTCCCCCGATGCCCCGCAGCCTGCATCGGCCCCGCGCTGCGGCCCGACCACGTGCTGGTCAGCTGCTCAAAGGGCATCACCCTAGACACACTGGAGGTGAGGGTGTGTGTTGGCATGTGTGGCTGCCCCCGAAAACCACCCAGCGTGCTCCACCCCCCCCCCCCTCTCCTATCAACTCGCCCACAGTCGTCCGGGTGCTGCTACGCCACGCTGCCATGGCACGTGGCCGTGGCACGCTGCCGATGGCGCCGGACCTCCCTGCCTGCACTTACACCCTCACCCTCTGCAGACCTACGCGCGTTCATACTTGTAACCACACTACCGCTTCGCGCGTTACCCCATGCCCGGGCACTGCTCCATCACACAAAGCCGTACGCCTCCTTACTGCGCCTCTACCTGTCACTCACGCTCCCACGTGCGCAGACGGTCGACGAGGTGTTGGCCCGGCGCGTGGTCCCCCCCGGCCACCCTGCTGCGGGGCGGCTGGCCTTCCTGTCGGGGCCCTCCTTCGCGGCGGAGGTGGCGGCGGGGCAGCCAGCGGCCGTGACCGTGGCGGCGGCGGTGAGGCCGGGCCGGCCGGGCGGAGGCACAGGGAGCGGGGTGGTGGGGAGCGTGAAAGGATATAAGAGCTGAGAAAGGGGGCCGGGTCTGCGGTGGCGGGATCAGGGCTTGGAGTCATGGCAAGGGTGGGGGATGGAGGTGCCAGGGGCTGAGGTGACTGCCGTGGGGCGGGGAGGCGGGGCCGGAAGCAAGGGACCGCCCGTGTTGCTCGCACCTGCTGGTACCCACGCGCTTTGTGCTGCTGCCAACCCTTGCGAAGACTGCTGCCTGGCACCCTGCAGTGCACACACATGGCCACACGTGCACGCGTCCAGGCCAAACCCCTCACCCCTGTCTCTTCACGAGGCAGTGGTGGCTGCCCTCCTTGCGATGTGACCATGCCGATGACTGCAGGCAGTGTATGCGCAACCGTTTCGGCATTTCAGGAAGTCATTTGCACAAACAAGGACGGTCCTTCAACTTGCATCGACGATGTTTGCGCCCTACCCGGAACACACACTCCTCCCCCAGGACGAGTCCCTGGCGCAGCGCGTGCAGCAGCTGCTGTCCACGCCCGTCTTCCGCTGCTACCGCTCCACCGACGTGCCGGGCGTGGAGATGGGCGGCGCGCTCAAGAACGTGCTGGCCATCGCCTGCGGCATATCGGACGGGCTGGGCTTCGGCAACAACGCGCGCGCGGCGCTCATCACCAGGGGTATGTCCGTATGTGGGTTGTGGATAGGGGTCAGGCGGACTTCGGAGGGGGTTGCGACCGCGAAATGGCAGAAGGTCCTGGAAGGCATTGGAGCGGTAGCCAGGTTGTCGGCACACGTGGCAATGCAACACCCCTGTTTTCAGGGACCTTCACTCGTCCCCTCGCAGGCCTGTACGAGATCACCAAGCTGGCTGTGGCCAAGGGCGCCAACCCCCTCACCATGAGCGGACTGGCGGGCATGGGAGACCTGGTGCTTACCTGCACGGGTGGGTTAGGTGTGGGTTCGCGGGGTGTGGGTTGGCTGGGTGGGTGGTGGGCACGGGTGATGCCGCTCACCTGCACGGCGGGTAGGTTGGCAGGGGTGGGGAGAGCATGTGGGTGAGCTGATGAGAGCTAGTGGGTTAGGGTATAGGTTGGGGGCTCAGGTCAGCTGCGTGGCGGGCATGAGAGGCATGGAGGGCCCTGGTGCTTTCGTACCGCTGCGGTAACGGTAACTGTGCCTGCTGGGTGTCGCGCCCACAGGACATCAAGCGGTGCTTAAGCCCTTTCCGCGCTCTGGGTTTCCAAAGTCACTTACACGCGGGCTGTACTGTTGCCGACCTTCGCGACCCACATATGGGCTCCGTCCACTTTCTCGAACACCTTTTCGCCACCTGACTCATGACTCGTATTGTGGTTGGCTCCCGTTGTCCGCAGGCGACCTGTCCCGCAACCGCACCGTGGGGCTGCGGCTGGGGCGTGGGGAGACCCTGCAGCAGATACATGTAGGGAGGCGCTGGGAGGTGGTGCACGGGAGGTGGTGCACGGGAGGAAGCTCCATAGAAGGGGCCCGCCATAGAGGGGCAGCATACCTAAAGCAAGCGACACGTGGGATCCCGGAGCAGGTCTCAGTGGGACTTCAAGAGCTCAAGGAGGGCGGCGCAGAAGCACGGCGCAGCCACCCCTACCATACAAGACGGTGCAGCACTAAAGTAGGGGCACATGCATGCGCATGGCGGTCTCTCCTGCCCCATCGCTACCCTTCTGTCCCCCCTTCCTCCCCGCCTCCTTCCCAGGCCTCCATGGGCGGCAGTGTGGCGGAGGGTGTGCCCACGGCCGCGGCGGTGCACTCCCTGGCTCGCAGGATGGGCGTGGACTGCCCCATCATGGAGGGGATATACAGAGTCATACACGGTAGGCTCGTGTTGGTGTTTAGCCTGACCGTTATACACGGTAGGCTGCGCAGGATGGGGGCAGAACGGAAAGGGCGCGCGAATGCAGGCGTAGTGATCGCCGAGGAAGGGCCGTGTTCCTGCATACGCCCGCGGCAGTGGGCGGGCAGGTACGCATGTTATTGCACTTGCGGAGCTGGGGTTCCAAACACCGCATGGTCTCTGTGTCAGTGCTCCTGCGTGTGCTTCTGGCTACAAGCTGTCGACAAGCGGATGCACGGCAACCGCTGCTGCTGCCGCTGCTGCTGCTGTACACCGACATGCTGGCTCTTGTCTGCTGCAGAGGGCGCCGACCCGCGTGCGATTGTGACGGAGGTCATGTCCCGAGACCTAAAGCCGGAGGTAGCCCCGGACATCCTACAGGTATGATCTTGACGTTTTCAACTTCTAATAATCGTGGTATTGCTGTATTGGGCATTGCGAGCGCGGGGCCTGCAGAGGATGCCAGGAGAGGGCGTTGCTGGAAAGCAGAATGGCCCCCCTTTAATTGCTGTTGAATCGGGTACTTTCCTTTGCTGCTGCCCCTCGGACATCCTCTACGTACCTGTAGTGTGGGGCGTTGAGAGGGCACGTTTGCAACGCTGTAGCGCACGGCACGCAAGCAGTCCGCTGGGACTCAGACGGACCGGCTTTCCATACGTGTGCGCTAGCCGTACTGCTGACGCGATGGTCACCAGTTGTAAGACGCGCAGCCGCTGCCGTACACCTGCTTTACCACAGGGCGCCATTGCGAACGGTGGTCCGGGAGCCACGCCCACCAAGCACGGAGGCAACACGCCGCTCAAAGGCAGCACCCTGGGGCTCACAGCCATGGCGGCGGCGGGGGCAGCGGCGGAAGCGGTGGCGGCTGCGACGGCGACGGCGACCCTGCCGCCTGTCCCAGGAAAGGCCTCGGCTGCCGGGATTGCGGGGACGGCTGCCGAGCAGGGCGAGAAGCAGCAGCAGCCGCAGCGGCAAGACGGTGGGGTGGGCGGGGCGGGATGGGAGGTGTCCGCCGTATGGTTGCTGGCCGGGGCTGTATTAGGAGCCGTCCTGACCCGTCTTGTTGTCAGCAGGTCAACATTGTGGAAGCTCGGGTAGTTTATGAGCGGTGTCGGTGTGCTATGGAGCCGGAACGAAGGGCGCGCGTGGTGGGCTGTGCGTTGGGTACGTGCGATCCTTACGAAGTTTACCTAGTGCGTGAGCCTAGCCTGACGGGACTGCGGGAAAAACTGCGGGACCCTCACCCTGCTGCCTTCCTTTGGCAGCACTGTTACTACACCATCACAGCTACGCGGTGTCGTGAGCGTTAGCGCCTGGTGTGCAGGATGTAGAGGCAGTGTGCGGGCTCGGACTTAATCACTCGACATTTTACTTCTTTGCGCATGGGACGTTTGGGCCCACGCGTGCAGGGGGCCGTAGCACGACGTGTCTTTCTCAATTCCTATTCCTCGTGACATGGTCAAGCCTGTGGGGCCGTTCGCAAGCAGTGTTTCGCTGTAATCTGTCGTACTATTCTTGATGTTAAGACCTTGCTCCCTGCGCACTCGACTGTGTGAATTGAGTGTTGTTGTTGCTGGTGCGAATGCGGTGGGCTGAACGGACTGACCTTAGGTTCAAAACCATGGGAGCCTCCTACTGTGTTGCCTGGCGATGTGCATCGGTACGTCTGGCAAGCGCCGTGCTGTGGCTGCTGGACATCCAATTCGCAGTGCTAAAAGATTGAGTACAACTTGTTGCGGCGAGGGCGGCCGTACAGAACGTGGGAACCAGGCGGACTCTGTCTGCTGGCCACACCACACCAAAGCGGCCTGTTGCGAATAGGCGCCCAGCATGCGCATACGTGTATGCAGTACAGTCTAACAAGCCCTTATCATTCACGCATCCTCCTCGCTGCTCGTGGCTTGGGGCAACTCCCAGACGGGAGCGAGGGCCTGTGTGCACACGCAACGCGCGACCGCCAGGAACCTGCTGATGCGATTGCGAACATGCGACATTATGGCACTGGGCCACTGGCTCAAGCAACATACGGGGCACGCACCACTGTGCTAGCAGTTGGCAGCGTCGCAGGTGTTGGCTGCTCGCTGCGCTCGGAGCATCTGGGAGCTGTTCGTGACTCCCGAGAGCTGGGACGGGGGGCGACAGCTGGAGATCAGGTACTGCGATGGCTGCGCCTAGAGCCCTGAGCCGCGCACAAGCAAGCGGCTGATGCACCGCTGCAGTGGCATGGACGTGCGTGTATGCGAAATATGTCGGGGCTAAGGCGGCAGGGAGATTGAGGCTATCCCTGTACGGCGTTTGAGGGGCTTGCATGAGGGCTTGATGCGGTACATGTTTCCTTTGGAAGCCCAGACCCTTCCACACAGACGGTTTCGGAGTGGGTTCCAGCCGATGGGGCCACCGCCCATTACATGTGCATGACCCCGGCAGCAGCGCTCTCATCACGTTGCACGTTGCTTCTGTTGTAATCCGTACTTTTCTAGTTCCCTGTTTGCATTGGGATTGACGAGGTAGTCTGAGTAGTCCGCGCCTTGCAGCACCAAGGTTGGCAGTGGCATATGCCTCAGTGTTGTGCTATGTGGGTGAAACTGCGCGTGCTCAGGCCTTGCGCCTTGGCTTTCAGCGCACACGGGCAAGAGTGTTCACATGCCGCATGCCCAAAGAGAATGGTGCCCTTGCAAGTCCACGTTGCCACGTGTGCAACGTCCGCCGTGTAAGCATGGCTAGAAGGACTGATACGGTCAGCCTTACAGCAGGCAATAAATGTGCGCTAGTATTACAAGTTAAGACTTACAGTACACGGTCGCCGAAGGCTTGTAGCCAACTTACGAATGCAAGTTACAATGCAAGTTACCAGCTAGTGCGGCCATTTGCAGCCACAGAGCGCAGGGTGCTTCCAGACAACCGTGTACTGCCGCGTGGCCAACCAACCACGTGCTGCCACGCCAATAGTCAGCGGTAAAGCGCAGCCGCATATCCACTGCACATCGCCACACGGCATTTATTCCCTGCTTAGCCTACGAAAACAAATGCGGATACGGGCACGAACTAGTGGCTTACTAGGACAGCAGGCCGCCGATTGAAACGCGACGTACGGCCTTCCCTGCTTGTTTACCCATGGCACAGCGCTGGGACAAGCGCCAGAAAACAACACCAGGCACATCTATAATCTTCTCATACCGTATCCTCAACGACCATGCCCCCCACCATTAGGTGTCGTTAAGCCGTGCCTAGTTACGGGCATCGTTGTTGCCTCCATTCTAAGCCCGGCGGCAAATGAGCCAAATGAAATCTACAAGAACCTGACACTTGCGGCACAAGGGCAATCTGCCAACAGCAGGAGCACACATGTACGACAGAGAACTCATGCAAGCACTTCAAAGACGTGCGACGCAGTGTCTGCTGTGTCGCGCAACGACCGCACGATAAGAGGATATCCATCACTGGGTACCATCATACCTACCAGCACAAGCACACGTGACTTTTGTGCCACAATCGCAGGGGCAGCTGCAAAACCAACGACACCCGCGTTTACGTGTAACCACCTACACCCGATACCGCAACAGTGCAGCGCAAACGGTATAAGCCGAGGGGGTTGCATGAGACATGTTGACTGAACCCCTACACTGCTAATTCACTCCGTGCCAGTGCCCCATCAACACCGCCCGCCCATGTCGAACGGCATAGCCCACACAGTCATCCGTCGCTCGCTACAGGTTATCACGCGGGCATCTGGCCCTCTGTCTTGCGTCTGCATGCATATTGTCTACGCCCAGTCAGTCCACTGCCAGTCATCGAGCCAACAGCCGTCGACCGTGCCCAATCACCGCACGGTGCACCTGGTATACCAAAGCCCTGGCAAGATCCCCAATACAACTCCGAACCTCCCCGCGTGTACCAACAACCATATTGTGCGGCATGCTGTGGCCCCCGTCTCGACAGCCAAGCAGCATATCAGCATAACAAGTAGCAGAGAGACGGCCGGAGTCCCCCGCTCAACCTAACCCGCACCCTTACGTCTCTAGCACGGGGCGCGCCCAGCAAAGCTCATGTACCTTTTGCCGAGTTACTGACAACCACACATGCCCAGCTGGCACTACCTAACCCATACGGTACCCTGTGTCACTACGCATCGCCGAATCCACGGTCCCGTGATGACTCGTGCGAAACGTGCGGCACGGCTGCAGCAAGGAACAGCTGTTGTTCAGCAACCCAGACGCGGCGGTGGGGTACCTCGCCTCAGGAGCGCACAACAAACGCCCTTCACCCCACAAGCGCACGTCCACCAGCAGCTTGAACGGCGCCGCCAGCACAACCACAACGCACACAAGGGATAGTGGTACAGCGCACACATTCCGTCGTCGCATCCTCGCCGGCATACCCTGACAGCCCCTCTCAATGCACTCCAGCCCGCCGGTCTCCCATGGTGTCCTTGCAACGGCCTTCGCTGTACTGCCCAAAGCTCTTTTCGCTGTCCTCTCTCTGCTGCAGGTGCTACCATAGCTGCTGCCGTTACTGCTCTTGCTGCTGCTGCTCCCCGCCAACAGGCCGCGCCGCGCCCCGTCACGCGCACTCCGCCACCCCCGCCGCCAGCGCCGTGGGCACGTCCACGTCGTCGCACTCCAGCGAAAAGTGCACCGTGTGCGCCCCGTGCACATGGTGGTCACCGGCGTGGTGGTTGAGGTTCGAATGACCCACGGGTCCTTGGTGCGTCCCGTGCCCACGCATCGCAGCTGTGGTGCCAGTGTTGTGCGCCGCAGTTGCATGCGGCGCCTCCGCCGCCGAGCCCTGCCCGCTGCTGCCCTGCTCGGACGCGGATGCTGCAGCCACAGCGACCGCGTGCGCGTGGTGCACTGCGGCAACCAGCAGCTCGTTCGGCGCGCCGGAGGACGCTGAGCCTTGACGGTGATGGCGGCCGTGCTGAGCACGCTGCGTCCCGTTGGCTTGCTGCTGCTGCTGCTGCCTGCCCTCCCCAAGCACCCTGGCCTCAGCCGCCGACACCGTATCCAGGCCCGTGTCGTACGACGACCCGTCCCGTACAAGCCCCTCCCTGCCGCGCCGTACACTGCCCTCCCCAGGGGTGGACAATGGGCTGCGCTCCGGAACCAGGTGCACGTCGGCGCTCTGTGGCACCTGCTCATGCCGGTTGGTGGCATGCGAGGCAGAGGCGGAGGCAGTGGGGGAGGTGGGGGGCTCGATGACGGTGGACAGGCGGGCGCCCCCTGGCGAGGTGGTGGGCGGGCCAGGCGGCTCGCCGGAGGGCGAAGGCAGGGAGGTGGCCTTGGCTTCGCTGGCTGTTGCGGCGGTGGGCGAGGAGCCGCCAAGCACCGATGCCGCCGACGAGGCCTGCGGCAAGCAATGCCGTACATCAGCACTCGGAGTGTCAGAACTTGATAGTGCGCGTGGCTCACAGCTCACACTGGGCAGGCGGTGGTTGGAAGCAGCACACGGATGACCTTAGACTGCTAGTCGCGAAACCGGCCGGCTCGGGACCGCTGGGCGGCTTGCACTAAGGTAGCGACTGCCGCGGTGCACCACATGTCTCTGTGTGTGTGTGTGTGCGCCGGGGACCCACCGAGTTGGCTCCCCGTCGCTCGCTGGGCACGTATGGCGCCAGCATGCGCCCTGCCCGCAGCGCCGCCCAGTCGAAGCCGGCGAACCACGGGTGGCGCATGACGGAGGCCACGCCCTGCGGCCGGTGGTTGGGCTTGGGAGCCAGCAGCCGGTTAAGCAGGTCCTGCAGCTCGCGGGAGAACTGTGAAGGGGAAGAAGGGGAAAAACGAACAAACGCACGTGAGAATGGTAGCGATGTGAGTGTGGAGCCGGCGTGGGGCGTCAGGGCACAGGGGGTAGGGAAAAGGTGCAGGTGCAGGGCAACGAGCGACATGCCGCATGCTGCAGCATCCCTTGGCCGAAGGAAATGTGCATGCCTCACCTGCGGGTGTGTGGGCGGCCGCCAGCCCTTCTTCAGCACCTCCTCCGGCTTGTCCGTCACCACCGAGCCCGCCAGCATCTGTTGCGTCGACAGGGGCAGCAGGCCAGCCAGTGTCAGGGGTAGAAAGCAGCCATGCACCGCGCGTCGCCTATGCCGTACAAAGTGTGGAAGACGGCAGAGCGTGCAGAACTTTCCCGCCTGTTGCTGCACAGCGTGGACAGGGCAGGTGCCAGCGTCAAGGACCTGGACCGAGGGTTTGCTTTGCTGAGTGCTCACCTGGTACAGCGTTGCGCCGGTGCTCCAAATGTCGGCCGGGATGCCGTACCCCACGCGCGCCTTGGTGGTGCCGTACGCGAACACCTCGGGGGCGATGTAGCCTGGGGTGTGCAAATCAGCGGCAAATGAGGGTCGCGCTTCAAAGCTCTTGTCAAGTCTGTGTGGGCACCTCCGTAGACCTGACATCCCTCAGAGCAGCATGCAGCAGCGACAGCTACGGGTGCGCATGGTCTTCCGCACCAAGTTGGGCCTTGTTCCATGCCAAATCATGCCCTGCCACGGACACTACGGCACGTGCACGCAGTTGCCGAACACAATGCTGCATGCCTCATGTGCTCATCCGCTCTCCCAGCAACCCCCACATGCACACACGCACCCCGACCCGCCCGTCGTTCCGCATGCCGTGCCCTACACGCTTCCTCCGTCGCAACACCGCACGGCACCTGTGACCCACCCGTTGTCCCGCAGCAGCCCACGGTGGTGCCGTTAGCGTCCAGCGCCACTGTGAAGCCCAGGTCCGCCAGCTTGGCGGTGCCGTCCGACGTCAGCAGCAGGTTGGACGGCTTAATCTGCAAGGGGGCGGGGAGGAGAGGGGAGGGGTGAGTGGCAGTAGGGCAGCGGCAGCACGGCCTGGCAAGCAGGGGCCGGGCTGTCCGGCTGTGCGCGCAAGCTAGGGGTGGGGGCCTACAAGCAGTCGTACTGTGTAAACTAAAGCAAAGCGTGGGTAAGGCAAGCTTGAATTCTGATCTGCCCTGCTGCACTCACGTCTCTGTGCAGCAGGCCGTTTGCGTGCAGGAACTCCAGCGCCAGCAGCAGGCAGGCGGTGTAGTAGCGCGCCGCGGCCTCCGACATGAGCAGCCGGGACTTGTTGGCGCCGCGCCGGTCCTTGAGCGACTGCGGGCGCAAGCAAGGCGGAGAACAGGCATGAGGAACAGGTTGTCCCGCCAGTACCCTGGTAGTCTCAGCTGATGCGGCGCGGGTTTAGGGTTGCCCCTCGGGCTCATTGCATGCAACTCCCCAGCGCAACGTACAGCCAACGGCGCAAGGAGGAGCTTTTGTAAATGCTGTTCCACAGCGATGAGTATTGACCCACATCGCCCATCAACCCACTGCTAAAGACTTCAAGACAACGTGCCGACTCACCGACAGCACCGCTCCCAGGTCGCCCCCCTCCGCCCACTCCATGACGTACGAGCAGTGCTCCGCGCCGTCCTCCACGAACCCAAACAGCCGCACGATGAAGGGGCACGACTGGCAGCGGTGCAGCTGCATCAGCTCGCGCTCCTGGTTCCAGCCCAGCGGCACGCGCTTCACCGCCACGATCAGCTGCGGCTCGCTGCACGACCCGCTCCGCCCCGACACCCCCGCTTCCCCCGGATCCACCGTCTCGCCCTGCCGCCCCTCTGCTGCCTCCCCTCCGCTTCCACTCCCACTCCCACTCCCATTCCCGCTGGCGCCGTCGTCGCCGCTTTCGGGCGCACCGCACGGTACGGACCCCTCTGACTCCCCGCTGCTCCCAGCAGCAGCGTCAGCGTTCCTTGCAACGATATGTACGGGGTTGCCGTTGCTGAGGCTGCCGCCGCTGCAGCCCACCACGCCGTCCCGCACGCTGACCTCCCCGTCCGCCTCCACCTCAGGCATGCCCACCAGCGGCACACCCGAAGGCTTAACCGAAGGCGGCGACGGAGACGGCGATGGCAACGCGCCCATACCCCCTGGGTCCACCTCCCCTGTCCCAACGCCCGTCCCGCTGCTCCCACCGCTGCTCCCCCGCCCCAGGCTGCCGCCCAAGCTCAGCCGGGAGACCCCAGGATTGGACCGGCGCGCCGTGGGGGCTTTGATGGTCATCCCGGCGCCGCTGGCACTGGGGCTGCGGGCGGCCACGTCCCGCATGGACTGTGACACGCGCATGCCGGCGGCGTAGTGGGCGGTTTTGGCGGCTGAGGGGTCGCCCAGGGGCCCCCCCGGTCCGGCCATGGAGGCGCCTGGCGCGGCGATGCGGCACAGGTTAACGGAGCCGTAGCCGCCCTCGCCCAGCGCCACCAGGGGCTTGATGTCGCTCTGCTCAAGCCGGTCAAAGCGCTCCTGGTCCTGTTTGGGTGAGCGTAATGATGTGCGATTAGCCGTTGTGTTGGAATGCCGCGAGCGGTTAAGGAGTGCCTGGACATCGCCGGCGGGCACGTGTCGCAACCGGGCTACAGGCTGGGCACGTAGATCTGATTGGTTTCTGAATGATTGGTAAGCGCCAGCTGCAAGCCGCTTACCATTGGCGTTGCTGGGCGCCACTGCTTGTGGGACCAGTCCTCAATGAGGAACTTGACGGCCTCTAGGTCCGTCAGGGCGCTTCGGGTCCGCTCTGGGAGCACAGTCAGCAAGGGCCCGAGACCAAAGACAGACGCTTAGGTAAAGTGCTGTGCAGGTTGGCGACAGCGGTCAAATTCATAATGTGCACACAATGGTCGCGGCTTCCATAGGACTGTGGAAGAGTAACTTGTTGCGGTGTGGGGCGGCACGCCCGCGTGGGGCCCCACGTTGGCCGACGGGTAAGGGGGGTTAGCGCGATACGCAGGGTTCGTGTCGGACCGCCCAGCCTATGAGATCTAGTGTGGAAAAAATAGTGTGCTCAGCGTTTGCAAATTGTTATGAGGACTACGAGCGTCAGGGAAGCCGCGCGAGCGTGCCGAAAGCGCACGCACAAAATGCCAGGCCGGGAAGATACCCTTCCGGAAAGGGGCCTCGGACCATCACCGCGCGAGGCGTCTGGCAAGTACTCGCAGGTTATATACCCTCCGTTGCGCCTCGTGGGCAGAACCTGTCCACCACGCGCCTTCCTACCACCCGCCCTGCACGCCGCGAGGCCTCGTGCAACCCTAGACTCTGCCTTGCGAGTAATAAGCCTTGATACTCACCCATCACAGGCTCCATTTTATCCTGACCGTCCGCAGCGGTGCCTTCGCCGATGACCGAGGCCGGGGGCGTGGGGGCTGACGACCGAGCTCTGGGAGATGACCGCCCAAAGGAGCTTTTGCTTTTCTTCCATGAAAAGCTAGAGAAGTTGGATTTCCCATGCTGGGTGGAACCAGGACTAGGGCTCGCAGAGCGCTCAAGAACATTGTCCTCCTCGTCACCCTTTGTAGCGCTCCTTACGCTAGAACGGCTGAAACACGTAAACATAATGGCGATGTGGCCTCCCAGAGAAAGGGAGGCCAAGGCAGTTAGCTCGACGCCTTCACAGCCATGGAGGGTCTCAGGATAACAACTGTTCCAAGAGGTAACAGGGCAGGTGTGTCGATTCGTGTAGCGCTCTTTGGAGTTGCCCGCTATTGTGAAAGTATACGATGCCACGGGAATGAGGCACAAGGGCCCCCTCCGGGAACGGGCGACACGCCATGGGGACAGACCTGGGAGAAGCTTGGCTACAGACTGCAGCGTTGGCACTGAGACAGCCGCTGAATGTGTAGCTTAGACAAGCCATAACTACATAACGGTGTCGAGCCCATCCCGGAATGGATGCCAAGAAACGCGACGTCAATCGGCAGCATGTGTTACGCATGTCTGCAACGACGCAACCCATATCCCTCCCCCGACAACACAAAACACTTCCATAGCTCCTGTATGACACTGTGGCACACTTGTCACGGCCGTTCGCCCTGCCGACCCCAACTACGACGTTCTGGACCCACGGGACAGCCGGGAGGCATAAACAGCCAGCCCAAAGCCGCAGTCCGCTCCCGTAAAGCATCTCCCGTACAGTACCGCCCTACAGCATGTCCTTCAAGTCGAACACGCTCCCCAGGCTCCCATTCGCCTCATGCAGCGTTCCCTGCACAGCCACTAGCTGCTGCAGCAGCTGCTCCACCTTGCTCGCGGGCCGCCGCTGCGCCGCTGCCGGCACAGCCAACACCGGCCGTAGCATCTCCAGCCCGCCGCCTCCTCCCTCCGACCCCTCCGCCCCGCTGCTCCCCTCCCCTCCCGCCCCCACCGCCGCCAGCACCGCGCTGTTGACGGTGTCAGCCACGGCCTCGCGCTGCTGTTTGCTGAGCAGGTGCGCCAGGGGAGAGCTCTCCGGGTGCTGGTAGGCGATAAGGGCGATGACGTCACGCAGGGAGGTCTCGAGCATGGAGGCCGATGGGCCCCGCAGCTGCGCCAGCGTGCTCTGCGCGAACGTCACCGCCTCCTCCGCCCGGCCCGCCCTGCAGTAAGAGGCAGGGCATGTATGCGTAACACTCAGAGTCACGCATGTGAACAGAGCGTTAGCTTCCCGTCTAGCATTGCCCCCAAGGACGCAGGATGTGCATGTGTGTTCCACACGGAGCTCGCAAAGAGTGCAATGCCTTGTCAACCACCACGAGGGCTCAGGCCACACGGTTTCGTTGCATAACCTTCGCAGAGACACCCCTAACGGTGGTGCCAGGACCTCGGCGTGCACCACCCGCAAGCACTCTGAGCGAAACCGTGTATGCCCAGCTTTCCTTCCTGCACACGCCCCAAACCTGCCCGTCCGCGCCACTCCCTCACCCGCCGCCAACCCTGCCTTTATCCCCGCCACCCCTCACCTAACCAGCTCGATGTACTTCTGGCAGCTGAGCTGGAAGTGCACGTCCCCGTACCGCGCGCTGTCCGCCAGCACGGCGGGGCAGTGCCGCCGCAGCAGCCCCACCGCGCCGTCAACGTCGCCAGACAGCAGGCAGCGCCGCAGACCGCAACGCAGCGACAGCGCGCTGCCCCCGTCCTCCGGGGACACACCGTGCCCGCAACCCGCCAGGCCGCCGCCGCCGTTTGCGTTGCTGGCGTCGATGCCGGCTTCTCCATTCCTGCGACGGGTTCGAGCAAGGGTCGTCAAGGAGTGTAAAGCGGAAGCCAACGCAACGAGTATGTAGTGGGGCCCGCTGAGTCGAGTGCCCTTGTCCGTGTCCCTGTGCGTGTGCGTGTCCGTGTCCTGTCCGTTCCTTCAGTGGATTTGTGAGAACGGCTCAAGGGTGTGCCAAGCGTGTCGTAAGCTGTCATGGATTCCCATGCTCAGCCTTGGCCTGTCGCGCGTCCCTGCCCTGCGCCAGCTAGCACGAGTAGGCAAAATGCACCTGCAACTATCCGCCCTGCGTGAGCGCACGTTCCGTGCCGCTGCCGTACACACCAAAAACGACTGCACGCCGGGGTCATAAGCACCAACGCACCCGGCCATGTCCAGCTGCTGTTGCCCCTGCTGGCCCTGCCCCTGGCCCTGGGCCCCCGCCTGCTCCAGCAGCCCCGCCGCCGCGTCGAAGGCCCGCAGCGTGTCCGCGTAGCCGTAGTGCAGCAGGTACTGCCGCACTAGCTGGTGCGTGGTGCCGGGGGACACGGGGATGCTGCACGGAGGGCAGGAGGAAGGGGGGCTTAAGCTTGCTATTGCTGTCGGCGGGTCCATTGACGCGGGCAGCTTCAGGTGTAGGTGCAGAGGGCGGGTGGCGCGGCGGCATGGGGCACGGGGCATGCACATGCATTGGTGGAGCGTGCAGCACGTTCGATAGTGAGGGGTTGGGTGGTGCCGCTGAGCTGGCCTGGCGCCTCAAATCCCCAGCCACCCACCGGTTGATCGCAGCCTGGTGCGCCGCCTTCTCCTCCGCTATCATACCCTGAGTTCAAAGAGACAGCATGGGCAGCATACCCTGAGTTCAAAGAGACAGCATGGGCAGCAACCGTTAACACAGCACGTGCTTCGATCTGTACATTCAGGCTGCAACGGTAAGAAGGTCAGGGGCACGCGCCGTAGGGTCCGCCGCTACATTTGCCGTGGGCGCCTACACATGCAACCAAGGCAATCCCAGACCTCCATCGAGGTCAGCACAAGAACGTCACGGCTCCCCGTTCTATTTGGCCCCGTATACGACGCAACTTCGTGCTGCTCGAACAGCTTATCCCCGCACACAGTTGCCAAGGCACCGACTTGTAGCATTCGCACCCACCTCCAAGTCAAACACCCACGGCTTGTGCCCGAAGTTGACCGTCACCATCTCGCCCTTGCTGCGCGGGGGCATGGGTGAGCGCATGGGGTAACTACCCAGGATTGAAGGTGCTTGTATGCAGCTCAACGCACATTCCAAGCCCTCTGTGCCAAGCACGGCCGGACCCTAAGCGGCCTACAGTCGCCGATGCAGCCGTCCGCTCAACAACAATCAATCCAACCTTGTAAACCTTCAGGACAGGTTGGGTAAACGCGCCCACAACGGGCATCATACAACCATAGTCAGCTGTCAGGAGCAGCTGTGGTCAGAGAGCTTCCCTGCCCACCTGTGAAGCCCGATGGTGGGGTACAGCCCCGCGCGCACGGGTTTGTGCGCCACCTTGAGCTTGGTGCCGTTCTTGCTGCACCGCGGGGTCGGGGCAGGGACAGCGTTAGCCCAGAGACGCATGGGGCGCGGCACAGCGCACAAGCGCAGCTGACCAGCTTGCATGTGTGCGCAGTGCAAGCCCATGCGCCCTGACCTTTAAGCCGCCCCTGCCCAGGCAGCGAGACTTTTCCTGCGAAGCAACCACAAAAATGGTAACGCCCCCCCTGGTGTAAGCCGACCGCATGAGCTGCGCCCGCTCGGGATCATTCCTGGGCGTTCGCTACATGCGGCTCCCGCTAGCCGCTGGCCCAGCCCCCTGCCGCGCCCCACTGCCTACATCTCTTCGTGCCGTTCTGCAACCCCGTCCCAGTCCCAGTCCCGGGCCCTCACGTGAAGAACAGCTCCTGCCTCCCCAGGTGAATGCCCGCGCCCACGGTGTCACCGGCCGTGAAGGTGGGCCCGTAGTCTGGGGTAGGGGACAAGGGAGGCGCCACGGGCCACGGCAACCTGTCACCATGCAAGCAGGGTAGCACGTAGCAGGTACGCTGCCGAAACTCGCTGGCAACAACAGCTGGCGTACATCATCAACACCCGAGTGTCACGTTTGACGTGTTAGATGCCACTCCGCTCCTTGTGGGTAGCGGACGCCCCCTGCTCCTGCTGCCTCACCTTCCCCGCTGCCGGTGCCGATGAACTTCTTGCCGTCGTCTCCATGGTACCCATATGACCCGGGCTCCCACCTGCAGTGGAGCCAGGGCGTGGAGCCATGCGCATTGTTGCTCACATAGTTTAACCACCTTCGGTCACCCCCGACTTCAGGCAACACCCTCGCCCCATAGCTGCTCCGTGGCACCGTGCCAACGTGAGGCAGCTGACACACTGCCCATGCCGAACTGACCACCGGCTCCAGCAGTCCCAGGTGCAGCATCCAGGACGCGAACGTGCATTCATCATGGCCGATCTTTTGTGCCCCGCTGTTGCAAGTGAACCCAAACAGGCCATCCACACAGCCCCCACATCCCACGTCCCAGGGGGCACCGCCCAGCTGCGTCGCCCCACAACTACTGCATCTTACTGCTCCTACCCACACCCCAGGTTACGCCCTGTACCGGTGGCCTACCCTGGCTGCCGCGTGACCTTGAAGCTCTTGTCCGCAAAGCCCACCGCTATCTTGCCCGACAGGCCCCCGTCCAGCACCAGGACCTCGTAGTAGTAGATGTCCGCATGGGCAGGGACAGGGTGGTTGGCCTGGATGGCGCCCTGCATGCGGTACGGCATGGTCCGGTAGTCCGCGCAAGGTCGCAAGGGCGCATTCATGGTGCCGTAAAAGGCGCGCCTTGTCCTGGTGCTGTGCGTGGGGTCCAGCGGCACTATGCACGCGTCCGCAGCTGGTGCAGTAGGGGTGGTCCCCCAGCTGGTATAGCAAGGGTGGGGCACAGGCGCTTGAGCCCGTGGATGCTTATGCCACAAGGTTCGGGCGGCACCATTAGGTGCTTGGCGTCTATCTGTATTACGCACGCGCATGGTACAGGAGGAGCCCCTGCTGACCGACCGCCGAGCCTGTCCAGCAGGGGTCTTAGGGTTTCCAATTTACGTTGCGCCTGGCGCCCAAGACGCTCGGCTGCTCACTGGATTGGGCTCAGGCGTGAGCCTGGCCGCCCATGTCCTAGTCGATGCATGCTGGCTAAAGCGTAGGAGCCGAAAGGCTCTTCACAGCATCCACAGCATCCCGTAGGTGTGCCCTTGGCGCACAGTGTGGCCCCATGCCATATGTTATCGGACAACATAAGCCTCTTCACTTATGATATAGACCCAGTAGTGTGCATGCACGCTGAGGACGCTTACCACGTCGTTGGTATGCCTTCCATCTTGGGTGTAACGGACTGTGTACTTGTCCTTCAGTTCCAAGCCACACCCTTGGCGTGTAGAGCTAAGCTCGCTCGGCCACGGCTGTGGTTGTGACTCCATAATCGGGTAGAGCAAACGCAACAGGTACTAAAGCATTTCGAGAAAGGGTGGGAGGCATACGCACGCTGTGGTGCAGTTATTACATAAGAACCTTGTGCATGACTGCTTGAGCTGGACACAAAGCCATAAGGTTTCGGGTGTTGCGGGCGTTGCATCGGCAAACTCCTGTTGTACGTGTCGGCATTACGTGTCGTGGCACTCCGGCGCTGTCTCTGGACTAATTGGCGCGAAATATAACCTGAAAACTTAGTGTAGGTAGCCTCTTACATCTTAACCATGGCACCCAGCGGGGAAGTCCATGTTGATTTGGCCCTCGCTTCCCTGACGTCGCTTGGAGGAGTGATGGGATACCTTAAAGCAAAGTCTGTTCCTTCAGTAAGTTGAGATCAGCAACTTCCATTTGGGTTCGCAGCCGTGCAACTGTATGCTTGGCCGAAACGTGGAAGGCACGCACCGACGCGCTGCTGATGCTGTGTGACACCGTGCGCTTGGCGCCTTTTCACAGCTCGTCGGAGGTCTGACGTTTGGGGCAGCGTTTGGAGTGACCGCCTATGTTATCCAGGTGAGGGGTGTGTTCCAGCACGGCGTTAGGTGCACAGCCAGTAGGCCTGTCAAAACCTGCCAGCCAGAGCACACACGTGGCCACGTGGCCAGGGGGTGTCGGTTGGGGGGCGGAACGGCTACCTGAACTCCTGAAGCACAGTACTGGTACCACGGGCCGGTGCGCAGCGGGATGCCCGAACACGAATTACATCTCTGAAATGCTACCCACACTGTTAGCAGTTTCAGGGCCTTGGTTATTTCCACGGTACCACGGTCTGGCTTTATTGCTGCGAAGGTGCATAGCTCTATGCCGGAGGAGGTGCTTGCCCGGTCACAACAATGAAGGGTCTCCCCAATCATCTGGGTTTCATGTGGGTTTTCAGCTGCGCCTCAGGGCCAAGAACAAAATCAACGCAGGCTCCTTCGACAACCGAAAGAGGTCATGCTCCGGCCCCACCTTGCTCTGCACCCAGTTGACCCGCACACGCACACGTGCTGTCCTGCTGCAGACACATGACGCCTTCACAGGCCACAGCCTTGGCGCCGCCGCATCGGCGGTCATGATGGGGATGATGGGCATGCGCTATCTAAAGACAAAGAAGGTCAGTGCCTCCTCTGTCTCAATCTCTGTCCGCGGAGGGAGGGCTGCTGCATGCACTGGGTTGCGGACGCAAGGCGGCGGTGATAGCACGGGCGCTGCACCAGCAGGAGGGCCGTTGCAGGGGGCCGTGCCGCCCTAGAGGTCTTTGTTCGGTAGGAGCGTAGCGCCGCCCGAACACTTCACGCTGTCAGTGCGTCACGGATTGGACGTGTTGTGGCTCGCTGTAGCGCTCAGCGCCCCATCCGTTCGTGCAGCAAGGTGTCTCAGTAGCTGACGCTGCGTCTGTACAACCTGCCACGTGTGCATATGCAGGTGATGCCGGCGGGCGTGCTTGCTGGATCCGGGCTGCTGGGGCTGGCCTACCACGCGCACAAGGCTCGGCAGTGGGCATGATGGACTGTGCTGCTGGTTGCTAAGGGTTAGCCTTCGGGTGGCATGGGCATGGGCGCCTCCAGGGCGCCTTCCCTGGGCGCCTCACTGCAAGCGCAGAACATGTGCGCATGACCACGCACATGTTGGGAATCGGGTTTGGGATCTCTGCATAGGATTGGTCACTATCATGGCGGGTGCTGGGGGTGTAGCACGCCTCGTTATGGTATCGGGAAAGGCACGTCTCCAGCTCTCCACGTTGCACAATACCTGCGATGGCTGTGGTGTTGGTCACGCCGGGGGCGTGTTGCGGCGAAGGGCGTTGGCGGCGCGCATGTGGTAACGCTGGCTGCGATGGCGGTCTGCCCTGCAGCAGGTTGCAGCAGCTTGCTGCAGGCGTCGCCCTGCTGTGTTGTGTGTGCTGGTTGCGGCGGTACGCCATGTGCAGTGAGTTACGGTGGGTTAGGCACCTTGTTGGGTGGGCGGTATGGTGTAGGCGTGCAGGGCAGCAACACAGCTGCAGGAGCGCAACACTCGGCTAGAGCTAGGGGAACGCTTGCGGCCCTAGCGGACGGCGTAATGCGGGCTGTTAATGTACGTGCATATCACAGGCTCACCAACTCATAACCGAATCTGCTGCTTACGCTGAGCGCCTCAGACGGCACGTTTCCTATGGAAGGAAAGCCGATTCGCGCTGTGTGATACAGGATTACCATTCAAATCACCTCCTAGAATTCCAGAGGACGCCAAGGGCCCAGTGCAGGTCCACCCAGGTATAAGGGCCGATGCAGCAGCGCCGCCTGCAGCCGCCTGTATGCGCTAGCTGGCGCTAGCACCCCGGGGAGTCCTTACCCCTGCTAGCTCCAGTGACTCAGCTGAGGCACCAGTGAGGGCCGTGCTACCCAGGGAGACGCGCCTTTACACGGCTCTGGTGCTCTAGCTACTTGTTGATTAGCTCCCGTGCAAGGTTTCAAGGGGAGCTCATCTGCCACTCAACAGCAGCGTGGCGCCAAAGGCACGGCGGGCAGGGCAAGGGAGCTTTGCTGGGACAAGAGTTACTCCTGGAGTAACATTAGTCCTTAGTAACGCGAGAAGGGGGCGTCCACAAATGCGAACAGCCAAGTGTCGGTGGACACAGGCGGGGCTGGGGAAGAACACAGGGTCGCCTAGGGAAGGTGCAGCGGCTCCAGCCTCCAGGCGCGGTCGGAGATGCAGCGGCCCCTGGGTCGGAGCCCCCGCGTGGCAACGGTCGAGGCGTAATACGCCAACCGACTCATCGAAACAATCACCCTGTATTCCCGATGAGTAACTAAGCATGCATTCCCTAGTCCGCTAGCGAACGCAAGTTTAACCAAAGACTTTTAGCTCACCGCCGGCGAAGAACGCACACTCACAACTGCACCTGTACACTGAAGGACGGTTTGAAGCTATAACGCATCTCACATCCCTTTGATGTGACCGCTTTGACAGGACAGGGGTCATATCTCATTGGGCGTTGGGGGCATTCGCGCATGGGGTTCGGGGTAGCCTTCCATTGGCGCGCCTGCTCAACTTGAACCCAAATTCGCCCATTCCGAATCGTATATACCCGTTGTTGTTCCCTTTCACATTACTTCACATTCACATAGCAGCGTGCTCTTGCAACGCGCACGCGTTTAAGCTAAGCTTTCTTTGCTCGCACGGTTGCTGCAACAGCGACTGGAGAAATGTCTTTCTACAGGTAGGCTCTATTACTTTCAATTTTGTAAAGCGCGCGTCGGCCGCTAGGAGTTGCGACGCGACCGCCGTCGGCGGGAGAGTAGCTGACCCAGGTGCAGCAACGGCCCTCCAAAAACTGACGACCTGTACCTCGGCCGCTGTCATATGCGTTCAGGGGCACCGCTTCTCACCCTTGGCACGATCTGCACCCGGGCAACGACGCCCCGCACATCGTCAACTGTGTGATCGAAATTCCTCGCGGCTCGAAGGTCAAGTATGAGCTCGACAAGGACACCGGTCTGTGCTTCGTGGACCGCATTCTGTACTCTTCCGTTGTGTACCCCCACAACTACGGCTTCGTGCCCAAGACGCTGTGCGAGGACGGCGACCCGCTCGACGTGCTGGTGCTGATGCAGGAGCCGGTTGTGCCCATGTGCTTCCTGAGGGTAGGTACATAGTCCATGATAATGACGTTGTGCTACCGAATGGAATTTCAGAGCGGCGGCCGGTTCGCCGCTTGCGCTTTTAGGACTCCCCTGGCGCAGATGGCACTGCTGGCAAGGCGTCCTCTCACTCCTCCCTGCTGCCCCACGCAGGCCAAGCCCATCGGCGTCATGCAGATGCTTGACCAGGGTGAGCGCGACGACAAGCTCATTGCCGTGCACGCCGACGACCCAGAGTTCAAGGGCTTCACCGACATCAGCCAGCTGCCTCCCCACAGGCTGGCGGAGATCAAGCGGTACGTGGTGGCCGAAGCTGCCCCTTGGTGCCGCGGAGCAGATTGCGTTTTGCGCAAGGGCGTATTGCAGTGCTATGAGCATTTGTGAGTCACTCGTCATGCTGTCAGGTTGCAAGCTGGTGCCAACATGCCATCGCCTGCGCACACAGGTTCTTTGAGGACTACAAGAAGAACGAGCACAAGGAGGTCATTGTGGACGACTTCCTTGGGTCGGAGGAGGCCAAGAAGGTCGTCAAGGACTCGCTGGTAGGTGCTGTGCGCATCACTTTCGGATGTACAGCAGCGCGTACGGTGCGCAAGCAGCCTACTCGTCAAGCCCAGACCCGAAGTTGCACCGTTAAGGATGGGACTGCTGGCTTGGCTTGTGTGTGTGCTCGCATCGCGGTCAACCATGTCACGCTACCATGCCCATACAGAGGTTTCGACCTGACCCAAATCAGTTTTACATAACGTGTACGTCTACCATTCCCTTCCCTGGCCTGCAGAACATGTACCAGGAGCACTACGTGCCCCGCAAGCTCCGCAACGTGTACGAGTAAACGGAGGAGCAGCGGCTCTGGCAGTAGCTGTAGTAGGTTGACTCAAGGGATAGATGACCGGCATTTATGCAGGAGCGTCGTGCGCATGCGGCGGCCCTGCAGCTCGAACGCGTATGGGGGCTGACTGGCGGCTTGGTGTCGAGCAGAGCAGGGGATTGCGTGGCGGGGCTAAGCCTAGTGGTGTTGCATTTGACAGATGACATGCTAAAACGTGGCGTGTTTGAACGCATGTGGGACGATTGGACCGTCAAGGAGCTCAAGGGTAGACCCGCCGATTTTGTCCTTAGGCGGGGTGACATTTGACACGCCTTATTGCAGGCATTCCTAGGAGGCGGGGGCGGTCTAGTGGCGTATGGGTGACGGAGGAACCTCTGTAGGGCTATTAGCACAGCAAGTGCAGGGTGCAGGTTGTGGTGATGCGAGCCTGGTCTAGGGGCTTGAGGAGCTTTACGCAGTTGGCTGGCGAAATCTGCCCAGCAGGGTGCGATGCCTACTGGTATGCCAGCGGTGCACTGCGGGAGCTCAGTGGTGTAAAGCAACTACGCGTTTTTTCATTCCGTCAGGCCTGCTCCATACCTCTGGTGTGGGGATTTTGGACCTGTCGTGGTCCTCAGTGGAATTGGGCCAGGGGCTACGGGAGAGGAAAATGCCTGAAGCGCCTGTTTCTGGTTTCTGGCCAGGGATACAGCCCCCTTAATCAAAATGCCGGAAGGGCACCTTAAAGTGATGGCCAGCGTGTAGCATGTACGATGTGTAGAGAGTAAAGGTGGGAAGGCAGCGTTGCAGGTTTATCTCAAAGCAGTGCAGGGTGAAGGAGGGTACCCGCCTTGCCCCAAGCCCCTACCTTGGGCCCCCCCCCTTCGGGCATATAAAGTAGAGTAGGCCAAGGGTTTCGGTCCGATGTGTGTACGGTACGGGAAGCACGAGCAGTACAGAGTTTGTGTGCCGTCGGACAACCAAGCACCGTGCCACTTACAAAGATACCGAAACCTATTTGTACATCGGACATATCATTTCCCTCAACGACAGGACAGCTATAAGAGGGTTGCAGTTTGCAAGAAGGCAGGAACAAAAGGCTGGGCCCTGCGCTTCGGCTCCTCAAGGATGCAACTTTGTGAATAAGATCGCCCATAAGAACATCTTGCTGTAGCTAGGCGTCGGCTTTCCTTTAGCTGTAGGCAACAGGGAACGTTGCACCATGGAGGAGGGCGACGACAAGGCGTGGGCTGTAAGTGAATACGTACCAATCGATAATGACGTAGGAGGCTGCGAGCTGGCCCTTACCCCCCTCTCACGTTGGGGTGCACGCCAGTGCCTGCATACATCGAAGCGTGCTGTTGCGCCTGGATATGGTAGTGCAGAACCATATTGACCGTGTACAGCAAGCTTGGTATTAGAGTACGCTGATGGTACATGTCGGGCTTAAAGTGTCGGGCTTAGGGAGAACATGCTTAGTGTGCGGCATGTCGCCGGACCAAGCCCGGCGCGTTCGGTGTACCCGCCACAACTGACTGCACTGTGTCGCATCGTCCGTTGTCGCATACCCTGCCGTGCAGTCGTCCACGCTACCGGCTACCCTCGGGAGGTCGGCAGCGTCGCCCCGGCAAGGCAACGGCCACCAACCTGTTGTGACAGAGGCCTGGGGCGAGCCGGGTCCCCAGCCGCCGCCGAGTTCAAGCTTTCTTCCTGACATCCGGGAGGGCGCTCATGGGTCCCGTATGTCCAACCGCCAGGCCAACTCGATATTCACCCTCACGACAGACGTGCCGTCGCCAGAGGCCCTCCGTGGGGAGGCTCGCATCAGGGGGCTGAAGAATGAACTGCAGACCGTCAAAAACCACTACGCCCAGGAGCTGCAGGTGCGGGCATCGTTATCATTAGCACCGCACCGTGCAAGTATCCCCGCTTCTTCATATTGCAGCATACCCTAATTGGCGGGCAGCTCAATGAGATGTGTCATTGCGTGCACGCTGCATCCCCACACGCACTCGTGCCCCTGCCCCAAGAACGGATATGAGTCAACCCACATCACCGCAACCCTGCCCGTACCCGGCATGTATTGGCCGATGGAAAAGCTGAGCACGGACCTCGTTGCCGCAGGCGCGGGACATGGAGAACCAGAAGCTCCGCGAGTACATTGAGCAGCAGCGGGAGCTGACCACCTCCCAGAAGATCACCATCAGGGAGCTGGAGCGCAACGTCACAGAGCTCACACGGGCTGTTGCAACCCAGGTGGGGCAGAGGGCAGCGGTGTTGCATGCTGCTGGTGCAGCCTGCACCGCAACAGTACAGGGTTGGGTCGTGGTTCCGAGGACCTGGCAGTTGCCGCCTGGCCTCACGCAAGTGGGGCTAACAAGCCCGACGGCACTACGGCCTATGCATGCCTGCACAGCTTGAGGATGGAGACGTGTTGAGGCAGTTGCAGGTGCTGTCTGGCCTCGTGCGCTGTGCACCCGCTGACAAGCTTCACGGCACGCAACATGAGTATATGACACGTAACGTGGCCTGTTCCCTTAAACACTGTGTCTGCAGCGCTCCAACTTCGAGAAGTACTCGGTCAAGGCAGAGGCGAAGGTCCGCGCTCTGCAGGTGAGGCGCAGGACCACTGACAGTGGTGTGACCATAGCAGATCCAACCCGCGCTCTCCCAAGCATCCCGCACTGTCAATGCCAAACTCCAGCTTCAAGCGCTGCCAACGCACTGCTGTGGCACACATCCTGCAGACTCGGTCCCTGACGTCGTAGCACGCATGCATGCGGCCCCTGCCGTACGCCGTCGGACCTGTGGCTGTCACCGGCACGCCGTGTCTTCTGCGTTGCCGCGCACCCCGCACCCTGTCTCCGTGACTCCATCACACCGTAAGCTGGCTCCTCGCGCGTCTCGCGTAATCCCTATTACTTCCTGACACCTTACGCTGTCTACCCGCGCTGCACGTTTGCCCCAGAGCCGCCTGCGCGAGGTGGAGCAGGAGCACGCGTCCGCCATGGGCGGACTTGCGGCGCAGCTGGAGCGGGCGCGCAAGGAGCGCACCGCGCTGGCCATGGGCATGGCGGCGGTGGCCATGCAGGCGGTGGGTCAGGGGTACGGGGAGCCAGGGGGTATGCGCGAAACGCTAGGAACCGTGTGAGGCGTCAGAGTCACGGAACGGGCTGGTGCCTGGGAGCCAGGCGGGTTGGAGCGGGAGCAAGGGCAAGCCTGCAGCTAGTGGAAGGCACGGGCTAAGGCCCTATTGCTGTGATTTGAGTGGGAGACAATAAGTGGAGGGTGATTGGGCCGCGCGTGTTGGTGATAAGTTTGGGGTATGCTGCTCCTCGCTGTGTGTGCCGCTGCAGATTGGCGGGGACGCGCCGTACCCCGAGGACACGCACATGGACACGGAGCGTGCGGCGGCGGAGGGCTTCGAGCCGCTGCCGCGCACGCCGGGCGTGTGGATGGGCCTGCGGTACGAGGTGAGCGGGGTGGGGTGGGGCGCAGAGAGTGTGCATTATGACACGACTAGAGCTCTGCCTTGAGATAGGCAACTGTGCAAAGGCGGCGCACATAGTGTGTGTCGCCAGCATTGTGCAACGGCGGTTGGCGTACAATGCAGGAGTGATGACATGCGCTTTGAAACCTGTAATGAGGTGCACCTCTATCCCCCGACCCATATCCCCTGACCCAGATGGACGACGAGGGCAACCTGGCCAGCTTCACGCGCGCCCCGGGCAGCGTCTTCCGCCCCTTCGACAGGGACGGGGCGCGCGCCGTGGCGTCGCTGGTGGCGCAGGTGGGCGAGGGGAATGGGTTGTACATAGAGCGGAATGCAGGGGTAAAGGATTTTCTTTAGATACGGAGTGTAGTGTACGGGCCTGCTGGCGGCGGCTGCAAGTGGTTCGCCTTTTGCACATCTGTTCGCCTACCTGCCCTTTGCTTCGCACGAGTGCTGCAACGTGCCGTACGCAAGACCGGCACATGTTGTAGCTGAGTCCTTGCTGCCTGCCTTACCCCTCCCAGGTCCGCCGCATGTACGGGCGTTGTTAAGCTTTTGTTGCCTGTCGCATTCGTTTTCAGGTCCGCCGCATGTACGAGCAGCGCGCCGCCTACCGCTCCAAGCTGCGCAGCACGGGGCAGCAGGTCGAGCACATGCAGGTGGGGGGTAGGGCACAAAGCGGTCGTTCCATACCTAACACGACACAATCCTGCTCTCATTTCTCTCGGTACAGAAAGCAATGCGTTCTCCCTGCTGTTGCCGGTACGGTATGCCAAGTCCTGAACACCGTAGCCCCTCACACGCTGGAATTGGTCTACCTGCAACGTACGGTAACTGCTATCTGAACGCCGTAGCCCCTCACACTCGAGTTGGACTATAACTGCTACCTCCACGTGCTGTGTCCCCAGGCCGTGCTGGACAACGTGGAGGCCGACTTCAACCTGGTCAACTCCATGATCGACACCATCAACGCCGAGGCCAACCGCCTGTCGACCGAGGCCGGCCTGCCGCCGCTGCTGCCGCCCGGCGCCGTGCCACCCGACGGCGCGGCGCGGCTGTCGGAGCGCATTACGGGCGTGCGCAGCCTGATGCAGCGCATGTGCGAGGAACTGCTGGTCCTGGACGCGGAGAAGAGGTGGGGCTTACAGGACGCGTGGGTTACCGCTACGCATAGTGTAGCACAGGCCATAACATGCACCGTTGGGTGTGTGGGGCTCGGTAAGTGGTGGAATGGGCAAGTCGTCTCAGAAGCCTGTCCCTTATCCCGCAACCGTGGCATTAGCTTTGCCTACACCTCTTTCCCGCTTCGGGGCGCTGGTTCTATGCAGTCCATACACCCATGTCAACCCGTCTTTGCCTGTGTCCGTTCTCCCGCTTCAGGGCGCTGGCCGCCCAGGTGCTCAACGGCGCGTTTATCAAGGAGATGTCCGCCAGCAGCCTGCCCGCGGAGGGCGCCGCCGGCGGCGTAGACAGACAGGTACGGAACTACGGTCCTCAACGCCTATGGCAGCTGACCTCTTCCGCATCAGACCTCCAGCGCCCTAGGTGCAGTGTTATGCCGGTAGGCGGATGGCGGGATGGGAAGGTTCGTGTGGTCCGTTGCCGTGGGTAAGTATTGTTGCTGGTGCTGGTGCGCGTGCAGGCAATCATCGACGCCTACACGGAGAAGCTGCGGCAGCTGTACGGCGGCAACCCCAGCAGCCCTCCGCGCCGCTGGGGCGGGGCCAGCACCCACAGGTCGCCGTCGCCCAAAAGAGGTGGGCGCACGCTGATGTTTGCCAGTGTGCCCCCCGGTCACGTGTGTGTTCTTAGTCGTCGTGCTTGGGCTGGTGGGTGAGATTGCACCAAATGGTTGTTGACTACTTATTGCCAGATGTACGGCGGATTGCAAGTAAAGCGTCTGTCCATCCACGTGTGTGCCCGTGCAGCCCCTGCGCCCCAGCCTCCCCCGGTGGCGCGCACCATGCCGCCGCCCGAGAAGAAGAACCCGGGCACGCAGTCGCCCAAGGCAGCGAAGGTGCGCCACGTGCGGTGCATCCCCGCATCGCATCGGCACGCTTGCGGAATGGCTGCCAGGCCTGGCCGTAAAACATTTGCACGTGGGGCAAAGTTGTGCGGCAGTTGGTGGAAGTTGACACCCAACTGAGCTGGGGCACAATAATACGTTCAAACCCCCATACGCGTGCTGTTGGTGAATATTCATGCCCAGCTCGGCCTGTCTTGCGATTCGGGAGCAACACGCTGCGCCCCTGCCCCACGGCTGCAGGTGGCCACCCGGCACCAGGGCGAGGGCGAGGAGCGCAAGTCCGTGGACAAGGCGGCCAAGGCCAACGCCATCTCCGAGAAGGTAAGCATTCAGCACGCCATGCAACCAACTTCAATGCTTTCCAAGTTTGCGAACTTGCTGAACGGGGCATTGGCCTGCGGAGGGCTGTGCCGCATCTGGGGGCGCACAGGCCAGCATTGCCTTGCAGTCCGGTGTCTAATACGCCCGAAATAACACCTTGTGGCCCCGACCGATGACCCGCAGTTCTCCGACGCGCTGCACAGCAAGCCCACGCGGCGCACCAAGCCGGAGAGGGAGGAGCCAGCCAAGGAGGAGAAGAAGGAGCGCAAGAAGGACGCCTCGCCCGCCAGGGTGAGCCGCACAACTGGAGGCCCCCTATCTGTGCTTGGAACCCGTAGTTGCAGCGCGACAGCAGTCGTCACTTCCGATGTGTGCTGCCGTATACCACGACGATACGGATATGTTCTTGCACGGTGCATTACTGGCCTTCGGTAAACGAGTATCCTCGAGGTACCCCCAAGTAATAATCTGTTGACCTTGTGTACCCCGCAGCGCCGTGCCGCCGCCGTCCCCGCTGCTGCCACCGCCGCCGCCGCGGCTGCCAGCGCCGCGGCGCCCCCCGAGCAGCCCCCCACGCCGCCGGTGCGTGCCGAGGTGTCCGACAGCGGCTTCACGCCCGCCGCCAAGGAGAACTCGGTGGACGCCGCGCCACCCGCCCGCGAGGAGGAGGAGGAGCAGGAGAGTGCGTACGGCAAGGGTGATGGCAACGGCAACGGCAACGAGTACGGCAAATATGCGGCCAACGCCGGCGGTGACTATGGACGCTACGGGGAGCCTGAGGCTGAGCCCGAGCCCGAGCCAGAAGCGCAGGCAGAGCCTGAGCCTGAGGCGGAGCCTGAAGCCGAGCCTGAGCCTGAGCGTGAGCCAGAAGCTGAGCCTGAGCCTGAGGCGGAGCCTGAGCAGGAGCCCGAGCCCGAGCCCCAGGCGGAGCCTGAGGCTGAACCTGAGCCCGAGCCTGAGGCTGAGCAGGAGCCAGAGCCGGCAGAGCCGGAGTCGTTTGGCGAGGAGCTACAGCAGCAGGAGGAGCAGGACGATGAGGACCTGGGTGGCATTGGCATGGTGGGTGGGCAGGAGGAGGAGGAGGAGCAGCCACAGCAGCAGCAACAGGAGCAGGTGCAGCAGCAGGAGGAGGAACCGGCGGCGGAGCAGCAGGAGCCTGAGCCTGAGCCGGAGGTGGCCGCCGCTGGTGGTGATGGCGATGGCGGCAAGGAGGCGGCAGAGGAGCAGCAGGAGCAGGAGCCTGAGCCGGCAGCGGCCGAGGAGGAGCCGGTGGCTGAGTATGGGGAGCCAGCGGCCGAGGAGGAGCAGCTGGCGGAGGTTGAGGCAGAGCCAGTAACTGGGTATGGGGAGTCGGCGGCTGAGGATGATCAGCCGGCAGCGGCAGAGGAGGAGGCAGTGGCGGAGTATGAGGAGCCGGCAGCAGGTGAGCAGCCGGCGGCGACTGAGGAGGCGGCAGGATCTGGGTACGATGAGCCCGCAGCTGAGGAGGACGAGCCGGTGGCGGCCAAGGCTGAGCCAGCGGCTGGGTACGAAGAGCCGGTTGCAGATGAGGAGCCAGAGCCAGAAGCGGCTGAGGACGAGCCAGTGGCCGGGTATGAAGAGCCCGCGGCTGAGGAGGAGGAGCAGCCGGCGGCGGCAGCTGAGGACGAGTTGCCACCTGCCGCTGAGGAGGAGCCCGCACCTGCCGCGGAGGAGGAGGCCGTGGCCGGTGACGAGGAGGCGGCTGCGGGTGATGGTGGCGAGGAGGAGGAGGCCGCAGGCTACGGCGAGGAGGAGGAGGGAGAGCCGCTGCAGACGGTGCAGGAGGTGGAGGGCGAGGGCCAGGACGAGGAGGTGGCGGCGGGCGCGGAGCCCGAGGTGGAGGCGGAGGTGGAGGCGGAGGTGGAGGCGGAGACGGCCGGGGACGAGGAGCGGGTGGCTGAGCCTGAGCCTGACGCCGAGGCTGAGCCTGAGCCTGAGGCTGGCTACGGCGAGGAGCCTGCTGCTGAGGAGCCTGCAGAGGTGAGGCCTTTTAGGAACGCATACCATTGGGCATAACCCCTGCTCCCGCGTGACTTATTGCAAACAGGCGGCCGTGGTCAGGCGGCCCGTGTCGCTTGTCCTCGTACGACAGCCACAAAGCGGATGCTGCCTGTCCTGTCGCTGACGTGCCCCTTACGCGTTTCACAGGCTTACGGCGAGGCTGCCGACGAGGAGGTGCCTGCAGCGGAGGAGGCCGCCGCGGCTGGCGGAGAGGAGGAGGAGGAGGAGGAGGTGGCTGCCGCTGCCGCAGCCATCGGCCAGGACGAGCCCGAGGCTGAGGAGCCCCAGCGTGTCGAGGAGGTAGGCCCCTCTCTCTTCGGCCCGTCGTACGATACTGTAGCCCATCACAGCAAGGATGCAACACGCTTTGGGTGTACACCCACGGTGTGCACACAGCTACCCAACGCCCGTATGTTGCATTGACTTGTACGGTTTGCTTGGGTGCACAGGTATATACCATTACCCTTGCAGACTCGCACAACAACTGTTTCTTGCTGCCATGTGCCGTACTTCAGCCCGCCGCTGCGGAGGAGGAGGAGGCTGTGCCCTCCGCCGAGGACGAGGCGGCCATGGAGGCCGCCGCCGCGAACTTCGAGGAGCAGGAGCGCGAAGCCACACAGGAGGAGGAGGAGCAGCAGCAGCAAGAGCAGGATGAGGCGGCCGGTGAGGAGCCCGCTGGGGAGGAGCCCGCGGCCGCAGAGGAGCCGGGGGAGCAGCCCCCGGCTGGTGCTGCTGAGGGCGAGGGCGAGGGTGAGGGTGTGGGTGAGCAGCAGCAGCAGCAGGAGGAGGACTATGCTGAAGAGGAGCAGCCGGCCGCCGAGGCTGAGGCTGAGGCTGAGCTGCAGCCAGAGCAGGAGGAGCTGCAGGAGGAGCAGGCTTCGGCTGAGGCAGAGCCAGAGCCAGAGGAGCCCAAGCCGGAGGAGGAGCAAGAGCAGCAGCAGCAGCAGCAGCAGCAGCAGCAGCAGGAGGATGAGGCGCCAAAGTCTCCCGTGCGGGTGCACCTGCGGCCGGACAGCGCCCGCAAGGCCATTGACATGCGGCTGAGCATGGACGGCGACCCGGCGGTGAACCAGGCGGCGGCAGAGGTGGTGGAGGCGGCGGGCGAGGGGTACGGCGCTGAGCCGGAGCTTGAGCCCGTGGCTGAGGAGGAGCTGGGTGCTGGGGAGGACCCGGATGCGCCTGGCGAGGAGCCCGAGCAGGAGGCAGGGGAGGAGCGGGTGGGGCAGCAGGAGGAGGAGGAGGGGGTTGGGCAGCAGGAGGAGCAGCAGGAGGAGGAGCAGCCGCCGGAGCCGCAGGAGCAGGATGAGTCTAAGCAGGAGCAGCAGCAGGAGGAGGATCAGGAGGAGGCGCCCAAGTCACCCGTGCGGGTGCACCTCCGCCCGGACAGCTCACGCAAGGCAGTGGACTTGCGGCTGAGCATGGACAGCGACCCACGGGTCGACGGCGGGGAGGGCGGGCAGCAGGAGCAGCAGCAGGAGCCTGAGCCAGAAGCAGTTCTAGAGCCGGTGGCGGAGGAGTCAGAGCAGCGGCAGGTGGAGGAGCAGGAGGAGCAGGGGGCGGGGGAGGAGGAGGACGTGTTCACGGAGGAGCCCCCGCAGCCGGGGTCTTCCATGCGGGACCTGCGGCCGGACAGCGCCAGCAGCAGCGCCAGCAAGGCCGTGGCGAAGCAGCTAAGCATGGCCAGTAACCCACAGGTGGACGAGGCTGTTGAGGAGGAGGGTGTGGAGGCGCCCGAGGAGGTGGAGGGGCCTGGGGCGGGAGAGCAGGAGGTGGCGCCTGTGGATGACTTGGACACGGAGTACGCGTGAACCGCGGAGGGAACGGTGTAAGGCAAAGTAAGAAAGGAGTGGACGCAATAGGGCAGGACGATGCAGCGCTGCGGGTGGAGGTGCTGGCGGCTGTGGCGAAGTAGATGGTGGCTACGTTGGCGGCGGGCAAAGATGTGGTGTAGTAGGAGCAGCAGTGTTTGGCCGAATGGGTCCATGTGGCGTGGTGTCAGGGCTGTTGGGTAGGCATGGGCGGGTCATGGACAAATCCAAAATTCATGGTCACGTACACGCAAAGCGTGATTCACAATAAGGCTTTTTGACAGCGTCATAGCGCATTGAGCACTGAGACAGCAGCCAAGCAAGTAGAACTGGTCGCCGTTGCAGGGTGAGCTTGAGTGGGTACCGTCACGGCCAGTTGAGGTCGTTAGCGCCGTTGCCACTTGTGCGACATGATAGGGGCATGGTGGAAGCCCCCACGAAGGTCCAGGCGTACTGTGTTGTCACTTGCCCGACAACAAGTGCGTCCTGGTGCCGCAGGCACGCAATGTCGCGTGCCGAGGTGGGGTGTTATTGGGTTTGCTGACATGAGACTTGAGCAAAGCAGCACAGTGTTCTTGAGGTGTGCACGAGGCGCTTGTATCTATTGCAGTGCCTTCGCTTCTACGGGCAGGTGTACACGGCGTATCCGCAGCCAGGAGCCCCGCGTGCTGGGTTATGCTGTCGCTGTCAGGCTGTTTGGCACCCGTAGGCTTCTGCAGTCAGTGGCAGGATGCCGGAGGGGCTTGAGTAACATTACGGCACCTGTTAGCGCACGCGCGCTTGGTGTTTTGCGCGTCGTCACGTTTGGGATACAGACACGCACGCGTTCTCAGGTGTGCTCGCAGCATGTAGGGCAGAGGAACCCGGTGTGATGGTTGCAGATTCTTTATGGGCCCTGGCTTGGTGTGGGGCAGGTGTGGGCTCTAGGTCATTTCGTGTACGTGGCTTGACTGCTGAGCGCTGCCGTGAGGCAGACCAGCACACACAGCTTCGTCACAGCGCTGTCTGCACTGGCACAGGGAACAGCTAAGGCCAGCGCTCTGAAACATGTGCGATGAAGCTGACCGCTGACGGTGTGCGTACCATAGTGAACTGACGTGCTCTGCAGTAACCACAGTGACTCGCAGCGTTTGGCTGCAGGAATGTCCATGTATACCTCGGAACAGTAGGCTGGCTTCTTGTGCTAGCTGCAGGCTTTGCATGCATCGATGTAAGTGGATATACTAATTCTCATGGGGGGTGCGGGTGACGGCTTTTTGTGACGGTGCGTTCGTGCTACCATAGCATCTGACGGGGCCAGAAGCATTCGGAACGTTGTAAACGTACAAGGCGAACAGTATTGACCGTGCCCTAAGCAAGCCGTATAGTTTTAGCTTCTAGCTTTCCTGCCATCCATCAGTGGCACGTGGCTGGTCTACAGCCTCCTGCGAGCATCCCCGTGCCAAGGTACATAGCTCAACGAAGCCAGCATTGACATGGATGTCCCAACATAGGCGACGGGCTAGGTACGGCTTTCAGATGGCAGTCGAAATGCCGCCGTACTACAACATAGAACATCTCTACTTGGGGAGGACATCTGCAGTACGGCACCCGTCCAGACGTCTAACCCCGGACACCAGTAAAATTGCTTACCCCTGCCATTGGTATCACTACGGTATGAACAGCACGACACTACTCCGGAGATGCCCATGCCACTCCTCCACTGGAAACAATTGAAGACGGTTAGGATGGCTACAAGGGGATCTCACAGGTAAGAAGAAACCACGCGCTAGAGGAAGATCGCAACCACCGCCTGCCTAGATGAATACTTGAATGCAATCCTACATAGATGACACCCTTCATGGGGCGATGCTTGCGCTCAGGCCTCCCGTGCTACTGGTACCAGTTTGCGCACGCAAGCGGTTGGGCCGCTTTGGCCCCTCCGGGCCGTCGCGGGCACCCAAACGAGGTAACCTCGCCATGCTCTTGGTGCCGGCGCTCCCCTCCGCCGGCCCAACGCAGTGCGGTCCGACACCACTGCCAGGCTCGCCCGGCTGTGTACTTACAGGCCTGCATGGATAGAGCACACAAGCACGACCTCAGTGACCACATGGGTGATGCCAGTAGTATCGCAGGGGATGCGATCGACACTGCACCGAAATCCCATCCCCTGTCCGCCCCTCCCCACTCCCCCACACCCTCCCAGCAACGACCCCCAGCCATGCTCTCCGCCTCCCGTTTCCCCTTCCCCCGAGCCCATTCCTCCAACCCAAAACCCTTGCCCACCTTGTCGCACCCCAATACACCCCACCCCACCCCGCCCAAGCAAACCCAACGCACCCTTGGCCCCCTTCTTCGCCTCCCGCGCCACCTTCTTCGCTGCCATCTCCGGCGTCTGCACCCTGGTCAGCGAAAACATCTGCTGGAACGTCGGCTTGCCGGGGTTGCACTGCTCCAGCCGCACGAAGGCGCCCTCGCGGATGTTGCTCGTCGTAAGACACAGCTCCTTGCTGGTCAGCAGGTTGGCGTTGCCGTACAGGGGCCCGTCCACCAGGGTCTCGGTGACGGGGTCCAGGGTAACGATGCGCGGGCGCTCGGGGCCGATGGTCAGCAGCGCGTAGGCGCGGGAGCGGACGCCGGCGGGCAGGTGGGCCACGGAGGGCGTGTCGGCTGGGAGGTGAGGGAGGGGAGCATGAGGAGAGGTAACGATGTCAGAGGGCACCAGTCGACGTGTGCGGCGATAAGGATTGCGGCGGCATGGTAGAGATGAGGGCAGCCGGGCTCCTACATTCCCATGCACCGCCGGGCCCCCACGTGTGTGTGGGACGGCACGGTTCCGCTTTAGACGGGTTAAATGTGTGTGGTAACCTCTCGGTTCAGGCAAAGATCTGTCGCAGCTGCACGCTGGGTGTGTTACCGTCAAGCGCCTGCGGACGTTGGACCAGTGCGTCAGAAAGGGGCCTCGGCGGACGCCTGGCCACTAGCGAACCTCTTCCGCTTGACACAGCCTTCCACCCTGCACCCCACGTGCCCCGTGTCCCGCAAGCCCACCCCCGTCCTCTCCCTCCTTTCCCCTGCCCACTCCCCACAACACCTCCGCCGTCGCTGACCCTCCCACACTCACGCAGCGGGCACCCTGACCCTCCCACACTCACGCAGCGGCCCCCCTGACCCTCCCACACTCACGCAGCGGGCACCCTGACCCTCCCACACTCACGCAGAGGCCCCCCTGACCCTCCCACACTCACGCAGCGGGCCCAGGAAGGTCCACGACATGTACTGCAGCATGACCTCATCCGGCATGATGGGCGTGGCGGAGTCGGCCGTGGGGTTGTCCATGCAGGGCCCCCAGTTGGCGCGGAAGGGCCCCCAGCCGGACCCGTCGTGCATCTGGTCGGGCAGCGGGATGGGCGAGCGGTGCGCCGACGCCAGCTCGCTCATGTTGTAGCCGTACCGCGTGTACTGCGCGTAGTCAAAGTTGTAGTCATCGAACCAGTCCAGCTCCTGGTCGTTGGCCACCACGTCCCAGCTGTCGTACCCCCACACCGAGTGGCCCTGGGTGTACGACGCGTTCGCGCCGTACAGGCAGGAGGAGGGGTCCAGTACGGGCTTGAGGAAGCCGTTGTTGAAGTCATGGGTGTTGTCGACCTGCAGGGGGGATGCGGGGTTTTTGGCGGTAGGACGACCAAGCAGCCGGTTGGGGAAGGGGGGCGGGGGCGGATGGCAGCCACGATAACGGTAACAGCGCGATACCGTACGCAGTCTTGTACTCCGTGCTTATACTAAAAATCAAGTGTTGTGGACTTTTCTGGTTGTGGTGCTGGATGAGGCTGACTGGGTATACGGACTAGGTGGGCTATGCGGTGCGTGTTGGACAGGTACAGCGTGGTCAGGTGCGGTGGAAGCCCTGAGGTGGTGGCGATCTGCTGGTGGTGTCGTAGTTCATCCGCCAGCTGCAAATCGTGCACCTCTGCCACCCGCTGCCGTGGCCCACAGCCCACCTCACAGTCTGCACCCCAGCCCGGCCTGCCTTTCCCCGCTCCACCCTGCTGACTGCCCTCACGAGCCCCGTCCTGGGCGTTCCCAAGGTCCCAACCCCACCTGCTGAACGACAGTGCTTGCCGCACCCACCCTGCACCCACCAGGCCTCGCGCTGCGTGCCCCTTCCATGCCCAACCGGCACCTCATGTGTAACACATGACATCCCAGAAGCCAACCGCTCTGCGTTGTCGCTCCTGCCGACTGGCTGCCCACCTCAACGCTGCGCCACGTCAAGCCCTCCACCCTGCCCCCACCACGCCCCCACCCCATTCCGTTCCCTCCAACCTCCCTTCAGCAAGGTGCCGCTCCTAACCCACCTGGTAGCTCCTGCCCACCAGCTTCTCCGCCAGGAACGTGTCCTCCATCCCAGGGCCGCACTTGAGCAGCACCAGGCGCAGCGCGCCGTTGGCCGCCACCTCCGCCGCGTCCGCGGGGGGCAGCCCGCTGCGCGCGCGGGCCGCCGCCACCTTCCGTGAGGAGGTGAGGTCCACGGCGTGCACGCACAGGGTCATGTCGCCCATGGGGCGGATGGTGAAGCGCTTGGGCACGCCGTTGACGCTCTCCACTGCACGGGGTGGGGTACAGGGGGTGGGGCACGGAGTGAGGCGATGCAAGGGGTGAGTGGATGGAGAGGACAAAGGAGGGGAGCAGGGTGATATGGATTGTGGGGTGTGGGTGGCGCGGATGGTTCGGGGGCTTGACGGATGTGATGGTGCGGGGCGTAGTGGTATTGGCCATAGTGGGCCTGCCGACGCGGTTGCACCGGGGTACAGCCGGGCGATTGGATGGTATGGGCTGCAGGCGGAGCGAGGGGGTGCCGTGGGGGACCAGTGACCAGCGTGGCTGGTACTGCTGGGTGCAACGCTGTTGGTGAGACTGTCTATGGCTGTCGGCGCTGCGCAGGGCGGGGCAGCCAACCCTGACGGCCGGCTGAAACTGCCGTGTGCCGACTGCCATACACGTACGCCAAAGCAGCGTACAGTGGTTTGAAGCAGTGCAGCGGTGGGGGCACCCTCACATCACGTGGTTCCCCCGTGTGTGCAGGTCAGCGCGCACCGGTCGTGCTGCTGTTGCCAGCAGGGGTGCGCAGGTGCAGGTGCAGGTGCAGCACTCCAGGTCTCCCCAATCAAGGTGCAGGTATAGGCGCAGGGACTAGGGCTGCACAGATACTGGTTGAAAGGCGTGTTGGCTAGGCACTCCACTGGCCCTCGCCAGTCCGCCCCCGTCAGTACGCTGTACCGCGCCGAGCCTGGAGTTAGGCCCTGGGCCTGAACGACTCAACTCCCAAATCCTCAACCAGTTCCCTACATCCGCACCTGTTTGCTGGAGGGATCGCCCGCGTGCTCTTAGCGCACCCTGCCCCAAGAGGTCCTGTTATTGCGCAATTGGGGCCCATTTGTAAGCACGCCAAAGTACCGCAACGCCTATTTTGTCACATATTTATTCAGCTAACCTCTCCATCTCCAAGCCCAAAGCTGAGGCCCGCGAGGGCATCGACCTCTGCGAGCCCATGGGCCTGGGCTACAGCTAAAAGTAATAGCAGTGGACACGTTATCGCTAAGAGTTTGGTCATCATACAGTTGTCTGTTCTACACAGGCGCGATGTGTTTGAGTTGAACACTAGGTCGCGCAGAACCGCAGGCGACGCAAAATTGTAGGCAATAGTGCTAGTCGTGTCTGTGCGGAATCAGCAGGTAAAGGGGCACAGTGAGTCCAGGCTAGTATGCAGCTTCACGGCAACCAGGTCCGACCAAGTGGTGGGCGACTAGTCTCGTAATCCTCGCGTATATTGTCTGTTCTCTTGACAGCACTTTGCGTTTGTCAGAGCACCAGATAAGAGCTGCGCATACTGTAAGTGCACCAATGCTCATGCGTGTCCTCCCCGCGAACAGGCGAAACGCTGTTATGTCACGAATGTGGGAACCTCCCCTGGTGAGCACGTGGCAGCCAGGGGAGCTCCTCTGTTCAGCCTGTTGGCATGTCTTCTGTCACTACTTTGCTCTGTGACGGAGCGCTTAAAACATGAGACCTCAGCAGCAGTCAGGCTAACGGCTTACAAGAGGCTCTGCTGCAAAGCAAGTTTGGGGACATCACTTCGGCGGGAGGGGAGCAGGGGCGCCTTGATGCTGGTTCGACAAGCAGGCCTCCCCGCCTGCGACCTGCACATGAGCATACAACGGTATGCTCTGAACATCTTTAGTTCTGGGCTGCATGCCTGATAATAAACCTCAACGGCGGAGGGCTGGCCTGCACTGCGGCACTGCGCCAAGAACGCAGGTGGTTTCCCAACCGTCACACCGTATGCCAAGGCTGGACGCGCCGACTGCACCGGCCGCTGGTCTCTGACGTGCACAAGCAAGTTGTCAGTATTTAGAATGTCATGTTGATGTTTTGAAGACATGTTATGTGCTACTCGCACCCGTGCCAGGGTCAGCGCAGGAGACCTGCCCACAGAGGAGGCCCTACCCAGGGGACCCCCGGCATACGCCAAATTGCCTTCGAACCAGCCAAGAGGACGCAGCGTCGCTCATGCAGCGCATACTGTGGCGGCAGCGGTCCCGCGACACCATGAACCAGGCATTGCGACCGTTAATGGTGGCAGCAAGACGACCAGACGCACAAGCATCAAGGCAAAAACCTTAATTAGCTCGCAACACAGTACCGAGCATGTGCCGGAAGCGTCAGACGCGCGAGGCGTGGACCTGTTCTCGCCACTTGCATCCTTTCCGGTGCGCTGGCTGATGGACCTTTGCACCGGCTGGCTTTCACGAGCAATATATATTACATGACTGATGATGTGATTGTGTTCAGGTTGATGTCAGCGGCGAGGTCAGCGACGGCGATGCTGCAGCCGAGGTCAGGCCCGCTCCCCGCTCACCGCCAGCCCCAGCGTCAACCAGCAGCAGGCCACCCACCCGTCGCACCTCCCCATCACCCGCTGCTATGACCGTCGCACTAGCCAAGCGGCGGTCAAAGCGCCCCGAGGCGCAGCAGCCCGCCACCGCCTCCCCCTGGGTCAGCAACGCACGTGCCCAGAGGGCTGTGGGGCCTAGGTCGCCATCCGCGCCAGACCACAGCGCCCCACGCACCCACTGGACGCTAAAACACATGATGCGGGCTGTGGCAGTTGCGGTGCTGCTCACTGCCGCCACTGCAGCCCTGGCACCGCGCATGTCACTGTTCCGCCGGTCAGCAGTGACCACCCCGGGCTCGCCGGCTGCAGCTGCTGGAGCAGGACACCCCGCAGCAGCTGCTGTGTCCGCACGAGCGGCAGGAGGAGGGCCCCTCGGTCCGCCGGCCGGACCGTCCCGTGGGTCATTCTGGCCGGGCCTGTCCGCCCTCCGCTCGCTGGCGCCCTCCAGGCCACGTGCCCCTTCCTCCCGCGCAACCGCAGCCCATGCCTCCTCCTACTCCACCTCCTCCATCCCCTCCGCTGCAGCCTCCCTAACATCTGGCACAACCACTCACACGCATCACTCCGCGGCCCACGGGTCGATGCCTAACCACCTGGGCGGCTGGGGCCCCTCGCACTGGCGCTGGTCCTCCGCTCGGAGCCGGCCGGTGGCGGGATCGGCCGCCCTGGGTGGCGGCGCCGGCGGCGGCGAAGGCACGCTTGGGGCGGAAGGCACGCCGCCCGAGGCCCGGGAGGCGGTGTACGAGTGGCGCGAGGGCGCGACGGTGCGCGTCATCAGCATCGTGCCGTCAGGTGGGGTGCCATGTGGCTAGGGCGCAACCTTAGCACACGTTTACGACCCAGCTGGAGATGGATTCTCAGTATCCTCAGCACTGGTCCTCTTACGGCGCACGAAATGGAAGTATCATGTTCGGTGGTAGGAGGGCTGTGACGTGTGCGGCGTATGGCACGTGTGTATACCGTGTCTGCCCCCTGACACGTGGCAGGCGCGCCCAGCCCGTACCGCACCACGTGGGACCGGCTGGTGGATCACACTGCCACACGCTTCGAGTGGCTGGAGCCCAGCGCCTACCAGATGATGGTGTTCAGGGCGGAGCAGCTGGGCGGAGACGCAGGTGCGTGGGTGCCGCCGGGAGCGAGGAGCGAGGGAAGGAGTTGTCGTGTGCAAGAAAGGCGCAAGGCGGGCTATTGCGTGCACGCGGACAGCCAGCTTCTTGATGTGGGTACGAATGTGGCTTTTGGCACATGTACCTTTTGTGGCCTGTACGAGAAGCACACGCCGCGTTACCCACCGTGTGTGGGACGTCTATGCGTTAGCCCACTCACCACCCTGTTGCACCGGTAACGGCTTCATGTGTTCATAATACACGCCCTATGCCCGGCGTCGGGCACCTGCCCTCCAGGCGTGCGACAGGCGTTCCTAGATGCCCTCAAGGGCGGCTGCCAAATGGTGGTGGGCTTCGAGGTGGCGGGGGAGGCAGTGGAGGCATTCCTTAGGGTGAGGCCATACCTTTCATAGTATCTCCCCGCTCCGAGATAAAAGCAAACTGCTACGCAGCACCTTCCTGCGTAGCTAAGCGGAGTCTTGCCCCCCGCCCGCGCAAGCAAGTTGACTGCACATGTGTGACTCTACAACTTCGCGGCTTGGTGTTTAGCCGGGTTGAATTGTGTGTCTCGGTCCCAGGCCTCACGCATGACACATGCCTCCTGTACTGTGCAGAGCCCCCAAGTGTCCGCGGCTCTGCCGGGCGTTGTGGTGCTGACGGGAGGGGCGCAGGCGCTGGCGCATGACCTCACACGCCTGCCGGTGAGCTGGGGCGGGTCAGCCTTGCGTGTTTCCCCTTGCCAGCTGTTGGCCTCTGCAACTGCCCTTGGTACTGCCTATCGGTAACTGCACCGGTATGCGCGGCACCTGGCCAATCGCACACCTAGCAACAGCTTTGGCCATGGCCGTGCCCGTGCCGTGCAGCGTGACACGTGCCAAACTTGGCTGCCGTACATGCATCGGCCATCAGGTGGAAGGGTATCGTTGAGCGCCCTGTGACAAGCTGCGTGCTGTGCCTCGCCACGGTGGATGCGGCGTTGCGCTGTATACCGCCACGTGCCACATGCGACACGTGTCTAACGCCAAGTGTCGTGTGCCACGTGCAGGGCGGGCTGAAGCCGCAGGACGCCTCCTCATGGCGCATGCAGCTGGCACGGTGGGTGCGCTGTGGGGTGTCCGCAACCTTACGTGCACGCCCTGGGATAGCGTGCACTGTTCTGCACATAGTTGCTTGGCACGGCGTTCTTATTAACCGGTATACTCAGCCTATTCCCGCTACCTGCTAAACCCACGCATACACAGCGCATTGAGATCCATGCCCTCATGGTAGACCGCCTTGATGCCACGCCATGCACGCACGCGCCTCCACTCCTTCCCAAGCATCCTGCAACTTCACAAGCTTTTACTCTCCCTTCATACTCCAGCGCAACACAGAATTGCTGTTCACGTTATCAGGGGTATCTGCGTTTGCCTTGCAGCCGACTGCCCTGGACCCCCGACGCGCCCGGCGTGGCGGTGTGGGACACGCTGCAGCTGCTGCTGGGGCGCCACGACAGCGACAACTTCCTGTTCGTGTACCTGGTGCTGGTCAACCAGTACGTCGCCACCGTGCCCGCGGTGCGTCTCGCATCACCCTGCTCGCATGTCCGTACGCTTAGTCGCATACATGCCTACAACAAGCGGGAAGGCATGCCTGCTCGTGCCGCACACGTGCCAACCACGTGCGTTGACGGGACAATAGCGCAGCAGCAGGCGGTCGCGCCTCCCCCTGCCTTTCCAGTACGTACAAGTTGGACGTGTGCAGCACCAGCATCCGCGCTTTGCATCCGCACGCATGCATGCGTGTGGCCTGGGCTGCTGGCGGTATGATGCAGCCGCCGCTGCTGTCAAAGCCCCTCCTACTGCTACATGCATATCACGCGGCCCAGTTGTGTCGTCCTAAACTCTACCCGTAAAACCCCGTCCAGGTGGCGGACACCACCAAGGGCTTTGACCTGGGCTCCCTCATCTGCATGGTCAAGAACTGCGGGTCCAAGTGAGCGGCCAAAACGGGCACTGCCCCCATTCTTGCTTGCTCGTGTGGGCAAACGTGTTGGCCTGTGCCGCACGCAGTACCGGTATGGATACCGATGGCCACCGGAAGCTTCGTCCAAGTAGCGTGAGACCTGTCTCCCACGCGCTCCAGCATGGTGGGCTGCGTGCGGAACTCCACGAGCTTGCCATTGACATTTGGTTTCCCGGCTGCACGTAATGTGATGTGCGATGCGCACGTGTCCCGTCCCCCCTTTTCCCATGCCTGCAGGGTGGTGGGCTGCGTGCAGGACCCCACCTGCAAGTCCGCGCTGGACTGCCTCCAGTCCTGCTCCTTCAACGACCAGGTGGGGTGGACGCAGCAGCAGGAGCAGCACCCGGGTGCACATGTCTTGGCAGGTGCATCAGCAGTGGAGCAGCACGCCCACGTGCTGCACGCGACGCAGCTAGGAATGAAAGGTTGTGCTGCTAGGGCCCAACAGCTTCCAGGCGCCCAGGCAGGTGCTGCTGCTGCTCATGACCGGATACGCAGGCATCTTGGTCCCCCAGCCCCCGGTCCTGATTCTTACCGTACCGGTATCCTCTCTCTTCTGCAGGTGTGCCAGTACCGCTGCATCGTGAGCTACGAGAGCCCCCTGCTGGAGCAGTTCTCGCTGTGCATCCTGCAGCTGCACAACTGCAGGAACCTCAACACCAAGCCGCCGCTGCTGCCGGGTGAGTGCACTCTCGCTCCGTCCGTGTTACGCCCCGTGCGCCTGCAGCAGCCTATGCCCTCGTCGCCGTGCTCGTACTGTACTGTCTGCACACCGCACCCCGGTTTGGCGGCCCGTACGCAATGCTGTCTGGTGCATGTCGGAGGAGAACGCGGCAGGTCGGTGCCGTCCAGCGGTGTCGTGGCTACGTGCAGTGTGTTGGCAACACCCGTAGTGCTGTAGCGTGTTGCATCTCGCACCTTTATGTGCGGGTCAGCTGCCAGGATGATGAGTGCGGCACGGGCATCCTCCGGAGTGTTGCCCGCAGCGGAGCCGTCCTATGCCGAGGTACGGCTGCCACGAAACGCACTGCTGTGCCGGCTTCTTGTCGCACGTTGCGTGAGCGGCATGTCGCTCCTAGAGTTGCGACCATATCATTGATCATAACTCCCGTGCTGAGTCGCCTTCCCCACGCGCAGACCCCGCCCCCATGGCCTCCTTCCGCGGCACGCCGCTAACCCACGAGGCAGCCGAGGACCTGTTCCTGGGCTGGATCGACCAGCCGGGGCAGGGCGCGCCGCGGGGCAGCCACCTGGCACCAGGGCAGCAGGGCAAGCCGTTCAGCTGGCTGGTGGCGGCGGGTGAGCAAGGGCGCTGATGGGCTACGAGCGTTCGAGGGCCAACCCAATCGGAAAGCTGTGTCGTTGCGGTGCGGGTCCTGATGACGGTCCCGGCTCGTCGGCTCTGGCAACTGGGCAAGCACAGCTCATGCAACTGCGGCCCGCATGCTAACACACAAGCCCACCAGTACCACAGATGTCTTGGAGCCATTGTGCGCCCTGGAACATGCACCCTCGCCCTCTCTTGGCATGACAGGCAAGAACCCCGCCTACGACTACTTCCCCTGCCAACACCAGCTGTACTACAGGGGCAAGGGCAAGGGCCAGATCTGGTGGGTCCGTGGGGATCGGCGCCGTAGGGCCCAGCGTGCCGGAGTGTCGGGGTCATCTAACCGCATTGTAGGGGCTAGCATGCCGTAGGGGCAAGCAGTTCACATCGGGCAGATGTGAAGCTGAAGGAAGGAGACCTGAAAAACTTTGCAGCCTGATGGCGGAGCGTGTGGGGCGCGGGGGCTCCATGGGCTTGGAGGCAAAGCACACGGCCCGTTCCTCCTACCCGGAGGCACAGGAACTTGACAATCTGCTGTGTCATGCCCACCTGCTGTTCGCATGCGCACTGAGATCACATGCACATGCACGCACACGTGTCACGAAAAGCATGCGCCCGCCTTGACACCGCTATGTACGGCACCTGTACGACGTCATACGGCGCGGTTGCAGGTACGAGCCCATCTTCAAGGCCATCACGCTGGACGGGCGGCAGGTGTGGCGCCGCCGGGTGTACCGTGTACGGAGGGGCAAGGTGCGCGGGGGGCGGGGGGGGCGGCCGCAGGTCCCCGGGGTGGTGCTTGCTGGTCCTTAGGAGAGCTGATCCTTTTGACTGGCCTAAAAGCCTACTAGCTCTGTACAATTTTGGTGCCGCATGCGCTGGCATTGTTGGCATCAGCATCCTGAGCAGGGCCTCTTGCAAGTGCGTTGTATAACTACGTTGCTTGTTGTCGATGCTTGATAGATGTTGCTACCGCGTGCGGCTGCCACCGAACTACGGCGGCGTGGTGGGCAATGGCGGAAGGCGGCTGACCCACGGGTCAGCCCGGCCAGCGTACAGTAGCTAACACATGCAGAGATAGCCACGTGGCAGCAGCCGGGTCCAACAGTTGACCATGCGATTCGCTTGCTTCCTCACACATGGCTGTCGCTCGGCTGCTACACGCAGGTTCCGGGCACCTTCCACCTGTCAGTGCTGGACAACGGCGTCACCTCCAACGAGTTCTGGCGCATCCTGGACTGCGCGGACGACCTGGCCTACTGCCTCTTCTACTACAGCGGAGCGGCGTCTGCGGCAGGTGGGCGGCGGGGCCCCAGTGGGATGGGCACAGCAGGGCGGGGCAGGCCAGGTGGTGGCATTTGTGCACGCAAGGCGCACACACGCTGGTATCTCACGAAGCACGAAGGGTACCATGAGACCACGTAATCGTGTGGCCTGGCCTGCTACCTGTTCAACAGTTACAGTTACGGGCGCAGCTACAGGCCCAGTAGGTCGCGCCAAGGTGAGGGCGACGTGTGTGGATACGGTATCTAGGTGATCGATCTAGTGCAGCGGGGAAAGGCGGCGAGCGAGGTCTGGGCCTTTGGGCGGACGGAGCCCGCGGATGTGGGAGAGAAGCACCAGGCTTCAGATTGCACGCATCGGCGCTTTTGTGCAACTCTAGGGGCCGCTAGGACAGTACGTACTGCTGCCTGCCCCCTGACCTGTTCCAACACACCTGCATGCTGTCCAACTGCCCCCAGGTCTGGCGTACAGCGGCGCCGTACTTGGCACGCCGGACGGTGCCGTACCAGGGCCGCAGCACACGGCGAGGCTGGAGGCGGCGCTGCGGCGGGCGGGGATCGAGCCGTGGGAGCTGTCCTTTGTGGACAACTCCAACTGTGCGGACGCCCCGCTGCATATTACAGGGCCCGCTGCCGTGCCAGCAGCTGTGTAGAGTACGGTGTCTAAGATAGGGGCTACGTTAGCGTGTGACTGGATGGTTCTGCGCAGTTGCATGACCTTGTGGGTTGGTCATGGTGGGAGCTGCGAAGCTGCAGCAGCGGTATGACGAGGAGCCGCGTGCTTGTGTGCCTTGCAGGGCCAGGTCGTGAGCACGGGTCAAATGAAGGTTGTATGGATAATACGATGCATGTTACATTAGGCTCGACATGTACCGTGTGCCTATGAGGGACGTGAGGCGCAGGGCTGCGTGTGCACCCACGGTACACACCCGTTTGCATGCCGCCAGCGTGTGCTCCTTATCGGGACCACGGTGGGGAGACCGCACTGGCCAACTTGCTGTTATGTATTGCATACTGTTAAAAGGGGTTTATGGCGAGCCCGTCTGAGGCAGGCGACCTGCGCTACGCGTGGAGGGTGTGCACTGTGGCACTGCATAAGTGGAAGGCTCTATTGGTAGGAAGATGGAGTGTGGGCGGCGGCAAGAGGCCAACTGCTTGGCATGGGTGTTGGCGAACGCCGGTTGTCGAGCGGTTGACGGCGGCAATGCTAGCAAATCAGGACCCGGCCGTGCGGCGCATCCCTAGGCTCCATCTGCAGAGTGCCGCGCCGAGGCCTTGCATGACTGACAATACATGCCTGCGGCTGCAGCACAAGTGCGCTGCCCCCTTTGTTCTGCTCTGTATGTTACATTTGGACACTTCTCACACTTCAAAGCGGCTTGCCTGCTGGGGCAAAGATAGGTTGTGTGAATCTGTTCCACAAGCAGGGCAGGACGTCACCGCCCGGCAGCAGGTCATGTGCTGCGGCCTGGCAAGCCAGCGCACTCCCCGGCCGTCATGATACCGTACAGGGGAGCTCCCCTACGGTCTACGCCAAAGGCATCTACCCTGATACCGTACACTTAAACTAGCCATGTAAGTCCGTTGCAAGCCCCAGCTCACAGCGCGGGCACCGTTGGTTCATTGGCGGTTTGAGCACCTAGGGGTCAGACACAGACCCGATGAAGCTACTCACGGTCTACGCCGAGGCATCTCCCTGGTCCACGCTTTGCTATGCTACTATGATGCGCATAGGTAGTTCAACAGCATGTCGTTGAAATCGGCATATACCCACTGCATGAAATGCGCCACCTCCGTCTTGCGCCACGTCACCACCAGCCTCTGCTCCAGCGCCGCATCCACCAACGCCCGTACGTCGTACGTAGGGATGCCCAACTTGGCGGTCAGCTGCCGCATCTGCCCCTCTGCCTTGGCCACTAACCCACGATCAACCGTGGCACACGCCTTCCATACCAACTGCCCACGGCCTTTCAGCATGCCTTGCAGCAGCGGCAACGACTGCTTTGCATCTTTCACTAGGTCGAGCCTGCTGCTGCCGCAGTCATCGCCGTAGTGTGCGCAGGAGGCCAGCAGCAGTGTGAGGTTGCGCTCCTGTGACAGAGCCCAGTCCGCGGCCTTCTGCACGCTGCGCTTGTCGATGCAGCTGGTGTAGTAGTAATACACACGGACCTGCGGGTTGGGCATTGTCAGCAGTATCTGTCATTAGGCGCGTGTGCCACCAGGAGCTCGTACTACACAAGCTGTTGGCAGTTCGGTGTGGATGACCGGCAGACAGGGAACACCAGGGAAACTTCTCCTGGGAAGCACCCTGGAGAAACCCAGCATTGCATGGTACGGTTTACCTGCGTGAGCCTGCTTACCTTCTTTTTGGTCTTCGGCTCTTGTAGTGTGAACTTGAGCTGCTCCAGGTGAGCCCACCTGTCGTACTCCACCTTGAAAGTCACCTGCTGGCCGCGCTGCTTGGCGTGGGTTAGCAGCTGCTGCTGCACCCGCTCCCACACCACGCCCCAGTCCGTCTTGGTGCGGTTGTGCCCGCTGTGCCAGCCGTGGGCATCTGTGAAGCTCTCGTTGCCGTTGAAGGGGTGCTGCGACGGTAACAAGGCACATGCAAGCACTATTGCGGCATCCAAGGGGGGTATGGGATGGGATTGCGGGTAACGTAGAAGCCCAGGCACAAATGCGGGGTGTGTGGGTTACCAATTGCAACGCCACAAGTGCCGCCACCCAGTGTCGGCGTTGCTCAGCGCGGCAGGGCAGCGCAGTCCATTCGCTTAGGTAACACGGTGTGACCGCACCTGGTACTTTCCGGCCACCAGCCAGTGGATAAAGGCAAGGTACTGCAGGTGCGGAGAGGACAGGGACCAAGTACACGGGGTGTCCGTACTTTTGCGTCTGCTTGCAACAGTAAGTCACACTTGAGCTTTGCCATCAGTACCGGTAGTGAGCTGTAAGTCATGCATGGGCTTAGCGAAGCACGTGCCAAGTAGGGCATGACTGACATGACTGACATGGTCCCCTGGGTGACCGGGGCTGCTACCGGTATGGGGTGCTGGGGGGCCAACCCGCCGGAAATCTCCCGTCATGCCGCTGTGTCCAGCATGCAAGGTAATACCCAGGCTCGTCCACCCATGCCTCAATGGCTGTGGCTGGCTGACTATATCATATCGTCCTGATGCATTTTGTGGGCCCACCTGGTACCTGGTGACGCTGTCGCCCACAAACACCAGGGGAGCCTGCTGCGTTAGGCAGCTGGCCGCCTGCCCGGAACTCAGGCGCCGGAGCAGGCACTCATCCGGCTCATAGAAGTAATGCTTTGTGCGCTCCGAGTAGTATATATAGCCCGTAAGGTTTGAGTTTGCAAAGTCGAGCTGGCCGCAGTGGGGCCTGCCTGCAAGGTGCCTCGCGTCGCAGCGGATGGCGCGAGGGTGTGAAGCGGTCGCGGGGGCGTACTGCTTCACCTCCAGCCCAGGGTCCTCGTATCGTGATACTAGGCGCTTATGCACAGATGATTTGATGTCTCCGCTGCTGTGCTTGTAATGGCGTGTGCCAGGGCAAGTGTCAAGGGCTTCGGCCCATCGAACCTCGACAGGTAGACCTACAAGGACAAGGCAAGCCAGAACCCAGAACCGGTTGCGGCACATGGATGACGCATAATAGAGATAAAGATAACACTGCGCTTCAAGCGTTGACTATGTTTATTGGACTGGCAGGTCGCCAAAGGTCGCGGCTGGTCGGCACGTGTGGGTTGCGACGGACAGGAACGGTGAAGCGTTTCTACGAACCCTGAAGCAATTCTCATCATGATTCGCGCATGTTAATTTGCAGGAACTTCTTTGTTGCGATAGCCTTCCATCCTGGCATAAATCCTTAACGAGACCATGTCGCCCGCCTGGAAGCTGAGGGTCAACCACCCTCAGTCAGTCAGTTGTGCATATGACTGACTCCTTAAGCTGGCGGGGATATTGAGGCACCTGGAGGTACTCAGGTCCCTCATTACCTACCAGCCTTCATGTGTACTGTGAAACGGCATGAAGACCATACAGGAAACAGACCTAGGACTCGTGCACAGGACTGTGCACTGCAGGCTGCAGCAGGTAGCCTAGCAGCTGTGGGGCTTCATGTTGTCGAGGCCTCGGGTGCTGTCGTACCCTCTAACCTGTCAATACGGTATCAAGTCCCGTCTGTTCCATTGAATTGCACTCGCAGGTTAAGCAGGGAAAGCACAGGCAGCACGGTTGCTTGCGCCCCAACAGTACATGGCCTGCACTCTGTGTTGCTTACATCTCAGGTGCTCGTGCAAGTCCGTACACGACACCACCCCCTACGCGCAACCACAGGCGCCCCCAGCCCTGTACGCCTCCTCACCCAAGCCTGGGCCTATCCCAAAGGCACCGCTGGGCTACGCGCGTTCCACCTCCACGTCCGGAGCCATGACGCATGGGCAATGACCCCTGTCCCCACTGAGCACGACCTGTCCACCACCTCGCAATACCCAACCCATCACTTCAAGCAACCCACACCGTGCAACGCCCTGCACCAGACAACAGGTAATCACCAATCCTCACTCCTGACAAAGGAGGGTGTCATTACCGTGCGCCACTCACAGCACAGGCTCCAGCTGGCTCCCACCAACCGCACCCCGCAGGCTTCCAGGACACGCCCACAGCCTCATACGGACGGCGTAGGTGAAGCGTCTGGGTCGGCCGCTGCTCTGCATACAGGCGTCGGCGCTGTGGGGTAGTCTACTCGTCCACGTCGTACCCGAGCAGCCCCTGCAGGGACCCTGTGACTTGTCCGCCCCCTGATCCGCCGCCGCCCTGCTGCACACCCCCACCGCCGCTGCCGGCAGAGGGGGCGCTGGCGGGTGGTCTGCTGACCGGGGGAGGCACTGCAAAGCCTGGCAGGGGCCGGGTGGGCCGTCAGAGACGCGCACGGTACGGGAGTGGCGAAGGAAAGGGCCGCAAGAGTGTGAGCGGAAATCCAATGTTTACGCACAAGGGGTTTTCCAGTCCAGGCAGCCTACGACCGACCCAGGTTCGTAAGAGGACCGCCGGGGTACCGAAAGGCATTGAGGGGTAAAGAGATATGGTGAACACAGCAGAAGTGCACGATGATCACGTGGGAGCTGCCCATGGACTTAGACGGCATCCAATACACCATTTGGCACGCAACTGCCTGCAGGTATACGTCTTGTCCTGCTCAAGGCTCACCTCCTGACCCGCCTTGTTGTTGCTGTTGCTGCTGCTGCCGCCCAGTCGGGGACGCCGCCTCCGCGTCCGGACTGCTACCCCGCTGCTGCTGCTGCTGCGGACGCCCCATGGCCTGCGCATACTGGGCGTAGGGGTTGTCTGGAGGAGGGGGGGAGGGCCGGGCCTGGCCGCAAGCACAGGGCAAGCAGGGTACAGAGCGAGGGACAGGTGCAAGGCACACGGCGGAAGGGCGCCGTACAGACCCACGCAAGGCCACCGCGCCACGAGGACGATCCACATCCGGATGTCCACGAACGGTGTGGAGCGAGGGCACGCCGGCGGCGTCAGGTGAACGGGAGGGAGGGCCGGGGCCGGCGCGGAAAGCGGGACAGCGGGGCGGGGGAAGGGAGGAGGGAGGGCGACGAGGAAAGGCACGATATGCGGGCAGGGGAACGTTAGTGGGCCTGTAGGTGGAGTACGGAGGTCGCAGAACGCGGGGAAAGTGCATAGTCCATCAGACGCAAGCTGACAGCCAACGCGTTGCAGTCTGCAGCCCTAGTACAGGAACGCGTCAAGGTCCTGGCAACAGAGCGCGGGTGTCGGAAGCCGCAGAGTGCATGCATACCGGCCAAATCAGCAGCAAGTGGTCAGTGCAGCAGTAGCACGTAAGCAACCATGGCTTGAGGCCCAGTTTGGCAGAGCAGCAGCCAGGCAGGGTTGTGATAACTGCCAGGCAATGCTACTGTGAGGGGGCGCCGCCGGTGCCGCTCACGGCTCACAGCTGCACCCGCCGGGGCATCCATCCCCACCTGCTCCCCCTCTCGGGCTTCCCGGAACTTGCGCTTGGGCGGCCCGCCGTTCGCCGGCCCGTTGTCGTACGCGCCGTGCGCCGACGACCCATGGGTCCCTGCCGCGGGCCCAGCCGCCGCCGGGCCCCCTGCTGCCTGGTACGCAGCCGTCCCCCCTGCGCCGTACGCCCCCATCGCTGCGCCGTATGCCCCAGGCGCCTGCGCTGCCACCGGAGCCGCAGCGGGAGGCACGACCGCTGGCCCGAAGCGGCTGCCTGTTGCACCCGCCGGCTGCGGTGTAGCTGCCGCTGGCGGCTGCGCCATGGGCAGCTGTGCCGGCGGCGGCGCTCCAGGGGCTGCCGCATGCGGGGCCTGTGGCGCGGGAGCGTAACCGGGGTAGCCACCCGGTGCTGCTGGCGGCACCGCCGCCCCGTACGGCGGCGGCGCTGCTACCGGCGGCGGGTAGCCTGCGGCGTACGGAGGTGCGTAGCCGCCATACGGAGCGGCGGGTGGCGGAGCGCCGTACGGGGGCGGGGCGTAGCCCGGGGGCGGGTAGTACGGCTGTCCGGGCGGTAGGTAGTAAGGCGGCGGCGCGGCGGGGTGGGGTGGGGGGTACTGCCCTGGCGGCGGCGCGGCGCCGTACGGCCCGGGCGGAGGGGCTGCGGGTGCGGGTGTGGGCACGACGGGCGGCTGCAACACGGTGTGCGCCAGGGTGGGGTTGAGCTGCTTGAAGTCGTCAGCCACGGTGCGGAGGAGGTCCAGCAGGAGGCTACGTGCAGCGGGCAATCCAAGGAACAAAAATTAAGTTACAACGGTAAGAATAGTTTACGGTGTCGCAGATAGGTCATTAGCAACAAGTGTCCTTCGGGGCTTCGGGGTGTATTGCTGTCAGCACGGACACGGCCCCAACACACAGACCTGCCCAGTCCCCAGCCCGCCATCTATCCGTGCCGCCTCCCTCACCCCTTGGCGTCGTCCAGGGCCTTGGCAGTGGGCGCCGACATGAACACGTGGAGCGGGTCGGGGCTGCGGGCGGGGTGAGGGTGTGTTGGACCGCGGACCGGCGGCTTCCGGATGTGGGCAAGCTGAGCAGGAACACATGCCACAAGCAGCAGACGGCGTAGCGACAGCGCACGATGCCGGGACAGGGGCAGAGTCCTACATATGGTGCCCGCATGTGCATTGCAGTGCGCCCGGGTGCGGTGCGCTTACCCCTCAGCGTCTCCGGAGCCCATGCCGCGCAGCTGCAGGGTGGCCCCCGTGGTGGAGGTGATATGCCCCAAAAACTGGCCGCCTGGGGTATACCGCGAGAGGAGGGAAGGACAAGTGGGAAGGCATGAGGGATAGCTATGTAGGGGGCGGGTTGATCGTGGAGGCCGCCTCGAGTGACACGGGGGGGGGGGGGGGGGGGGGCGGGGGGGTGGGGGGGGGGGCCCTGCCAGCCCCTTGCATGAGCGCGCGCCAAAAACAGTAAAGTCCCCCAAAAAAT
>VFQN01000690.1_pt1 | contig 61168 bp, 63 predicted proteins | sample 3512371 | NCBI WGS metagenome assembly VFQN01 (sample SAMN10412370, study PRJNA504923) | tailings metagenome | isolation source: Replicate 2 from Balatoc abandoned mine | place: Philippines: Itogon, Benguet | collected 2017-08-28 | reverse complement strand
CTGGTGCTGGGCCACAGCGGGGGAGTAGACACCGGATGGGTACTGATCACCCAGCTGCGCGGCGCCGAAGTAATCGCCTGCGCCTCGAGCGAAGACAAAATCCAGCGCCTGAAGGATCTCGGTGCCGACCATGTCATCAACTACAAGACCACCGATTTTTCGAAGTGGGCGATCGAGAAGTTCGGCAAGCCGCAGCGCCGCAACTACGAGGGCGGCGTCGACGTCGTCATCAACTTCACCGGCGGCGACACCTGGGCGCCGACGCTGAAATGCGTCAAGCGCGGCGGCAAGATCCTGGTCTGCGGCGCCACTGCCGGTTACGACCCCAAGGAAGACCTGCGCTACGTCTGGAGCTTCGAACTGCAGATCATCGGCTCCAACAGCTTCTACGACGAAAACCTGAAGGCGCTGATGGACCTGATCCAGGAAGGCAAGATGAAGCCGGTCGTCGACGAGGTGATGCCGCTGCAGGATGCCGCCAAGGGCCTCAAGCTGATCGAAGACCGCGAGGTGTTCGGCAAGGTCGTGATCACGCCCTGAAAACCTTCAGCCACAGAAAGCACAGAGAAAAAACGTTTTGACAGGATGGACAGGATTTTCAGGACAAAACCCGTGAATTCTTGCGTTTTGTCTCACGGCCGATGCTCCGGTTTTATCTTGTTCATCCTGCACATCCTGTAAATTGATTTTGCAGTTCTCTGTGTTCTCTGTGCCTGGCTTTTGACTTTGACCTTGATTTCCATCAACACCGCATGACCATCCCCTGTCCCGAACCCCGCGGTTATCCCGGCAACCTCGGCGCGCCGTTTGCCGAACATGCCGGCCTCGCGCGCACGGCGCTGGTCGACCTGCGCGATCCTGCGGCGCCGCGCGAATACGGTTTCAGCGAGCTGGACGCCGCCTGCAACGCGCTGGCCCGCGGCCTCGAGCGCAGCGGTCTCAAACCCGGCGACCGCATCGGCATCCTGTCCCTGAACCGCGCCGAATTCGTGATCACGCTGCTCGGCGCGATGCGCGCCGGCATGGTGCCGGTGCCGATCAACATCAAGCTCGCGGCCGACACCGTGCGTTACATCGTCGCCGATGCCGGCGCGAAGCTGGTGTTCTGCGAATCCGCCTACACCCACCTGCTGCCGGAAGGCGCAAGGTCCGTGGCTTACGACGACGGCGGTGCCTGGACGAGGTTCCTCGACCCCGGCCCGCACACGCCCTTCGAGCCGGCTCCGGACAGCGTGGCGATACAGCCCTATACCTCGGGCTCCACCGGCAAGCCAAAGGGCGTGCTGCTGACCCATTACGGCCAGAACTGGAGCCGGCGCATCCTTGCGCACACCCGCGGCACCAGCGACAAGGACACCATCCTCGTCGCCGCGCCGCTGTACCACAAGAATGCGCTGAACGCGATCAAGCAGGGCCTCACCGGAGGCGCGAAGCTGGTGCTGATGCCGCAATTCAGCGTCGAGGGTTACCTCGCGGCGCTGGCGCGTTACCGCTGTACCGTGGTTTCCGGCGTGCCGACGATGATCTCGATGCTGCTCGCACGCGGTGACTTGATGGCAAAGACCGACACGACTTCGGTGCGCACGGTGATGATGGGATCCGCGCCCTCCTCACCGCAGTTGCTGGCCGACATCCGCAAACATTTTCCCAACGCCGAGCCGCTGGTGGTCTACGGCGTCACCGAGGGCGGCCCGGTGCCGCTGGGGCCGCATCCCGAAGGCAAGCCGCGACCGCCGGGTTCAATCGGCGTGCCCTACCCCGGCACCGAGGCGAAACTCGTCGGCGGACCCAACCCCGACGAAGGTGAACTGCTGCTCAAGAATCCAGGCATTCTGATCGGCTACCACAACCTGCCCGAGGAAACCGCCAAGCGGCTCGCCGGCGGCTGGTATCACAGCGGCGACGTCTGCCGGCGCGATGCCGAGGGCTTCTATTTCTTCGTTGGCCGCACCGACGACATGTTCGTCTGCGGCGGCGAGAACATTTTCCCGATCGAAGTCGAGCGCATGCTGGAGAAGCATCCTGCAGTCCACCAGGCCTGCGTGCTGCCTTTCGCTCACGACCTGAAAGGCCAGGTGCCCTATGCCTTCGTTGTGCTGCGCGCCGGGAAAACCGCCGGCGAGGAGGAGCTGAAGCAGCACGCGCTCGCCAACGGTCCCGCCTACCAGCATCCGCGACGCGTGTTCTTCCTCGACCAGCTGCCGCTCGCCGGCACCAACAAGGTCGACCGCGGCCGGCTGCGCGAAATCGCAGCGCAGGATGCCGAGAAAAACTCATCCACGGCATGACAATTACCCTGTTGTGCCTTTCCCAACCCTGAGCTTCAATCACGACTTATCCGGAGCAACACCATGACCGACAGCAAACCGACCCCGCCCAGCCTCGAGCAACTGCAGAAGCTGATCACCCGAGGCCCGTTCAACCAGTGGCTCAATTTCACCTTTCTCAAGGCCGATGATTCCGGCATCGAGGTGAAGGCCGCCTGGCGCGAGGAATGGGTGGTCAATCCCGAGCGGAAATACACCCACGGCGGCATCCTTGCCGCGATCGTCGACGTGGTCGCCGACTACGCGATCGCCGCCCAGCTCGGCCGCCCGGTGCCGACCATCGACATCCGCGTCGACTACCACAAGGCCGCGATGCCCGGCGACCTCACCGCCAAGGGCCGCGTCGTGCGCAGCGGCAGCCAGTATTCGACCGCCGAAGCCTATGTGTACGACAAGGACGGCGCCCTGGTCGCCAGCGGCCGCGGCACTTACTTCACCGCACCGCCCAAATAACCGCCAATCCGGTGATTATGCGATTAAGTGATTAAGCAAACCCGCGGGATGGATGACAATCGCCTGCCTGCCTGATCACTGAATCGCATCGCCAACCACCAACCGTCCACTGTCCGCAAATGCCCGAAGTCCTCGAAAGCCGCATCCACGCCCCCGCCGCCGCGCGCGGACTGCGTTACGGCGTGGTGCTGCAGCGCCTGGGCCTGGTGGCCTTCATACTCGCGGTCTGGTGGCTACTCGCGCTGCGGGTGCCGCATTACGTGCTGCCCGGTCCGGCGCGGGTGTGGGAGGCGCTGACGCTGATATCGGCCAGCGGCACGCTGTGGCAGGACCTCGGCATCACGCTCGGCCGTGTCGCCACCGGTTTCGTGATGGCGACGCTGATCGGCCTGCCGCTGGGCATCATTTTCGGCGCCAGCCGGCGCCTCGGTGAATTCTTCGAGCCGATCATCCCGGTGATGAACACCGTGTCATCCGCGATCTGGGCCACCTTCGCGATCATCTGGTTCGGCGTGTCGAACGCCACGACGGTGTTCGTCGTGTTCATGACCGCGATGCCGCTGATCATCACCAACGTCTGGCAGGGCACGCGCACGGTCAACGCCGACTTCATCGAACTCGCCCACATGCTGCGCATGCCGGCGTGGAAGGTGATGTGGAAAATCTACCTGCCGACCATCCTGCCTTATTTCTTCTCCGGCGCCAGGCTGGCCTTCGGCTTCGGCTGGCGGGTGTCGCTGGTCGCCGAGACGCTGGGTTCGTCCAGCGGTGTAGGATACCGGCTGCGCCAGGCGGCCGACCTGATCCAGACCGACCAGGTGTTCGCCTGGACGCTGACACTGGTGGTGATGATGGCCATCCTCGAAATGGGCATCCTGCGCCCGCTCGAAAATTATCTGTTCCGCTGGAAAAAAGAGGCCGAGCAATGAACGCAGCGCGCAAGGCGGCGCCCCGGCGCCTGATCGTCGCGATGACCGGCGCCTCGGGCTCGGTCTACGGCATCCGCATCCTCGAGCGGCTGCGTGAAATCGGCGGCTGGGAAACCCACCTTGTGGTATCGGAGGCCGGCGTACTGAACGCCTTCCAGGAATACGGCATGGACCGCAAGGCGCTGCACAAGCTGGCCGACGTCACCCACAACGTGCGCGACATCGGCGCCACCATCGCCAGCGGCTCCTTCATCACCGGCGGCATGGTGGTCGCCCCTTGCTCGATGAAGACGCTGGCCGGCATTGCCCACGCCTTTGCCGACAACCTGATCACCCGCGCCGCCGATGTGATCCTCAAGGAACGCCGCCGCCTGGTGCTGATCACCCGGGAAACGCCGCTCAACCTCGCCCACATCCGCAACATGGAGGCGGTGACGCTGATGGGCGGCGTGATTTTCCCTCCGGTGCCGGCTTTCTACAGCGGCGGCAAGACCATCGACGACCTGGTCAACCACACGGTGGGCCGGGTGCTGGACCTGTTTGACGTTGAACACGACACCATCCACCGCTGGGCCGGCGTCACCGGACCGGCCGAACCGAAGGACAAGAAGAAACAATGAAGCCCCTGCCCTACGCCGACGAAAATTTCCGCGGTTTCCTCGACCGCCTGCGCAGCGAAAAGGAACTGGTTGACATCAAGCAGCCGGTCGACAGCCGCCACATCGCGACCCTGGTGGACCAGTCCGACAAGGCGCTGCTGTTCCACAAGGTCATCGGCTACGACATGCCGGTGGTCTCCGGCATCATCCGCTCGCAGAAACGCGCGATCATGTCGATGGGCTGCGAAACCTACCCCGAGATCGAATTCCGGCTGCAGCAGGGCATCGAAAACCCGATTCCGCCGCGTTACGTCGAGAACGCGCCGCTGAAACAGGTGGTCAGGACCGGCAAGGACGTCGACCTGTTCAGCCTGCCGATCCCCATGTTCTCGATCTATGACGGCGGCCCGATGATCACCGCCGGCATCACCATCGCCAAGGATCCGGAGTTCGGCCTCAATTCCGGCATCTACCGCTTCATGGTCAAGGAAAAAAACCTGACCGGCATCGACATCGTCACGCCGAACAACATGCGGCTCTTCGCGCAGCGCGCCTTCGAGGCCGGCAAACCGCTGCCGATCTCGATCTCCATCGGCAACCATCCCTTCGAGAACCTCGGCTCCGGTTTCCGCGCGCCGCTCGGCACCGACGAGATGGGCATCGCCGGCGGCATCCGCGGCGCGGCGATCGAACTCGCGCAGTGCGAAACCATCGACCTCCCCTGCATCGCCGATTCCGAAATCGTGCTCGAGGGCGAGATCCTGCCGACCGGCTGGACCCAGCCCGAGGGCCGTTTCGGCGAGTTCACGCGCCTGATGGGGGGGCTCCACTGGAACCCGGTGGTGCGCATCAACGCGGTCACGATGCGCAAGGACGCGATCTACTACGCGCTGCACATGCCCTGGGAAAACACCTGGCTGATGGCGCCGACGCGTTACACCCAGATCCGCCGCGCGCTGAAGACCGCCGGCGTGCAGGTCAAGGACATCAACGTCACGCTGGGCGTCTGCGGCATGTGGCATGCGGTCATCTCCATCAAGAAGCAGGCCGGCGAGGGCAAGAACGCTCTGCTCGCCGCACTGTCGGTGATGGACCTGAAACACGTCGTGGTTGTCGACGACGACATCGACGTGTTCAATGCGATGGACGTCGAATGGGCCATCGCCACCCGCGTGCAGGGCGACAAGGACATCATGATCATCCCCGGCAGCCGCGCCAAGCCGCTGGACCCCAGCCTGCCGGTGATGCCGCACGGCGTGGTGCCCACCGGCGCCAAGGTCGGCATCGACGCGACAATCTCCGAAGGCATCCCGAAGGAGCGTTTCGAGCGCATCTCCTACGCCTATACCGACCGCGCGAAGATCGCCGACTACTACAGCGGCAAGGCCGACCCGGCGCCGGCCGTGGCCTCCGGCGACAAGGCCGTCGCCGAACTGTCCGGCAAGATCGTCGCGGTCATCGAAAAAACCCCGAAGTACTATTCGGAACTCGCCGAGCAGTTCGCCGACTACGATTTCCAGACCGTGGCCCGCGCGCTGGGCAAGCTCCATGAGGACGGCAAGCTGTGGCAGGACCCTCGCGGCCGCATGTGCCTGCGCGACTCCGCCTTCGCCGCCAAAGTGCCGGTCAAGGGCGTCTGAGATGGATGCCGTCGCTGCAGTGACCACCGACGCCGGCGCGATCACCGTACGCGGCGTCTCCAAGTGGTTCGGCAGCGGAAACACCGCGCTGCAGGTGCTCGACAACATCAGCCTGACGATTCCCTCGCAGTCGGTGGTCGCGATCATCGGCTCCTCGGGCTGCGGCAAATCGACGCTGCTCAACATCATCTCCGGACTGGTGACGCCGGAACGCGGCGAGGTGGTCCTCAATGGCGTCCCCGCGCGCGAGTTCAGCGACTGGCGCAGCATCAGCTACATGTTCCAGGAAGACCGCCTGCTGCCCTGGCGGACGGCCCTGCGCAACGTCGAATTCAGCCTCGAGGCCGGCAGCATGCTGCGCTCCGAGCGCGAGGCCCGCGCCCGCGAGGCGCTGAAGCTGGTCGGCCTGGAAAGTTTTGCCGACGCCTTCCCCTACCAGCTCTCCGGCGGCATGAGGAGCCGCGTCGCGCTTGCGCGCAGCCTCGTGCAGGAGCCCTGCATCCTGCTGATGGACGAGCCTTTCTCGCGGCTGGATGCTCTGACCCGCGCGCAGATGCACGAGGAACTGCTGCGCATCCAGCAATTGAAGAAAATGACCATCGTGTTCGTGACCCACGATGTCGAGGAGGCCGTCGTGCTCGCCGATAATGTGGTGGTGATGGCGCCGCGGCCGGGCCGCATCCGCGAACAGGTCGCGATCACGCTGCCGCGGCCGCGGGATGCCACCGAGCCCGTTACAGCACAACAGGCGCATCATCTTAAGTCATTGATTTAATTTATATTTTTTATAAAGGAGCCCGCGATGAACGTCCTGCGTCTGATGCACTCCCTGCTGCTCGCCCTGCTGCTCTCCGCCGGTGCGGTTCACGCCCAGAAAATCAAGGTCGGTTACTGGACCAGCGGCTTCAGCCTCGGTTTCGGCGCCGTGATGGAGCAGATGAAGTTCGCCGAGAAGGAAGGCCTCGACGTCGAATGGGTCAAGTTCGCGGAAGTCGCCGGTCCCCTGCGCGCCATCGTGCCGCAGACCATCGACGTCGCCTTCGGCGCGCCCTCCACCGCCTCGATGAGCGTCGCCGCCGACGGCGTGCCGGTGCGCATCGTGCTCGCCTCGCAGATCGCTGAAGCCCAGATCGTCGTGCCCGCCGGCTCGCCGATCAAATCGGTCGCCGACCTGAAGGGCAAGAAAATCGGCATGTCGCCGCCGGGCAGCGCAACCCACGCCATCGCGAGCTCGATCCTGCAGGGCGTCTACGGCCTGAAGGCCGGCGACTACAGCGTCGTGCCCGGCAACGAGGGCCGGCTCGCCCAGTTCCTGCTGCAGAAGGAAGTCGATGCCGCGGTGATCCGTTCGGTGACCATCGCCCAGATGAGCGATGACGTGAAACTGACCTATCTCGGCAGCATCGTCGACGACTGGAAGAAGCTGACCAAGGGCAGCGCCGCGCCTATCCTCGCCGTGACCATCGTCCACAGCGACTATGTCGGCAAGAATCCCGAGGCCGTCGCCAAGTTCCTCGCCGCGATGCGCAAAGGCCTCGAATTCGGCTCGAAGAACAAGGACCGCGTCGCCGAGATCCTGCAGAAGGTGGCCAACATGAAACCCGCCGACGCCAAGGCCTATGCCGCGCAGTGGGACGGCGCCTACATGGCGAGTTTCGAAGCCGCCGACGTCGCCTCGCTGAAACGCATGCAGGAAATCGTCAAGGCCGCGGGCACCGCGAAAAAGGATCCGCCGGACAGCGCCTTCATGACCGAGCCCTTCCAGCGCTCGAAACAGATCAAGTAAACGCATGGCCGCAAAAAAACTGCGCCTGCACATCGAGAACACGCGCAAGAAAAACAGCATTTTCCACACGCTGCCCCTGCACTGGGAGGCCGCCTGCCGGCGCCACCGCGCGCTGGCCCGGAACATCGGCAAGGTCAGTTTCGGCTGGGATGGCGACATCCTCGAAGCCGCGCTGGCCGATGCCGAGCTCGTGATCGGCGTGCCGGCGGACCGCGCGAATCTCCACAGCCGGGCCCCGCGCCTGAAATGGGTCCACTCGACCTCGGCCGGCGTCGACGGCGTGCTGCCGCTCGACTGGCTGCCGCGCGGCACCGTGTTCACCAACAACAGCGGCGCCCACGGGCACAAAGCCGAGCAGTACATGACCATGGCCTACCACCTGCTCAACTCGCGGATGGCGGCGATCACGGCCAACCAGCAGGCGCGCCGCTGGGAGGCGCTGTTCTCACCCAGCATCAGCGGCAAGACCGCGGTGGTCGTCGGCCTCGGCGACCTCGGTGAAGCGGCGGCCCGCGCGGCGAAGAAAATCGGACTCAAGGTCATTGGCGTGCGCCGCAGCGCGCAGAAAAACCGCCATGCCGACCGCGTGGTGACCTACCGCCAGCTCGACAAGGTGTTGCCGCAGGCCGATTTTGTCGTGCTCGCGGTGCCGCTGACCGCGGAAACCCGCGGCCTGTTCAATGCCGCCCGCATGGATCTGCTGAAACCCTCGGCCGGCGTCATCAACATCGCGCGCGGCCCGGTGATCGACCAGGCCGCACTGGAAAAACGACTGCGCAGCGGCCGCCTTGCCGGCGCGGTGCTCGATGTCGTCGAGCCGGAGCCACTGCCCGCCGATGCCACGCTCTGGACCGCACCGAACCTCATCATCACGCCCCATGTGTCCTGCGACGACGGCGAGCATTACATCGACATCTCGCTCGACCTCTGGTTCGAGAACCTCGCGCTGTTCCTTGCCGGCAAAAAGCTGAAGCGGCGCATCGACCCAAAGCTGGGCTACTGATGCCCGGAAACGCGATCCCCGCCGCGCAGCCGCCCTCGCCGGGCCGGCTCAACATCGATCACATCGCCCACTTCGTGCCGCATATCGACGCGGCCAGTGCGGCACTGGAGCAGGCCGGATTCACGCTGACACCGTTTTCCGCGCAGTCACACCGTCTCGAGGCCGGCGGTCCACTGGTGCCGGCCGGCGCCGGCAACCGCTGCGTGATGCTGCGCGAGGGTTACCTCGAATTCCTGACCCCGACCGGCGACACGCCGATCGCCGAACAGCTGCGCACCGCGATCCAGCGCTACACCGGCGTGCACCTGATCGCCTTCGGCAGCAGCGATGCCGGCGCCGACCACGCGCGGCTCGACAAAAACGGCTTCGCGCCGCTGCCGGCGGTCGCGCTGCAGCGTGAGATCGGCACGGTCGACGGCAGCGGCACCGCGCGTTTCACCGTGGTGCGGGTGCCGCCGGGCACGATGGCCGAGGGCCGCATCCAGTACTGCCAGCAGCACACGCCGGAACTGCTGTGGCAGCCGCGCTGGACCACGCATGCCAACCACGCGCGCGGACTGGCCGCGGTGATCGTCTGCGTCGACAATCCGCAGGAAGCCGCGCAGCGTTATGCGCGCTACACCGGCCTGCTGGCCCAGGTCAGCGGATCACAGTGGCGCATCGATACCCAGCGCGGCGCGCTGCTGTTCGTGACGCCGGAAACCCTGCAGCGCCGGCTGGGCCTGGCGGCGCCCGCGCTGCCCTGGATCGCGGGCTACGTGCTGACCAGCGATGATCCCGCGGCCACCCGCAGCCACCTCGAACAGGCCCGATGCGCGATCCAGCCGCTGGACGAGCAGCGCCTGCTGCTGGAATGGCCCGGCACCCTCGGCGGCTTCGTGCTGTTCCAGGCCCAGGGCACAGCCCTGCCCTCTTTTGACTGAACCATCACAGAAAAACACGACATGACATTCACGGAAACCTACGACGTCGTCGTTGCCGGCTTCGGCCACGGCGGCGGCATTGCGGCCCTCAACGCGGCACAGGCCGGCGCCAGGACCCTGCTGATCGAAAAATCCACGGTCCCCGGCGGCCTGTCGATCTGTTCCTACGGCGCGGTGCGCAGCGCGCATGACCCGGAGCAGGCCTTCGCCTACCTGAAAGCCACCAACGGCGGCCGCACGCCCGACGACGTGATCCGCGTGCTGGCCGAAGGGATGTGCGGACTCGAAGCCTATGTGCGTGAACTGGCGCGGATCTGCGATGCGCGGGTGATCACCTCGGTCGAGGAAAACGAGGAACGCGCGAAGGCCGGCGACCCCTACCGCCGCCAGATCCGCGGCAACTACCCGCTGCCCGGCACCGACACCTTCTATCACACCTCCGTCGTCGACATCCCCGGCTTCAAGGCACGCGAAGCCTATCCCTGGGCCAACGGCGCGCCGAACGGCCCCAAGCTGTTCAAGGTCGTGCATGACAACGTGCTGAAGGCCGGCGTCGACGTGCGCCTCGGCGTCGCCGCGCAGCGGCTGATCACCGATCCCGCGTCACGCGAAGTGATCGGCATCACCGTCGTGCAGAACGGCGAAACACGCCACATCCGCGCGCGCCGCGGCGTCGTGCTCGCCACCGGCGGCTTCGAAGGCAATGCCGAGATGAAGGCACAGTTCCTCGAGGCCTACCCGGTGTTCAACGCCGCCGCCCGCAGCAACACCGGCGACGGCATCCGCATGGCGCAGGATCTCGGCGCCGCGCTGTGGCATATGTGGCATGTGCACGGCGCCTACGGTTTCCGCCACAGCGACCCGGCCTATCCCTACGGCATCCGCGTCAAACGTTTCCCCGACTGGTTCCCGGGCGCACACGACCAGGTCAAGCTGAAAATGGCCTGGGTGCTGCTCGACCAGACCGGCAATCGCTTCATGTCCGAATACCAACCCTACACCCAGGACACCGCGGTGCGCCCGCTGTCCCATTTCGATCCGGTGACCCAGCGCGCGCCGCGCAACCCCGCCGTGCTGATCTGCGACGACGACGGCCGCCGCCTGTATCCGCTGGGCAAACCCGCCTCCAACGACGAGGGCCTGCGTTACGAGTGGAGCGACGACAACCTGAAGGAAGTCGAAAACGGCATCCTCAAACGCGCCAACAGCATCGAGGAACTGGCGAAGCAGCTCGGCATCGACCCCGCAGCGGCAGCGGCCTCGGTCGCGCGCTGGAACGCACTGTGCGCCAAAGGCCATGACGACGACTTCCAGCGCCCCGCCAACAGCATGCTGCCCATCGTCAAGCCGCCGTTCTACGGCGCGCCGGTGTACGCGGTGATCTCCAACACCCAGGGTGGTCCGGTACACGACAGCCAGTCGCGCATCATCGATGCCTACGGCCAGCCGATCCCCCGGCTCTACGCCGCGGGCGAACTCGGCAGCTCCTTCGGCCACATCTACATGTCCGGCGGCAACATCGCGGAATGTTTTGTCACGGGTTGCATTGCGGGGCGCGGCGCGGCGGCACTGGCTGACTAAATTTGTGCTGAGTCATCGGTCCGGTCGGACTATCTCCGTTCGCTTGGACGCAGATCATTGAGTTGCTGATCGTCATGCCGGTTGAGCAGTCCCGGGGGCAGGCCTATGATGGGGGTAGACTGGTGCAAAGCGTCAACCAAAAAGTCAACCAATACACGTTCGCCCCATGGAAACCCCTAAGAAACGCATCACCGTTGGCGTCTGGAAGCGCTATGAAACGTACGATTTCGACATAGTGCCAAGCCTCGCCGGCGCCTCCCACCGTTTCAAGTACCTTGGCTTAGAGGTAGAAATTTGCTTACCGAAGAAGCCCAAACAACGAGACTGGCGTAACGACGAATCACCACTCACTTGTTCGGCTTACAAGATCAGAAACGGCCGCAAGTTACCTCTAAGTTACCGGGTGCATCATGTTGACACGTATCTGGTCACCGGAAATGCTCGAAAGATCTCCGAGGACGCGATCGGTAATGTCAACTTGTCGCTCTTCAGCAAGAAAGAAAGACAGCGCCTTGATCACTTGTCGCATAACTACAGCCAGATCTTGGACGAAGCATTCCAGTATTGGATCGATGTTCTCAGATGGAAATCCGGCATTCCAACGCTTTGTCACTTCGTATTCAATCGCCAGAGAACAGCTTGGGGAACATATCTAGTTGACGCAAACGATAAGAGACGTTTCTATGCGCCGCCGCTCGCTATTAAGATAGAAGTCGGCACCCCGGTTCCCAGACGCGCTTGGAGCGCGACGCAGCACGCGATCGCCATCAGTTCGGTTGCCCCTCTATGGCACACCTCGATCGCGGAGGCGAGCCACAGATTTCGTCTAGGCGATGCTAGAGGCTTCATCATTGAGCTCGCGATTGCATCAGAGACCATTGTCCGCCAGCTGATGCTGCGCTTCTTAAGGGCCCCAGTGAATCCAGCCGTTCAGAGCATGGTGAACTTTGTGCAGATCAGCCGCATTCTCGACGACTGGCACCGCCTTGGATTCGATAGCGCAGCCTGGTATCGCCTTAAAGCAGAGAAGGCAGCAGTCAAACGCGTAATGGAACTCCGGAACGCCATCATGCATCGTGGCGAGATCCCCAAGCTCGAGGACGGAGTTGGGCGCGATCTTCGCGGAGCCGTTACTCGTTTCGTCAAGCATGCTGAGCTTCAATTGAAATAGGGAATAAGTAGGGTCAGTGCAAGTTTTTGTTGCGCCGTTCATTCAAAACTTACACTGACCCCATTTATTGCCGTTTATTACTTAGATTCCTCAATGTCATTGACATGAAAATTAGAGTAAATAGCGACGAACTCAAGGCTTGGCATGAGGTCGGCCACGCCACTGTTTGTTTACATCTTGGCGGCGACCTGGATGGCATCGAATTTCTTGAAGGGGATGCGCGAGGTTTCGCGGTTGCCCACTGTCGCGACGTAATGCCGGATATGGAGCGGAGTGTGGCGTGCGGTGGGTTTGCCGCTGAGTTCTACTTATTGCAAGCCGGTTACGTTGACTGGGTCGACTTACAAGAAATCAGCGCGATTGTTTTTAGCAATGCTTGGAAGGACCGCCAAGACTTCGCCGGACGCACAGTTACTAAGGATAACGATTTCACGAAAGAGGAAGACGAGGATTTTATGCGCCACGCAACACAGTTCGTTTCCCCGATCTTCAATCTGTATTTTTCGAGGATGCAGAACGTAGTGAGCGAGCTTCTCGCCACGAGGAAGATCGACGGCACGCGAGTGAAGCAACTCCTGCAAGTCGCACCCCGTTAAGCACGGGACTAAGAAATACTTTTTCCGGCGCCATCACCCGTCTAACGGCGCCGGCACCACAAGCATCAAAGCTCCGACTTGATCCCCGCCGTCTTGACGATATTCGCGTACTTGGCGATGTCGGACTTGATCGTCGCCGCGAACTGTTCGGCACTGCCGCCCAGCGGCTCGTAGCCCAGCGCGCCAAGGCGCTGGATCACGTCCTGTGATTTCAGGCTGGCGGCGATCGCGCCGTTCAGCCGGCCCGTGATGTCCTTCGGCACGCCGGCCGGTCCGACGACGCCGAACCAGGGCGACAGCTCGTAACCCGGCAGGCCGGACTCGGCGATCGTCGGCACGTTGGCCGCCGCGGCCGAACGCTTGAGCCCGGTGACGCCGATCATGCGCAGCCGCCCGGTGTCGGCATGGCGCTTGATCAGAGCAAGGTCGGCCAGCATCATGTCGATCTGACCGCTGACGACGTCGGTCAGCGCCGGCGCCGTACCCTTGTACGGCACATGCACGATGTCGGTCTTCGACATCGACTTCAGCATTTCGGCGGCGAGGCTGGACATGCTGCCGACGCCCGAGGAACCATAGCTGAGGTAACCCGCCTTGCGGCTGGCGACCGCAATCAGTTCCTTGACGTTTTTCGCCGGCACCGAGGGATTTACCGCCAGCGCATAGGGCACCACCGCGACGTTGATGAGCGGCGTGAAATCCTTCACCGAATCGTAGGCCAGCTTCGCATAGAGGCTGGGCGCCAGCGCGAGGTTGCTGGTGCCGCCCATCGCGACGGTGTAACCGTCACCCGGCATCCGCGAAGCCGCTTCGAGGCCGACGGTGCCACCGGCGCCACCGCGGTTGTCGACCACCACCGGCTGCCCCCAGGCTTCCGTGAGTTTCTGCGAGATCAGCCGGCCGAGGATGTCATTGGGTCCACCGGGCGCAAAAGGGACCACCATGCGCAAGGGCTTGACCGGATAATTCTGTGCCGCGGCAAGCGCGGGAGACAACACCAGCGCAGCGAGGACTGCACTGCGCAAAACCGATGTAAACGTTTTCATGCTGCACCTTTCTGTCAGGAAAAATTTCCCCCCTGCAGGATTTAGCAAGTGTCGTACCCGGCTCATCCTGCGGATATCGCGAAAAAATGCCAGCAATGCGTGCACAGCGGACTTTGCACGCACCGGGGCAGTGCCCCGTCGCCGCATTGTCCGCGGCAGTTTTTTATCCGCGCCCCATCATGCGATGTGCCGCCCAGATGCAGCATAGCCCGGCGGCAGCCGGCACCGCCAGCAGCGCGAAGGTCAGCGTGTAGTCGCCGGTCAGCAGGAACACGTTGGCGCAGGCGATCGGGCCGATCGCCTTGCCGGTGTTGACATAGACAAGAGAGCCGCCGGTCAGCGGGCTGATCTGGTCAGGCGGCGCCAGCCGCGCAACCTCGCCGAGGAAGGCGCCGTTCCAGCCGCTGGCGGTGGAACCCATCACGAAAAACAGCGCGCAGGCCGCCAGCATCGGCCAGCCGGGCGTCAGCAGGTAACAGAGGGCCGAGGACACCACCATCACGCCGCCGAGGATCAGCATCGAGGAGAAGGCATTACCCATGCGGTCGGCCAGCCAGCCCCAGAAAATGCGCCCCGCCACGCCGCCCACCTGCGCCGCGGTCAGCACCAGCCCCGCCTCGATCAGCCCCCAGCCGAGTTCCTCGTTGAACAGGATCACCGTGAAAGTGGTGATGCCGAACTGCACCACGACAAAACAGCCGCCCGACAGTGACAGCAGCCGCAGCGCCGGATGGCGCCAGATGTCGATCACGCCGCTGAAGGGATTGCCGCCGATGGCCGCCTTCGGATCGCGGTCGGTGTCCCAGTGCGGGCGGCCGCGGCCGAGCACGAACACCAGCGTGTAGAGGATCAGCGAATTGCAGGCGATGGCCCACTGCCAGCCGAAATGCACGGCCACCGCCGGGCCGATCAGCGCGGCGCCGATGCCGCCCAGCGGCACGCCGGTCTGCTTGATCGAGAAAATCAGGTTGCGCCGCTTCGCCGGCGTGAAACGCAGCAGCAGGTTGGAGGCCGAGGGCGTCAGCATGCCGTAGCCCAGCCCCAGCGCGACCGAAGCGAGGAAAAAGAACGCGACATGCGGCAGGATCGCGATCAGGCCGCCGCTCGCCACCAGCGTGAGGCCGATCTGCTGCATGCGGGTCGAACCCCAGCGGCGGTTGAATTTGCTGCCGAAAGCCAGCGCGATGATCATCGCCACCGCGATCATGCTGATCTGGTAGCCGACCAGCGCCGAGGGTATGCCGTAGGTTTCCGCGACCTTGGGCGCGACCGAGGGGATGATCGTGGTGCCCATGGTGCCGATGGTCTGCCCCGCCAGCAGCGTGACCATCAGGAAGGTGAATGAAGGCCGGCCGGCTGCCGGCGCCGCGCTCACCGCTTGGTCCTGTCGGGCACTGTCCACAGGTGTACGGTCGACGACCAGGAGCCGGTGATGTCGTATTTCTCGTCGAGTTCGAGGTTGACCGTGCGTTCGGGCTGCCAGTCGCCGAAATCGAAATCATGGGAGACGATGCGCGTGCCCGGCTTCAGCTCGCGCAGCAGCTTCGCGCGCAGTTCGAGCATCATCGCCGGCAGCAGGTAGAGCGTGATCACCGTCGCGTCCTTCAGGTCGGCCTGCAGCACATCGCGTTTTTCGAAACGGACACGGTCGCCGAGTTTCAGCTTTGCCGCGGCAGCGGTGCTGCGCTCGACCAGTTCGCCGTCGATGTCGTAACCCTTGCCGCGCGCGCCGAATTTCTGCGCGGCGGTGATGACAATGCGGCCATCGCCGGAACCGAGGTCGATCACGTAATCGCGGTCCGACACGTTCGCCATCGCCAGCATCGCATCAACGACACGCTGCGGCGTCGGTACATAGGGGCCGCCGCTCAGCACCAGGTCCTCGGCGGCGGGCGCGACGCTTGCGGCGAGCAGCAGGCCGGACAGGAGCAGGCTCCGGAACAATCCGGCCATTTTACGAAAAGTCATTTATAATCAAATACTTATATTATATTCCTGAGTGGAGCCGCGGAACCGGCTCAATCCACCTTCTCGTCCAGGCCGACTTCCGACCGCCAGTCCTTGCTCTTGAATATCACCGGTTTGAGGGCCAGCGCAAGCAGCAGCAGCGCCAGCACGAACATGGTCACGGCAATCGGGCGCTCGAGAAAGATCGAATAGGTGCCGCCGCTCATCGCCAGCGACTGGCGCAACGACAGTTCCAGCATCGGCCCCAGCACCAGGCCCAGCGCGACCGGCGCCAGGTCAAAGCCGAACTTGCGCAGGCCGTAACCGATGCCGCCCATGACCAGCATGATCCAGACGTCGGTGACGCTGTTGCTGACCGAGTAGCAGCCGACGATGCAGAAAGCGAGGATGCAGGGATACAGATAGGCGTAGGGGATGCGCAGCAGGTTGACGAACAGGCCGACCATCGGCAGGTTGAGGATCAGCAGCACCAGGTTGCCGACGTACATGCTGGCGACGAAACCCCAGAACAGGTCCGGCTGCTGCTGGATCAGCATCGGTCCCGGCAGGATGCCGTGCACCATGATCGCGGCAATCATCACTGCGGTCACCGGTCCCGTCGGTATGCCCAGTGCCAGCATCGGCACGAAGGCGCCGGTGGCCGCGGCGTTGTTGGCGGACTCCGGACCTGCGACACCTTCGATCGCCCCCTTGCCGAAACGCTCCGGGTGTTTCGACAGCCGGCGCTCGACGCCGTAGGACACAAAAGACGAAATCACATGCGCCGAGCCCGGGATGATGCCGATCGCGAAACCGAGCAGGCTGCCGCGGAGAATCGGCCCCGCGGACAGGCGGAATTCCTCGCGCGAGGGGATCAGTTCACTCAGTTTCGGCTTCTGCACCCGAGGCGGCTCGGACTGCCCGGCAGTCATCAGGATTTCCGAAATGCCGAACAGGCCCACCGCCACCGGCACGATGCCGACACCGTCGCCGAGTTCGACCATGCCGAAGCTGAAGCGGGTGTAGCCGCTCATCACGTCAATGCCGATCATGCCCAGCAGCAGCCCGAAGAAGGCCATCGCCAACGTTTTCAGCATCGAGCCGCCGCTCATGTAGGCCAGCACGAACAGGCCCATCAGCAAGAGCGCCGTGTATTCCGGCGGACCGAAACGCAGCGCGAATGACGCCAGGGTCGGCGCCATCAGCATCAGTCCGATGACGCCGACGGTGCCGGCGAAGAAGGAACCGATCGCCGCAATCGCCAGCGCCGGCCCCGCCCTGCCGTTCTGGGTCATCGCATAACCGTCGACACAGGTCATCACCGAGGCCGCTTCGCCGGGAATGCGCATCAGGATCGAGGTTGTCGAACCGCCGTACATCGCACCGTAATAGACGCCGGAGAGCAGCACGATGGCGATGATCGGGTTCAAACCGAAGGTTGCCGGCAGCAGCAGGCTGATGCCGGCCAGCGGTCCCAGCCCCGGCATCATGCCGACCAGCGTGCCGATGATGCAGCCGCCGACCGCATACATGAACACCTTCGGATCAAAAGCGACCGCGAAGCCCATCATCAGGCTGTTGAAGGTTTCCAGCATCAGAATCCCCAGGGACCGCGCGGCAGCGGCACACCGAGCAGATCGGCGACCACGTAGAACGAGACGAGGCTGAAGCCGGTGGCAACGAGCAGCATGGGCAGTGGTTTCTTGCGCTCGATCACGCCGAGGAAGAACACCAGGAAAGCGAACACCGACAACCGGTAGCCGATGCGCTCCAGCGCGAAGGTCAGCACGCCGCAGGCGATGAGTATCACCAGCGCGCGCCGCGCCTCGGTCCAGCGGATGTCCCGCAACGGCTCGGAATCACCACCGAACAGCGCCACCAGCAGCCCGATCGCGCCGAGCCCGACCGCAAGCAGCAGCGGCACATAGCCGGGACCGGGATCGGCCAGCGTGCCCACCGGGAATTCCCGGTTCAGCCAGATGATCCATCCGGCCAGTGCCAGCAGCACCAGGCCGGAAACACGATCGCTTTTCAGGCCGGTGCCGCCGTTGCCGCGTGCATCCTGTGAAGGTGATTCGGGTGTATCAGTCATGCGTACTCAGTTGCCGACCTTGCCGACCACCTGGACCACGGCGGCGAGGCGTTTGGCATCGGCATCCAGGTACTTGGCGAAGTCCGGCGCATCAAGGTAGTTCACCGGCGAGTTGACCTTCGCCATCTGGCTCTTGAAATCGGGATCGGTCACCGCCTGGCGCACGGCATCACGCAGCACCTTGATCACCGGCTCCGGCGTCGCCACCGGCACGAACATGCCGGCCCAGATGTAGTAGACGATGTCCATGCCCTGCTCCTTGAAGGTCGGCACCTCCTTGTAGTTGGGATGGCGCTCGGCGCCCCAGGTCACGATCGGGCGCAGCTTGCCGGCCTTGACATGCGAGGTGATCGCCGCCGGGCCGCCGGCCGTCATCGTCACGTGGCCGCCCAGCAACTGGGTGATGGCCGGCCCGCCGCCGGTGGTCGGCACATGGCGCATTTTCAGCTTCGCCGCGTGCAGGAACATTTCCATCGGCATGTGCAGCGCGCCGTAGACGCCGGAGGACGAGAACGACAGTTCACCAGGCTGCTTGCGCGCGAGCGCGATGACTTCCTTCACCGTTTTCACCGGCAGCGAGGGATGCACGACGAGAATCACCGGGTCGGCGGAAATCAGCGCCACCGGCGCGAACTGGTCCAGCGTATAGGCCGGCTTGCGGTTGAACAGCTTGTCGGCCTCGGGAATCACCGAGATGCTCGACAGTGCCATCAGCACCGTGTAGCCATCGGGCTTGGCATTGGCCACCGCCGCATTGCCCACCGCGCCGCCGGCGCCCGGACGGTTGGTCACCGCCACCGGCTGTTTCAGCACCTTCTCCAGCGCCGCCGCGGTCGGCCGCCCGGTGACGTCGGCCACGCCGCCCGGCGGGAAAGGCACGATCATGGTGATCGAACGGCCGGGAAAAGTCTCCTGCGCCTGCGCCACGCCGCAGGCCAGCAGCACTGCGGACAACAGATAACGGGTTTTCATGATGTCTCCTCCGGTTTTTTTAATGTGACACAAAACAATTTACAGGATGGACAGGATGTACAGGATTAAAACCTTGCAAGCGTGCACGCCGGGCTTTTTATCCTGTACATCCTGCCCATCCTGTTAATCCGCTTTTCTTTTCTCCCCACCCACCTCAGCCGGCAACCACCCGGTTGACCAGCCGTCCTACCCCTTCGATCTCGCACACGACCTCGTCGCCCGGCTTGAGGTAACCGCCGGCGGCGGCCACATCCTTGCGCATCGGCTTCTTGCCACCGAGTTCGGCGTCGCTGCCCCAGGCAGTGCCGCCGGGCGTGCCGGTCGAGATCACCACGCCCGGCTGCAGCGTGACGAAGGTCGAGAAAAACTCCACCAGCTGCGCGCAGGTCCAGATCATCTTGGCGGTGGTATTGCTTTGACGCAGTTCGCCGTTGACCGCGGTGCGCAGCTGCAGGTTTTGCGGATCTGGCACCTCGTCGGCACTGACCAGCGCGGGGCCGATGGGCGCACAGGTATCGAAATTCTTGCCTGGCCCGAGGTTGTAGACCGAGGAACCGTCCGGCCGCAGTGTCACCTGGCGATCGCGCGCGGTGACATCGTTCATCACGGTATAACCCCAGATGTGCTCATGCGCCTTTGCTGCCGGAATGTGGCGCCCGGGCTTGCCGATGACAATCAGCAGCTCGGTTTCATAGTCGAGTTTCTTTGTCACCGCCGGATCGAGCACGATGTCGTCACCCTGGCCGATGACGCCGAGCCCCGTCTTCAGGAAGAACTCCGGATCCTTGCGCGTGACTTCCGGTTTCTCCTCGCGGTGGTCCCAGTAATTCTCGCCGCTGCAGAGAATCAGCGAGGGCGCGAGCGGCGCGTGCAGCCGGGTTTTTGCCAGCGGCGTGCGCGCGCCGGCCGGCGCCTGCTTCACAGCCTGCGCCGCCACCCGCAGCCCCTCGGCGCCGGCGGCGACCAGCCGCGTCATGTCAGCGAAGGCTGCGAGCATCGCCGGCGCAGTGCCCAGGGGCGCCGCATCCAGCAGATCGACCACGCTGTCGCCGTCCAGCGCGCCGAGCCTTGTGCCGCCGCCGCGCCCGTAACGTACGAAGCGCATGCTCAGGCCACCGGGTTTTCCAGCGTGCCGATCGGCTCGATGGTGATGGCGACGCGGTCGCCGGGTTTCAGGTACTTCGGCGGGTTGAAGCCGATGCCGACACCGGCGCAGGTGCCGGTGGCGATCAGGTCGCCCGGCTCCAGCGTCATCACCTTCGACAGGTCGGCGATCAGGCGCGGAATGTCGAAAATCAGCTGGCTGACATAGGCGTCCTGGCGCAGTTCGCCGTTGACCTTGGTGATCAGGCGCAGTTGGGTGACGTCCTTGATCTCGTCGCTGGTGACGATGCAGGGCCCCATCGGGCAGAAACCGTCCGGGCTCTTGCCGAGGAACCACTGCTTGTGGCGGTTCTGCAGCGTGCGCGCGGTGACGTCGTTGATGATGGTATAGCCGTAGACGTGTTTGTAGGCATCCTTCTGCGAAATATTGCGCCCGCCCTCGCCCATCACCACGGTCAGCTCGCCCTCGTAATCCACCGAGTTGGTGTAGTCGTTGGCGCTGGGGATCGCATCGCCGGGGCCGATCACCGAGTTCGGCCACTTGGTGAACATGATCGGCACGTCGGGAATCGCGTTCGCGCCGGCGCTGGCGTCGAAGCCGCTGTTGTGGAACTCCTTCGCGTGCTCATGGTAGTTCTTGCCGACGCAAAGGATGTTTTTTGCCGGGCGCGGGAATGGTGCGAGGATCTTCACGCTGTCCACGACAATGCGGCCTTCACCGCTCTTGACCGCCTTGCGCGCGCGCGACAGGCCTTTCTTGCCCAGCGCGACGAAGGCATTCATGTCCTTCGGCAGGCGGGTCGATGCCGACAAATCGACGATCGTGTTGGTCTCCGGGTCGTGCACGCCGACGCGCGCACCCTTGGCATCGGAAAAAGTCACCAGACGCATCAATGAAACTCCTCTTTCAGTCGTGGATTGCCAGAAAAAACGGTTCAGTCCGGTTTCGCGCCGGACACCTTGACGACATGCGCCCACTTGGCGATGTCCTGGTTCAGGTACTTCTCGAATTCAGCCACCGACATGGCCATGCCCACGGCGCCCTGCTTGTCCCAGGCGGCGGCGGTTTCCGGCCGGGTCGCGACCTTCGTGATCTCGGCGTTAAGCCGGTCGAGAATCGCGCGCGGCGTCTGCGCAGGCGCCATGACGCCGAGCCAGATCGTCGCCTCGTACCCCTTGACGCCGGCTTCCGAGACGGTCGGCAGTTCGGGGGTGATCTTCGAACGCGACTGCCCGGTGGTCGCCAGCGCGCGCACCTTTCCGGCCTTGGCATGGGTGGTCATCGTCGTCACCGCATCGAACATCATCTCGACCTGGCCGCTCAGCACGCTGGTGCGGGCCTCGCCGCTGCCCTTGTGCGGCACATGCACGATGTCGGTCTTGCTCAGCGCCTTGAAGTATTCGCCGGCCATGTGGTACGGCGTGCCGTTGCCCGAGGACGCGTAGTTGAGCCCCTTGTCCTTCGCCTTCGCGAGCTTGACCAGATCGGCGACGCTGCGCACCGGCAGCGAGGGATGAACCACCAGGATCAGGTCGGAATAGTTGATCGGCGCCACCGGTGCGAAGTCCTTCATCAGCGTGAAGGGCTTTTTCGCGATCAGCGATTCGTTGACGGTATGCGTGTTCGACATCAGCAGCAGCGTGTAGCCGTCGGCCGGGGACTTGGCCACCACGTCGGTGCCGATGATCGAACCGGCGCCGGGCCGGTTCTCGACGATGACGTTCTGGCCCAGCGGCTGCTGCATCTGCTGTGCGAGATAGCGCGCATAAATGTCGGCAGGTCCCCCGGCGCCGAAGGGCACGACGATGCGGATCGGCTTTGCGGGGTAACCCTGCGCCTGGGCCTGCACACCGGCGGCGCCCAGCGCAACGACGACACTGCACATCACCAAACGGGCAATAGGCATTTCGACCTCCTGGGCTGGATGACACCGGTTGCGGACGGCACCCGCTGCGGACGATGCCGGCGGGTGATCATTTTCCACATATTGTAACCCAGCGACCCGGCGGCGAAAGCGCCAAAAGCCGTCAAACCCGCTGCTGCGGGCTGCGTTTATACTCGCGCCTTCCCGCCTCCAACGGACCGTGCAGCCCCTTCGATGAATGCATCCTCCACGTTGACGCAACGCTGGCTCGGGCGGGTCGCCGCAGTAAAACCCGGCGAGACCCGGGCGCTGCTGTGGTCCTTCGCCTATTTCTTTTTTCTGCTCGCCGCCTATTACGTGCTGCGTCCCGTGCGCGACGAAATGGGACTCGCCGGCGGGATCAGGAACCTGCCCTGGCTGTTCACCGCGACCTTTTTCGTGATGCTGGCCGCGGTGCCGCTGTTCGGCGCCGTCGTCGCCCGCGTGCCGCGCCGCCGCTTCATTCCGCTGGTCTACCATTTCTTCGCCGCCAACATCCTGATCTTCTGGCTGCTGCTGACCTTCAAGGTCGCGATGGCCGACACCGCGCGCGTGTTCTTCGTCTGGATCAGCGTGTTCAATCTGTTCGCGGTGTCGGTATTCTGGTCCTTCATGGCCGACATCTACCGCTCGGAACAGGGCAAGCGCCTGTTCGGCTTCATCGCCGCGGGCGGCTCGGCCGGCGCGCTGCTGGGCCCGCTGATTGCCGTCACGCTGGCCGAGTCACTGGGCCGCGCCAACCTGCTGCTGATCGCGCTGGCGCTGCTGGAGGCCGCGGTGTTCTGCGCGATGCGGCTGGAGACGGCGGCAACGGCGCTGAAGGCCGGGGACGATCCGGCACCGCAGGCGAAAGACGCGCCGCCCGAAACCGGGCTCGGCGGCGGCTGGATTTCCGGCCTGATGATGGTGCTGCGTTCGCCCTACCTTGCCGGCATCGCGCTGTGGGTGGCACTGCTGTCGGTGGCCGGCACCTTCCTCTATTTCCAGCAACTAGGCATCGTCGCGGCCCTCAGCGACGACCCGAATCGCCGCACCGCAATCTTCGCGCGCATCGATCTCGCGGTGAGCCTGCTGACAATCCTCGTGCAATTTCTCGCGACCGGCCGGCTGATCCGCCGTTTCGGCGCCGGGCCTGCCGCAGCCCTGCTGCCGCTGGTCTTCGCCGCCGGTTTCCTCGCACTGGCGCTGACGCCGGTGCTGTGGGTGGTGATCGCCTTCCAGGCGCTGCAACGTGCGGCCAATTTCGCGATCTCCAATCCGGCGCGCGAAGTGCTGTTCACGGTGCTCGGACGCGAAGAAAAGTACAAGGCCAAGTACGTGATCGACAACGTCGTGTTCCGCGGCGGCGATGCCGTCAGCGGCTGGCTCTACCACGCGCTGCGCGGCAGCGGCATGGAACCCTCGTCGATTTCGCTGGCCACAGTACCGGTGGCCGCGGGCTGGCTTGCGCTGGCGCTGCTGCTCGGGCGCGAACACGAACGGCGTTCACCCAAGAATTCTTCATCCACCCCTGCGGAGAAGTAAAATAATGAATAAAATCAATAACTTATATACAAGGCGCGAAGTGCTCGCGATGGGCGCCGGCGTCGCCGCCGGCGCGCTGCTACCCGGCCTGTCGCTGGCGCAAGCGGCAAAACCCCTGCTGAGCCGCAAGATCCCGAAAAGCGGCGAACTGCTGCCGGTGATCGGGCTCGGCACCGCGATCATTTTCGACATCGGCAACGACACCGAAAAACGCGCCGAACGCACCCAGGTCATCCGCACGATGCTCGACGGCGGCGCGAAACTGATCGACACCGCGCCGTCCTACGGCACCGCCGAAACGGTGGTCGGCGACCTGCTCGCCGCGGCAAAACTGCGCGACCGGACCTTCCTCTCCACCAAGGTGCGCGCCAACGACAACGACACATTTGCCGCGCAGATGAAGCAGTCGCAGCAGCGCCTGCAGACGCAGAACATCGACCTGATGCTGATGCACAACGTCGGCTTCCTCGACCGCGGCATGGTCGCCTCGCAGCTGGCGATCGTGCGCGAATGGAAACAGCAGGGCATTTTCCGCTACATCGGCGTGACCCACTCGCAGCGGCAGGCGGATGCCAATGCGCGGCTGATCGAAATGATGCAGCAGGACAAGCTCGACTTCATCCAGGTCAACTACTCGATGGCCGAACGCAGCGTCGAAGATCGCCTGCTGGCGGCGGCAGCCGACACCGGCACGGCCTTGATGTGCAACCTGCCCTTCGGCCGCGCCCAGTTGTTCCGTGCGGTGAAGGGCAAGCCGGTGCCGGACTGGGCCGCCGAATTCGATGCCACGACCTGGGGCCAGTTCTTCCTGAAGTACCTGCTGGCCAACCCCGCCGTCAACATCGTGATCCCCGGCACCGACAAGGTCGAATACATGACCGACAACCTGAACGCGGGCCGCGGACGGCTGCCGGATGCGGCGATGCGCAAGCGGATGACTGCGTTTATCGACCCGCTGCTCTAAAGGTAGCAATGAATGATGAGTGATGAACGCGGAGCGCAAGCGCTGCAGCGCTCCGCTGTTCGGCTAATCACTGCAATTTGACCGGCCTTACCGCCACGCGGTCCTCACTGATCCGCTTGTTGAGCAGGTTGACGCAGGCCGCGACCACGTCCAGCGACGGCGTCGCAACGCCGGTCATCTGACCCAGCTCCAGCACCGCGTTGACGATGGCGTCCATTTCCAGCGGCCGCCCGGCGCGCACGTCCTGCAGGGTCGAGGTCGGCAAGGACACGCGCTTCGCCGCACCGTCAACCAGCGCCTCGGCATTCGCATCCAGCGTCGTGCCGACGGCCGCGGCGACCGCAATCACCTCGCGCATCAGCGCCACCGCCAGCGGCCGGGTGCCCGGAAATTCCGCACACTCGCGCGCCGTCGACTGGGTGATCGCACCCAACGGATTCCATACCGCGTTCGACAGCAGCTTGTTCCATTTCACCTTGCGCACATCGTCCGAAACCCGGCCGTTCCAGCCGGCGCGGGTCGCCATGTCGGCGATCGCCTGCACCCGCGGCGTCACGCGGTTGTCGATTTCGCCGATCACCAGCGCATCGGTCTCGGCATCCGGCAGGCGGATGCGGCCCGGCTCGACCAGATCGGCGGGCTTGATCGAGGTGCCGCCGATGATCATTTCCGGCGCGAAGGTTTTCGACAGCGTGCCGTCGGGATCCACGGACTTCAGCTGAGCCCCCTTGAACTTCGACTCGATGCCCTGGAAATACCACCAGGGAATGCCGTTCTGCGGAAACACGAACACGCCGTCCTTCGCCACCAGACCGCGCAGGTGCTGAGCCGCCGCCGCGATTTGCTGCGACTTCAGAGTCACGAACACCACATCGTACGGCCCTTTTTCCTCGCCCGGCTTGCACACCCGCACCTTCACCGGGTCGGGCAGCCCGCTGCGCGGCCCCTCCAGGATCACACCGCGGTTTGCCAGCGCCTCGTACTGCGCGCCGCGCGCCACCAGCGCCACGTCCTCGCCGGCGTGCGTCAGCCGCGCCCCCAGGAAACCGCCGATCGCGCCGGCGCCATATACCAGTATCCTCATGGTCTGTTCTGTCCCTCTGCTGATTTTTTGAGTTGTCTTCGACGAAAATAACCGCGATGCGGACCCGCACTGAACCCGGCCGGCGGGGTGCTACTCTAACAGCAATATGAAACGCCACTGCACACTGGCCATCACCGCAGCCCTGCTGCTTCCGGGCTGCGCGACGCTGGAATGGCACAAAGACGGCGCCGCGGCCGAAACCCGCGACCGGGACCTTGCCGCCTGCAGCGCGAAGGCACAGGCCGAAGCCCGACGCTTCGAACTGCCGCAGCCGCCGCAGGTCGCCGTTGATGCCCAGGGCCGCGTGGTCGCGGTGCAGCCACCGCGCCAGGACAACCAGCGATTCCTGGCCGAACAGGACCTGTTGCGGGCCTGCATGCGGGAACGCGGCTACACCCTGCGCGAGAGCTCGACGACACACTGATTACAGCATGAGGCCCCATCATGAATCCCGAGATTCCGGACAATCCCCGGCGGCGTACGCTGCTGAAAACCGCCGGCGCCGCCGCGCTGCTCGCCACCATGCCTGAGGGCATCGCCGCCCCCGCCGATTTGGTCACGCGAGCGATCCCGCGCAGCGGCGAACGCCTGCCCGCGGTCGGGCTAGGCACCTGGCAGGTCTTCGACGTGCCTCCGGCGCGGCTCACCGAAACCGAGCTGCCGGCCGTGATGAAACGATTTGTCGAGCTCGGCGGCAAGGTGGTCGACTCCTCGCCGATGTACGGCAATGCCGAGGCCGCCGTCGGCGCATTGTCGGCCGCACAGAAGAACCGCGCCGCGCTGTTCCTCGCCACCAAGGTCTGGACCAGCGGCCGCGAGGCCGGCATCCGGCAGATGGAAACCTCGGCGAAACTGATGCAGGCCGGCAAGACCATCGACCTGATGCAGGTGCACAACCTGCTCGACCTGAAGACCCACCTGCCGGTGCTGCGCGAATGGAAAAAGGCGGGACGCATCCGCTACCTCGGCATCACCCACCACACCCAGGGTTCACACGCCGAGCTGGAACGACTGGTGAAAACCGGCGATTTCGATTTTGTGCAGATAAATTACTCGCTGGAGGAGCCCGAGGCCGACGCCCGCCTGCTGCCGGCCTGCGCCGACTCCGGCACCGCGGTGCTGATCAACAAGCCCTTTTCGCAGGCCGGCATGTTCAGCCGCGTGCGCGGCAAGACCCTGCCGCCCTGGTGCGCCGACATCGACTGCTCGAGCTGGGCGCAGTTTTTCCTGAAATGGATCATCGGCCACCCCGCGGTGACCGCGGCGATTCCCGGCACAAGCACGGTGCGCCATATCGAGGACAACATGGCGGCCTGCCGCGGCCGGCTGCCGGACGCGGCGCTGCGCAAAAAGATGGCCGCCCATTTTGCGGCGATCTGAGATGCCGGTCCGCTTCCGCCTGCTGCTCTGTGCCCTGCTGCTGTCCCTCGCGGCCGGCTGCAGCATGGTGCGACTCGGCTACGGCCAGCTCGACACCCTCGCGAGCTGGCGGGCGCAGGACTATTTCGACCTCGACCCCGCGCAGCGCGACAACTTCAATCAGCGCTTCGTCCGCCTGCAGGCCTGGCACCGCAGCGAACAGTTGCCGGACTATGCGCGTTTCCTCGCCGAAACCCGCAAGCGCGCCGAACGCGGCCTCCAGGCGGATGATTACCTGTGGCTGATCGACGGCATCAAGGCACGTTACGGGGTCATCGCCGCACGCGTTGCACCTGATGTCGCAGAGCTGCTGGCCGGACTGACTCCGGCGCAAATCGACCACCTCCGGAAAGAACTGGACAAGGGAAACCGCAAATTCCTGCGTGACAACCGCAGCAATGAATCACTGGAAAACCGCCGCCAGGCGCAGAACCGGCGCACCCTGAACCAGCTGCGCGACTGGGTCGGCACGCTGTCCGCCGAGCAGGAACAGCGCATCGCCGTGCTGCTGCGCGAAGTGCCACTGACCGACCGCCTGCGCCACGAGGACCGGCTGCGCCGCCAGAAAGAATTCCTCGCGCTGCTCGACACCCGCGACGGCGACCGCAGGGCCTTTGCCGCGCGGGTGCGCGACTGGCTGGTGAACTGGGAACAGGGCCGCCCGCCGGCGCTGGCCAGAGCCTTCGAGGAGTCCTGGCGCAAACGCGCCGAATTCCATGCCGCGGTCGACGCCCTGTTGACGCCAGCGCAGCGCGCCCACCTGCTGCGGCGGCTGCAGAACTACAGCGAGGATTTCATCGCGCTCGCCGGTGAGGGCCAGGCCGTGGCGAAAAACGAAAAAAGCGACTGCGCTAAAATCGCCGCCTGCTGAATCCGCAGGCGCCGCCATGCCCTCCTACACCGGACACATCGACTCCAAACTACCCCGCGTCGGCACCACCATCTTCACCGTGATGTCGCGGCTCGCCGCCGAACACCAGGCGATCAACCTGTCGCAGGGTTTCCCCGATTTCGACTGCGCCCCGGAACTGAAGGCGCTGCTGACGAAATACATCAACGCCGGCGTCAATCAGTATCCGCCGATGGCCGGCATCCCTGCACTGCGCGAGGCCATCGCCGAAAAAATCGAAACCCTCTACGGCACGCGCTATGACGTCGAGCACGAAGTCACGGTGGTGCCCGGTGCGACCTACGCCATCTATACCGCCTGCGCCGCGTTGATCCGCCCCGGCGACGAAGTGATCCTGTTCGAGCCGGCCTACGACAGCTATGCCCCCGCGGTCGAGGTCCACGGCGGCGTGCCGGTCTACGTGCAGCTGCGTTACCCCGACTACAGCATCGACTGGCAGGCCGTGCAGGCGGCGATCACGCCGAAAACAAAGCTGCTGATCATCAACACGCCCAACAACCCGACCGCCACCGTGCTGTCGGCTGAAGACCTGCGCCTGCTCGAAGGCACACTGCGCGGCACCAACATTGCCGTCATCAGCGACGAGGTCTACGAACACATCGTCTTCGACGGCCACCAGCACCAGAGCGTCGCCCGTTTTCCGGGACTCGCCGAACGCAGCTTCGTCGTGTCCTCCTTCGGCAAAACCTACAGCGTCACTGGCTGGAAAACCGGCTACGTCGCCGCCCCGAAGGAACTGATGGCCGAATTCCGCAAGGTCCACCAGTTCAACGCCTTCGTCGCCAACGGCCCGCTGCAGTACGCCTTTGCCGATTACATGCAGAACAAGGACGCCTATCTCGAGCTGTCGGCGTTCTATCAGAAGAAACGGGATTTCTTCCTCGCAGGTCTCAAAGGCTCGCGCTTCAAACCCCTGTCCTCGCGCGGCACGTTCTTCCAGAACCTGGCCTACGACGCGATCAGCGACGAAAAGGACACCGACCTTGCGGTGCGGCTGACGAAGGAAAAAGGCATCGCCTCGATCCCGGTGTCCGTGTTCTACCGCCAGCCACCGGCGCATCGCGTGTTGAGGTTCTGCTTTGCCAAGTCGGAGGCGACGCTGGCAAAGGGGGCAGAGATACTCAGCCGGCTTTGATAAATAATATCAATAAAAACAAATACTTATGGTAAATTCTGCCGCGCCCGGCCAACAAGAACCGGTGGGGGGCCGCCAGTCGATAGGCAAACGCATGTTCGCCGGGCTGTCCGATTTATCACCGGCGTATTTCGGCATGGTGATGGCAACAGGCATAGTCTCGCTGGCCGCCGACCTGCTGGGCATGCCGGGTACTGCACGAACGCTGTTTCAACTCAATATTGTCATTTACGCCGTGCTGGGGCTGCTCACGGCACTGCGCATGGTTCGTTTCCCGCGCCGATTCTTCAGTGACATGGTCGATCATCTGCGGGGTCCGGGATTTTTCACCACAGTCGCCGGCACCAGCGTCCTCGGCAGCCAGTTCATTCTCCTCGCCTCGGATTATCGCGCGGGAACCGCGCTCTGGATCTTAGCCATCGTCCTCTGGATCGCGCTGACTTACACCATATTCACCGGCTTCACCGTCAAAGCAACAAAACCGGCTCTCGACCAGGGACTCAGCGGCGGGTGGTTGCTGGCGGTCGTAGCAACACAATCGATCGCGGTCCTCAGCGCACTGCTTGCCGCCCGGACCGGTCAGCCCGGAAAACTGGAAATGAATTTCCTCGCGCTCTCGATGTGGCTTTGGGGAGGAATGCTTTACATCTGGATGATGTCGCTGATTTTTTACCGTTATACGTTCTTTCCGTTTTCCCCGGGCGATCTGTCACCACCATACTGGATCAATATGGGGGCCATGGCGATTTCCGCCTTGGCCGGATCGCTGCTCATCATCAATGCCCCGGACGCCCCGTTTCTGCTTTCGCTGCTGCCTTTCATCAAAGGCTTCACGGTGTTTTACTGGGCAACGGGTACCTGGTGGATACCCATGCTGGTGGTTCTCGCCCTGTGGCGTTATGCATACAGGCGGCATCCCTTGACCTACGACCCCTTGTACTGGGGCGCAGTTTTCCCTCTTGGTATGTATGCAGCCAGCACCCAGGAGATGATAGTGGCCATGGGATTCGGGTTTCTCGCGCCCCTGCCACCGGTCTTTCTTTACCTCGGTTTGGCCGCTTGGGCAGTGGCGTTTATGGGGTTTGCCGTCAATCTGATGCGTCGAATCCGAGCATTGCACAACTAACGCCGCGAGATGGACTGGCTACTCCAGCGAAGTCACCCGCCAGCCGTCACCGCCACATAGACATGAATGATGGCGATGCAGATCGCCGTCACCTTGATGCTGAACACCCGGTTCAGCTTCAGCAGTTCCCCGAAGGGCAGGCCGTAGCGCCCCGCCATCGCCAGCATGGTGTTCGACATCGGGCAGGCGGTCAGTCCGACACCCCAGCTCATCAGGAACACCATCGCCAGCAGCGTCTGGTCGGGCTGCAATGGCAGGATCCAGGGGCCGAGCACTGATACCAGAATGATCGGATGCAGGCCGAGCCAGGCGGCGACGTTCATGACCACCAGCACCAGGCTCGCTTCCAGGGCGCCGAATTTCGAGAACGGCAGGCCGAGATCGAGCACGTCGATGGCGCCGTTCATGCCGGCCGAGAGGATGCCAGCGGCGAGGAACAGCGTCAGTTCGCCGTTCATCGCCGGCAGCCGCGCGCGACCGTGGCGCAGCAGGATGCCGCCGGTGCGGCGGCCACTCAGCACCAGCAGCGTGAACACCGTGACCAGGAAAGACATCGCGGCAATCACGGCCAGCACCGACCACTGCGGCTTCCATTCGTGGATTGCCAGCACGCTCACCGCCAGCACCGCCGGCACCCACAAGGCTTCGAGGTGCAGCGGGTAACCGGTGAAATCACGGGCGCGATTGTATTTCTCTGAACTCAGCGTCAACCCGGTGACCACCATGCCGGCGGCAGCGACGGGAAGGCCCCAGACGATCAGCTGGGTCAGGCTGGCGCCGGGCGCTGCGGTCAGCGCCGCCGCCATCGCACCGTAGAACGGTGACCAGGCCGCGCCGACAATGAAGGCCTGCGACAGGCCCATCGCCTGCTCCATCGTCAGTTTCGTGCGCGCACTGAGGCGGTCGGCAAAAATCGCCACCGCCGAGAAATTGATCACCGCGCCGAAAAGATGCACGCCGAGCATGGTCTTGAACAGCGCACCCCGCCCCTGCTCCAGCGGCTCGTTCGCCTTCTCGCGGCCGACGGCGATCAGTTGCAGGAAGGACACCGCGATCAGCATGCCGGCGAGCGGCACGTTCTGGGTCAGCGCGATCTCGATCAGGCCGCTGCCGCCGTTTGCCATGCTCCAGGCGATGCCCAGCGCGCCGAGGCCGGCCAGCGCCAGCACCATTTTCAGCTGGTGGTGCGGCAGCTTCGGCAGCAGCAGCAGGCAGGCGGCCCAGGCGATGATGCCGGTGATCCACGCGGGATAGCCGGGCAGCCAGACGGCTGCAATCACCAGCACGACGACGGCGAAATAGAGCCCGGCGGCAAGGGTGTCGCGGGCTGCGGCGAGGGAATTCAACTGGGGACGGCCCAATGGATCGTCATTCCAGACGCGCAGCGTTCCGGAATCCAGGGCACACCCACTTCAGTTTCCTGGATTCCGGCTTGCGCCGGAATGACGGCAAGGAACAGTCCGGGTGATCGTGAGAGATCACCTGCGCACATCACAATACGCCGGACAATCCGCCGTCGACGTTGATGCAGCAGCCGGTGACATAACTCGCGGCATCCGAGGCGAGGAAGGCAATGACGTTGGCAACTTCGGCCGCCTCGCCCATGCGCTTCATCGGCACGGTCTTGCCGGTGTCGGCGTAATGCTGTTCAACCGTCTTGTTGTTGCGCGCGGCGCCGCGCTCCTGCTGCTTGGACTTGATCTTGCCCACCGCCACGACGTTGACCAGGATGTTGTCGGCCGCCAGTTCCTTGGAAAGGCCCTTGGACAGAGCCAGGCCCGCGGCGCGGCTGACGGTGGTCGGGAACATCGCGGCGCCCGGCTGCTTGGCGCCGACCATGTTCAGGCTGATGATGCGGCCGCCGCCGACCTTCTTCATGTGCGGGATCGCCGTGCGCGCGGTGCGCACCTGGGCCATCACCTTGATTTCCATGTCGAGGTCCCAGAAGCTGTCTTCGACCTTGTCGAAGGCGATCTGGCCCGAACCGCCGGCGTTGTTGACGACGATGTCGAGGCGGCCGAAATGTTTCGCGGTGTCCTCGATGAAACGCTCCATGTCGCCCGCCTTGGAGGCATCGGCGACGATGCCCAGCACGTCGCCACCCTGCTTCTTCAGTTCGGCGGCAAACGCGTCGATCAACTCCTTGCGGCGCGCGCAGAATGCGACCTTCGCGCCCTCGGCAACCAAGCGCCGCACGACGGCCTCGCCGATGCCTTCGGTGCCGCCGGTGACGGCGGCAACCTTGCCTTTCAATCCGAGTTCCATGATGTGAATCCTTTCCGTGTTTCTGCAGCGGTTTTGCGGGAGGCGCGATTGTGACACATCGGGCCGCGGCCGACGATGTCTGGTCTGCGCGGCCCGGCCGCGGTAGACTCGCCGCCCATGATCATCGCCATCCCTGACGACTACCACAATCTGGTCCACACACTCGACTGCCTGAAGACGCTGGAAGGGCACGAGGTGCGGATTTTCAACGACGTTGCGCCCGCCGAAGACCGGCTGGTCGTGAATCTGCGCGAGGCCGACATCATCGTGCCGATCCGCGAGCGCACGCGCTTCACCCGCGGCATCATCGAACAGCTGCCGAAGCTGAAGCTGTTCCGCCAGACCGGCCGCAGTTTCCACCACCTCGACGTCGAGGCCTGCAACGACCACGGCGTCGCGATCCTGTCGGGCGGACATCCCTCCCCCCACACGGTGGCGGAGCACACCTGGGCGCTGATCATGGCCAGCTGGCGCGATGTCGCGCGCGAATGCGACGGCATGCGCAAGGGCATCTGGCGCTCGCGTTTCAACACCGGCCTGCACGGCAAGACGCTGGGGATCCTCGGCCTGGGCACCATCGGCGGGCTGATCGCGCGCACCGGTGCCAGCTTCGGCATGCGCGTGCGGGTCTGGGGCCGTGAAAACTCCCTCAATGCCGCCAAAGCCGCGGGTTACGAAGTCGCCACCAGCCAGGACGACCTGTTCGAGCAGGCCGATGTGCTGGTGATCATGGCCCGGCTGTCGAAGGACACGCGCGGACTGGTCAAGGCGGCGCATCTGGCGCGGATGAAACCCTCTTCCCTTCTGATCAACACCGCGCGCGCCGAACTGATCGAACCGGGCGCGCTGGTCGCGGCACTGAAAGCCGGGCGCCCCGGCATGGCCGCCACCGATGTCTACGAAAATGAACCTGTGCAGCACGGCGACCACCCGCTGCTGAAACTGGACAATGCGCTGTGCAGCAACCACAGCGCCTGGCTGGAAAAAGGCACTTACGAAGCCTACTTCGGCGAAGCTTTTGCCCATGCGGCCGCTTTCGCCGCGGGAAAGGTCACGCAATTTGCCAACTCACCAAAACCCCGAAAAAACAATTAGTTAAACAGAATCTCCGGCATCAGCCCGGCAACCCCGGACAGCGGCGCCCTTGGCTTCCGCTGCCAATCAGGGTATAAGGGATACATAACCACCGCGGCCCGCAAGGGCCGCGGTTTTTTTCTGGCGGCTGCGGCCGCCAATGTCTTTTTTGAGCACTGATGAGAACTGCCATGTCCAAAAAACCGCCCATCACCGTCTCCTCCCTCGACCTGGAGCGGCTTGAAACCCTGATCGAATCCACGCCTGACACGGCATTCCCGGGCAAGGCCGCGCTGCTCGACGAACTCGGCCGCGCGACCGTGCTCGAACCCGAGCAGATGCCGCCCGATGTCGTCACCATGAACTCCACTGTGCGTTTCTCGGTCGCGGACTCCGGCAAGGAGTTTGAACTGACCCTGGTGTATCCGAGGGATGCCGGCGGCGAAGGCCGCATTTCGGTGCTCGCTCCGGTGGGTAGCGCCTTGCTCGGGCTGTCGGTCGGTGCGGCACTGGACTGGACGCTGCCTGACGGCCAGAACACCACGGTGCGGGTCAGCGCAATCACCTACCAGCCGGAACGTGCCGGCGAACACCATCGTTAGGACGCGCGCTCAGACCGCGGTGCGGCGGGTGTCGCTCTCGACGCGGTTGCGCCCCGACTCCTTGGCCCGGTAGAGCGCGCGGTCGGCGCGCAGCAGCGCGGCATCGGCGCCGTCGTCATCCTTGGACAGCGCTGAAACCCCGATGCTGACCGTCACGCCGATCTCCAATCCTCCATCCGAGGCCCGAGAAGCGGCGATCCCGCGGCGCAGCCGCTCTGCAAACTCCACCGCCGCCGCCGGCGTGGCACCCGTCAGCAGCACCGCGAACTCTTCACCGCCGAGCCGGCCGCAGGCATCGACTTCGCGGATGCCCTTGCGGATCAGCTCCGCAACATGGCGCAAAACCATGTCACCGACGGGATGGCCATGGGTGTCGTTGACCTGCTTGAAATCGTCGACATCAAGCATCAGCACCGCGGCCTGCTGCTCCGGGAAACGCCGGATGCGGGCATGTTCCTCCTCCAGCCACGCGATGAACGCGCGGCGGTTGGGCAGGCCGGTCAGCATGTCGGTGGTCGCAAGCTCGCGCAGTTCGTTCTCCAGCCGCTTGCGCTCGGTGATGTCCTCGATGATGCGCAGGAAATATAGCGGCTGCCCCTCGGCATCACGCACCAGCGACACCGTGCGGTTGACCCACAGCACGCTACCGTCCTTGCGCAGATAACGCTTCTCCGCGGACAGGCTGTCGGCCTCGCCCGCCAGCAGCCGCTGACGGTCGATGGTGGCGGAGCCGCGGTCCTCAGGATGGGTGAAATCCGTCGCCGCCTTTTCCACCAGTTCCTCCCGGGTGTAACCCAGCATGTCGCAGAACCGCTGGTTGACCTGGAGAAAACGATTGTCCATCGCCGTGTGTGCCATGCCGATCGCCGCCTGCTCGAAGGCACCGCGGAAACGCGCCTCGCTGTTGGCCAGCGCCCCGCGCGCGCGCCGCTGCCGTTCCAGCGCGACAAACAGCAGCGCCGTGAATCCCGCGATCACCAGGCTGGTCAGCAGCGCCATCGCATAGTCGTTGCGGCGGTTGAGCAGGAACTCGCGCATCACTTCCGGCTCCGCGGCGCCGACGGCCACGATCAGCGGGTATTCACGCAGCGTGCGGTAACTGATGAAACGCTGGATGTCATCGAAGCCGCCAAGGCTGAGGAAGCGTCCGTCCTCCTGCCTGGCGCGTTCGCGCAGCAGGCTGCTCTTGGTCATGTCGATGTCGAAACTCAACTCGCTGCCGACGCGACGCGCTCGGACAATCCCGTCGAGGCCCACCAGCGTCACGAGGCCCTGAGTGCCGATGTCGGATTTCTGGTAGAAACGCGCGAAATAGCCCGGATCGACCGACAACACGACCACGCCGCCGAAGGATCCGTCCGGCTTGCTGATCCGCCGCGACATCGGCACCTGCCAGGTGCCGGACACGCGGCCGAGCACCGGGCGGTTGATGTGCAGCATGTCCGCGCTGCCTTCCCGGTGGACGCGGAAGAATTCGCGGTCGGCGTAATTCGTCGGCTCGAAGGGCTTGCTGCTGAGCACGATGTCGCCGTGCTCGTCGACCACACTGAGGATGCTGAACAGCTGGCCGTCAATGATGCCTTCCGCAATGTAATTTGCGATGTCCATGTCGCGGCCGAGGCGTCGGTACTCGTGGCGCATGAACTTCAGCGCGCTGTCGAAACCCTTCATCGTGCGCGCGATGTGCTCCTCGTAGGCGATTGCAAGGTTGGAGCTCTGCCGGAATGCGGCATTGACGGTTTCACGGTGCTCGCCTTCGTGCTTGGTGATCACGTACAGCCAGAGCACGGCAATCAGCGCCGCGCTGAACAGGCCGATGGCGAGATCGACATCGGCGAGGCGGCGCAAGCCACGAGGGGACACCGGTTTCATCGGGTGCGCCATGTCCCGGTGGCGTTTGTCGCCCTGCCGTTATGCTCGAGCCGCAGCAGATGGGCCTGCAGCGAACGCATCGCGACATGATGGATGCGTTCCGGCACGTCGTCGTAGGCATGGCGCACCAGCGTCTCCACTGTGCACGGCCCCTGCGCCGCCAGCGCGGCATGGATTTTCTCCTCGCGCTTCAGGCGGTGCGCGATCAGCCGGCGCACTTCTTCGGCAGGCGTGGTGATGAGATGCCCGTGCCCCGGCGCGAAAGCGGTGACGGGCAGCTCGAGCAGGCGCTGCAGCGAATCGAGATAGGCCTGCATGTCGCCATCGGGTGGCGATATCACCACGGTCGATCCCTGCATTACGTGATCGCCGGTGAACAGCAGGCCACTGCCCTCCAGCAGGTAACAGAAATGGTTGGAGGCATGGCCGGGCGTGTGCACGACGCGCAGGCGCGCGCCGGCGCAGTCGATGACCTCGCCATCACGCAAAACGCGGTCGGGCCGGAAGGCCTCGTCCTGGCGGCCGTCGGCCGGCGTCACGCCGTGGCCCAGCACCTGGGCACCCGTGGCCTGCTGCAGCGCCCGCGCCAGCGGCGAATGATCGCGATGGGTATGGGTGCAGAAGATCCAGCGCAGCCGTCCGCCGGCTGCGGCCAGCAGCGCGTCGCGGTGCGCCTCGAGTTCCGGCCCCGGATCAATCAGTGCCAGCTCGGCGTCACCGATCAGGTAGCTGTTGGTGCCCGGCCCCGTCATCACGCCGGGATTGGGCGCGGTGATGCGCCGCACGCCGGGTGCGACGGTGACGACTTCTCCGGGTGTGATCGGCGCCGGCGCGTTCATCATTCCGCAGTCCCGGCTTCCTCGTAACCCGGCTCGCCCGGCAGGATGCGCCGGCCGTCGGGACCGATGCGCGGCAATTGCACACGCACGTCGCGGCGCGCAGCCAGGCCGCGGCGCAGGCTCGCCACGCTGTCGTAATCAGCAAAGTCCTCCAGCGTGCGCACGGTCGGCGTGCGCATTTCGAACTCGCCGCGGTGATGCCGGCTCAATGCCTCCCCGGGGCTGACCCAGTCCGCGGCGATGGTCTCCTGCTCGTCCTGCAGCGGCTCCTGCCCTTCCGGCGCTTCGGCCATGAAAAAACGCGTGTCGTAGCGCCGCGGCAGCCCCACCGGCGTGATCCAGTGCGCAAAGTACGTCAGCTGGTCGGCCGCGAGCTGCAGATCCTCGACCTGCAGCAGGTCCGGAAAGGCCAGCGCACCGGCATTGAGGCGGCGGCGGTGTTCGGCAAAACGCCGCGCGATGGCGGCATCGCGCAACGACAGGGTTTCGCCACGCCCGTCGCGCGCCAGCAGCAGACCAGACTCCTCAAAGGCCTCGCGAATCGCAGCCGCCCAATACGCCAATCCGTCGCAGGCCAAGCCGAGGGTGTCGCTTGCGACACTGTCGTCGAAACATTTACATAAGTTATTGTTTTTAAAACGAAAATCAGTTTCGTCGATGCCACCACCCGGGAACACGTGCATGCCCGGCACAAAACCCGATTTGAGATTGCGGCGCATCATCAGCACCTCGATCCCCCCCGGCGCATCCCGCACAATGGTCACCGTCGCCGAAGGCATCGGCACCACCGGTTTCACACCGCGCTCACCGCTTTTCATCTGTTCACTGCTCACCATTCACCCTTCACCAATGTACCGTTCACCGCTTAACCAGCAGCTTGATCAGACTCGAAGTATCCAGCCGTCCGCCGCCCTCGCGCTGCACCTTCGCATAAAACTGGTCAATCAGCGCGGTGGCCGGCAACTGCGCACCGTTGGCGCGCGCCGCCTCCATCGCGATGCGCAGATCCTTGCGCATCAGGTCGACCGCGAATCCGAAATCGAATTTGCCGTCGACCATGGTCTTGCCGCGGTTCTCCATCTGCCATGAGGTCGCAGCGCCCTTCGAAATGACATCGACGACACGCTTCGCGTCGAGCCCCGCATGCAGCGCGAAGGCCAGCCCTTCTGCCAGGCCCTGCACCACGCCGGCGACACAGATCTGGTTGACCATCTTGGTTTTCTGGCCCGCGCCAGCAGGCCCCATCAGCGTCACCGCGCGCGCGTAATGCGCGATCGCCGGTTCGGCACGCGCATAAGGTTCGGCATCGCCGCCGACCATCACGGTCAGGATGCCCTGCTCGGCACCGGACTGTCCGCCGGACACGGGGGCATCCAGGAAATGCAGGCCGCGCGCCCGTGCGGCGGCATGCAGTTCCTCGGCCACAGCCGCGGAGGTTGTCGTGTGGTCGACGAATATCGCACCCTCGCGCATCGCCGCAAAAGCACCGTGGCTGCCGGTGGTCACCTCGCGCAGGTCATCGTCGTTGCCGACGCAACTGAACACGATGTCCGCATCCTTGGCCGCTGCAGCCGGCGATCCGGCAGCAGTGCCGGCGTGGCGCGCGAGCCAGTCCTGCAGACGCGACGGTGTTCGGTTGTGGACGGTGACACTGTGGCCCGCGCGCACCAGGTGGCCGGCCATCGGGCCGCCCATGACACCGAGGCCGATGAAAGCGAGTTTCATGTTCCTTTTCCCGGCAAAAAACAGGACTGCGGACTATATCGGTAAACCGTCCGCCAAGACATGGGGAGAGTCCGCAGTGCATGAATCCGCTTGCAAACAATAATGAGAACAATTATCATTACGTCATTGTATCGCAGCCCGTCCTCCCCGACTCGCGCCCCTTCCTGACATGACCTCCGCTCGCATCACATGGCCACCCTCCGCACGCGGCGGCCTCAGGGCCAGACTGCCGGGCATTGCCCTCGCCGTCGGCCTCCATGCCGCGCTCGTCATCGCCCTGCTGAGTTATGCCCCCGCACGGCAGACACTGGCGGAACTGGCGCCAATCATGGTCAGCCTGGTGCAGCCCAAACCCGCCGAGCCGCCGAAGGAATTGCCCAAACCCAAACCGGTGGTCAGGCAGCCGGTCAAACGCATCGAACCGAAACCGCAGCCTCTGCTGGCCACGACGGCGCCGGAAGCGCCGGCTCCGGCCGCGATCCAGCCTCCGCCGCCGGCACCCCCGCCGCCACCCGAACCGATCGCGACCAAACCCGCGCCGGCACCGGTGACACCGCCGCAATTCAACGCCGGTTACCTCAACAACCCGGCGCCGGTTTATCCGGCAGTGTCACGCCGCCTTGGCGAGGAAGGCCGGGTCGTGCTGCGGGTGTTCGTCGATGAACGCGGCCTCCCGGCGCAGGTGGAACTGCGCACGTCGAGTGGCCACGAACGCCTCGACAGCGTCGCACTGGAAACCGTGCGCCAGTGGAAATTCGTGCCCGCGCGCCGTGGCGACCAGGCGGTCAGCGCCTGGGTGCTCGTCCCCATTTCATTCAGCCTCAGGAGTTGATTCCTTGGAACCGCAACAGACACTGGGCCTCGCCCACTTCCTCGCCCAGACCGACGCCGTCGGCAAAACCCTGCTGGTCATCATGCTGCTGATGAGCGTGGTGACCTGGTACCTGATTGTCACCAAGGCAATCGTCGCACTGACCACCCGCCGCCGTAGCCGGCGTTTCCTCGACCGCTTCTGGAATGCGCCCTCGCTGCAGGCGGTCGCCACCCAGCTCGAAAACGATCATCCGGACGAACCCTTCTCACACCTGAGCTGGCATGCCATCGTCGCTGCGCGCCACCACCAGCGCCACGGCGCCAACAGGCTCGACGAGGCCGGTTCCGGTGCGGATTTCATCACGCGCGCGATGCGCCGCGTGATCGACGAGGAAACCGCGCGTTTCGAATCGGGATTGACGGTGCTGGCCTCGATCGGCAGCACCGCCCCTTTCATCGGCCTCTTCGGCACGGTGTGGGGTGTCTACCACGCGCTGGTCAACATCGGCATGAGCGGCCAGGGCACGCTGGACAAGGTTGCCGGCCCCGTTGGCGAGGCGCTGATCATGACCGCGCTCGGCCTTGCGGTGGCGATCCCCGCGGTGCTGGCCTACAACTTCGCGGTACGCAGCAACCGCCTCGTGCTGGCGCAGCTTGACTCCTTCGCCCACGACCTCTACGCCTTCCTGACCACCGGCTCGCACGTCAACGACGTCGCCGCGGTGGCGCCGCTGCGCCCCGCGGCCGTGGCCCAGGCAGGAGCCTGAAGCCATGGCTTTCGGCGGATTCAACAAGGGCGGCGACGGCGCACCAATGGCGGAAATCAACATGGTGCCGCTGATCGACGTGATGCTGGTGCTGCTGGTGATTTTCATCATCACCGCGCCGCTGCTGACCCACGCGGTGAAGATCGACCTGCCGCGCGCCTCCAGCCAGCCCAACCACAGCAAGCCGGACAACATCCAGCTCGGCATCCGCGCCGAAGGCGATGTCTACTGGAACGGCGAGAAGGTGGACATCAGCACGCTGGAAGCACGGATGACGGCAGCCGCGGCCGTCGCGCCGCAACCGGAGGTGCATATCCGCGCCGACCGCAGCACCGAATACCGGCATGTCGCCCGCGTGATGGCGGCCGCAGGGCGCACCGGGCTGTCGAAAATCGGATTCGTCACCGAACCTGGAGAAACGCGATGAGCTTGCCGCATCTGGCGCTGGTCGCGCTGACCGCCCTGCTCGCCGTTTCACCGCAGGCGCAGGCCGACAATACCGCGCAGACCATCGTGCACATGCTTGATTACGTCAGTGTCGATTACCCGGAATTCGTTCAGGACGGCAAGGTGCTGGACGAGGCCGAATACAAGGAACAGCTGGAATTCGCGACTCAGTCCGCAGTGTTGCTGGCGAAGCTGCCGGCGGTGCCGGAACAGACCGCGCTGCTGGCACAGACGGAGCAGTTGAAAATGCGCATCGTCGCCAAGGCGCCCGGCCCTGAAATCACGGCGCTGGCCTCCGCTCTGCGCTGGAAAATGATCGAAGCCTACGGGTTGGCAGTCGCGCCGCGGACTGCGCCGGATCTAAAACGCGGCGGCTCGCTCTACGCCGCGCATTGCGCGGCCTGCCACGGCACGCAAGGCCGCGGCAACGGCATTGCCGGCAAGGGACTGGAGCCGGCACCCTCGAACTTCCATGACGCCGGGCGCATGGCGCAACGCAGCGTCTACGGCCTTTACAGTACCATCACGCTGGGCGTGGCCGGTACCGGGATGACGCCCTTCGGCCACCTCGGCGAGGACGAGCGTTGGGCACTGGCGCTATATGTCGCAACCATGGGTCAAATTCCTGAACGCGTAGCCAAGGGCGGCGCGCTGTGGCAGGACGGAACGGGCGAAAAGGAAATCGGCACGCTGCGCGCCGTGGCGACGCTGACCGACAACGACGTCCATGTCAAACACGGTGCGGATGTCGCCGCGGCATTCGCCTGGCTCAAGGCCAATCCCCAGGCATTGGCAAAAATCAAGGAAGAGCCGATCGCGTACTCGCGTCGCCTGCTCGGCGAAAGCCTGGCCGCGTACCGCGCCGGCAAACGCGATGATGCACAGCAGCTCGCGCTGACGTCATATCTCGAGGGTTTCGAACTGGTCGAAGCCAGCCTCGACACCCTGGACCGCAATCTGCGCCAGGAAGTCGAAACACACATGATCGCTTACCGCGACCTGTTGCGCCGAGGCGCGCCGGAAGCAGCGGTGGCGCAGCAGGCGGAGCGCATCGATAGCCTGCTCGCCGCCAGCGCTGACAAAATCGGCAACACCGGTTTGTCACCAACCACCGCAGCCATCTCGGCATTTTTCATCCTGATACGCGAAGGCTTGGAAGCGCTGCTGGTGGTCGCCGCGATCATCGCCTTTCTGCTCAAATCAGGAAGGCGAGAGGCTCTGCCGTGGATCCATGCCGGCTGGATCGGCGCGCTGGCGCTGGGCAGCGCAACCTGGCTCGCCGCATCGACGCTGATTGAGATCAGCGGTGCAACCCGGGAACTGACTGAAGCAGTTACTGCCCTGCTTGCCGCAGCCATCCTGCTCTACGTCGGTTTCTGGCTGCACGGTAAAAGTTACGCCCATGCCTGGCAGACCTTCATCGACCGTCATCTCTCTGCCGCGCTTCGGGGCGGCACGCTGTGGGCACTGGCCGGCGTCTCTTTCCTCGCGGTCTACCGCGAAGCCTTCGAGACCGTGCTGTTCTACCAGGCGTTGTGGCATCAGACCGGAACCGGCGGCCACAGCTCGGTAATCGTCGGTTTTCTTTGCGGCATCGCCGTGCTCGCCATTCTGGCCTGGGCAATCCTGCGTTACGGCTTGCGTCTGCCGATCGGCCGCTTCTTCGCGGCCTGCTCGGTCCTGATGGCGGGTCTCGCCGTTGTCTTCACCGGTCATGGCATCAAAGCGCTGCAGGAAGCTGGACTGGTCGCGGCAATTCCATGGGGCGACTTTAACCTACCCGCGCTCGGCGTTTATGCCACCGCCGAATCAATGCTGGCACAGTTGTCCGTGCTGCTCGTCGTACTCGCGACGTTCTTCTGGTCGCATCACAACAACGGCAGCCCTCGAAACCTGAACTGAATCCATTCTCTCGCAACACCCCGCCAGCACGCGCGCAGCGCCAGCCAGCCCCGGGTACACGAAAAAAAAGGGAGGCAAGACATGCGTGCAATCTGGGTCGTGGTTCACCGCTGGTGCGGTCTGGCCACTGCAATGTTCCTGTTCGTCGCCGGCCTGACCGGCGCGATCATCTCTTGGGACCACGAAATCGACGAGTGGCTGAACAGCCATCTGTTCGAAACGGCCAGCCGCGGCGCTGTCAGGGCGCCGCTCGATCTGGCGCGCGGTATCGAGACAGCCGATCCTCGCGTACGCGTGACCTTCGTGCCGCTGCAGCACGAGGAAGGCCATACACTGGTATTCGGTGTGCAGCCTCGCGTCAATTCCGCAACCGGGCGCCTGTTCGAGCCCGGTTACAACCAGGTGTTCGTCGATCCGGTCACCGGAGAGACGCTGGGCCGGCGCGAATGGGGCAAGGTCGCCCTCGATCGCGAACACCTGATGTCCTTCCTCTACAAGCTGCACTACAGCCTGCACATCCCCGAGATGGGGGGTATCGACCGCTGGGGCATCTGGCTCATGGGCATCATCGGCGTCATCTGGCTGCTCGACTGTTTCTTTGCGCTGCTGATTTCCTTCCCCAATCCCCGGGCATGGGCAAAATCCTTTGCCTTACGCTGGCAAGCAGGCGGCTACCGCCTGAATTTCGACCTCCACCGCGCCGGCGCCCTGTGGACCTGGCTGCTGCTGTTCCTGCTGGCGCTGACTGCGGTATCGCTGAACCTGAACCGGGAACTGTTCCAGCCACTGCTGGCGACCTTTTCCACGTTGACGCCGACGCCCTTCACGACCAGGACACCGAGCCCGTTGCACCAGCCCATTGCGCCGCAGCTGCCCTTCGACAAGGCCATCAGCATTGCCGAAGCAGAGGCCGCACATCTCGGGTGGCCGGAGCCTATCGGCGCAATCTCCTATTCCCAGCGCTACGGCCTCTACATCGCACGCTTCCATGAGCCCGGCAACGACCACGGCAGCGGCGGCATGGGCGTCAAGGGCATCTACATCGACGGCACCGACGGGCGCACGCTGGGGGACCGTGTGCCATGGAAAGGGACCGCCGCGGATGTGTTCGTGCAGCTCCAGTTCCCGCTGCATTCTGGGCGGATCGCCGGAATTCCAGGGCGCATCCTCATCTCGCTGATGGGAATCATCGTCGCCATGCTGTCGGTCACGGGCGTGGTCATCTGGATCCGCAAGCGCCGGGCACGGCGCGTTCGCGAAGCCATCTCCCGTCGTGACAACGGCAGCACTGCAGTTGCAACAACCTAGGAAGCATCCGTAATCCGGAATCTTCGCCAGCCAGCACATCGTGCACAGCCAGCCATGCCCATCCATCCATCAAGAAACAGGGAGAAGCACGATGTACAAGCTGATGTTGAAACCCGCAGCAATCGCCGTGGCGCTGGCCATGGCAGCGCCGTCCAGTGCACAGCAGACTGAACAGCGACTGCCGGAAGTCAGGGTGCAGGGCAGCACCGTGGAGGAAACCGCCACGGGCCCCGTACAGGGTTACCGAGCCACGCGCAGTGCAAGTGGCACCAAGACCGACACGCCACTGCACGAGACGCCACAGTCGGTTTCAGTCATTACCCGAGAGCGCATGGAAGACCAGGGCGTGCAGACGGTGCAGGATGCGCTGCGCTACAGCGCCGGTGTGCGCTCCGACGCTTACGGCTACGACAATCGCGGCGACTGGGCGCTGGTGCGCGGCACCAGCTTCGTCCAATACCAGGACGGCTTGCGCATGCTGTTCGGCTCTTACAACAATATCCGGCCGGATCCGTACACCCTGGAGCGCGTCGAGGTGGTGCGCGGTCCCGCTTCCGTGCTCTATGGTCAGGGCGGCTTTGGCGGACTGGTCAACCTGGTTTCCAAACGGCCGCAGGCCGAGGCACAGCGGGAAATCGTCGGCGAGATCGGCAGCTACAACCGCAAACAGCTGGCTTTCGACGCCACCGGCCCGCTGAACGCCGACGGCACCCTGCTTTACCGCCTGATCGCACTCGGACGCGACAGCGGCAGCCAGGTCGATTTTGTGCCTGACGACCGCCAGGTGATCGCGCCGGCGCTGACCTGGAAACCCGATTCCGGGACATCGTTCACGCTGTATGCCAATGTGCAGGAAGACCTGTCAGGTTCTTCGGTCGGATTTTTCCCCTGGATCGGTACGCTTTATGCTCCGCCGTTCGGGCGCATTTCCACCAGCACCTTCGTCAGCGAACCGGGGTACGACGAATACCGCGCCGACCAGAAGGCGCTCGGTTACGAATTCTCGCACCGCCTCAATGACACGCTGGCCCTGCGCCAGAACCTGCGTTACAGCGACAGTGAAGTGAGTTACCGGTCGCTGTACAGCCGTTTCCCGGTACCACGCCTGAACCCGGACAACCGCACCCTCAACCGCACGATCATCCACCAGATCAACCAGGCGGAAACACTGACTGCGGACACCCAGGTGCAGGCCCGATGGAATTCCGGCCGCTTCGAGAACACCACGCTGTTCGGTCTCGACTACCAGAAATCCACCCTCGGCGGCGCCAGGGGAAGCGGCAATGCGCCGGCGATCGACGTCTACGCGCCGGTCTACGGCAATTTCACGCCGGTGCCGGTCGCGGCAATCGCCGACACGGAGCAGCGGCAGACCGGCATATACCTGCAGCACCAGTTCAAGTACGACCAGCGCTGGCTGGGCGTGGTCGGCCTGCGCCAGGACTGGGCGAAGTCCGACACCGCCAATGCCCCCGCCTCCCGCCTTGATACCGACGCGGTGACCATGCGCCTGGGCGGCGGCTACCTCGCCGCCGGCGGCTGGATGCCCTATGCCAGTTATTCGGAATCCTTCGTGCCGGTCGGCGGCGTCAACCTGTTCGGTGTGGCCTACCAGCCGCAAACCAGCGAGCAGAAGGAAATCGGCATCAAGTACCAGCCGCCCGGCAGCAACAACAGCTACACCGCTGCGCTGTTCGACATCACGGAAACCAACCGCCGCACCACCGATCCGGCCAATCCCGGCAACAGCATCCAGGTCGGCGAGGCACGCAGCAAGGGCCTCGAACTGGAGGCGCAGACCGCGCTGACCCGCAGCCTGGACATGGTCGCCGCCTATACCTGGACCGATGCCAAAGTCACCCGCGACAACAGCAACCAGCAGGGCAAACGCATTGCCACGGTGCCCGAGCACAGCGCCTCGGTATGGGGACGCCAGCGTTTCTCGATCGGCGACACCAGCGGCTTCATCGCCGGCCTCGGCCTGCGTTACGTCGGCGCAAGCTGGGACGGTCTCGACACGGTGCGCACGCCTTCGGTGACCCTGATCGACGCGATGCTGGGTTACGAGAAAGGGCCGTGGCGCATCACGCTCAGCGCATCCAACCTGGCGGACAGGGAGCATGTCAGCACCTGCCTCAGCCGCGGTGACTGCTTCTATGGCAGCCGGCGCACCGTGCTGCTGCGCACGGCCTACCGCTTCTGAGGGCGGCCGGCTGCACTGCAGGCCATCTGACGAAGGAACAGGGAGACCGGACGGTCTTCCTGTTATAGCCTGGATACCGGAGTAATTATCAGGATCCGCCGCCGCCCTCGCCCATCTGCGACTGCATGTAGTTCTGGATGCCGAGCTTGCCGATCAGGTCGAGCTGGGTCTCGATCCAGTCGATGTGCTCCTCCTCGGACTCGAGGATGTCCTCAAACAGTTCGCGCGAGACGTAGTCGCCGACCTCTTCGCAGCAGGCGATGGCTTCCTTCAGCATCGGATGGCCGTGCATCTCCGCCTTGAGGTCGCACTCCAGGCATTCCTTGACGTTCTCGCCGATCATCAGCTTGTTCAGCTGCTGCAGGTTGGGCAGCCCCTCGAGGAACAGGATGCGCTCGATCAGCCTGTCGGCGTGTTTCATCTCGTCGATCGATTCGTGATACTCGTGCTCGCCGAGTTTCTTCAGCCCCCAGTTCCTGAACATGCGGGCATGCAGGAAATACTGGTTGATCGCCGTCAGCTCGTTGGTCAGGATCCTGTTGAGATGGGTGATGACTTTTTTATCGCCTTTCATAGCGGCCTCCGGCATGAGTGATGATGACCGAGGCTAGCACAGCGATGCGACGCGACCAAGACCGGCCGCCGGGATGCAACTAAGTCTCGTTGCGGATTTGCGGAGTCTGCAGATCAGCCGTTTCAGGCCGGCTGCAGCTGCGCGCCGAACGCACAATCGCGGCGCGATTCGCGCAGCAGGCACTGCGCTTCGCCGGCACACTGCCCGCAACCGGAGGCGACCCCCAGTTCGCGCTGCAGGTCGCCCAGCGTGCGTGCGCCGGCATCCACCGCACTGCGGATGTCGCGCTCGTTGATGCCGTTGCAGACACAGATATACATGAATGGCGGAGAAGATTCCTTGCTAATAGGAATCATTATCATTCAATCCCGCGCCATTCCGCAAGGATATATATAACTATATGATTTTATTTGATTTTCAATCCACCGCACAACCTGCTGTCGTCGCCTTTGGCGGCTGCACGAAAGTGGCGATGTCCACGCCATTGCGGATCGCGGTCATCTCGGCAAGGATCGCCACCGCGATTTCCGGCGGCGTCTTGCTGCCGATCTTGAGTCCCACCGGGCCGTGCAGGCGCGCGATCTCCGCCTGCGACAGGTCGAATTCCGCAAGCCGCTGACGCCGCGCATCGTTGTTCTTCTTCGAGCCGATGGCGCCGATGTAGAAGGCCGGCGACTTCAGCGCCTCCAGCAACGCCATGTCGTCAAGCTTGGGATCGTGGGTCAGCGTCACCACCGCGCTGTGACCGTCTAGATTCATCCCGGTCACCACGTCGTCGGGCATGCCGCGCTTCAGTTCCACGCCGGGCACATCGAAGGTGGTCGTGTACTCCTCGCGCGGATCACAGATCGTGACCTGGTAGTCCAGCGCCTGCGCCATCTGCGCGAGATAAGTCGACAGCTGGCCGGCGCCGATGATCAGCAGGCGCCAGCGCGGACCGTACACGGTCTGCAGCGTCGCGCCGTCGAAGGTCAGCTGGTCCTGCCATTTCGCCGGCCCGGTGCTGGCACGGCCGGTTTTCATGTCGAGCCGGCGCAGCACCAGTTCATGGCGCTCGATGCGTGCCAGCAGTTCGTCGAGGCCGCTATTCGCGGTCAGCGGCTCCAGCACCAGTTCCAGCGTGCCGCCGCAGGGCAGGCCGAAACGCTGGGCTTCCTCGGCGGAGACGCCGTACTTGGTCGTCACCGGCGAATTTTCGGCGAGCCGACCCTCCTTCACGCGCAGGATCATGTCGTCCTCGACGCAGCCGCCCGACACCGAGCCGACGACCATGCCGTCGCCGCGGATCGCCGACAGCGCGCCGATCGGACGCGGCGCCGAACCCCAGGTGCGGATCACGGTGGCGAGCACGACGCGGTGGCCGGCACCCACCCAGTCGCGGGCGGTACGGATGACTTGCAGGTCGACACTGTCCATAAGCGATTCCCGATTCCTTGCATTCAATTCAGGTCGTTATTGTAGCGCGCCGCATGCGGTAACATCGGATGCTGGACACATGGAGAACCGCAACAATGGAAATGACCGGCGAACAGCTGATCGCCCTGCCCCAGCAGGCCACCTGGGATGCACTGAACGACACCGCAGTGCTGATGGACTGCATCCCCGGCTGCGATTCAATTGAAAAGCAGTCCGACAACGAATACCTGCTGACCATGACCGCCAAAGTCGGCCCGGTCAGCGCCAAGTTCAAGGGCAAAATGACCCTGCTCGACGTGCAGGCACCGGATTCCTACACCCTCCAGTTCGAGGGCCAGGGCGGCGTCGCCGGCTTCGCCAAGGGCGAGGCCCGGGTCAGCCTTGCCCCCGAGGCGGAGGCCACACGGCTGAGCTACAGCGTCAAGGCCAACATCGGCGGCAAGCTGGCGCAGGTCGGCGCGCGGCTGATCGACGGCGTCGCCAAAAAAACCGCGGAGCAGTTTTTCACGGCCTTCAACAAGCGCGCCAGCGGCGGCACGGCAGCCTGAACCGTCCCGTCAGCGGCAACAAAAAAGCCGGCGTGAACGCCGGCTTTTTTTGTGCCTTCCGCAGCTACCCGACGTGCTTGCGCAGGAAGGCCAGCGTGCGTTCGCGCGCGAGCTTCGCGCTGGCCGCATCGTAGGATCCGCGCTGGTCGCAGTTGAAACCGTGGCCCGCCGGATAGACGTGGTGCTCGAACTGCGGGTGCGCGGCCTTGACCTTGGCCACCGCATCCATCGGAATGCCCTGGTCCTTTTCCCCCCAGTGGAACATCACCGGGCATTTCGGTTGCAGGCCGGCGTGGTTGGGGATGCCGCCGCCGTAATGCGGCGACGAGCAGGCCAGACCGTCCACCTCCGCGGCCGCCTTCCAGGCCACGGTGCCCCCCCAGCAATAACCGACGATGCCGGTTTTCCCGGCGCCCTGCAGCGCCTGGACCGAGGCACGGACGTCCTTGATCGCGTCGTCCAGGCTCGCCTTCTGCATCAGGCCGTGGCTGACTTCGATTTCCGGCTGGGTATAGCCGCACTCGTAACCGCGCTGCACGCGGTCGAACATCGCCGGCGCGATCACCAGGTAGCCGTCCGCGGCATAACCGTCGGCTACGGAACGGATGTGGCTGTTGACGCCGAAAATCTCCATGACCACGACGAGGCCGCCGCGCGGCTTGCCGGCCGGCTCCGCCTTGTAGGCGCCGAATTTGTGGCCGTCGGCCGCAGTGAGTTCGATCATGCTGCCCATGCTGCTCCTCCATGCTGTGGGTAAACTGCGGACGATTATATCCCGCAGCCGTCCTGCGCTAGACTACGGTCCACCGAATGGAACCCGCCCACAACAAGGAATCACGATGCTGAAAATCTGGGGACGCACCAACTCCATCAACGTGCAGAAAGTGCTTTGGACCTGCGCCGAACTGGGGCTGCCATTCGAGCGCATCGACGCCGGCATGCAGTTCGGCGTCAATAACACGCCGGAGTACCGGGCCATGAACCCCAACGGCCTGGTGCCGCTGATCGACGACGACGGCTTCCTGCTGTGGGAATCCCATGCCATCGTGCGTTACCTCGCGCGCAAGCACGGCCTCGGAACGCTGTGCCCGGCCGATCCGCGTGAGGCCGCGGATGCCGACCGCTGGATGGAGTGGTACAGCACGACGCTGTGGAACCACATGAAGCCGGTGTTCTGGATCCTGATCCGCACGCCGCCGGAAAAACGCAATCTGGCGGAAGTCGAGGACAACCGGCAGAAACTCGCAGGCTACCTCGCAATGGCCGACACGCATCTCGCGAAAAACGAATATTTCGCCGGGCCGGCCTTCACGATGGCCGACATTCCGCACGCGGTGCTCGCCCATCGCTGGTTCAACGTGCCGATCGAAAGACCGGCGCTGCCGCATTACGAACGCTGGTTCAGGACGGTTTCGGCACGGCCCGGCTTCCGGCAACACTGTGCGGCGCCGCTGACTTAAAAGCGAAGATCAAAATCATGGCCACAGAGGGCACAGAGAAAAGCAATAAAGCCACCTATGACTTTGAATCCCTCTGTGTTCTCTGTGACCTCTGTGGCTAAGGCTTTTCGCCCTTGACCGTGACCACACCCCGCAGCTACCGCTATTACGAATTCGTGATGGCGGCCTTCGTCACGGTGCTGATCTGTGCCAACCTGATCGGCCCGGCGAAGATTGCCCAGCTCGACCTGCCGCTGCTCGGCGTGGTCACCTTCGGCGCGGGCGTGCTGTTCTTTCCGATTTCATACGTCTTCGGCGACATCCTCACCGAGGTCTACGGCTACGCCCGCGCGCGGCGCGTGATCTGGGCGGGATTCGCCGGCCTCGGATTCGCGTCATTCATGGCCACCGTGGTCGTGGCCCTGCCGCCGGCGCCGTTCTGGAGCCACCAGGCCGCCTACGAGATCGCCTTCGGCAATGCGCCGCGCATCGTCGCCGCCTCGATGATCGCCTACTTCTGCGGCGAATTCGTCAATTCCTACGTGCTCGCAAAAATGAAGATCGCGACCGCGGGCCGCTGGCTGTGGACCCGCACGATAGGCTCGACGATCGCCGGCGAGGCGGTGGATTCGGCACTGTTCTACCCGCTGGCCTTCTACGGCGCCGGCATCATCCCCGACGACAAGCTGCCGCTGGTGATGGCCGCGCAGTTTTTCGCCAAGGTCGGCGTGGAGGTGGTGCTGACGCCGGTGACCTACAAGGTGGTCAACTTCCTGAAGCGCGCGGAACAGGTCGACCACTACGACCGGGACACCGATTTCAGCCCCTTCGCGCTTAAACCCTGAATCCGCGGCTCAGGCGCGCAGGTAACGCGCGAAGGCGAGCAGCCCGCCGCCGAAAATCATGCCGAACACGATCAGCTGCAGAACATAGCTGATCCAGGCATAACCGGTGTCTTCGCCGCGTTCGGCCAGGTTATGGCAGTACAGCAGGAAGGGCGACGTTGAATTGAACAGCGGCATTTTTTCGTACCGCACATCGAGCAGCCCCTTCAGCGACAGCAAGACAAGCAGCACGAGGAAGGCGGCAGGTGTGGGCAGCGGCATGAAGCCGAGTATCGCCCCGGCAAGCAGTGCAAACAGCATGGGACCGATTCCGACGAAAAAGAAAGGGAAGGCAGGTTTGCTGGTCAGGGAGGTGGGATTCGAACCCACGACCTCCTGCGCCCAAGGCAGGCGCGCTACCGGGCTGCGCTACACCCTGATTCGCAATGCGGAATTCTACCGGAAAACGCGCCGCCCCCGGCTGGAGCCGGCGCCATTCCGCTAGAATCCGGACTTTTCCCCGGCCGGACCGCGATGCACAAACCCAACTGGCGCACGCCCGCGATGGTGCTGTTCTGCGGCGGCATGATCCTCACCGTCGCCCTCGGCGTGCGGCACAATTTCGGCCTCTACCTGCAGCCGATGACCGCCGATCTCGGCATCGGACGCGAAACCTTCGCTTTCGCGATCGCCATCCAGAACCTGCTCTACGGCATCTCGCAGCCGATCACCGGGCTGATCGCCGACAAGTTCGGCACCGCTCGCGTGCTGATCGGCGGCGCCCTGCTCTACGCGCTGGGCCTCTACCTGATGTCGGTATCGAGCACCGGAATCGAACTGACACTGAGCGCCGGCCTGCTGATCGGCGCCTCGCTGGGCTGCAGCGGATTCTCCATCGTGTTCGGCGTCATCGGCCGCGCCTTTCCGCCGGAGAAACGCAGCGTCGCGCTGGGCATCGCCGGCGCCGCCGGCTCCTTCGGACAGTTCGCGATGCTTCCCTACGGCCAGTGGCTGATCAACCAGGTCGGCTGGCACCAGGCACTGGTCATTCTCGCGCTGACCGTGCTGGTAATCATCCCGCTGTCCTCGGCGCTGGTCGAGGACAAGAGCACACAGGCCGCGAGCCTGTTCAAACAATCGGCCAGCGAAGCACTGCGCGAGGCCTTCGCACACCGCGGCTTCCTGCTGCTGTGCACCGCCTACACGGTCTGCGGCTTCCAGCTGCTGTTCATCGCGGTGCATTTCCCGGCCTACCTCGTCGACCAGAAAATGACACCGGAGACCGGCATGGCAGGCCTCGCGCTGATCGGTTTCTTCAACATGATCGGCAGCTACGCCTGGGGCTGGCTCGGCGGACGCCACACCAAGAAATACCTGCTGTCGCTGCTCTATTTCACGCGCTCGATCGTCATCACGATATTCATCCTGCTGCCGGTGACACCGCTGACGGTCTACCTGTTTTCGGCCGCCATCGGATTCCTGTGGCTGGGCACGGTGCCGCTGACCGGCGGCCTGATCGCGCATGTCTTCGGCGTCAAATACCTGTCGACGCTGACCGGCATCGCATTCTTCTTCCACCAGGTCGGGAGTTTCGCCGGCGTGTGGATCGGCGGCTACGTGTTCGACGCCACGGGGTCCTACATGGTGATGTGGGTGCTGACCATCGGCATGGGCATCGTCGCCGCCCTGCTCAACCTGCCGATCGATGACCGCCAGATCGACCGCGGCCCCGCGACAAAACCGGCTTAGCCCGCGGCGGCAGCCGCCGGAGCGGTAATCGCGGCATCCTTGGCCGCTTCCGCAATCAGCCAGTCGCGGAACGCCGCCACCGTGGGCCGTGTTTTCGCGTGCGGTTCGCAGACCAGGTAATAGGCTGACTGCAGCGGCACCCGCAACTCGAAGGGCGTCACCAGCCGGCCGGCGGCAAGATCCTCGGCGGCCAGCGCCGGCATCGAGGCCACAACGCCCACCGCATCCATCGCCGCCTCGAAAGCGAGCACCGCGTGGCTGAAACGCGCGCCGCGCTTGGCATCCACGCCCTTGACGTTCGCCGCCTTCAGCCAGACATCCCAGAACGATTCGCCGTCATACATCTCGCCAGTGTCGTCATGGAGCAGCATGTAGTGCTTCAGGTCCTCGGGCGTGCGCAGCGGATGTTCGCCGGTCAGCGCCTGCGGGCTGCAGATCGGCGTCACCGTCAGCGGCAGCAGCTTGTGCACGTCGAGGTCGGGATAGTGGCCGTGGCCGTAGAGGATGGCCACGTCCGAATCGTCGAGCCAGGTCTCGATGGTGGCGCGCTCGGCCACGTCGGCCTTGCCATCAATGCTCACGCGGCGCATCCGCGCCGACACGCGCACGTCGATCTCGTGGTGGGCGGCGATGAAGCGATGCAGCCGCGGCATCAGCCAGCGCGCGGCGAAAGACGGCGCCGCGCTGACGGTCAGCATGCCGCCGCTGGTATGCGTGCGCAGCCGGTCCACGGCCTGCGCCAGGCAATCAAAACCCTCGCGCAGCTTGGGCAGGCAGGCCCGGGCGGCGTCGGTCAATTCCAGGGCACGGTTGTAGCGGTGGAACAGCTGGACATTGAGATATTCCTCCAGCGTCCTGATCTGGTGGCTGACCGCGGCCGGGGTCACATTGAGTTCGACTGCGGCTTTTTTCACGCTCAAGTGGCGCGCGGCAGCCTCAAAGGCCTTCAAAGCATTCAGCGGGGGCAGGCGTTGCGACATGATGTCAGTCAGCTTAGCATAACTTAATCGATTACTGACAATATATCAGGTGTTGCGATGCAACATTCGGAGCCTTCCGGGGTCTATACTTCAGTCCGAACTCATTGACTTAACGGGCAGTGAGGCCTCAACGCCGGGACGGCGAACTACTGGAAAGGTCAGGGTATATACGATGAACAGCAATCTCGAAAAAAAATTTGGCTCAGTCATTTATGACAAGATCAATACGGTGCGCATGAGCGCTTCCGAGCGCCAGGCCGCGATCAACGCGATGCGCGACGCCGACACGATCGTTGATGCCATTCTGTGGGTGACGCGCAAGATTGAACAGGTGGGTGCGTTCCTGTTCATGAAGCCCAGCATCAAACACTGATACGCCGGCACGGCGTATCCAGCACCCCGCCGGGAGGCCCCTCCTCCTCCTTCCGGCACAGGCTGCACCCATCCGTGGTGCGGCAGGGTAAACGCGGCGGCACAGCCCGCCGCGTTTTTTTTGCCTTCACGGCCTGAAGCGGCTGCGCACGTCGCTGCGCAGCGACCTTGAATACTCATCAAAAACAAGCAGTTGCAGGACACCCTTCAGAGTTCGTCTCTCTGCAGCGACGTGCTGCGCGTCCTTTCGCTGCTCCGCCGTTGGTGGAATATTATAACTATTTGTTTTTACACAATATTTTTGACTGGCCCCGATGTTGCTAAAGATCCGATGCCAAAACGGCCCTTTCAACTCAACGCGCCCTCATGGTCGCATCCACTCCGGAGGTCACATGCTCAATAGAGATGCATTCTTCAAAAAGCGCGAGGACGCCACACCCCGCAGCAACGTCAACGTCACGCCCGCGCTGGGCTCACCGGGCACGCAGGCTGCCGACACGGCAACGCGGAACGCGGCTGCAGCCACCCCGTTGCGCACCGACACACCGGCCCCGGAACGCGCCAAATCCGGCGGCAGCAAGCTGATCGTCGGACCGGACATCAAGCTGAAAGGCGTCGAAATCACCGACTGCGACACGCTGGTCGTTGAAGGCACCGTTGAAGCCTCGATGGACAGCCGCGTGGTGCAGATCGCGGAAAATGGCGTGTTCAACGGCACGGTCAGCATCGACATCGCCGAGATCCGCGGCAGCTTTTCGGGTGAACTGACGGCGCGCGAACAGCTGATCATCCATGCCAGCGGCCGCGTCTCCGGGAAAATCCGCTACGGCAAGATCAAGATCGAGGAAGGCGGGGAACTGTCGGGCGACATCGCGAGGGCCGAGGGACGCCCGCTGCGCAGCGGCCAGACGATACTGAAAAGCGCGGCAGCCTCAGCCGGCTGAGGGCAGGCCACTCACTGCTGCACAGGCGCCGAAAACGCGGCCAGCATCCGGTCATTGAGATCGCGCGGGATCGGCGCCACCCGCGACTGCAGCAGCTGCAGCAGCTGGTCGCGTTCCTCGGGCCGCAGGCGCTCGTACTCGGCGCGGGCATCAGCAACAATCGCGCGTTTCTGGGATTCGCTCAGCAGCGCCAGCTGTTCATGCGCCCCGCGTACCGCCGAGGCCTGCTGCGCCAGCTGCTCGATGATCAGCGGTCGCGCCAGCGCATTCTTCGGATCGGCCAGCATGCGTGTCAGGCTGGCATAAACCTCCGCCCGCTGGACTGCTGTCAGGTGCACGAAACCGGCGTCGATCAGACCGCGCAGCTGCTCCTCGTCCACACCATGTACGCCGGCCAGGGCCGGTGCCACCGGCGGCGGCGCAGCGGGCCGCGAGGCCGAATTCACCGCGGACTCGATGGCGGCGCTGGCAATCTGGTCGCGCAGCATCTTCAGCAGGAACAGGGTCAGCGGCTCCGCAGCGTACGCGGGCGCCGCAGTCACCGCGAACAACAGGGTGACAAAGACACCTCGCCTGACGCGCTGCAGGTTCAACATGGAGGTTGTGTCCGCTCGGACGGGAATACCGCAGGGAGGCCATCAAAACGCCGGAGCATGCACGCTGTCAAGGCGGGCACCGGTTTCTCCTCCCGGCACCAGCGGCAAGCCATCGGAGAAATCACAATAACTTATTGTTTTTAAACTATTTTTATACCGACTCAAGCCGCCACTCGTTGTTGCATTTTTTACACGACACGCGGATCCACTGCGGCTGATCGTCGTCATCGACACGTCCTGCCTCCAGCACGCGGACCACGCCGTAACTCGCGCATCCAGGGCACACGCACTGCTCGGCCAACGCTTCGGCGCGTGCAAGCATGCGGATATAGCGGCGCAGCGCCACTGCGCCGGTCAGCGTCGCCACCACGATCACCGCCAACACGGTCAGCGACAGCGGCCCCGGACCGCGCAGGTTCAGTTCCTCCATCAGCGCCATGATCAGAACAGCGCAGAGAAAAGCCGTGACAAACCAGACATGGCCTTCGATCAGCTGGCGCTCATACCAGATGCGAAATCCCAGGCGGGCAATGCCCTCGGCGGGAGTCGCCATGCGCTGCCAACCGGGTGTGGCGCCGCCGGGATGCGACCGGTCAGCGCTTCCGGAACTCCTCCACCGATTTCGCCAGCCGGCCGTCGGCGGTCTTCAGCGCACGCGTGACGGCCTGCGTGGCGCCAAAGGTCGGCACAAAGGCCGAATGTTTGCCGGCGCCGCCGATCACCGCGAGCAGCAGGTCTTCCGGACGCTGCACCGCGTACACCAGATCCTCCGGTTTGGGATCCGGCAGCCGGTCCTTCCAGGTGATTTTCACCCGGCGCTCGATGTTGTCCTTTGACAGCCGGCCCACCGGCAGCGTCGCATGCTGCTGCAGGAAACGCTTGGCCTCGGCCTTGGAGTATTTCGCCGCCACGGCCTTCGCATGTTCGGGCCCCATGATCACCAGAGGCTGCGCCTTGTAATAGATGTCGTTCGATCCCGCCGTGCACATCGTGCCGGCGATGGTCGTCAGCAGGCCCTCGGCGTCGAGGCTCTCGTGGTCGTTGACGTTGTGCAGGCACTCCGCGCCGATCACCGTCACCGCGCTCGCTTCCCGTGGCAGGCCGCGCTCCACGTGCAGCGGCTCCCAGGGACTCTCGGCCTCGTTTTCCGCCACCAGGTAGGAATACTTCGCCGGCGAACCGAAGGTCGACATGTCACCCAGCGCCGGAATCGCGCCGCCGATATTGAGCAGCGCCAGCCGGATCGCGCGGCCGATGGTGGCATTGGCGCGATGCCCCGGACCGAAGGCGTTGTGGCCCGAGTTGATGTCCAGTTCCTTTGCCACCGGGCCGTTGACGATCACCAGCGGCGCGCAGAGGTGAGTCGTGGCCTGCACGCCGTAGAGATTCATCGGCTCCTCGCACATCGCCTCGATCGCCAGCAGGTAGAGCGGGAAATACCGCGGCTCGCAGCCGGCCATCACCGCATTGGCGGCCAGACGCAGCGGCGTCGCCTCGCCCCAGCGCGGCGGGATCTTCGCCACCGGCTGGTCCCAGGGACGATCACAGTACTGCAGCATCGCGGCAACGCGCGCTTCGGTCGGCGGAACCACCGGCAGGCCGTCACCCCAGCCCTTCTCCATCACCAGCGCGTTGATCGCGTCAAAATCGTCTTCCGCCTCGATGCCGGCACCGGGCGCCTGCAGCAGTTGCGCGAGGTCGCTCATTGCGCCTTCTCCTTCAGCAATTTCACGAACTGCGGCACCGCCTGCTCGGCACGCGCCTTGACCCCCTCGATGGACTGCCCACCCAGCGGATGCTGGATCACCAGCAGCGGCAGGTCAGGCACGCCAAAGGTGCGCGCCTGCGCCTGCCCGAGTTTGAGGAAGGGATCGGAACAGATCACCGCGGTCGTCAGGCCGCGTTTCCGGAGGTTCGCCATGTCGTGGACACTCCACGACGTGCACGACCCTCAATCGGCCATTGCGGTGATGACGTAATCCGATTCGGCAGCCAGCTGGTCGAGTATCGCGCCGGGGGCCGGCAGGCTGACGCTGTCCTTGCGCAGCGACACCACCGAGGCCACCGGCAACAGCGCCTTGACGCCGTCGACAATGAAACGCAGCAGGTGATCGGCATTGCCCTTGCTGTTGTCGAGCACGCCGAGGCGGATGCCCCCCTTGGCCACGGCACGGGTTTCGGTGGCGGCCACAGCCTGCGGCGACGGCGCCTCGGGAACGACCAGACGGACTTTCTGAACCATGGTGAAACTCCCGCTTCTGTTTTTGATGAACACCCCGCGCACGCGGCACAGGGTATCCGCCGACTGTAGCGCATGCCCCTGAGGGTCGCAACGCAGGGCATGGCCCGGCGACAGGCGTCAATCCGCCGGATTTACGGCAACACAAAAAGAAAAAGCCGCCTTGCGGCGGCTTTTTCAACTGCTGGCGTCCCCACGGGGATTCGAACCCCGGTTACCGCCGTGAAAGGGCGATGTCCTAGGCCTCTAGACGATAGGGACTACGTCTTGTTTACAGCGAGGTGTTCTGCTGGTGGAGGTAAGCGGGATCGAACCGCTGACCTCTTGCATGCCATGCAAGCGCTCTCCCAGCTGAGCTATACCCCCACGAGAGCGGCGAATTATACCGATGCGTTCCGGGGCTGTAAACCGGGAAATCAGCCCGGAAACAGGTCCAGTTCCCGCGCCATGCGCGCAAGCACCTGCTCGCGCCCGATCAGCTCCAGCGTGGCATCCACCGAGGGCGTCTGCCGCTCGCCGGTGACCATCACCCGCAGCGGCATCGCCAGCTTCGGGAACTTGAGCTTGTGATCGGCCACAACAGACTTCATCGCCGCGCTGATGCTGGCGCGATCCCAGGCGACGCTGCCCAGGCGCCGGCTCAGATCCTCCAGCGCCGGCCGCGCATCGGCCGTGTAATGCTGTGCGCGCAGCTCGGCGGAGGGCTCCAGCGCGCGGTAAAAATACACCGCGGCATCGGCCAGTTCCTCGACGGTGCTGACCCGCTCCTTCAGCAGCGCGGCAACCCGCTGCGGCTCCGGACCGTTGGCAAGGTCGCAGCCGTCGCGCTCGAGGAAAGGCCGCATCAGGCCGGCCAGCCGCACATCGTCGGCCTCCTTCAGGTACTGCTGGTTGAGCCAGCCCAGTTTTTCCGGATCGAAACGCGCCGGCGAACGGCTGACATGGGCAAGGTCGAACCAGTCGACCAGCTGCGCCATCGAGAATTTCTCGTCATCGCCGTGCGACCAGCCGAGGCGTGCCAGATAATTGTTCAGTGCCTCGGGCAGATAACCGTCTTCAAAGTACTGCATCACGCTGACCGCGCCATGGCGCTTCGACAGCCGCTCGCCGTCGGCGCCGAGGATCATCGGCAGGTGCGCGAACAGCGGCAGCTTCGCGCCCAACGCGCGGTAGATGTTGATCTGCCGCGGCGTGTTGTTGACATGGTCGTCACCCCGCACGACATGGGTGATGTCCATGTCGATGTCGTCGATCACCACGCCAAAGTTGTAGGTCGGGATGCCGTCGGCGCGCATGATCACCAGGTCGTCGAGTTCGGCATTGGCGACGGTGATCGGCCCCTTGACCAGGTCGTTGAAGGTCACCTCGCCGCTGTCGGGCGTGCGGAAGCGGATCACCGGCTGCGCGCCGGCCGGCGGCTTGAGGCCCAGGCGTTTTGCGTTCTCCGGACGCCAGCGTCCGTCGTAACGCGGCTTCTCGCCGCGCGCGCGCTGCTGCTCGCGCAGGGCGTCAATTTCCTCGCGCGTCGCGTAGCAGTGGTAGGCGTGCCCCTGCTCCAGCAGCGTATCCACCGCGGCCTTGTAACGGTCGAGCCGCCGCATCTGGAAATAAGGCCCTTCGTAATCGAGGCCCAGCCAGTTCATGCCGTCGAGGATTGCCTGCACCGAGGCGTCGGTCGAACGCTCGCGGTCGGTATCCTCGACGCGGAGGATGAAAGTGCCGCCCTTCTGCTTCGCGTAGGCCCAGCAGAACAGCGCGGTGCGCGCGCCGCCGATATGCAGGTAACCGGTGGGACTGGGCGCGAATCGGGTGCGAACCATGGGATTGCCGTCGGAAAAAGGCGCTATTTTACGCCACGCCGCAGCGCGGACGGCGTCGCTTCAGCGGGAAAAACGGCCGGGACTGTAGGGCGCAAGGTCTACGCGCGGCGGGCGGCCGGCAATCATGTCCGCGACCAGGCGCGCGGTCGGCGCGCTGCCGACCAGTCCGACATGGCCGTGGCCGAAGGCGTAAAACACATTGCCGAAACGGCTGGCCGGGCCGATCACCGGCGTCGAATCCGGCATCGACGGCCGGCGACCCATCCATTTTGTCGCATCGACCTCGCTGATGCCGGGGAACATCGTCTGCATCAGCCGGCCCAGCACATCGGCGCGCGCATAGTTCGGCTCGGCATTGACGCCGGCGAACTCGCTCTGGCCGGCGATGCGCAGCCCCATTTCCATCGGCGTGATGAAACACTTGTGCTCCGGCACCATCACCGGCATCGGCAACTCGAAACGCGGATCGGAATAGGTGATGTGATAGCCCCGCTCCGCCTCCAGCGGCAGGTCATCGCCCAGCTGCGCGCTGAATTCATTCGAATGCGCGCCGGCGCAGATCACCAGATGCTCCACCGGCAGGTCACCGGCATCGGTGCGCAGCGCGCGCGGGCCGTCGGGCCCGACATCGATGCCCAGCACCCTGCGCTGCAGGATTTTGCCGCCGTCGCGCTCGAACTGCACCGCCAGCGACTTGGTCAGGCGCTCCGGATTGACGCACCAGCCGTGGTCATGCAGGAACAGCCCGACCTCGTGTTCACCGTGCAGGCCGGGCAGGCGGCGTTTGACCTCGGCCGCATCCAGCTCGTCGATCACCACGCCGCGGTCGCGCCGCAACTTCCAGCCCAGCGCATCGGACTGGTAAGCCTTGCGAGTGGAATACACCACCATGTAACCGCTTTTGTGGATCAGGTCCTCGACCCCGGCATTCTTGACCAGCGGCGCATAGGCATCGAAGGTCTGTGACAGCAGCGCGCGCAGCCCGTCGGCAATTTTTTCAACGCGCTTGACCTCGGCCGCCGCGACAAACTTCAGCAGCCAGGGCAGCGCCTTCGGCAGGTAAGACCAGCGCAGCGCCAGCGGCCCCAGCGGATCGAGCAGGTAGCCTGGCACCTGGGACAGGATGCCGGGCATCGCGATTGGCACGCAGGAGCCGGGACTGAGGATGCCGGCATTGCCGAAGGAGCAGTATTCCCCGGGCGGACGCTGGTCGACGACCGTGACCTGGTGGCCGTCGCGGCGCAGATAGCTGGCGGTGGTGATGCCGACGATGCCGGCGCCCAGAACGGTGATGTTGCGGGTTTGCATACAGGGCCGGATTATAGCGCCGGCGGTTTGGCAGCCCCGCGCGACCGGTGGTAAAATCCGCGCCGGCTCGGGCGGTTAACTCAGCGGTAGAGTGCCACCTTCACACGGTGGAAGCCACTGGTTCGATCCCAGTACCGCCCACCAATAAATTCAGCTACTTACGGTAGCCCCTAAATGCCCTGAATCGACGGTGTGACCGGAATGAGTCAGGGCATTTAGTTTTTCCACGGCCGCTCTGCAATTCTCAGGTGCATTGTGGGCGTATCGCTCGGTCATCCTGATCGTGCTGTGCCCCAAGACCTCCTTA
>VFQN01000689.1_pt1 | contig 61198 bp, 56 predicted proteins | sample 3512371 | NCBI WGS metagenome assembly VFQN01 (sample SAMN10412370, study PRJNA504923) | tailings metagenome | isolation source: Replicate 2 from Balatoc abandoned mine | place: Philippines: Itogon, Benguet | collected 2017-08-28 | reverse complement strand
GTTGCTTTTCTTATCAATCCTTACAAGGGTTATGCCTTTTGCTGTCTATCTTGTACAAAAGGATTGTGCTACTTTGATTGAAGAAGGAGTTGTAATGATGGGGAAAGAGGTTGAATTTAGTTCTGACAGGACTATTGTGGCAAAACTAAACGGAGAAACTTTAATAAATGGAAGTGTTATCAACTCGCTTGAAGCTGTAGAGTTTGAAATAGATCCTAAATCGTCGCAGTCTGTCCTCGAAGTTCGCACCAATGGAGTGGAGTTTATTGGTGGAAAGTGTAACGGTAGAAGGGTATTGAAGAAGGGATCTTTAGTTATTACCTCGAGTGGTATCTTTCAAAACTCTGGTCTGATAGAGATAAAAGTCTTTGGGGCCTGGGCGACCTCAATGACAACGGGGGTGAAGAAGACAGCTGATTTTACTCTATATTTATCCCAAGAAAGAGAACGAAGAAAAGATACAGCGGAACTTTGAAAGTGGCACATTCTGAGAGGCTCATTACAAATAATAAAATCTAAATGCACTAAACTATCTATATTACTGACCTTTATCGTCTCAGAAGTAATGCGACACCCACTCCAAACTGCCCTATTATTAGGAGATCGTAGAGGTAAGACGCTAAACTTGAGCGTTCCGGTGACCTTCCTTTACTCAGAAGAAAGATACTCGCACTGCTTGCAACGACACATGCACCTAACACAATATTATTGAATGCTTCTATTTTGTCTCCATTTGCTTGTTCTTCTTGCTGTTTAGGGAGGTTCCCAGTATTGGGGAGTGTAGAAGATTCTGTCTTATAACCTCCTTGTAATGATTTAATTGCTCTTTGTTTCGCCGCCAAAGCTGCTCCGAGGACTCCCCCTTTATCAGAGATTGATAAAGTCAACCTTACATCAGTAGGTAACACTGTCCAGGTCTTCTCTCTAACATATTTACGAATAAGATCTAACAAGACATTTCCCGCTTTCGACAAACCACCACCGAAAACAATCACTTGCGGGTCAATCACACGACAAATGTTGATGCTTAATACCGCCAGGTGCTCGGCAGTCTAAAAACGAAAGAGTTTAGAAAAAGGTCAAAAAAGCAAAAGAGCAACACACCTCCTCAACAACTTTCACAGCGTTGAAATCATTTAAAAGATATCGCTGAAAGACGTCTTTCCCATCTATTACAGTTGAAGAACAATTTTTATCTAGGAGGTCCATCTCTTGTAATCTTTTGACAGTGCTTTTGGCAGAGGAATAAGCCTCAACGCAACCCTTCTGACCACACCCACAAGGTCTACTTTGCGGAGAGTTGGTAACTATCATATGTCCTGCTTCAATAATACCATTACTTCCATGAAACAATTGCCCATCGAGGATTAAACCACATCCAATGCCAGTGCCTAACGTGATCATAACCAGGTTCTGATATTTGCTATAAACGTCAGGGTTGCCCCAGACCTCAGCGCTAACAGCAGCATCTGCATCATTCAAAAGAGCGACAGCGACACCAGCGAATGTTTCAGAAACTAGTCGGACAAATGGCACATTATTGAACTTAGGGAAATTTGAAGCCGCGACGAGAATATCCCCGTTTACTTGTCCAGGACAGCATATTCCAATCCCCTTTATAATACAATTTTCTGTTTTCTTGACTTCATTCAACATATCTGTGATGTGACTCTTGATCAAAGCCAACATCTCTGTTGGTGTAATATCTTGGGAGGATAATTGGCTCTCTCGCGTCAATAGAATCCTCTCGGAGCTATCCACCAGTCCCACTTCCATATGGGATCCCCCAATATCAATTCCAAAGTAAATATCCTTCATTTTCAAGCCCGCAGGTCTCTCAAGTCACAAAAATCTAACTTGAGGATCAATAAAAACTATGACACAAGAAAAGAAATCGAATTTTAAAAATTTCGATATTTTATGAAAGTCTTCTTTATGAAACGTAACTTCAAACCATACTATCTTTCTAGCATAAACATGTTCGAATCGCCTTTTCTCAAGAAGAAAGTGGTTTTTCGGAAGGAACCGACCGTCTATGAACAATGGCGTGAATTTTTTGTCAGTCAATTCGATGAAACCTTCGTGGAAGCGATTCCATCTGATGATGTTAAGCAAATGCCGCCGGAGTATCTTTATCCTGTTGGATTTATTCTTCTTTCCCTTGTAGCGGCGATATTTATTGCAGTATTTGTCCCAAATTACTACTCAGAAATTAGTGCACAATATTTGTCCCCCACTGAATCCTCTAGTCCTACTTACTGTGATGATGTTCTCATTTCGAATACAGGCATATATCTGGCTACTAAGAGTGGTTTATGGCAGTCAGAGAAAGGATTTTCCTATGCGGAAGCACCATACACGTTTGACGTTACTGCATATCAAAGTACACAAACAGAATTCGCTTCTATTATGACTATAGCGTATGAGAATCTCGTTTTGATCGGGCAACAGGGAAAGAATCAAGATCTCGCTGGAAACCTCTTGAATTGGATGTCTTTTGTCTTCTTAGACCCAAATTACCTTTCTCAAAGATTTTATCTGGTTGGAGACCCTATTAATATCTTTAATCGTCAGAAGACAACCGGGACATTGAGCGGTATCTCTAGCGATTGCACGAATAATATCTCTCAAGCTTACTTTGACCCGCCAAATGGACTCTTATTGCTTGATTATAACCATGATCAATATATCCAGACCCCGTCATGTCAAAATATTGTAGACCCCGCGCTATTAGGCTATACTTCCTACGCGAATCCCAGCTGGTTCCAAGCCGCGATTGACATTAGAGCACTTATCACAGCGCTTGCCGTTAACGTTGGTTTATTGGAGCTCGCTGCATTGCAAGAGATTCCATCAATGAATCATAATTTTATGTATAACGGCTCAGTGTATAACACTACTGCCTACACAAACCCTCAATTTCCCAACATGTCACCAGTAAACTGTGTGGAGTTTCCTCTCCCTGTTCGATGTGTTATCGGAATCAATGAAGCATTAGGCTTTCCAGTTTTTCATCATGTTGGTGAATCATTAGAACGTCCGAAACCTTGTAATTGTTCTTATTTCCATGAAAATAACATCACTGATGTCAATTCTGACTATATTTACTATCTTTGTAACTCTTTTAAATTTATTACTGGGATATTGTTCTATAATACATCTGATCCTGCACCACTTTTTGAGTTAAGTCAAAGATATAATTTATCTGAAATTGAAGATTATTCTTATTATCCAATGTACTTAGCTAGTGTTTGGGGACAAACGTCACCTTATCGTGATGAGATGAATTCAATTGAAAATAGAACAAAAGCTTATGAATTTTGCAAATCTTCTGATGGTTTATATTGTTCTTTTGTAACTTTTTCTTCCTTTGATTTGGCTTATTCTACATGGGATATTTCACCTTATTACTATCAATTAAATAATGGTGCTTGCATAGACTCTTTCACGACATCATGGGAAAACTGGTGAGTCTACTACTTTAAATTGTTCTTTTGATCTAAATATCTGGTCTTTTTCAAGGAACCGCCTGATTGAAGTTCCCTTCGCTCCTTTGACGCAGGGCTACACTAAATGTCGTTATAGTCCGAGTCAGGTACTATCTAATCAGGCAGGTATTGCTGCTGGTAACGTCAGTTTACTCTTGCCATTTGGTGTGGCAATGGTATTAGTCGCAGTCTACTGTTATCAAATTTGCAGTGGACGGTTCATACCTCGTGGTTACAGTAAGAGCGAAAAAGATAAAGCACTAGAAGCCCTTGCTATATGTCTTCTATTAGCTAAGGATAATAAACTCGAAGCGATGAAGAGACAACATCAACTCAAGAAAATAGAAAAACAAAATTCAGAAGATGATAGTGTTGATTATTCCAATGACATTGAAGAAGAATTCTCGAATCTTGATCTGACTTTTGTTCATTCTTTAGTTAATGAATTGTCTTATGTTGGAGTCATCACTCGTGAAGAATATTTTAGACTTCAAGAAGAAAAGATGAAAGAAGAGGCTGCAGCTATTGATTGGGCCAGTTTATGTGAATCATTATCGAAAAAGAATAAAAAACCTCGCGTTTGGAATAATGTTACTGCTACCACTCAGTCCAAAGGGAAAGGGAAAGAACAAGTATCTTCTACTGAAGAGGAAAGTCAGCGATCAGCACACTCCTTAACAGATTCAGCAACACAGATAGAGTTACCGACCGTATCTGCCTTGCACTTAACATCTATTGACTCCGAAAAGGTTTCGATCGGAAGTATTAGCGGCGCGAAGAAAGTAAGCGTTCTGAATCAGACCCCGGTTAATCAAAAAAGTGCGAATAAATATCATCAGTTGACCGCGAAACTTTCTTCAAAGGAATTAGTAAATTCTGAACCTGATAATGGTTTCAGAAGTCGAGAGGCTTCTACTGCTCCAGGCTCTCGTGGTGGCACCTTGATTTCAGTTGATTTAGACTCACTTCAAAAGAGTGCTCATTTACTGAGTGCGATAGATTTAAACCCTTCTGATATTTCGGAAACAAACCAAAATTCTACGCAGTCTCTTTTTTCTACATTAGCCTCTGCGTCGATATCTGCGAAATACAGCATTGATATTGTGCAGTTGTTGATTAAATATTGGATCCCAAAATTAGATAATTGGATTGAAGAGTTTAGAGCGATGTCAAATCCTCAATCGACTGCTAGCTCAACGAAGTTCTGGTTATTGGCATCTAATACAAGTGAACTACAATTATTTACCATTATGACAAAAGATGACTTACGGTCTTTATTTCTTAGATTAGAAACTCAAACCGAATTTGAAGTAACGGTAGAGGATGTGAGTATCGTGCTGGTATTTCTAACAATCTTTGAGAAAATCAAGCAATTAATGATCTTTCATGCTTCTTTATCAATGCAATGTGCTGTAGATCAGGTAGAAAAGAAATATGATAGAAGAATTGGTTATTTGATTGGTGAAGAAGTCTGGACATTATTGGAATTGACAGCCTTTATCGCTAATACTATAGATTTGCGTGCCTTATTAGAAGGTCGATTGAATGTGAGTAAGCAGTCGAAGGAAATCTCAGATCGCGAACTGTCTTTTGAAAACTAAGTTTATTTTATGTATTGTAGCAATATTTTATTCATTAGCGACTTGTGGATCAATCTATTTTCGTCAGTTTTTTAAGGTCTCTTTTTGGCACGTAAATTAATAAAAACCCGCCATGCTTTTGAACAGCCCGTCATTTTTTCAAATTCAAAAGATCCACACAAATCAATTACTTTCAGGATGTTGAACGATCTTCCTCTGTCGCCTGAAGACCAGAGAGGTATCCTCAAAAAAGATCTATTCTCTCCCTCTCCAGAGATGAAGAGACACACAGAAGAAGAGACAGTCAGTGAATTCTCAGTCAATGAATCTATCGAACCAACAACCTCAAAAAGAGTGGAAAAGAGGAAAGATGCATTGTCATGGGATGATTACTTTATGTCAGTCGCTTTCCTATCGGCGATGAGATCAAAGGATCCATCCACGCAGGTCGGTGCATGTATTGTGAATGAAGACAAGAGGATTGTTGGAATTGGATATAACGGGTTTCCTAGAGGATGCTCTGATGATGAGCTTCCATGGGATCGAGATGGAGAAGATGAATTAGAGACTAAATATCCGGTAATTTCATGACTCTTTTTCATTGGAATTCCTTATAAATCTATCAGTATGTATGCCATGCTGAGGTTAATGCCATCTTAAATAAGAATAGCTCCGATGTTCGAGGTTGCTCGATGTATGTTGCGCTATTTCCATGTAATGAATGCGCAAAAGTCATTATTCAAAGTGGGATTAAAGAAGTTGTTTATATGTCTGATAAATACGCTGAACATAACTCTATGAAAGCATCACGAAAAATGATGACATTAGCGAAGGTTTGTTCTTTTTTTCAACAGTCTTTTATTCTTTCATCTCATGAATTCTTTATAGATTCACCTACGACAATTCGAACCAACTTTACAGTGTGTCAACATAGATTTTTCCGTCATTAATCAGAGCAATAAGAAACGGAAGACTGAGGGATAGTTAGATTTTAGAAGATCTATTTGTAGTTTTAGTATCTGTAAACTTTCTATAAATTAATCTATCAATCATTCTCGATCAAAAACTGCCACAGTTTCAATATGATCCGAGCCTGGGAATAGTACGAACCCTTGCACTGCTGTCAATTTCCAAAAATTATCGAACTTCAAATCACTCTGATCATTTCTTTTCCTCTTACTTCCCGCATCTGTACCTTTATCATCAGAATTTTGGAAAAGATGTAATACTTCATCTAAAGGATTTTTCCCAGTTAAGGCCAGACAATCACGCTTGAAAGCATCGAACCCACAACTAACATAAATCAATCTTTTCCTTTTCATCTGATCGTTTGATCCACCATTCTCTGTCGTGTTTCCTTCCTCATCGAAGGAAATCTTGATTCTTTTAGTAGTGCCACTGGCTGCGCTGTCCACAGTCGGTACTTTCGGGGAAGAGAGAAGAGCTTTGACAGTTTCTTCATCGATACCTTTTCTAGGTGGATCAATGATGATCACATTGTTTCGAAACACTTCACCATTCATCACTGATGAAGCAGCACCGTAAGGACGATAAGTTGCCTTTCTTTTTAAAGCATCTGGGAAGGATTCCAATGATTTATTAAAGCAAATGAGATTATTAGGATTCTCATCGCTACATTGAAGTCTATCAAACAGATCAAGACAATTCAATCCAATAGTTCCCACACCACCGTATAACTCCAAACAATTAAAAATAGCCGATTCTAAACTCGATTGAGTAGCTTTTAACTCTGTTTGAAAAGTCTGGATCGATCTTCGAATAAATTGAATGATTTCTTCGAATTTATCAATATTCGCTTGGCGAAAAACGAAAGGAGGGAAATAAAGCAAAGGCTTCACAACTTTCTTATTCTTCGCGACAGCATAATGGAAATCTGATGTTATTGATTCTTCAACATACTCTTTTCCAAATTTTAACTCCCATTGTTCTCGATCTCGTCCAGTAATAGAGTTATTGTGAATGTCAGTGACAGGGAAGTAATTAACCCAAATTGAATGAAATAATCTTGACTTCTTATAAGAGAACTGATCATTATTTTTAACTAATGTTGATTCAGTAAGTTGATCGATCAGAGAATTCAAAAGTGTTGTAGCATTCGTTGTGGTTTTGGTCGCATTCCAAATGATTGATAATTGCACTAAACCACTTTTCCTCTCCACTGACAACAAGAGATAACGTAAATAAGCCTTATACTTATTGATTTTCTTATCTTCGGCATTCAGTCCCTCAATATATCCACCAATCTCGAGAGTGTTGATAGTTTGTTTGATGAGCTTTACTGCTTCATTGATTCTAGTGTGATGGGCAGGGGAATTAGTACAATCGATCACACTATGGCTACCGGGTCCAAATAATCCAATTTGTGTATCTAATTTCTTATCTGCTCCAATCTCCCCTCGAACTGCGAGTTTGACAGAGGTTCTCCATTTAGTCTTCTTCCCTAAGCTAATCTCTGGCTCGATACCATACTGATTGAAGAAAAACTTCTGAAAGTCTTTCATCACCGGAGCGTTTAATGGATGCAGATGATATAGCTGACTTGGATCAACCAACTTTTGCTTCTGCTTTTCTTTCTTCTCTTGCTTCACTTGCTGTTTGTGCAGTTCTTGTTGGGTACTTAAACAGTCCGAACATTTGATTTCAAAGTCTTTATCCTTTTCTAACCTCTTAAATTGTTTTTTGCTGAATGCATCGCTCGATTTTGACAGCTTGCAACTCGTGCATATGTAAGAACTCTCCAACTTTGCTTCCTCCATTTATTTCTAAGGCACTGGGGAAATTGGGGAAACTGGGGAAAAGCAGGCCAAAAAGGAAAAAGGTCAAGTGAAGTGCAACGGCGTGTCAAAAGATGACAGAGGAAAGGTCTCCTGTCGTCACATCGTCTACAAACATCAATTCACTCCATAGTCATCTTTTGAATCAAATTTTCGAGTTTTGTAATCTCTACAATGATTTAATAACGTTTTCTGCCTGTAGCCAGTGGACCCAAGAAGAAGTTTTCGCCTCACCAATATGGCGGAACAATCCAATTGATATTTGTTTGGTCCCTACTTGTTTTGGATGTGGACGAACGAAATTAAACAGTCGTCGGGCTTGGAAAATCTGCTCTCTTGCGAACCTCAGAAGTGTTCGTCTGCACCTCAGACTCTCACATTTCTTGAAAAGCCTTCAAAAACTCGGCATTTCAGGAAAAGTAGAAGCATTACACTTTCGCCTCGATAATTTCGACCATTCTAAAAGATTTTCCTACCCTGCAAAGGATTTCCCTTCCTTACCAAAGCTCTCTAGTCTAGTAATATACAACTGGCCTATTCAAGTCAAGATTAGTCCCTTCTTACATGTCTTAGGACCAAGACTGAAAACTCTGAAATTTATGGAATCGTGTCCGTCTGATATCTTTACTACCTTGCATGAAGAATACCTAAAGATAACCAATTTGGTCATCGAAGTCACTCAAGCACATTCTGATGACCGAACAAAAATCGAGAGGATTGTAATGAAACCAACACCTTCAATTACACACTTTACACTACGCGGATCTGTCTTACCTCCCAATGGATTTAATGCCTTTGTTTCAATGAAACGGTTAGAGTTATTGGATTGGTACGAAGACTCGGCCTCAATGAAGATCTTTCAGACAATTCCCCAAACTTTATTAGAATTAGAAATTAATGTCTCTGATAAGATTCTTAGTGGTCTTATCTCATCCATCGGAAATAATACCCCAAATTTGCAGAGTTTGGTTGTGAGAGTTAATTGCACAGAGAAAACCCGTCGTGAATTGGAGATCAATGCAATGACCTCATTGACGAAAAACTGTTCAAACTTAATGAATTTCCAATTAATTGGATGTCTGTATTTATCAGTGGAAGCTTTTTCTAGGTTAATTGAATTGAAACTTCTGAAAAAGCTCGCCTTACCTTTGACTGAAGAGATTCTTCTGGTTCTCCCGACTTTCCTCAGTCAAACTGAATATCTAGAGGAAATTATCCTTCAAAGTATCGAGTCTGATGCATCGAAATGGGAAAGCATCGAAGAACAACTTCTAAGTATCTCAGAGCTTAATCCTGCTGTTAGGATAACTCTTCAAGAAGATAATGGTAGCTTTTAAGAACTTCTTTCATCAGCAGTTGTCATATTTATTTTCCTTGTAGAGTTCCATCATACCGTAATCTGTGTAACCTAAACAAGCCTTACTATGTTTCCTAAGACCGAATCAATATATTTGATGAATAAAACTTTTAAACAAATTATCTGGTTATACAATAACTACCGCTCTAAATTATTACGCACAACTGCTGTGACAATTAGCTTCAATGAACAAATGAAGCTAATTGTTCATTGAAGCTAATTCGAAACGCAAAATACATCAAATACAAATTTCTGTGCTGAAAAGGTTAATGAAGGTCGAACTCTTCCGTTGCTTTTCTAAATACGAAGCTACTGAAGTGACGACAGTTGTGATAATACAGATTCATGTACTCCCTCCACTCTCGTTTCATTTTGACTACAAACCGCTCTATAGCCGCGCTGTCTATTTCAGGCTCACTACTAACAACCTTTCTTAATTTTTCTAAGATTCTGCTATCCCAGCACATGCAATTATGTTTAATTTCGTCCAAAGAAAGAATTTCGTCTATTTGATATACTGTATTTAGAGAAAACTCCTCTAAGGGAGAGAATGGCTCACTTGGAATCCACTTTACTCGAACAACTCCTTCAACGTTCTGTCCTAGAAGAAGTTTTCCAAGGACTTTCCAATTTTGCTGTTGAGCAGGTGAAAAGTCCAAGGTATAAACTCCATTTGCTTTCTTCGGGTCTTTAATTACAACAATATGATGGAGCTCTAACCACGGTAAAAACTAATGAACGAATCGTTGAGAAGAGAAAATTGCACGTTCAATATGAGACTTACTCCTATCACAGCTGATGAGACGATCTCAAGTTGTAATGGCCTTCGAACCAACGGACTCCTTAAAGGAGCGAAACTGTAGGCATGAACGATGCTGATGATAGTACACCAAACGATAACACGAGTCATTGGACCAAACATGATAAATATGGATGTGAATGAAGTAAGTTCCTTAAGATTGGCGATGAATTCAATTAAAAACTGTCAACGCATCCTTCTTAACTTCGTTTGTTTTGATAAAACTGAAAAAATGAAACTTCAAGTTGGCGATTGCTTTTTTAAAAGCGCTTTTTGACTAGACTGTTTTCCAGAAGCCGGTCTCGATAAGCCGCCATGAATAAAGTTTGAATTGCGGTTTCATTTTGTTTTCTTGTCGTGATATGTCTGAGCTCTTTGCAGGGTATCAGACTCAAGTTGAGAAGCTTCCAATATATCTACAAGATGAAGTTGGAGTATTATTTTCATCGGTATTAGCGGTGACGGAAGTTGAGAAGAAAGCAAGAGAAGGTTTGAACGAAGTCAATGATAATCAGAAGGCTGCAATAGATGAATTTTACAATGCGGAAGGCAAATTTGTCAAATTATCCGAGATTACTTCACAATCATTTTTATATAATTTATTGAGAAATAGTGATCTTTACCAGCAGATGAGGGCTGTCTCAAGACCTGTGGTCATACCTGAGGAGGATCAGCTAAGAAAGAAATTCTTGAGCGTCCAAGTCATCACAGAAGGGAGGAAGCCAATTAATGTCGCGAACTCTCGAGGTAACACCACTCGTAATGATAAAGATCAGCCATCGCAACAAGAAATTAACCCATCAGTGTTAGAAAAAGAGTTGTTTGAATTCGAATACGAAGCAAAGATTCGATTCCATATTTCGCGACTGTTAGCCGAAAGCATCTTCCCACTCCGTCCTCTTATGTCTGAAGTGGAGAGAGGGATTAAGGAAAGTGAGTTATTAACCTTTACTTCATTAGCCGCAAGTGATTTATATCGAAGCAATCAATTACAAGAATTCTCAGAAATGATCTTGCAAAAAACGAAAGCTTTACCTAATTTTACTGGTGCTTTGACAATCTCTGATGGAGAAGAGGGAAGTGTATTGCGAAGGAAGTATTTCAAGTCGCTGTCTGCTTTTCTGTTCGCACAGTTATTAAGCGAGATGATGAAAACTGATCCTTTAGTATTAAAGAGATACTACCCTATGACTGATGAGTTATTATTCGCATTACATTGGCCACCTCCAGACCGTCGCAACGCAAAATCAGTCTGGCAGCGGACAATTATGACTGAATCTGATTCCACTGAAGCTGTAGACGCCAACGATGCGGAAATAGAAGAAGTACCTGCTGCTGATGCTCAAAAGGGACGCCAAGTAATGTGGGAGACTGTTACCATGACTCCTGCAGGTCAAATGCTTGCAACTGTCGATCGATTAAACCAAGATAATGAGTCATCTTGGTTTACCGCAAAAGTTGGAGGTTATGCCTTGGGAGTGCGCCTGCATCCAGGTTCACGAAATCTAAAGGCGGAGGATCCAGAGATCACGTCCTCAGTTGTTGATGCGGTTTCTTCTCCTCCCTTTTTCCATTTCTTTTGTGAAACATCGGAAAAGATTCGCTACCTTGCTTATTTAGGACCAAAACCATCTACAATAAAGAAACCAGATAAACATGGGACAATTTGTCTCACTTCGCAATTTCCAAATGAATTACAAGTACAGCTTCATTCTAACGGTGATCTTCGTATTCTAAGTAGTGTAGATTACCTATTATCGCAGGCTATTTTCTACAACCAATTCCACCAACAAAAGCTTTACCCTTTATTACCAGAGACATCTCGATTTATCACTGAGGAAGGCCGAATTGTTCGACGTTTTGATAATCCACGCCAACTACCGTTCTCTCATGAAATCTATTACCCTAATGGTGAAAGAGATTTATATTTACTTGTACCATTCTACAAATATACTTCCGCTCAAACGAAACGAAATTCATTATTTTATTCTCCGGCAACAGTTGCAATGATGTCATCTCGCACCCCAAATCCCACGCAGTTAGCGTTGTCATCCTCTTGTCTTGAGATGACTTTACTTCATAAAATCCCGAAAGATACTGCTTTCATCCGTTTTTTATTGTCTGATGAAGTTGAATGTTATAATGAACAATCGGAGATTCGTGGTCGCTTATCTTTATCAGAGATTCACTCGACAAATTATCGGAAAGAGATTGTTACCGATGCTGAAAGTAAATGCATATCATCTTACTTTCCCGATGGAAGGTTAATTACCGAATATCCGAATGGATTAAAGATTATTCAATTTCCTGATAATACCAAGATGATTTATAATAGTAATACTAAAATGTTGACAATTAGTCGTCATGTGGGTTATCCTGAGATTGAAATGGATATTGAGGTTGATAGTACTTGCAGGAAACATTCTCAAGGCATGGAAATCCCAATTAATAAAGGCGGTGAACGTGTAAGAAGTCGTATCTGCTTTCCTGATGGATCAGCTGCCTGTGTAAGCCATGTTGCTTATCATTTGGTATATTTTCCTAATCAAATTTTCTTTGTAGATCAAGTATGATACTCGTGTAACTGCGAAGTGCAATGGATCGATCAAACTTGTGAGAAGAGATCGTACCGCAATTCTTGCTCGAGATGATGGAAGTGTGACGTTTTCTCCTTCTACCGCTTGGACTAGTGATGATGAAGATAAATTTCTCGCTGATTGCAAGATCGATGATTTAGATCCTAAGGATTCTCGTGTTGACGCAAAGTCGTTTACATCGTTCTTGCCCTTCACATCCAAGATCAGTGAATTTGAGAGCTCTACAACTGTGCTCCCACCTCCAGTTTCGACGAGCAAGACCGCGGTCGTAAATACCGTGGGCATTCTACCTCCTGCTTTGATGTCTCGTAAGAGAGGAGGTGCAATGACCAAGGGAGGTACATCCTCTCGACGATCGCCTGAGCGAGGAAGATCTGCATCGCCAACTTTAGGTGCTGCGACTGGCCATAACCTATTTGCATCCGATCATGAACCTGACGCTGTTGTCATTGTTGACTTGACCTGTGGCAACTGTCTCATTAAGGTAATTTCTTAGTATAGATAGAAGCACAAATCTGTTGTAATCTCGGTCTTCAGGATTACGAATTTAATTCGTTCGAAATAAGCCTTGCCCCCCAAAAGCAAGCACCAATCCTTACAAGCTCCGCCTCTGCCGTAGAAAAAATCGACGCTAATGAGAGTATTCCCACTGAGAATGTGGAAATAAGTGAATCAGTTGTGGTAGAATCTACCCCACAATCCACTCTTGACGTAAAGGTTCAATTAGCCGGTGAAGTTCCAGGGCTAAAGCCTCCAGCTGTTGCAAGATCGCCGAAGCCGCCACGTCTCTTTGTTGTCAGTCGAAATGGGGAAGCGACTGAAGTGGTGAGTCTATCCTGTTACTCGATTTTCCTGTCTTACAATTAGTTAGCTGAGTATTCAAGACGTACGACTCCTTGAGCATCAAACAAAGATTAATGTTGATGTAACAAAGCATGCATCCCAGGCATCCCTTCCGCCCAATGAGCTTGGACCTGCAACTCAATGGAGGTATTTTACCGAGAGGTGAGTAGTCATTAACTTAATGCTTGATTCCGTTGTCTCAAGATAAATTAGGAAATTCATTGGATCTTACCTTCACGGATATTTATTCCAAGAAATATTTGGTCATCGTTATTATCAATCCATAAAAATCCCTGCATCTACACTATTCATGTTGTATAACAAACCTGCTATTCACGTGAGATTTTCTCTTTTATTTGTTTCATTTCGCCGTTCTCACTGACTCCACAAATAGTACCTCAGGGAAAATGAGATTGGATATCCGAATCCTGGGAGAATCTTTGAAGTGGTTTCGTTGATAGAGAGATTGCCAGTATCCAAAGAAGGTTACACGAATATCACAGTTTCGATTCAACAGTAAGTGAGCCTTTCCATTCACTATATCTAATTTGAAACATCAATCAGGTGCGAACAATTTCGACAGCAAAGAATCTTGAGTATTGATCGATTTGCGGTGGATGACCCTCGACCACCGGAGCAAATCAAAGAAGAAGAAGAGCTCACAAAGCGACTAAAACAAGTCTACAAACTTGCTAAAATCAATGCAGCGAAGAAGAAGAAGGCGAAGGGCGATGATGATGGAGATGATGATGGTTCTCATGCTCAGTCGGCGTCAAAAGTTCCCTTGAGTGCGAGAAGTAATGGCAGCAGTCCTTCTCCAATGGCAAAAGAATATAAACCATCGAAAGGTCATGAAACTATCAAAGAAGGAGAAAATGAGGACGAAGATGGTGAACAAGAAGATGAAGATGATCATTTTGGTTCAGATGATGAAGAGGGAGAGGTTCGTAACAAATATATTCGATTATTTTTCATGTTAACGATTGATCATTGCCTATTTAACAGCTTGATCCTGAAGAAGCAGCTATTCGAGCAGTATTTGATGACTTCTCTTCTCTCTCTAATGTCGAAGGATTTGTTGCTGATGTCATTCCAGTATCTTCCCTGCAGGAGGCATTTATCCGAATAATCAATCAATTCATTCCACAAGATCTTATTGATAAAGCTGTTTTAGATACCGATGAGGTGGACGTGAATCTAGAAGAGTTTACTCTCCCAGAGTTTCGGTTGATCTTTCAAAGGTAAGATCTTTTTACTTCAAATTTACTAAAGCACGGAACATATTTATTGCTCTCTTTTATAGTTTGCAGCGACAGTTGCAAATTAGTGATGAGCGTAAAGGCGATGAAGATGAACCTTACACTCCTTACGCTGATCGGTATTTGGATGAAGATGACGAAGCTGAGAGGCAGGCTAGCTATCGCAGTGCAACTGATGATATTCGCTCACTTCCGACATCAAGAACAAAAGAGTCATATTACAGTCGAGAGCGCAATGAAAATCCTCGGAAAAATACGAATAGCAAGACTGCTCCTCCTCTTAATCTTTCTGGCATTTACCAAGGCATCGGAAATAAAGACGAAATCAATGATGATGTTATTAATAGTATGGAGTCCATTTACTCCAATGAAGGAGGGTTTGCTGTCGGATTACCTATCAATGCTGTGAGAAGAGCAAAGACAACGAAGTAGTTAGAATGCGATAGTAATTACTTGTGGATCGATCATCTTAAGACATCGATGTTGAGGGAATCTATCATTAGTAGTTTCTGCATTTGTGTTACTGCAGTAGTAGTTACTGCAGTTTTCTATGAAGCTTGTTGGTTTGATCAATGATTAATATCAATTCAAAAGCAGCTTTTCTTGAATCATTCGACTTGAAACATCCCAGGCTCTTCATTGAATGAAATTATTCTATAAGTTTGGCTAAAAGTTGATGATATTGGTGAAAAGATAATTAAATACTTTTAAATACACTGCAGTGAAAAAGGGTGGAAAAAGGGTGGACGTAGTTGTTAATTTTTACGTATCGAGTTTTGAGATTTCCGAAGTTTCGTGCGACGGTTATAAATTCCCTCGCAATGTTTGAAATTGCAGAAAATGAAGGAATTCGAGATGAAGCACGGATGTTAAGCTTAGGTATGTAATCACCGAGGGGAAGTGAGGCAAGTAATTTTTCTTTCAAGTTTATCTTCTGCAATCGCTCGTTGAAAATCTTAAATTTTACAAATAGAAAGAACTAAAAAGCGTTCCGGTAGTACATACCGGTAGTAGAAAGAGGCCTGTCTACATACATATAAGTGGAATCAAGTAGTGGAAGGGAATGTGAGAACTGTGAGATAATATTGATTTTCTCTTTGTGCATAGTATTCAACATTGAACGAATGAATATTTCCTAATTCCAATAACTCTGATTTAGTTGGAAGTAATGACGGGACTAGAAGTCTATTAGTGGAATACTGTACACGAACATTTTGAATTCCTTTAGGATGAGATATAACAATTCTCTTCATACTACTACTCTTATCTTTTCTCGTCTCACTACTCACTTGTAACAGTTTGATTGAGTGCTGAATCGCTTCAGTTATATTAGAGAAGTAATGAAGGCATTCATGGAATATGATGCAGTCATAATTATTACCGCTGACAATGTCGCTGCTATTGAGAGGAGAGACTTGATGATCAAAGAAACTTTGCACAATAAACTGTTGACTCCTTTGAGGATAGCGTTTGGCTGCAATTTTAATCATTTCTAGAGAAATATCGATCCCCGTGTAGTCGTAATACTTTGAGAAGGTGTTATGTGATCGTTCCTCGAGGAACTTCAACAAAATACCGTTACCACACCCGACATCTAAAAGACGATGGATACTTCTTGTTGAAGGAATTGAAGCAGGTAACAAAATCCAACGACAGAGATCATTAATATATTCTAAGTTTGCAGTGGACAGACTTTCCATCTGTAATTGATGAAGTTCATTTCTTTCCTTTGCTACACTATTCCAAGTAATTTCAAGCATTTTCCTTCGAATCTTCTCTTCATTCCATCCATATTTCCTCTTAATACTTTGAAATTGATTATATTTCTGGACATAGAAGGGGTTTAAGACAGTATCTTGATTCGCGATCTGGAAGTCTAATAAAGAACGATAAATGCCTACTGCTTCTTCTAATCCTTTTTCTTTAAGAATTAATGCATTAATCTTCCTTTCTAATTTTTGCATCTTGGTTGGAGGATTCTTTTGATTTGTTGTTGAGCTAAAACCTTGTGCTGCGTATCCAAAGAGAGGAGCTCGATACATCCGCTTCGCCTTGAATGAGAAGGAAAACAGAAGTATCTCCCCAATCAAAGCAATATACAAACATCTCACGAAAGCAATCATCCTCTCATATAGATGATATGATGAGATATGATAGGTGTTCGATGATTGTGAGTGAAAAATACTTCAAAGAGAGTAAAGGATACGATAGAAGTGAATGTTTGAAGTAATTTCTTTGTTTCTTTCATCCTTAGAGAAGAGAGAACCTTCTGAGTTCTTAATTCTGTTCAATTTCACATTCTGTCCGTCTTCAATCACTTTTCTGTTTCATGCGTCATTCTAACCTTGGGCTTCTTGGCATGTCAACTCTGCATGCCGCGCCCTTGCCCGTGAAGGCTATTCTATCGGTAGTGAGAGAAACCATTAATTCTTTCAATTGAGTATTATTCAATTAATTATTCAGCTTCAAAGTATTGGAAGCAGAAATGTCATCGTCTTCTGATGTTTTAGGTCCATATGATATTGGGGGAGTGAAAAGACCCAGAACAGAGACTGATCGTGCTCATGAATCTAGTGAAATACATGAATTAGTCGAAAAACAATCCAAAAAAGAAAAGAAAGAGAAGAAAGAGAAAAAGGAAAAGAAAGCAAGTAAAGAGAAGAAAAGTAAATCATCCAGTAAATCAGTAGAGAGTGAGGATCATGAGGAGATTAACGAGGAAGAGGAATTAACTCTTGCTGAAAGACTTGCTAAAATCAGCAACCAGATTGATGATTTAGAGAACGATAAACTTCCATCTGAAGGAGAAGAGGCTCTAGAAGAGCACAAAAAGAAGAAATCGAGGCAGTCTACCACTGAACTTTCCATTCCTACTGCTGATTCCCTTGTTACCCTCCTCGAACAAGCACTTCAATCCAACGACACATATCTCCTCGAGCAATGCTTAGCCTGTAGTAATCTTGAGATTATTGATGCAACAATAAGAAAATTACCTACTCAACGCATTCTCGTTTTTTTACGAACATTAGTTGCAAAGTTTGAACGAAGACCTTCTCGAGGCAGTTTAATCACTCATTGGATCTCCTCCATCCTCAAACACCACCTCTCTTACCTCATCACCATTCCTGATTTATCCAATCAATTAGCTGGATTAAGTCAAATATTAGAGCAAAGAATTGCTTCTTATACTAAATTGACATCCTTAGCAGGACGATTAGATTTGCTCATGTCACAAGTAGTAAAGCAACAAACTGTCAATAGCATCGAACCTAAAGTTATCTATGAATTCTAAGCAAAAAGAAATACACATTGAGTAAAATTAAATGATATCTTTTCTTTTGAGTGGTGAGAAGCTTGGAATAACGAGTACTTTTGACCACTCTTGACAAATAATTTCACACCACGTGTTTAATAACCTTCCTAAGCATACAACAAAAGTTCATGCATCTTAATTTAGAGGACAAAGTCACACAACACAAACACAGAACGATCATAATCATCTTAATGAATAAGATCCAAAGGAGAGATATTATCACTATGATCAGAGCTATTTGTATTTTCATCTTCGTGTTGTTGACGATCGTCTGAGGTGGTGGCTGCCTGATTGACAAACTCTAATGTGTGTTGAAAAAATGACGACACAACAGTACTCGCTTCGTCCACTACTTGAGTGATGTCACTCGTGCTTATTCCAGTCGCCGACGTGAGAACTGCCGTGAGATCTTCAAAGTTACTGGAAGTTGATGTTGAAGGAAGTGCTGGAGATAATGCCTCATCAGGCGTCGGTTGGCTTCCTTGCTCATCCTCTCGTTTCATCTCTTTCTGTAGCTCGCCACTCTCAATCTTCTGTAATTGTCGATTATAAGCATTCAGAAGAAAAAGATTGAGTGTTTCGAAGGCTGCTTGTGTCGATGGAAAGGATTTAATTCGCTGCAAGATGATTGTCGTGGCATATCTCACGGTAGGCGATGAGTGTAGTAATCCTGCCGCAAAGTAAACTAATCCACCTTGAGAGTCAGGAAGCATCGTTAATAGTACTTGTAGAGAAGCTTCAGTCGTTAACTGCTTTAGGAAATGTTTATAGTATTCTTTTACTTCACTCTTGTTGTTTAATCCTGTCTCGTTTAGAAGTTTTCTTACATACGTCTTGAGCAGTAAACCATCTACTTGTTGCTCGTTCGTTGCTGTAATTGGCAATGGAGAAGAGGAGGTTTTACGATCCCTCGAAAGAGAAGGATTTTCAACTTCGACCACTCCTTCAGACTTGGAGGGTGGAAGTGCATTAATAGTGCTTGATGATTTAGTATCATCAGCAGCCCAAATCCAGTTATGCGCTGGTAATGACTGAAATTCGCTGATTTTCTCCAGTTCCCCGATTCTTTGAGAGTTTGATTCGAGGAATTTTCTTGTCTTTTCTTGTAGTTTCGCAGGATTCAAAAACATGTTCTTCTCTTGTGCTGATTGCACGATGCTCACGGTATAATCAAAGAATTGCTGTCTCACCCATTCCTCGTTAATACGAGCATTAATACCAGATAATACTGTTTGAATGAACTTTGCATCAGAGACGTAGTGTGGCATCTCCTCTGCAGCAGACAGATTGAGCTTCGTGCTGCTTGGAGGAAGAGAGAAGGCAGAGCTAGCGTTAGACGAAGCATTCGATGATTTTCCATCCTCATTACGTCTTTCTTCAGCAGAATAAATAAATCCTGAGTTATTAGGAAGATCTAAAACACAGAGCAGATCCCACCAACTCTCATGTTGTTGAAACATGGGATTCGTCACTCCTGCGATGTATCCAGGTACCTGAAACGAGAAAAATTACATGCAACTCATGGAAGGGAGAAACATAATCTGAATACCTCAAGAAAGCTGAGATCAGATAGAGTTGAGTAAGGAAAAGTTCTTCGAATTACATTAGTCATCGGAGGACAGACCATCGCAACAGAGGATAAGACCATCTTCGCTATATCACTGGCAGAGTGGTTATAGCCCACGAACAACACCTTCTTCTTCGTTAATACTGCATGATAGATTCTCATCACCGCTTCTCCGAATACTTTGACAAGGTACGTCACATCAATATTTCCTACCTCGTCTGTAGTGCGATAGACAGGGATTTTCAGGTCTAACGCTTGATCGTTGTATCGGCCAGACACGGATTTACTCCAAGATCTTGGAATGTGATCGCAATGAGGCTCTCTTAAAAAATCGTAAGCAATTCCCCTTCTCATGAGTAATTGTTCAATATAAGTAGGATGAGGCAAGGAAGAGATGTTCACACTGTTTAATGCGACATAAAGGTTCTTTAATACTTCAATGGAAGGAGTCTTGAAATATTCTTCTAATGCTGATTCTAAAGGTATTTTGAACGATTCAATGAAAGAGTAACGTGAAAAGATACATAATGCCTTTAATATCGCTCCTCGACGCACAGTGGAATCATGCTTCGTCTTAACAAAGTTCAATCCGTATAAAAAAGGCTTTGTAGCAATATTCACTTCATTTGATCCAACTTGAGAAGTTTTTGGTTTAATCCAAAAGCCAGTATCTGTAAGTTCTCCATCACGATTGAGAAAGATGTAAGTATAGTCTGTCTCTCTGTTATGAGCTCCTTCAGGTAACATATGTTCCGCAAACCAATCCGGTTTATAATCAGGAATTTCACTGGGATATTGATGACGAAGAGTGGAACCACTATCAATATCAAATTCTGCGAGTAAGATATAATCTACCAATTTTTCGGCTTTTTCTCCGCGGCGATATTTCGTTTCCCATCGTGGTTCAGGATTCATTTTGTTCAGTAAGGGATTATCAACAGAGATTCGTTTTTCCATAAATTGTTCTCAAACCTTTTCGGTCACAAGTCTAAAATATGATCTGCTGATTCAAACACAGAAAGATTAACAACAACAAAGCGAACGGAAGATTGAATCTTGATTTGTTGACACAGTCTTCTGTATCGAGCGAGCAAAGTTTTGAGAATTCGGATTTTCGTTTAGACGGGCGTTTCTTTTTAGAATTTTGATTTGATTTGAACTGAGAAAAAACTTGCGCTTTTTGGACTATTTCCATCTTCCCTGTTGATCAGAAGTCGAATATTGCTATTGATTAATTATAGCTTCATAAAATGCTGGAAGAAATTCGAAACGAGGAGGATCGAATCATTGAAAACATCGTCCTTGATGGACAGAAAGCACTTTATGACGATTTGGACTTTCTACCTGCTCGACAAAGTCTCTACAATTCTGAAAAAGCGATCGCTGAATACGACGATGAGATTTTTCAGCATATCCAGTAAGTCGTTTCTTATTTTTTTCGTCTTCATTCGTTTTATTTGCATTTCAGATGGAAGCGGCCACAAGACATCTGCTCTAACCCGGCCTATTTTGATCCCATGAATCGAGACGTTGTTGTGAGTCAGGGCAGTCTGCCAGATGATGTGTTTTTAGGAGCATTGATGGCGGTTTGTGTATATTCCAAGTATGATTTGATTGAAAACATATTTGCATCTAGGCCGGAAGATTTTGTAAAGTATGGTGTTTATACTTGTCGATTTTATGTGAACGGAGAATGGGTCGAAGTTATTACTGACTCTCTGATACCATGCATTCGTAATAATTATACTGGTGACTTTAACCCAGCCTATGGTAGATCCTCGAAGATAAATGAAATGTGGATCCCGCTAGTCGAGAAAGCTTTCGCGAAAGCAGTGGGAAGTTATGAAGCAGTTTCTAGTATGAAAATTCAACGTGCTTTACTTCATCTGACTGGTGGGAGTGTTCAGCAAACTAGTATTCGTGATGAAGTCATGCGACTTGACATGCTAGGAGATCAAAATGCTTGGGTTGAATTCAAGCGAAAAGTCAATCAAGATGCAATCATTCTGCTTTTACCTGAAGAGCAAAGACAAAATCCTGTTAATGGCGAAGGCGGTATTGATGGGATCGATCCGATGAATATAATTGAGGGTACTACGCATGAAATTAAAGCTGACCGCAATTTCATTCCAAATCGTTTTTATTCCGTAATTGCTTGTCGTGAGCTCGGTGGATATGAGTTAGTTCTAATGCATAATCCGTGGATTCACCCGAACTATGCATGGTCAGGAGAATGGAGTGACAATTCGAATGACTGGGATCTGTATCCTGAGTTACTCGTTGATATTGAACGAGATCCCTCCATTCCTTGGCGTCGCAAAAATCCATGTGGATACTTTTGGATTTCTTTTCGTACCATCTTAAAATTCTTTAATAAGATGTATACTTGTTTGCTTTTCCCGAATGACAAGTATCATTTCTATTGCGCAAGAGGAGAATGCAGAGGTCGTCAAGCAGGTGGCCCTCTAGCTACTTTAAGAGATACGCCTACTGTTCTGAAGGATGCAGCTGCCTCTAAAGCGGTTGCAAATCAAAAGGTATGTAGAATTTCCATTTTTAAAAGTTTTGTAGTATCGCTGATTTTCTTTTTCTTTTGCGTAGTCGACTGTATCTACAGTGATCGACGGTGATTCGTCATGGTTCAACAATCCACAGTACCGCATCGGAACGTCTCAACCCACTACTATATATGTGTCGGTTATTCCTCTTGGTAATGGCGAAGAAGGAGATCAGGAGCAATCTTTGATGTCTGTCAGTGTTTTGTCCTCTCCCAAGCATCTTACAACAACTTTAAACATTCCAACCCATCTATGGGAAGTAACCCAATTCGAGACAGTTGCAACAGATAAGGTAGAGTATGGACCGGCACTGATCAAAGGACAGGAAACTTCGATCTGGGCGATCACAATTGATTCGAAGCATTTCTATCATATCATTCCTACAACTTCAAGGAAAGATCGTGAGGGTGACTTCATTCTTCGAGTCTTTGCGAATAGGGCGATTCAATTAGAAAGTCTTCCTCCTATTTTAAGTGTTGTCGAATCTGGAGAATGGAGACGTGTGGGCGATCTTGACACAACTGGAGGCCCTCTGACACTCTCTCAACCTGATGGAACCGTTAAGGAAAATCCTAAATGGTGTCAGAATCCACAATACCATTTGCAAATGGCAGATTTATTTGGTCGAGATGAAGTCTATTTGAAGGTCATTTTGCGGCGAACAGAAAATCATAAATCAAATAATCGAGCACACGGTCAAAAGTCTAATTATCAACAATCCCTCGAGGATAAAAAGCATAACTCAACCATTGGCCTTGTTATTTGTAAAGCCGATGTTTTAGATGAAAATCCTACTAAGTCGAGAAAGAAGCAACCCCGAATGAACAAATTAGGAGAGGTAACGAATATTCTCTTTCTCACGTTCCTTATACTGATTTTTCCGTAGGCAATTCCTTTAAAAGAATCATCGTTAAAAAAGAAGAAAACTTTTTTTGATGAGGAAGGTAGTAAATTAGTCGCCTCGGAAACGACAAAAACTATTTTAAGAAAAAACAGACTTGAACCTGGCACTTATAATGTTGTAAGCAGTTTTTCTCACAAACAAGAAGCTTGCATTTTCTATCCAAAGATCCCTAGATCATGGTTTCCTGATGGTCTAATTATTGTCCCAAGCTTGAGTGAGAAAGGAGTCAAAGGAAAATTTGATTTAGAGATATATTGTTCAGAGCCTATTAAAGTACATGCTCTACCAGATCAATATTCTCGCTCGTTGGCCGGAGAATGGACAGAAGCAACAGCTGGCGGTTCCCATCTTTTTCCGAATTGGAGAAAAAATCCTAAATTTCAATTAAAGATAACAACACCAATGGGTCAGGCAGGACCTTCGCGATTGAGAATCACTTTAGCTCGCCACGGAACAAATTGGCGAAGTATGTGTAAAAGGGATACTGTTGGTTCTATGATTGGATTTTACATTTTTCATGCACGTGGTACCGATCAAAGCCAAGTTTATGAATCAATCTTTGTTCCAGATGATGAATTTTCTACAGACTCCTCCTTTAGTTTACCTCAGTTGATTCATCATGATGAAAGTTATATAATTATGCCAACTACATTCCACGAAGGGAAAAGTGGTTCTTTCGTCCTCACAATACTATGCGAAAATGAATTTCATTTCACGAAAGATAGTAGTTAAATGCTTCCTCTTTTTAGTGACTTTCTATAGAAGACAGTATTTCGTTTCCCATATCTTTTCTTTTTTGTTATGTGTGTACATATGATTGTTATCTAATATTTAAGAATGAATGACTGCTTTTCTTGGTACTCATCTACAGTAACTGTTGTGTTCGAAAAGAGACAATTTCTCACAAAATGCGAAACGATACAGTGACTCAGATCTTGCCTGTCGCGCGAGCAGTCACAAGTCCAACAATGAGACCAACTATCGCTAAAACGATCAAAGCAATGCAAATTCTCTTCTTTTGGATTGATATCATGAAGCTCGTTGCCTTTTCGAGATCAACATTTCCCTCATCGATATATTCTTTAGATTGAGAGACGTTATACTCTATCTGATCCAACAATTCACCTTGTGTTGTAGTGATCGAGGCGAGGTCAAGGAAAAGTTGATTTAGCTGAGAAATCGATGATTCCAATAATTTCATATCATCGTATTTACTTTGAGCTACTAGGTAAGCATTTTGAATGGACTCGGCAGGATCTTTATTCTAAGCAGATAAGTTAGGGTTATTTGTAGAGAACTTTTTTATACCTTCAGAATAGCGTCCTTGATATAATTATGAGAGTATTGACTTTCATCTAAGGCTTTTTCAATAATGTTCTCTTGGATCTCTGGATTAATTAAAAGAATCTGGCGTGTTATTTTCTTTCGGAGAGCCATTCGTGAGTGAGTTTGAAGGCTTTGATACTCCTTCATAATCAGGGCGTATCGATTGATAACTGTCCCTGTTAAGTTCTCTCTCATTCGAATTTCAGCTGAGGTTGATGATGTCCTTTGTCGCAGTTGTTGAGTCTGAGATTGGAGTTCGTAGACTTTGTCTTTAATGGATCTGGCTACCTGATTGCCAGTAGAAATATGATCTGCAAAGAGTCTGGAATAGTAATCTTCTCTCTGAGGTATGACAGATTGGATGACTGATTGGGAAATCGTTTTTAGCTCTTCTACAATCGTGGTGAAATGGTGTAATTCATCCCTCACTCGATCTATTTCAATCAGGAAACTACCATGAAGATTTTCTGTTTCTTCCTGAGCTGGCTGTTTTGACTCTTCAATTTCAACATCGTCTTCTATTTTCTTTGCATTCCTCTGCAATTCATACATACGATTCATGTTTATGTTGTCTTACTTGTTTGATCGTCCCTTCCTTCATCACAGCTTCTCTAACGAAAGTCCTCTCCTTTGATAAAGCAGATTTATTCATTTCGTTGAGTCCTTTAAACTTATCGCGCTTAGATGTACCAGAGTTAAACTAAATCCTTCTTAACTTCACTTGAACGAAATCTGTCATCATGTCGAAGAAGGTTGGCAGTGATAGTGGAGGTACTTCTGCTCCAGCTGGAAGTGTTTTGGAAAGGATGACCCAAGCTGTGAAGAATGCACACTCGGCGATCCAGTTATTAAAGAATGAAAACGAACAACTGAAAGAGGAGAACGAAGCATTGAAGAAAAGAATTAATTCATTAGAGAAGCAGCTCAAAGAATCTGCTCAAAAAACTGATGAACTTACGAAAAACAGTGATGACAAAGGTTCAACAAAAACAAGAAATAAGGCATCATCTCAACCAAAGATCCTACAAAGTGAATCAAATCAGAGGTATTCTTTTCTTATAAGTATGTAGTGCTTCTACTTACATCTACATTGGTTAGATCTCAGACTTCAGCTAGTTGGAGTGATAAGAGCTTGTTGACTGTGAGTAAGAAAGATAGTCTGACCCCTTTGTTCCAAAGGGATGAAACTAATCCTTCTGAGAAACCCCTAGCTTTAATAAATACACATGACGAAAGGTAATTTCTTTGGATGATTTAATTTTGAACCTTATGCACTTCTGAATAGGACTCAGGTGGTTAACAGTAGTGAAATGACCTTAAGTGACGACAGAGCCATAATTCCGCCCAAATCTTTTACCAACCTACCAAGCTCCTCAAAGCAAATATCTCCGCCGTAAGTCTCTCTTCTGAATCTTTTCTGTTTTTTTGATTAAAATTGTTTTCAGATTAATCATAGACAACACAGCGACGAGTAAACCCTCGAAGTCAGTTCCCGCGATCGATTCTGCTCCTCAAGTAGTTTCTAACCCAAGTACTGTTGTTGCCAAAACTGCTGTTCCTGCTTCAGCGATGGAGTCGCTTTTAAAATACCTTTCCTCTCCTTCGCCTACTGTCGTTACATCGACTGCAATTACTCCCGTTCGGAATCAAAAGCAGAACCTAGAAAAAGGATGGGATAAGATTCAATCTTTCGAGCAATATCTGATTAATTCTAAAAAGAATACCAAAAATGTCCAGAAGACAGAGAAAGCAGAACTTTACTATTATTTTAATCTCATGAACGATCAAAATTATTACTCCATTGCAAAAAATATTATGAAATCCTTTCATCCCAACATTATCATCAAATGGATGAGGGTAAAATTATTTGAAGATGTTGATAATAGTTATCCCTCCCCGCTTCTTCGATTTGAGTGTCAAGATAATCAATTTTGGAAGATAGAAGATATTGCATCCTCCTCAAAAGACTCTCCATTTTTTAGTTGGGTGGAAGAGAAAGTTCATCTTTCGCACTACATTCGTCTAATCCTTGCGTTTTCTTTCTACAGAAATAAAGGAGGTTACAGCTATTGCAGAGATATTTTAGATAAACTGAAAGATCTAATTATTGCTGAAGTCAGGAATCGTAACAATGAAAAGTCCTGGGATGATATATTTCATCACGCTCAAGAGAATAAAAGGCATTGGAAGGCCGTTCTATGTTCCTATGCGAATGAACTACGTCATTTAGCCAAATTAGTTCCACTGCAGAAGCAAAATATAAAAATTCCGGAGCCTTCGGAAGGTACTGAAGATAAAATGGATGTGGTTGAAGAAAACCCAGATGAGCAGCAGAAAAGAAAAGAGTTGTTGGAGAAGCTTTTTGATTTTGGCAGCGATGATGATAGCGAAGACGGCAAGAGCACTAGTGAGGACGACAAAAGTGAAGATGGAAGCTCGGACAGTTCATCGAATGAAAATCAGAACCTAGAAACTCAGGAAATTTTCGGAAGGAATAGATCAGATCGAGAGAAAATTAAAGAGGGAGAAGGAGATGAAGAGAAAGACGAATTGGAATCTTCCTCGCCCCAATTCAACCAAAGTTCAATCTCAATTCTATCCCCATGCTTCCAAAATACCGAAATTGAGGAAAATGATGACCTCATAGATCATTTGGATGTTGAAGGAGAAGAAAACACAACAGGCGATGGACTATCTGACCCACTATCTTCTCCAGACATTGATGATTGGATTGATGCGAGGAGTCCTTCGATTCTGTTGAGAGTTGATTTGAAAGATTTCTGTCTATGTCTCATCTTTGTCAGAAGTTGTCTGCTATTGGTAAGTCAAATACTCGTAACTCTTCACCTTTTCACCTTCTCTTTTCTTAATTTAGGGTGAAGAGGCATTTGCCTTGGACTTTCTTGATGAAGTAATTCATTTAATCTACAAAGCACATCAAGTTGGGACATCTAGCTGCTTATTATACAAGCTATTAATACCTCTCTCTGCCAACCTTGAAAGAAGAGATACAAATTCCTGGAGTAAAACCCATTTAGAAATTACTTCTCTTTTAAGAATGAAAAAACTTCGAATGTCGTGTGAGAAAATGAGAGAGGATTTAATTGAAGATGAACAGAAAGAAGATCTATGTTTATCCTCACCTAACTCAACATTAAGAAGGACGCGGAAATTTTTATTATATAGACTGGAATGGTTGATACAACACTACCAAAAAGTTTATTCTTTGTTGTTATTACAATTTCCCCAATCTTTGACGTTAGTTCCTTCCTCTCATGCAGTCATTAAGCTTTTACGTGAGAATAAAAATGATGATGCGGCCTCGTTGCAACAATCACTTATACAAAGCCTCTCTGCTCCGATGTTCCCCGTATTTCCAAACGATCACCTATCTAATCTTATTGCCCATCGTTATTTATCATATTCCGCCTTTATTAAAAATGGTTTAATTCCTCATATTATCTCTTCGCTAAATCCGATCATAGAGAACAGCTATGGCTCTACGCTTAAAATCTTTGGTTTTGAATCGTTCCTTCCAATTATTCAAGAATTATTTGCGGGTTATTGCTCTATAAATGAATATTACCAAAGCACTTTCCATTGTTCTTCTCCGAATTCCTCCTCATCAGCACGACCTGCGGCGATCGCATCCTTCCATGAAGTCCTTCAACGTCCTTTTAGCGCAATATCACGAGACGATACTGTTAATGAAAGTGTTCGACTTATTATCAAGAGTTGGATCAAGGGAGCGCGTTTACACTCATCTTTGATTACCCCTTCTTTCAATGAGATGACGATTCAATACTGGAAGCTTCAATCTCTTTTTGGTCGTGGGAGTCGATTATACGATTCCGTGAACCTTCTTGCATACGAGAGATATTGGAAGTCTACAGAAATTAAAACCATCTCCAAGAATAAGAAATTTCTCTATCATTCCTTGATTCAACTGAAAAGCCATTATCTGACTCCACTTTTGTTTTATTACCACCCCGACAATAATAATTCTTTTAATAATAAGAGTAATATTGGATGGAAGATTGGGAATATTGGGGAAGGAATAACATTAACGTCTCTCTGGGTTTCAAAGAAAGCTACAATGATTAAACAAATTAATGAAATCAATCAGAAGATGTTGTTGGGATTACCGCATTGGGGTAAAAATGGTCCAGCGGGGGAAAAAGTGAACATTTATGATGACTCGACTTACGATTTCATGCAGTCAAGCTCTCTAACAGGCAAAGATTTGGCGGAAATTGGAGAGATGTTGGATTTTATTTTTCATCAAATCCTTCCCAAGTGCGAAGAGTCGTTATCTCCTCTTTCTGCATCCCCCCAGTTAAAGAAGGCAGATGGAAAAGTTGTGTTGAAGCATTTGCTATCCCATGCCATAAAATTGCAACAAATAGTTATTGTTTCGTGCTTTGAAAGATTTTTGCAGGCAGTGGTACCTTGTTTGACCTCCCTGGTATTTTCTATTAGAGCAGAAATAGTTCAAGAAATCGAAAAGGAAAAAAATAAAGCAAATTTCCCGTTCTTGAAAGATCAATATGAAGTCATGTCAGCATTAGAAGCTATTCGGTAAGTTTCATCCTTATTAGCAAATATCCAACACGTGCTCACATGTTAGTAACTAATGATAGAATATTGTTAATGATTCCAAAGCCTTTTGGTATTCACGACAATTTGGAAATATATTCGGAATGCCAACTGCTTTTGTCACTCCTTCGCTCCAATCTGTCCGCAAGTACGGAATTACTTGAGCAAAGTATTTTTCTGCAGGAAATTTCTGAGTTGCAAAGGAAGCTGATGATCTTTTCCTCTCAGGAACTTCCTTTGGTAGTTGTTAATCTCCCTCGAAGAAATGACAGGTGAGATCTTGTAACTCTTGTTCATAGAATTTCTTTGATTTATATGCTTACACAGGTGGTTAAAGTGTCGAATGAAGCTTGACACCTTTCATGCGAGTAATGTGATAAGATTTCCTGCGATCGATGGGTTTCATGTTCAAAAGGCTGCAGATCCGCGTGTTATATCTCGTCTTCAACAGTTTTACCAAAAGACAGAGGTAGAAGAAGATAGCCCTGATGATGATAAGTTCAATCTACTTCATGCGATCCAATCAAGAGCGCAGACCGAACAACAAGTGGAGGTCGCAGACATTTGGGATTGCTTTCTTTATCATCAAATGAATTGCAGTGACACTATTCTTAAGCAACATAATCACACTCATCGTCATCAAAACCCTGCAAAGTATGAATTAAACATTACCAGGAGTGAAAAAGCTGTCATTCAGTCTCATCTCGGTGTTTGGCGATGGTTGCTCTCATTTACGAATCAATTTTCCAAAACTTCTTCCTCATTTCCCTTATCAGTTCTGAGCTTCGAGGAAAGAGTTCAACGCGGCTGCTCTTTTTTCCCTTTCTATGCACAAACTCTTTCTGATCCCGCCCAAAACCTCGCTCATCTTTTTTCCCTAAAAGATAAAGGAACAGTATGGAGGTCTGAGTATTATGTTGTGATGACGGATGAAGCACATGTTAATACAAAGCATTTCGCCTACGCAATTCCCCCGTCAGTATCGCTTACAGCCTACATCCAGTTTCTCCTAGAGTCACTCCCTGCTGATGCTGACTTTCTATGTCTCGGTGGAGAATATCCTCCACTCCCGCCTGCGACTAAGAACACTTCCTCTGACGCTTATCGTTTCCAACAACAGCCAGAAAAGAAATTATTCTATAAAATCAATTATATCAATAAAACCTATGCGTATGTGATTCATAGACGAATGATAAGCAAGTTATTAGATGAGAGGGAAGGACTCCTTCCCTTCAACCAACCCTTTGAAGCATTTTTATCTACTTTCTTCTATCAGGAAGAATTTAAAGTAAGTTTCTTCTAAAAACAATCTCCGAGGTGTGCTTCTAAACAACATCATTGTACTTTTAGGCATATTCATTGAGAGATCCTTTGTTCGTTATGCCTTCATCAGAGAGTGAGAAAGAGCTCACCGATGACTCAAATGTGATGCATTCATATGTTCCATTGAGTCTAGCAGAAGGCACTCATCATATGAGTGGGAGGAAGCGACAGTTCTCCTCCTCAGGTAAGCAGCAGGAGAGAAAGAAGCAGCAACAAGAACAGAAGAAAGTGAAATTTGCCACGTGAAAAAGGGAAAAGAAATGAATTTACAAAATAAAAAGACCTATTGTCCTAAGTCTAACCCTTCCTTCAACAATCGCTTTTTCTCGACGCGGAATCGAATAGCTTGTTCAAGTGGGAGAGCATTCATTAGGAGCTTACTCTCCGGTGTCGATGAGGAAGTGGTAGGCAAAGAAAGTTGGATGATTTTCTCATTTATTGAGGATAGCAAAGCTTCATCCTCCTCAAGTGTCGTAGGCTTTGAGGAAAGTTCTTGCTTGATAATTATTCGTAGAACATCTTCCGCACGTTTAATACTTTCCGAATTGAAAGAAAATTGTTGAATCTTCTGATAATACTGATTTGCAGTCGTCAGATCAAGCAATCCTTGACTTGAGAAGGTGGAGGGGAATAATTGCTTCCATTCCTCCGGAGAAGAATACAATGCTAATAAGATTGCATTTGTAATTCCATCGAAGTGTTCTTTTACACCAGATTTGCCATTCATTCTCGCTGTTATTGTTTCTGCGTTGCCTATAGATTGTTGAGGTTTGGTGCGATGGTACTTGACCGTTCTCTTGTTCTCTTCAGAGCGATCAATAAGCGCCTTTGAAGTCTTCTGTCGCCGTTGTTGACTTTCAGCATCATTATTGATTTTGTTCCGATCACTAGCATTAACATCAACAGGTGCGAGAGAGTAAAACAAAGTTGAAAGAAATCGAATCCTCTCTTCAGGCGAAGGTGAGGAAGGAGGAGCAAGTATGTTTACTCCGTCAGTGTTGTCATTATTTTTATCTAATTCAAGTAATAATTCGATAATATTTTGATCAAAGTCATAGATATCATGAGGGTTATTCTCTTCAATGAAACCATAATTCAATAAGAAGCGATCATTCGATTGGAAGCCATAATTAATCAACAATTCCGACAAAGAAGATGAAGAAGCAGCGACTGATGAAGGTGGTTTTAAAAATAAGTCCATCCGATTTAAGAAATAATTATAACTGACATCAGACGAACTGTCACTCTTATGATTGAATAAATCGATGACAGGACAGAAGACATATCTCTTGAAATTACCAACCTTCGATAGAAAGAAATCCTTTAAGAAAGATGATAATAATAGTGCTATGGCAATGGAAATCACTGTAGCATTATCAGCGAGGTGGAAATAAACTTCAACAGCGGATAAGACTAATATGAGTAGAAGATATCTTCGTCGATCCTGAAATGAAGATCCTTCGTACACACCGGAAAAAGATCGTGATTGAATACATTCTAATGCCCAAATAAATTGTTCAACAGTAATGGTTTCAATCGCAATAAGGGTATCTTGATTGCGATGCTTGTTCTCTTTTATAATACCTCGTATATTGTCTTTCCATGCTTGGTAGTAATAGAGGTATTCGTAGAGCTTTTGAGGAATTTTCTTCTCAAGAGATGGATATTGCAACTCTAATACGGTTTCAGTTCGCCAGTGGATTGGGGTTGTGAAGTTTCGTGGAAGTTGTTCGAACCACTGATATTGATCAGGCCGTTTCACTATTAGGTAGTTGTATAGCAGCTTATAGGCGAGGCGATGGTACCAAAGAGATGATTCCCAGAGGGTTTGATTAATTATTTGAGGTAATGGGGTGGGTTGAGCGAGGTTTGTCACTTCTAAGCAAAGGTCAAGAGGAACACTAACGACAGGGTCGTTGTAGTCGATAGGCGAGACAGCCTTCACACCTCGAATCAACTGCTTATTGGGAAGATATGAGTACTGTACAGTAATATCTTGGAGAATAATATCATCATTTAGATATTGAATCCAATCATCATTACTACTATTGAACATGAAAACAGAAGGAGAGGTTGATTCAGAGGTCTCTCCCAAAGAGGAGTAAACCAAATCATCATTCGGGTCAAGTGATGCCTTCAACAAACTTTCTCGCTTTGCACCCTTAAATCGTTTTTGCAATAAAAGAGACCCGAAGAGTCTTGAGGAAGAGAAATCTTGTGAGTTCAAGTTCTTTCGTATTGAGTTCAATTGCAAGGACCATGAGTGAAGGATCGGCACATTTGTACTCAAAATTAAGAAAAGCAGAGTATTCAGTAGTTTGAAAGGAACTAATAAACACTTCTTCTCTTTCATGGCTTCAATAAAGGCAAAACCTCCAGACTAAAACAAACGCAATTCCGACAGCAGAGAGAGGAAATCGGTAAATGTCGGTACATTTATCGGTAAAGCCGAAGAAGAACATGTCAATTATTTAGAATTATCAACACTTCGACACAAAGAAATGGATCCAACTAAGAAAGAATTATACACTGCAAAGCGATCATCTGGGGTAAACGTAAATTATGACCCGAAAGTACAAGAGGCGATTCAACAGTTAACTCAGAACACGTCTATTAATTGGTTTTTAGTGAAAGTTGTGAATTCTAGTGATCTTGCATTGCATCATATGGGAAGTGAAGGAATCAATGAATTATTAAGTAGTATAACAAATGATGATATCTATTATGGCTTTTTCAAATGCATTCATCGCGATACTTCCCAAGTTCGTTATTTTTCTTTATATTTCATGGGTGAGAATGTTAATGGTATGAAGAAAGGGAAATCATCTTTATATAAAACTGGTATCTTAAATTTACTTGATACTAATGGTGAAATACCCTTTAATAATCTTTCTATTACAGATTTTAATGTTGAATATATTTTAAATGAAGTTTCTAAATTATCCAAACTTCCAAGAGAATCTCTCATCGTCTAACACTTTCGACGATAGTCTCTGGTTTATTGGGTCAAGAGTTTTCTTGGAATTTTAAGAATAAAAACATCAAGAAAAAGTCGGAAAATTGTTAATCTAAAGTAAGATGAGTTAGGCGAAAGTACAAGTGTCATAGTCGACGATAAGTGTCATAGTAGCACGAAGATAAAGGAGGACTATACTACATATAAACATTAATGATAGTTCTAATGCTAACCATGGGTTCTCTCCTTGTCTCAATTTTTTGAGTCGTTCCGCGTCTGTTAGATTCTCCCATTGTTCTCGTTCTTGAGGGTTAGGGAAGTATTGTGATGCTATCCGAAAAACAGGGATTGCTCTCACGACCATGTATGCAACGTGACCAGCCGCCGACAAAGCTAAATGAACGAAAACAATCTTCATCAGCAAAAATAAAGAAGAACGAAAGAGATAACGTACCAAACCCTCTTCTGATATGATGGTCATAATAACAACTCACTAAAACCACCACTATCATTGCATTTCTCAAGTGAGAAATATTCCATGTCCAGCGGTCGTAAGTCTTCTCTGTTAAGGTGAATCCCTCCCAGCCATCATCTGCCGTTTGAGCTCTCAATGCAAGGACTGCATGACCAGTCATTGAAATGCTCCTCCAAAGAGCAGTGAGGAGGATAGTGTTCGAGAGCCTCTCAACTGATAGACCAGCAGCAAGGAAGTAGAAAGAGGCAGTGTGATGGATGAAAGTCTTGGTCGTTTGAACTATCACGGACCATTTACTAAAGGCCTTTACTCCTGTTACCATTCTACTTAACAGATGCAACAGGAAAAACTTAGTAATACAAAGGATGCCAATCGCTAAGAGAGTGTTGTTCTCGTAGTAATATGCCATACCGACAACAAGAGCGATTAGTCCATCGAGAGCATGAAGGATTTTTATTGAATTTCGAACAAATTTCGATTGAAAGAAAGGAAGATTCTTAACTTCAAGTAAAACCATTCCAATACAGAGAAGGTACGCTACAATCCACCACAGGAAAGGTTCAAAGCCAGTAGTTTGAATATACTCAAATGTAATGTTTGGGCATTCATAAATTCTCCATAATATCTCCAGAACAATAAGTCCAACAGCTAGATAGGTCGCTTCCTCCATTGCTACTTAGAATTGAGTGAAAGGTAAATTTAATTGATGGAATCTTTCGACAAAATGTAGGAACCTGTTATAACAAGAGACTACTCTCAGTATCGCGATTGAAGAGATTTATTTTAGAAGGTTCTTTCCATCATTTCCTCACCTTTGTTCTCGCTTCTTGAGAGTAAACTCTTCTGGAAAAATGTCGGTCATTGATGTTGCAAGTGTTGAAGAACTAAATCAAGTTCAATCAGAGAAGTCAGTCTTGTTCTTCTGGGCTTCGTGGCATGAACCATCCAAGCGTGGAGGGCAGTTACAAGATATCTACAAAACCCTTGCAGAAAAATACTCTGATGTCAAATTTATTTTAATTGAGGCAGAAGTTGTTCCAGACCTAAGTGAATTGTTAGGCGTTACGATGGTTCCAACTTTCTACTCTCGTGTTGGTTCCTTGGTCATTGACAAACTTGAGGGAGCTCATCCTGCAGATCTCTCAAACCTTGTGAAAAATCTGTATAATCTCTCTAGAGAGGCTCTTCAATCCCGCCTCAACGAACAAAAGGCCGACCCTAAGAAAGTATTACACCAAAGACTTGAGAAACTGATCAACGCCGCCCCTGTTATGCTCTTTATGAAGGGTTCACCTGCACAACCACGATGTGGATTCAGTCGTCAAATTGTCGAAATCTTGCAAAATAATAAGATCCCATTTGCCTCTTTTGATATTTTAACTGATGAAGAGGTTAGACAGGGTTTGAAGGAGTATTCTGACTGGCCTACTTATCCTCAGTTATATGTGAAGGGTGGATTAGTTGGTGGATTAGATATCCTCAAAGAAATGGTCGCTAATGGAAACATAAGAGAGCAATTAAACATCGACGAGATTTGCAAGAGCTACAAATTAGATGACTTTGTCACTAAAGAGGAAGAGAAGAAAGTTGATCCAAAAGTTGCATTACAAGAGCGATTAAAGACTTTAATAAATACAGGGACTGTTATGTTATTTATGAAAGGAACTCATAATCAACCACGATGTGGGTTCAGTTCTCAGATGGTCGAGATATTGAAGGAGAATAATATTTCCTTTGCGACTTTTGATATTCTAAGTGATGAAGATGTAAGACAAGGTTTAAAAGAATATTCTGATTGGCCAACATATCCTCAATTGTACGTGAATGGATCATTGGTTGGTGGTTTAGATATTGTTAAGGAGTTGGTTGCAACAGGAAATCTGAAAGAGCAACTCGGATTAACTGCATAGTTTTGCAAACAGGATAAAGAAACGCGTTTATCAACCTTCATTATAAAAAGCGCTTTCTTGAATGAGGTTTTTGAATCATAGAGCAGGAACAATCTAAATAAACATGCCAATTCAACCTCTAAGCATTAGCGAATATCAAAGAATTCCTGATGATGAAGATGTGACTCCTTTGGATAACTCTTTATCAGGAAACTTCAAAAGGACAGAAAAGTCAGTAAGATTTGTTGTGATAGTTGGAGTTGCACTCTGCGTCACAGGTCTTGTTGCCTTCTTTGGATACCATATCGTAACAAACCGATCCAGCAATAGTGTTAATGTCTATTCTACATCACGTGATGACTATCTTTCGACAGCGACGTCCTTTTCCCCTAAACTATCTCTGAAATGGTTTACTGAGATTCCTTGTGCCCCTTCCAGTGATTACTCCCAAACTGATTGTATTAGTACATTATCAATGGTTGATTCAAAGGTTATTCTAGATAATCGTATAAAGTATCAAAAGATTATAGGTTTTGGTGGTGCTTTCACTGAAAGTGCTTCGTTGAACTTCTATAAACTACCAGAGGAGATACAAAAGAAAGTCTTAAATTTATATTTCACGAATAATCCTGATGATATTAATAGTGGTATCGGATTAACACTAGGTAGAATTCCTATTAATTCATGTGATTTTTCTGTTTCGTCTTATAATTTTGATAATGTTCCCAATGATTACGATTTAGCTTTCTTTGACACGGAAGTTACACATGATACAGAAACAATGATTCCTTTTCTATTGGCAGCAATTGAAACATCCAAGAATCCGATTCATATTGTTGCCTCGCCATGGTCTCCTCCTGCATGGATGAAGCGACCAACGTCAGGCAGTAATTCCAGTATGACTGGCAGTGTCTCTCCTAACGGCTTGCGTGACGAGCCTCAAGTGAAGCTAGCATGGGCAAAATATCTATCAAAGTTTATAACTGCTTACAAGGCTAAAGGGATTAATATCTGGGCACTTACGCCTCAGAATGAGCCTGAGTTTCCCGCTCCCTGGGAAGCTTGTGCATACAATGCATCATTTCAAAGGGATTTCATCCGTGAATATCTTGGCCCTGTCATTAAATCAGACCATCCAGAGCTTTTAATTCTGGCATTTGATCACAACAAAGATCATCTGAAAGCCTGGACTGAAACTATTCTTACTGGTAATGGAGATGCATCGCTATCAGCAGCTCAATTTGTTGACGGTATGGCATTTCATTGTAAGTACTCTTCCTGCTCTTTGACTTTCATCTCTAATTTGGTTCTTTGATCGTTTAGGGTATGGAGGCAATGATCGTCTCACGGATGGAACTTACGGTTACAACAATCTCAATGCATCTTACCACATTGCTCCGAATAAAATCTTCCTTAACACTGAAGGATGCTCTTGTCCAGGAGTGAGTCTTGGAAATTGGCTCCGAGCCGAGCGATTAGGTCATGATATTATTTTTGATCTTTTAAACTATGCTCAAGGATGGATTGATTGGAACCTTATCGTAGATAGTAAAGGAGGCCCAAACCATCTCAAAAACTTTTGTGACGCTTCGTTGATTACTACCGTCGAATATGATGACGTAATCATTCAACCATCATTTTCTTATTTTGGTCATTTTAGTAAATTTCTTGTACCTGATTCAGTTCGAATTTCCTCAAGTGCCTTAGGGAATTATAAATTTGAAGCTATGGATAGTAACATTCAACCAAATGTTGAGATTGCTGCTTTTCCATGTGAGCATTCAGTACGCCAAATGTGGTATATTCACCCAACAGAGAACTATTTATATTTGGCAACACCTTCAGAGAATAACCTGAATATTGTACAGTTTTGTGTTGCTTATGGTGATGGAAATCGAAATTATTTACGCCTCGCGGATTGTTTATCCACGGCACGAGAGGATTCGATCTATGAATTGGTTAGAGTGGAGTATAATGTTGCCACAAGTCAGTTAATCGATCGGTCGAATAGGAAATGTTTCACATTGGCAGATGATGTGAGGGAGGGTGGGGCACTGGTTGAATTGAAGGATTGCGTTGTGGATAACAGTTTAAAGGATGCATCAAGTTCACAAACTTTTCACCTAAACGCTTCAACTGGCGAAGTGAAACTTCTTACCGAGCATTCTTTATGTTTGACAGCGGGATGGCCTTTCTTGAACGGTGTTGCAGCAGAAACACCAGATGGAAAGATTGTAACAGTATTAATGAACGATGCGCCACAAGCTACTACAGTATCTGTTTTTGATTTGAACAAGAATAAAATGTTTCCATTAGAGATACCAGCGAATTCAATTCAAACAATTGTCTATTAGTTCATTTTTGTGTTTGGATAACATTTTTTTCTTTTTCTTTTTTTTTTTTTTCAAGTGCTCATTTTTGGATAATCGAGAACAAATTATCTTCTCCTTCAAGTTTCTTTCAAATTATCTTCTACATATTTAATCTTCGTGATTATTTCAGTCTCTTGTATCGAGAGAGGTCAGAAGGATTCTGACTTCACTTTCAAGATCACCAGAACTCTTCTCATATCTCATCGACAGAAACTGAAAGCTCCTTGAAGCAATTCGATTCGAGTGTTCTTTGTTTTTTATTGAATTTAGTGTTTATAGCCAAAGAGAGAATTAGAAATGAGCATGAGACTTTATTCGAGATTACTGGCTTTCACTGTTCTTTCATTCCTTTTCCAGCTTTTGTCGGGATGGGTGAATTATATTCCCATGAAAACTCGACTGCACGCATCTTCTTCATTGCGTTCAACTTATTCTGATGGAAAGGAGGGAGATAGAGTTGAAGTGAACGAAAATACAATCTTCAACGAGAAAGTTCGCTACTTTGACTTTAATCAACCAAATGTGGAGCTTGATAAGGTTCCTACTCGTTCTCTACCTCTTTTTGTTCTTGGTTCTACTCATTTTCCGACCTCAGTTTCTCTCTATAATATATTCGAAATGAAATATAGGTAAGGAAGGTATTCACCCTACATTCATTTTCTCTATTCTTAATTTTATGCAGGACGATGATGTTTCATATTTCTCAGAAAGATGATCAATTTGGTATTATTTTATCTAATCCAGTAACAGGCCAGCTAGCCAATATCGGTACTGTTTGTAAAATTATTGACAGAAAGCTTAACGAAGATGGCACACAGTATATTTCGGTCCAAGGAATACAAAGATTCGAGTTGATTGAAATTGAGAAGACATCACCTTACATCACAGCGTTAGTGCATTTGAACGTCAGTGATCAAGAAGTCCCTACTTCCGATGAGATGCGATGTCGTAACATTGAACTGGACATATACAGCTCCTTGAAGTTACACCAGCGATTGGTTCGAAAGATCACAAAGGCGAATGTGTCACTTCCCTTAGAGATGAAAGATTTTAGACCATTAATTCCTGCACCTGCTTCGGAGATTGGTGAGAAGCTCCATGTAGAACAATTAGCACAACTAACCGACCACAACCGAAGAAGCAATTTCAGTCTATCTGTTGCTTCATTTTTGAGTCGTCTATCCTTCGGTTTTTCAGACTTACGACTTGGTTACGAAGACAATCAAGTTTTGTTGCAGACGACTGACTTGCTTCGTCGCTTAGAGGAGGAAAAGAAGTTGCTGTATTTTGCCACTGAGCTACTCACAGCTATTGCGATTCGCATGCAAGGATCAAAGACAACTGATATATCCTTGATGAAAGAATTTGCTACAAGCGATTCTACTGACGATGATTTGTATTTAATTCCGCTCAATCCTATGGAGATGGTGAAGAGCGAGAAGGAAGCATCAAACTCGGATAGTCTCGACGAATGGGATCTTTCTAATACTATGTAGTTTGGGTCGATAAAGGCGATCACGTCATACTATGAGTATCACAGATTAAAAGTTAAAGTGAGTTGTTTAAATTAATGAATTGATTTTTCGTCTCGTGATAATCAGCACTACCTTATTTTAGGGATGGGAGGTTACAAATATTGAACTTTTAAAATTTTGATGAATTAATTCGTGAGGATTAAGAATTCTCCTCTTCTTCATGATCTTCGTTGAGATTAGTGGCAGTTTCGTTATTCTCAATCTTCGCCTTCTTCCTTTTCTTCGTTGATTCTGGCTTTAACTTCTTCTCCTCTCTCCTCGATGCCGGTGAAGTAACAGAAGACAGAGAGAAGTGCCTATCTTCATAGTGAATGCTCTTTTTCACTTTCATTTTTTCTGACGAAAGATACGAATCCCATCCCGTGAAAACATTTCCAAATTCTTTAGTTTCTTCAAGGTATGTCGTTTCAAGATCGTAAATCTAAAATCATTTCACAGATTCACTATTTATTATTCTAAGATATATACATACCTGTTTCTCTATTTGAATGAGTTCAGATTTTAATCTATTTTCAGAGCAAGTAGGGTTAGAGCGAATTCATCAACCCCATAGATAAGGATTATATCTTACTCTTTCTTTCTCTTTTGTAGAGATTTATAGCTCTGATGATATTGTTGAGAGGTCGACACAACTGTTGTCATCTTTTGATTATGTACGAACGTAAATTTACGTCGAGATTAAACGGTGCACTTTTCCGCCAACAAAAGGAAAGAAGAAAGAAGACAGAAGAGACTCTTACTCAAGAGAGGTGAATAGTATTGACAGATGAAAGACGGATTGAAGGTTTTGTTTGGTGTCTCTGCTGGATTATTCGCTGCATATGCAATGTCCGGTGGCTTGGGCTCGAAGAAGAAAGGTCATGGACTTTTTGATACAGAGAGGTAAAAGTTGAATCATCGTTTAGAAATGTTTTTCTTCACTGATTGTTCTAGACCAGAAGAGTTAGATAAGAAGCTAAACGATTTAGAGAAAAGTCAGTATACATCATTACCACCTTCAACAACTGAGAAGAAGAATTAGTGTCTCTCTATATTATTGATAGTAAAGAGTAGCTAGTTAAACCAAATACATACAATCTCTTCTTCTATGATAATTGTACAGCTAAGAAATCAATGAAACTTGCTCCAATAGCTTTTTGCGAATTCGGTGGATGCTGAGCATTGATCTTGACGAATTGTCCTCGATATCGTTGAAGTTCAGCGAGACTAATTTGACGATGGAAAGTCATCCCACGATCGTAATCGGGGAATTTGATTGGTGTCCCTTCGATAGTCTCTGATTGATGTGTCACGATCTGCTGCACTATCTTCTGGCTGATGCGATCTAACTCGTACAGCAAATCTGCTTCGGCGTGCTTCTGAACAACTGTAGAACATGTGGGCAATGGAACGACAGCATTGGTCAAGTGATCATAAATCTTGTCAAAGGAGCTAAGGTGGTCTTCGAAGTCATTGAGGTTGTCTGACGATGTTACTACACTCCCTGAGATCGTTAGAGCCTTCACATCTTCCACGATTCCCTCCTTCGAATCTTTACTCTCTACAGCAGCAGCAGAGGCTGATGTTATAATATTCGATTCCGCAGTCCTGGTTTCGTCGACTACGGCTTTCTTCTTAGGTTTCCACGAAGATTTCTTCGGTTTTACTTCACTTGGATCGAGCTTCACTTCACCTTCCTTATTATCTTCACCTGCCAAATTCTGAGGAATAATAGGAGGTTGTAGGACTTTTACTTTGTAGAGAGGATTATCCCAGCGATTGCTATCGTTTGGAGGTTCAAATCGAATCCTCAGATCGTCCATTCTATGAGAAAAGAAAAGTGAACATGAAATCAGCGAAAAATCGAGACAATACTGACATGGCTGGATCATATGCATCAACTCCTTGCTCTATCCTTTTCTTATTTATATCTTTTGACTGCTGTTCATGGGCAGCGACCCACACCACACAGTGAGTCGTTCTGACAGTGCGAGCAGTGCAGTACAGTTCATATCGATAACCTTTGATATAATTGAGAGAATCAACGATGACATATTTATCACTTGTTAGATTGTGATCAACTCCACTTTTCAGGGCTCCTCGAACATCTTTCTCCTTTGCAGATGCTTTGTAGCCTTCACTCTTCAAGATATTCAGTGATTCTTCATTGATCAAGTCGACTTTACATCCCTTCGTTTGGAGATACTTCAATAGCTCATTAGCGTAGAAGGTTTTCCCTGTGCAAGGTCGACCAGCGATGACAATTAAGGGCATTTCTCCTTCTAACGATGAAGTTGCAAGCCTTCGCTTCGAACAATTCATTAAAAACGGAATATCGGCACTTCACTAAATCCGTCATTATTGTTGGCTGTGTTGATCTCTAAAAAGTTGGAGAATATAGAAATTTGTTGAAGTCACTACACTACACTACGCTACACATAAATTAAAAGGATGGAGTCTTCCCTAATCCCATGCAAATGAACTTTTCCTCCAAATATTCCTCGATGCCTTGATATCCACCTTCACGACCCAAGCCACTTTCCTTCCAACCACCAAATGGTGTACTGCTCAAACTAACAGCTCCTTCATTGACACCAATGATGCCAGCTTCGAGTGCTTCTGCCACATGCCAGGCCTTGGACAAGTCCTTTGTGCAGAAATATGCCGCCAAACCAAATCTATATAAAGAAAAAAAATCATAACATCACAAGATTGGACATTGTGTCTTACTCAGTGTCATTGGCAAGATCGATGGCCTCTTGGACAGTTTTAAAAGAGATAAGAGGAACTAAAGGTCCAAAAGTCTCTTGCTTGAAAGGAAGCATATCCTTTGTTACATTGCTCAAAATCGTTGGCTCAAAGAAGAATCCGCCATCTTTATTAATGTCGTGTGGCTTTCCTCCGATGAGAACTTTAGCTCCTTTAGACACAGAGTCCTGAACATGTTGTGTGACTTTCGCAACTCCCTTTTCGTTAATCAATGGTCCTACGGTATGGAAAGGATCGAATCCATCACCACATTTCAAGCGAGACGCCGCCTCAGTGAGCTTCTCTGCGAACTGATGGTAGATTCCCTCTTGCACGAGGATGCGATTTGAGGCGATGCATGCTTGACCCGCATTACGGAACTTCGCAAACATCAAAGCATTTACTGCTACATCAATATCGCAGTCGTCAAAGACGATGAAAGGCGCATTACCACCGAGTTCCAAGGAGACCTAATGTTAACTACGTCAGAAAGGCATTCGAATGAAATCAAGTTCGTTACCTTCTTCACGCTACTAGCAGCTTCTCTCATCAACCATTTACCAACAGGAGTAGATCCAGTGAAAGAGACCTTGCGAATATCCTTAGCATGACATAAAGTTCTACCAACGTTCTCCACCTCATCGCGATCGACGGTGACGACATTCACAACTCCTGGAGGAACTCCAGCTTCATGAGCGATTGCACAAATTGCAATAGCAGATAATGGAGTTTCACCAGCAGGCTTGATGACCGCGGTACAGCCTGCAGCGAGAGCAGGACCGAGCTTGCGCGTGATCATAGCAGAGGGGAAGTTCCAAGGAGTGATCAGAGCGCAAGGACCAATAGGCTGCTTGATATTAATCAGACGACGATTTCTTGCAGGGGCTTGTAAGATATCACCATGAACTCGCTTTCCTTCTTCAGCATAAAACTCTAAGAAGGATGCAGCATACAGCACCTCTCCCTTCGCCTCAGCGGTTGGTTTACCTGCCTCTAATGTGATGATGGCAGCAAGGTCATCCTTATACTTATGCATCAAAGAAGCCATCTTTTGAAGGATCTTCGATCGTTCAAAAGCTGTTGTCTCTTTCCATGAAGCAAAAGCTTTAGTTGCAGCAGCAATACTCTTCTCTGTCTCAGCGACACCCATTCTTGGTAAATGAAAGAACGGCTTACCATTCGCAGGATTAATTACAGCAAAATTATTCTTCTCATTACTTGAAGCAGGAGTAAATTCACCGTTAATATAGCCAGCTTCAGGAATAAGATGTTTGTTCTTGATCTGATGCAAATTGTTAATACTGTGATAACGCAAACTCTGACCAGCCAAAGCTAAAGGGTGAACTGTCACCAACTTTGAAGAAGTGGCAGACTTCAACAGCATGGTTGATTGCAATAAATAAGTGCGAGTTGAAATCATATCAAAGTCGAACACAACGAAAGTGTCAATTGAACCTGTGTTTGAATTTCACAGGTTTCCTAGGAAAAACGTAAATTTACGATCAATTTAATCGCGTTATGGAAGATCAGGTTTTCTTTGTAATAATTTAGGGTTTTCGACATTTCGTTGAAAGCGTTTCATTTGAAGTGATTGAGTGTTGTTTTCGTGCATACATCGCTATTGAAAGGTTAGTTCGAAGAAAAATGCACAAGTCAGCTTCATCTTTGTCTTTGAGTCAAAAGTTACGATCAGAATCTTCGAGAGTGGGATTGGTTAGCAGGCAATCCGACAAAGACAATGAAAAGAACAATCAACGTGGTAACTCTTATTATGGAAAGACTTTACCAACGATTAATAGCAGTGTCTCGAGAATTGAAATGAGTAAGTCATTACCAGAGCCTTTTGAACATCTTTCTCCTGCTTTTCGTCGAAATACAATGAACCGCCTCGCCGGACTCTCTGATAATGTGAACAGCTCTGGACTCTTTTCAGAAAATCATTTTGCAAAAACCATCTCACCTTTATGTGTTCGTTGCGGTGTGCTTGCCGCCTTATGTATGAGTTGTGCAGAGCAAGATACTGAAGATGCTTTGACCTTCTACCGGAAGACAAGAGCAGCAGGTGCGGCGACTTTATTCAACAAAGCCTTCATCGAGGCAGGATTTCGTAAAACATTGAAGTTCCTTGTCTTTCGATTACTAAAGAATAGTGTTCAAGCAAAAATTCGTGAAAGAATGAAGAAAAAGACAATCGTTGAGAAACTATTTGGAACTAATCTAGTTTATCTTCCTTTCAATGCTTGGAGAAGATACACGAAAGAAAATATTGTTCGAAGGAAAAATCGATCCATTGAACAATTAACATCACAGATTGAAGTGTTAGAAACTCAAATTCGTAAATTATCAGTGAATTTAACCGAAGTAAATCGTGAGGTAAGTGTTTGTTGCTCTCTCTCCCCTCTCCAATCGTCTCACTTACCAACAATGACTCACTCTCTTGATAATGTAGAACGAACAACTGAAAGCAACCATTGTCAAACAAAAAAGTATCATCGAAGCACAAACTGAAAAGATTACACTCTTAGAAGATGATAATAAACATCAACGAGAACGAGTGAAAGGATTAAGCCATCTTGTCATCCCTCTGATTAACTACTCTAATGCTCTTGAATCCATTACACAACAAAAGATTGTTGAAACAAATCGTTATCTTCAAAAAGCAGCAACATTAACAACAAGTTATAATTATAATCATTTATTTGAAGAAAGTTTATTTGAACAATTATATCATAAAGTGAATAATGAAAAGAAGCGGAAAGAAACGTATGCACCAAAATTAACCAACATTAATTTACCATCAAAACAATTACAAACAGGACATCAAATTGCATTAACATGGTTAAATTCCATTTCTTTACAAGCTGGTGAATATATTGAAAGTGCATCAGGACAATCATTAAATCGTTATTTACCACAACATAATCCAGTAGAAACCATTAATGATTTAAGAAATGGTAAATTATTATGTCGTGTGATTGTTACATTAATATTTGATCGTTATCAATTAAGAAAACAAGCGGAAAATGGTATAATTAATATTAATTCGTGTTATTATCAATTATGGAATAAAAATATCATCACATTAGAAGATATTGAGAAAATACGATCATTACAATCACATACATTAGAATTATTACAATTTTTAATATCACTAACTGTGATTTATTTAGAAATGCCAGCTTTTAAAGCAATGGAAATCTTCTCTGGTAAAACAGATGTTATCTATAGTTTTGTTGTTTGTTTAATGAATGCTTCGATACCTATGGTGAATAAAGCAGAAAAAGATTATTTTGAGAAGAAGATATCCATCTATTATCAGATTGTGAATCAAATTGAAGAATTAAAACAAGAAAAAGTTGCTTCATTAACAACTGTCTTTCATGACGAGAAGAAATTATTAAAAGAGAAAGCGAAAGAGTTTGCTCCCCTTCCCTCACAACCTTTTACTCCTACTCCTCTTGCTACGACTACCATTACAGAAGGTGGAGAGAGCAAAGATGAAGAAGAGGATGAAAGGGAAGGGAAAGATATGATTGAAGCGAAAGAGAGTATTCTTGAAGAGGGAGAGGGTGATGGTGAAGAGTCAGTGGAAATCAAAGCGAAATCCCTCTTAGAGCAGTTATATGAGTTCTTCGTCTATGAAAACTCTCTTAAGGCTTCTCAATTACAATCAGAGCGACAAGAACAATTTCAGAAGGCGATTAGTGCATCCGAATCTGTTGATGATGTTAAAAGAAATGATGCGAAAGTCGTTTCTGATTCTACAGTCACGCTAAAAGAAGTCACCTTGGACAGTGCTAGTGATTCTTCGAAAAATGTCTCTTTAAATCACAATAAACCCTCCAAACCTCAAGATCTTAAGTTAGACTCTGTTGATCGTGCCGAATCAATTGACCATAATACAGTTCAGTCAGAGCGACGTTCCAACCCTTTAGATGATACCGATGAAACTGCCTCTCTATCTGCTCTGATGGCAACGAGACTTCCCAAAGTACAGTACTCCCTTGATATGTCTAACGAGTCCTATGACCAATTATGCAAGCTTTTAGACGAGTTTATCGCCTCTCCTGAGAGTTCCCGCATCTTGGAGATATCAGAGAAATCATTCGTCATCTCAGAGAAACTCGCTGAGCTACAGTCGGCTATCACCCTTATCCGAGACCATCGAGATGAAGGCATTCGATTAACCACTGATATCAGGCAATTTGTTGTAACACATGCGATGAAGCTCACATATCGAAACACTGAATCTTAATATCCCATAATGTTAAGATCCTTTGCAATATGAACATTTATATTGTCTTTCAAGTCTTTTAATCTTTTGATAAATCCACTCTTACCCCCTATAAACATACGTCATATGAGAAGCTCCCTTGCCCCAACGCAATTCCTTTGATGATCAATTTTACCTGCGGTCTCATTGAGTTGAGGGATTCAGATGCTTTCCATTTGTTTCATTTTACTCGCTTTTTGTTTATTTTCTTATTTCCTTCAATATTTTTTTCGAGTTGTAGTAGATCAGTCGATGGAAAGGTTAACAAATCGAGTCATCGCATGGAGTAGGTCCTACTTGTTTAGAATATCAATGTTTTCTCCTTTTTCTTTGCTTTTACTTTGATTGTTTGTTTTCTTGGATGATGCTCAGTAAACTTTGAAAGGAACAGTTTTCCCCCTCCTCCGACATACGTTTATGATATGATTATGACTAAAAATAGAAAATAGAGTGAAAGGATGAAAATATGATCATCATCATCACCAACACAAAGAAAAAAAGAGTAGAGAGAAGCAAGAGAGAAGTAACTCCATACTGAAGCAACAAAAATGATGAAATGAAACGGCACATTCGAAATAAAAGAGTTGTGATATGAACAAAAAAGAATCAGGTAAGTGGAGAGTGAGAGAAAAGGGAAGTGAGATAGATCATTAAAGCATTATCTATTGCGTGGATATGACAAAATTTATCGAAAATGAAAGAGTGATTGGCAGTCAATAAGTCGTGAAGAGGCTCAAAGGGTTTCTGTATTATTATGTTTGTCATTCTCCTATGCTCAGAGAGGGCTTGATGTGGACAGGACAGTTGAGTGCTGAGGACAGGCCTTCTACTGTACTTTGTAATAACTCGTATGGAACGAGTGTGCAATTTGTCACAGCAGTTGAAATATTTAACGATGGTACATTAGTATCAACTTGACTCATCGCACTGACAACCCCTGTCTCATTGAAAGCGATAGGCCTCCCACAGAGTTTAATCACCTTCCACTGTTGAGGTGAGATGATTAGGTTCTCATCAGGGAAGTAAGGGAGATCATTCTCATGAAAGAGGAAAGTTACTTCATCATGCGCATACCATAGTCCATACATAAAGTTAGCACGATCAGTATCAGATTTCTTACTTCCTTCTTTACTCGAAGGAGGAAGGGTTGGAACATCAGAGAATCTTTTCGAGACTTCGGTCGGGCTTTGAAAGGTATCAACGGAGTCTTCTGACGGGAGAAAGTATTCTGATGTCTGATGTTTGATTGGTGCTGAATTGTTCTCCTCGTTGATGGCAACACCTTCTTGGGAGTATGAGGAGCTGAACTGATTGTATCTCTCATCGTATAAGATCATTTTAATCTACAGCGAAAGAGAAATGAGGTCTGCCATGAACAGAGAAGATCCAGCTTACCAGAATATCAGAGAAGATTTTCATGTCCTGCTTGGAACACTTCGCCATGATCATAGCAGTGGGTAAGACACCCAACGAGAAGCCTTCATCAAATTTCGTCTTTGAGGGAAGAGAAGAAAGTCGTTGCGCTTCATTAAGTTGTTTAGGTAAGGAAACAGTGGATTTGACTTGTGGAGTAATCCATGATAAGTCAAGGTTGAAGCGGTTCATATCATCATAGGCGTCGACGGAGTTACTCTGATCAGCATCATAGAAAGTGGATTTCAAGTCTTGAAGGTAAGAATCACGACGGGCATTTTTATCATCTGAATCATAGCCTTCTTCCTCAAGATCTTCCTCCTTGAACTCCTGTAGAGGCGAGGGGAGGGCAGGATCCTTCGAAACAGATAATGTAAGAGATTGAGACGAATGACGTTCTTTACTTAATGATTCTTGCGCAACATAGCGACTTTCTAATATTTCCATAATAACTCGAGGATCTTCAAACTCTTTTAATATTCGACAAGCGGTTTCTAGGTCAGGTTCCTGGACGAGGAACACTTCACAGTCAAAGGTAGAAATATGTAAAATACTTAATCCTTCATTAGATAAAGCATTTGCTAAACAATAAACAGCACCAGGAACTTCCACAGCGCGACCTCTCATGCTTATAATAAATGCTTTCCAGTAGAAGGGGGAAAGGGTGAATTCCTCTGGTTTGAGAAGATATCTCACAGTAGACACCTTCGTTGCCTCAGAGATCACACTCAATCCATCGTCATCATACAGAATCATTCCAAACCCTCGCTTTGAATCCCCATTGGCGTTGGAATGGTTGGATATATCTAAATCTTTACATCGGTTTTCCTCGAACGAGTAACGACCATATTCACGTAATAACCACCACGCACATTTAGGAATTGCTTTATGAGGTATTGCTAAGACTGCTAATGATGGTCTAAGCATAATAATATCAAAGTGTACAGATTTTACTATCGCAATATCATTTTCGGTGTCGTTCATACTATATCTTTCAATAGATCTAACTTTACTTCAACCTCAGATCAAACAAGATTTTCCCCTTTCACAATGACTCTTCGAGATATGTCAAGGATACGTCGAAGTATCTATTTCTTGCAAATGATTTCAGGTGTTGAAAGGATATGCTGACAGAAAGGTAAGGTGTCGTTCGCCCTCTCTTCCTCCTGCTCTCATCATCGCGGCCGGAATTAGGCCGAACCTTCCAATCGTGTTTGCATTTTGAGAAAAAGCTATTTTTCAGTTTCAAAAACTTTGGCCGAAACAACTTCGATCCTTTTTGAAAATGAATGAAGATACGGCTTCTCTTACTTCAATGAATCCCAACAATAATCCTGCTCCCATTAATACAACAGGATCAAATTCGAATAAGTATTGGAAGATGCCATCTCCTTCCTCGTATTTGACAGGTCCTTCAAATACTCTTTCTGCTGGAAATAATGAAGACATGGTCGTTATTCATGTATGTGATGAAAATCAGCAAATTAGTAGAGATTTTTGTTGTAAGCGGGATATATTAATACATAATATGAAATATTTTCAAAAGTTTTTGACAGAAAATGAACATGGTTATGATGATATAGATATCTCTGTTCATTGTGATGTAGAAATCTTTGAATGGTTAATGACGTATATCCATGAACCCAATAATCCACCAAAAATTGATAAATCAATGATTGTTTCAATTTTGATCTCCTCTGAGTTTTTACAAATGGAAACATTAGTCGAACATTGCCTTCTTCAGATGATTCAATCTTTAAATGAAATTATCAAGTTACCAATTGATTTATCTTGTATTTCCGAAAAATTAATTAATCGAATGGCAACTCATATTCATCCGAAACAGTTATCGGAGATTAAAGATAGAAAAGATAAGATCCTAACTAAACTATATAAACGACGCGTTGAGTTAGATTTTTCAAGAAAAGGAAGTGCGTCGAAGTCGGTTCCTTCTTATACCTTTGTCACAACTCAAGTTAGTCGAAGTATTGCTGCCTCTCTGACATGTTGTCGATATTGTGGGATGGTATATCTGGAGAACTATGTATCAAGTCTAGTTTGTCGAAAATCCCCTCCTTGTATTGATTATCGAGGGCGATTGGCCAGTCGCCATTCTTCGATTACAGGATGGTCGTTAACATCATATCTAAAGACCTTGCATGCTGGAGGTATGGGCTGGGATGCGATCTATTGGCACGTTTGGGCCGCTTGTATTATTCTGCGAGTGAATGATGCGACGATCAGCGCCTTAGAAGTTGATCGATACACCATTGAAAGTGATGGTCTAGTAATTATGAAAAGGTAATTTTCCTTCTATTTTTCCCTGCAACTTTCATGAAATACCATTACTATAGCCTTTTGAAAGATCATTCAGAGAATGATGCATCATCGAAAGCAACAACCACAGAGTTTTCTCTCGCTACAGAAGATGACTACATTCGCAATCCAGCGAATGGTGGACAGCCAGTTTCGTATCGTATGACTATCTCTCGCTATGATGAAGGATCTCATGTTAAAGGTGAATCAGCAAGTGCTACAACCCCTACATTGAATCCCAATCGTCCACCTGAAAACTTAACCTCAGAAATCTTCGAATTAATATGCTCTCAGATGAAATATATTGTCGGAGTTGCTCATAAAGCGCTGATCCAAAATACTATGCAATCTATGATCACTTCATCGAAGGCGACGGAGAACTTGGAAAAGCCTGACGAGTATTACGAATCATTATGGTATTTGAATGGTGAAGGAGATGATGACGATGATAGACGACGTGGAAGAAGCCCGGGAAGACCATTACGTGCTTCATCATTAGAACCACGAAAAGTAACAAGTAATTCCTCGAAAATTAGACAAAGCTCTCCACAGACCTTAGAGAACGGTGTTGATGGCTCTAACGCTGGGAATACTGATACTGACCTATTCAATGATGGAATTGCTGCGATGACTAAGAAGCCAAGTGCTTTCACGGAGAGACGATCTCGCTCTTCAAGCACAGGTAAACGAGTGAGCACAGTCAGTGGATTGACGAAGAGTGCTAATACGATGTCTCGTGATCGACTTCGATCTCGAGGGAATGAAACATCTCGATCAGAGCAATCGCCGCTCACGGCGTCACGAGCTAGCACAACTCCTTCTAATCGTGATGAAATGATCTTAAAGCAGTTAGAAACATTGAAAGCTCTCCCCCCTGATTTATATTATCGCATCGCACAGCACCGACTGCCAATCTATGGGGTGTGGCTAACTCCTTCTCCTCTACACTTACAGCCTTTCCTGCTGGAAGATATGCTTGGTGTGGTCTCTGAGACCAATTTATCGGACCACAAGAAATTAGAGTGGGAGTTAGACTTGATGAGAGAATATGATGAGAAGAAGATGGATAGAATTGAAAGATTTCTTATATCAAAGCGTAATCCTACTCTAAGCCAATCATCGATAAAGACGAAAGGAATCCCATTAACAAATAATAATGGAAAAGCTAATTTCAAGAATAATCTCACCAGCACATTCAATACAATTTTCAATTCTCGGGGAAACAGTGATCCTAATTATTATAAAGATCGGGGAAGGCAACCAATCCATAGTATTAATTAATTAACAGTTAAAAATTATACTAGGAAATTGCATCAGTTGAAAGAGCGATATAATAACAAGACGAAGAGATTTTCTGTATGACTGAAATAGCGATACCCAGCGATCCTCAGTTGGTTTAATTTGCATAAGTTTCTCTTATGATTTTTGTTTACTGCGTTTTTATAATATTTTAAAAATATTCTTCTCTAATAAATTTTGACGAAACGTATCTTGGGAGCTCATAAGTGCACAATCGTGCGATTTGTGTACTTTCGATAAATCAGATCACTCAGTTTCCCTCTCTCAATTTTCATTTTAATTTAGAAGCATGACTGTTTGTCTTCTCATTATAGATCCTCAGGTATTGAGTATGATTGGTGATAAGAAATGAAAATTAGATCGTGATTTCCTAGGTCGATTTTCATGAAGGAGGATCGTTAGCAGTGAATGGTGCAACGGCAGACAGTGAACGGATTGCAAACTTCATCCGGTAGGACCATTTATATCCACGGATATCATTTCATTTCCAATCTTATAAATAGTGATAATCTTGTGAAAATTGATGAAATTGTGGTGACTCTAGATAGTCATCTTCCTCATCATATTGCTCATGCTAAAGGCTGGAAAGACTCTAGTGGTCAACCACCTGCAGTATTCAGTCAAATCACTGCGCAACAGATTAAAGATGGCATTTGGATACCTGCAAATCTTGATCTAGAATATTGTCTGCGTTATACAGAGAGCTTGGAGAAGAAAGGGAAGTTTCTTCTCACCATCTGGCCTGAGCACTGCATCATCGGAACTAATGGACATAATGTATTTCCACCGCTACAAGAGGCGTTGGAAGAATGGACCTCAACTTCTACTCGTGCTTGGTCATCAGTTATGAAGGTATGAGGGGTTTTATTCTCTTTCTTGGGGCAGGTGACTGTTGCTTTGATAGGGTCAGAACATCCGCACGGAAATGTATAGCGCTTTAGAAGCAGAAATTCCTGATGAAACAGATTCAAATACCTATTTCAATGTTTCTTTGCTTGAGAAGCTGCGATCCTTTGATCAGGTCAGTACTTCTTTCATATGACTTTGATGGTTGAATATTGGCTATTTTCAGATCTTAATCTGCGGACAAGCACTTTCTCACTGTGTGAATCACACTACTCGCGACCTTTTAAGACATTTCACCACTGAAGAAAAGGGAAAGATCATTGTTTTTAGAGACGGTAAGAGATAGCATCTCTGCCGTGACTTGCTTCACTTCACTTCACTCCTTCGGATAGGATGTTCATCGGTATATGGCTGTGATGCACAAGCTGAAGAGTTTTTGTCGTTTGTTCAGTCAGAAGGAGGAAGAGTAATGAAGATTGCAGAGGTTTCCATGTAATTAGACACTCTCACTGTCTTGTAGTCTAGGATTTGTGATGTTACCTTCAATATGGTGTATTTAGTTCGACACACAATGAATAGAGAAGAGATGATTGTTAAACTGTAACCATCCTCGATCTGTCATTTAAGAAGATAGACTACTTAATAGACCTAACACTATCACTATCTTACTCACCAGAATCTTAAGAATTATTAAGCGTGGATCGTTCTGGGAATTGTTCGCATAGTCAGGGCTAATAGCTACGAAGAGATCTTTTCAGTTTTCAGGTTTGCATCGCTTGAAGATACTCTCTTCTCTTCAACAGAGCCTTCTCATAGAGATTGAGATCTAATCCCGTCACATTCCTCACAATCTTTGCCTTGAGGTGAAATACATCATCACAACCATCATATTTCTCCTATTCAGAGATGGTGATAATATACTATGTCAAAAGAGTCGAGATCAAAAGAAGCAGATTAATACATACCAGATCAAGAGAATGAGGGGGAAATCCTCGATTGATCGTCCCGATGACTTGAAATAAATTATCTATCTTTAATAAGGAATAGTCGATTAATGATATTTCAACATATAGTTTGAGTCGATTGCGAATATCTTCGAATATTAAATATTTCTCAGAATAGTTAATCGCACTAATCAATCCACTAATTCGAATATATTTTGATTGAATTGATGGAAAACCATGTAAATGATAATCTTGAAATAACTCATGAAGAAAGATTACTTCAGCACAGGGAACATTGCTCATCTTCTGAATCAGAGATCGAAGAATGACATTCGAATTTAAAAGAGGCTATTATATCAAGCGAGAGGAATTGTTTAGTGGCTCATCACAGAATTTTTTGTGGTGATTGATCTTCTTATTATTCTATTATTGGTTTAGAGTGTGATTGCCAAACAAATGTCTTGGTAAGTGATTTGATACAGTACTGATTTTGAATGGAATGGTAGCTCTGAGGATTCACGATGACGAAAATGAGATCGCCTATTATAGTTCATTCATTTGAATGATTTGAGGATATTTCTCTTCTTCAAATACACATGTTAGACTTCTGAGTGATTTCCTTCCCTATACCTTCTCCTCTTACCCTCTGTATTCAACTCTTTACTAACTGTACTGTCTTTACATTAGATACAATTGAAACAAAGGATTGATATTCAGTGATCTAATCCACATACACACGAGAGTAGAATCTTCGTCGATAATACGCCTCATTGATGTACAAGAAAATACCCATCGTGACAAAACCAGCTCCTATTACAATACCAGAGAGGATCAAAGTGTTTGCTCGTTCTGTTATATAGAATGGGATAAGACGTGAAATAATCAGAGGAATAGAATCGCTTACCTGGTCGAGTGTAATAATGATCGTAAATCTGATACATAGATTGATTATTCACAACTCTCGCTTCTTCATACCAGAACAAAGGAATATAAGCGAAACAGCCGTAGCCAGAGGCTAGCGCATAGCTCTTAGTTGGCACGATACATCTATCTTGACTGGAGAAAGCTGTCGGGAAGAGAGTACTCGCCTCCACTCTCAATGTAATCTAACCAGATAAACAACCAATACTAACAACGAGGAAGGAAACACTTCTCTCGCTACACTCACCTGCTGTCTCGTTGCACTGCGGATGGCTTTACCAGTCACAGGATCATAATCGATGAATGTTCGCTGACTGTAACGATTCTGAGTTGTTCCAGAGACAAAGGTGTATTCAATCCCTCCCCAGAGAAGATTACCATAGGAGTTAGGAGTTTCTACCACCAAAGAATAAGATTAAATATCTCTCAAAGAGAAATATAAACTTACCTGCAAAGATTGGGAAACCCGCGAATCTCTGTAGCGGAGCCATACCAATAGGAATCTCATAGTGCATGCCATAAGAGTCTGATGAATTACCCATCGTGCGATAAGGTTGCCATGTATTCGCATCCTCGACAAATCTTCGAACAGCAACAGGAAACATGACAGGTCGATCATAACTGGTGATACTCCCTGTCGGTAGAGGAACTGTGATACTAAACTCCTTCTCAAAAGAATAAGTAAAAGTCTTCTGGCTTAATGTCAGATGCATTAATGTCATATCATTAAACATATATGGCTCTGTTAGATCATGGAATTCATCGCCTGCAGTTCTGCCAGAGTAAGTATAAGGATACTTGAGGAATCCTTCCCATAGGTTCATAGGATATTGATTATTCAATAATGAACTATTAACCTTCACAGCGATATTATCACTTTTAGAGCTATTACTATGATCAGCATAGAAGTAAAGAGTTCTGTTCCCTCTATATTGTAATAGTGCAAGGGAATTATTCACTTTATCTCTTCCTGTATAAACGATCGTCTCACAGGAGGATAGGAGGTTTGGACGACCACTAAAGAATCGATTTAAACATTGATAATACTTTAAGAATGTTGTATCATTAGTATTCCATGCAGCGAATGCTTGCCAGAAAGGATTCATAAATTGAATAATCATCGAACGATTCGATGATGACGATGAAGATGACGTCAGTATTGTTAGATTTTGATTGCCTTTAGCAATAATCTCTTGCATGGAATTATTCGCTAATGTTTCATTGCGAGCATAAGGCCATAACAACTGATTCGAGTATTGATCGTAGATGATATCAGGAGCAAAGTATTCATCCTTCGGTGAGACACCATATCCTAGAGTATATTCATATCTCTTATCAGAGCGAAGTGTCCCACTGCTCTGGTTATAGATTGGGAAAAGAAGCTTTATTCCGTAATCATCACAAAGATAGTTCTTAACACCACATGCATCATAAGCATTATTTGCACATTCAATAGAGACACCATATTCCATATAATACTTCACATCGTAATACTTGAGCACAGATGGTTCAGTGTAACCCTCAAACAACACCTGACGCACTGTCGCCGTGGTGAACATGCCACCATAGCCAAAGTTACAATTAGGGACAGAGCGACACCACAGACCAGCTTGAAGTGCAGTGTACAAGGTGATAGCATAGAGCATCTCATAGACAATGTTTCCACGAGATTTGCGATAAGGATGTGTCTCACCATAAATCTCTACTGAATTACATTGAATACCAGTCGTAGGGGCAGTAGATGTTGTTTCAAAGGTTGTACAAGCTGTACTATTGACATCTATAATAGACAAAAAAGAGAAAGATCAGTAAGAAGAATAGAAGAAATGAAGTTATATCACTTACATAAATTACTATTAAACAGGTTCTCTCTGGTGCATGACTTATATAATGCAGCAATATAAGCACATTCACCTGCTGAACTATTGAAAAATTGATTTAATATATTACATGCTGCTTCATTCTCTCCTTCACATCTAAAATCAGCAAAGTTGACCTCTGTCATAAAGGTGACATCACCTTCCTCACCTACCCCATTCACTACATGACTACCATTACCTATCAGTGTTGATCCTCGATACATGATATGCCTTCTAAACTCAACACCAACTTTATCATCTCTAGCTAAAGTGTTTAATAATAATCTAGCATCAGGTATCGAATACATCCACGCATATGGATAACCTTGAACGACTGCCCATGAAGAATATTCCATCATATATTCATAATATTTACGACTCCCAATTCTCCACATACCGTCTCTTTTCACTTGTGTTATCGTACGAACTGACATAATTGCTTGTGTAATAAACCCACCAGCCCATTGTGCAATACCTAAATCAGACCAATTGCCGACCGTAAAATTATAGTTTAATGAACTATCTTGATTTTTATTAATATAACGCATCACATATTCATCATGGAAGGTTGTTTCAGTTCGATAAACACGTTGTATTAAATTAGAGATATTACAGGATAATAAGAAATATTTCATTTGGGTGGAAGTACTTTGTTTATACCATTGTAATTTTAATGCAGTAAAATTTACTGAACTTACACCATTATCAGTCCCCCAAAATCCAGCGGGTTTATTTGTTAATCCATCAGCATAGGTATAGGATAAATCAGTACAACTTAAATTGACAGATGCATTATGATGGAATACATTATTACAATATAAAAATGCATTATAATAAGGTGCTGAATTAACGTCTTTATAGATATTATTAGGGTTTGTACTTAATTCAGTTGAAATATCAATAATAGATTGTGTTAATGTATCAGATAAACTCATTGTAGATTGTTCATATTGTCTCATATAACCATACTGCCAGACACATGTTAGTAAGTTAGGTGCACAGAGGACGGGACTGTAGGTCGATTGAAATTCTTTGTATACTAAAGAGTTCATTGCGTTATACATGGAAGTAGTTCCAAGGACATAACTTCCAACAAACTTTGCAATAGCTCTTGAGATGATATTTAGAGCCGCGGACTGTAAAGGTTTAAATGTGGTAGTACCGTAGGCAACTTCACCATATTGCTGAATAAATTTAGCGAGCATTACTGATGCTTCTGTCTTTGTAATAGTTGTAAAGCCACTAAGAGAATTGAAATCAAAATATCCATAATACCAACTAATAGCGATCCATTGAGCTAGCCCCTCCTCATCAAGTAGAGAGAATGAATATGAGGCATTCAAGAAAGGAGAGAGCGAAGGGTACGTAGTGACAGAGGAGTTAAGACCTTTAAACTGGCTTAATGAACCACGCAAACTATTAAAAGGACAATAACTCGACACTCCATACGTACTTAATCCACAGCTTGAAACGAAATAAGCATCATTCGCAATCTTTTCGAGTGTATATCCTTGTGAAGAGATGAGATTGGTAATCCCAGCAGTTAGTAGGATACGTGCTTGCATGTAAATGCGAAAGAGGTAAACTTCTTTAAAGGCGTTCGACACTAACGTGGCCTTCACTGCCTCAGTAAAAGGTTCATCAAGAATAGTTTTAATATCAGCAAAAGGTTCAACTGAATAATGAGCAAGAAGTTGAAATGGAGTTTCTTGCCATAAAAGCTTTAAGAAGAGTGGGTTCACTACAGTAACATTCGACAGACTACTCTTACATTTACATGCATTATTAGCACATGGACTATCTGATAAATAATCTCTTGCCATTCGATAAAACATCGCTTCACACGCGTCAGGATTATCAGTAATTTCCGTGAGATAAGAGTATTCTTTATAGGTTACCGTCAGGGAAGTGTCAGGTTCGAAATAAATATCATACTTATAAGAATTCTTAACAAATCCATAAGGCCCTGTTTCTACAACCATTGGTTCATAACCACGTTGTATCACTTGGGCAGCATTTGAAATAGCAAAAACATAAAAAGAATACATGTTGTAACTATCCTCAGGTTCAAAGATAACAAAATCATTATAATCACGACTACATGTATAATAATCTTGATTATCAATGATTAGACGATGAGATAATCGACTATCAAACATTTTATTAATAAATTGTTGTGGCCAAATAATAATTAAACAGAAAGCGGCAACTATACCAAATACTATCATAGCCAGAGCTAAGATTGTCTTAGATTCTGGGTAATGTCTTGCACGCTTCTGTGCCATTGATTTTCCTCGCTCCATGATTAAAGATACGACTCAGAGGAAATGAAAAATAAGCTTAAAAGTAATGCAACTATCTATTGGAAAGAAAACGAAAAATAACGAATCAATTAAGCAATTGCTTAAATAATTTACAATTTGCAGAAAAGTTTGAACTGCTGTTTCATCGCTCTGTCTTCCCCTTTAAGCAGACTTAAATCTTTTAATCAATGAGAAGTTTGAAGTAGTTGTATAGAACTGGAAAGTTATTTTCGTGTTCCTGAAAAATAAGAAAAATAAATTAGTTATTACACTTCTAAATTACCGGTAAAGATTACTATTTACAAATAATTCCCTTCTCGTTCGCTGCTAAAAGAAAGTCTTACAACTCAGTGAGACACAGAATAGATGGGATTACTTCGTGATGCTTTGAAGCTGCTGTCTTTTGAATTCAATGACTTTTCTCATTTGTTCTAATTCAAAATCTATCTCTGCCTTCCTTTCCCTCACTTTCTCCAGTTTATGGACATCTAAGCTCTTCACTGTGCGAAGAGATTCTTTCACCTCCGGCTGGGATAGTTGTTTAGTCTGTTGATATGTTCGGTCGAAGTTAAGGAACTTCTCCGTCTCAAAGTTCGTTTTGATCGTGTGCTCGATTGGTATAAGAAAATCTGCATTATCTCTAGCTGTAAGTTCACCGTTGCAGGGATTTCTAGCCTTGCGGTAGTATATGGCATTATCGAAAAATCTATCACGGCAAGATTCTTCTTTTAACATAGTTTCCACTAAGATCCGGTCTTGCACAGGATCCATCTCTGTTCGAGAGTTTTTTGGGAGGGGTTTCGATTCCTTCCCATCTTTAGCAATCCCTTCCTTCTTCTCTGCAGCAACCTTCGGACCCATATTCACTATGAAATTTCTACTAGAATGAATGAAATGCTTAAAGAACTGAAACGGCTGAACTTTGCACGAAAACTCAAAAATTCAAAATCTGTGGAGCAATCGAGAAAAAATTTTAAATCAATCATTCGAATAGTTCCGACTCTACCCACCCCGATTTATCGAATAATTGAAAGAAAATGGCAGGTCTCCGCTTGAACTAATCTTCTTTATTTTTGTATATTTATCATATTTCTACCTCAGGTGGTGATTCTCAGAAAGGTAATGCGAAAGAGAAGGATGTTCGTCTTTCCAACATTGTTGCAGCAAAAGGTAAGATATTTCATTCCTTCAGACGCCGTCCTCTCATTGCTCATTACCAGCTGTTGCGGATGCTATTCGAACATCTCTTGGTCCTCGTGGTATGGATAAGATGATCCAAAAAGGTGATGGTGAAGTGCTGATCACAAACGATGGCGCTACCATCCTCTCCCAGTTACAAGTCTTTCACCCAACCGCCCAAATGCTTGTCCAACTCTCTAAGTCCCAAGATATCGAGGCTGGTGATGGAACCACTGGTATTTGCGTCATCGCTGGTGCTCTGTTACAGGCATGCTCTGATCTCCTCGCGAAAGGTATTCATGCTACGATGATTGCTGATGCCTTCAAGCAAGCAGCAGCTAAGGCAGAAGAGATCTTAATTGGCATGTCCCGTCCCGTTGATCTATTAGATCGTCAAGCTGTCTTAGATGCAGTAAACACCTGTCTATCCTCCAAAGTGGTTCACAACAATGCTGATATTCTTGCTCCAATCGCTGTTGACTCTGTTCTTGGAGTAATTGACCCTGCAATAGCAACCAATGTTGATTTACGTGATATTAAGATTGTGAAACAAGTCGGTGGAACAATTGACGATACAGAATTAGTCAAGGGATTAGTGTTAGAAACTGGTGCAAAACATACCGCTGGTGGTCCATCTAAAATTGAAAATGCTAAAATTGCTTTAATTCAATTTTGTTTATCAGCTCCCAAAACTGATATGGAAAATAATGTTGTTGTATCAGACTACGCTGCAATGGATCGTTTATTACGTGAAGAAAGAAAATATATTTTAAATTTATGCAAAAAAATTAAGAAGTGGGGAGTTAATGTCTTATTAATCCAAAAATCTATTCTGCGTGATGCATATAATGATTTAGCTTTGCATTATTTAGCTAAATTAGATATTATGGTTGTAACAGATATTGAAAGAACTGATGTTGATTTTATTGCTAGAACATTACATCTTCAACCAATTGCTCATATTGATCATTGCACACCAGATAAATTAGGTTCTGCCGGTTTAGCACAAGAAGTTACAATTGCTGGTAGTACCTCAAAAGTTGTGAAGTTTACTGATATTGTTAATATGGGTAGAACGATTACTGTATTGATGAGAGGAACGAATCGATTAGTTATTGATGAAGCTGATCGTTCGCTTCATGATGCACTTTGTGTGGTTCGATCGTTAGTGAAGAAGAGATTCTTAATCTCAGGTGGTGGCTCTCCTGAAGCTGAGTGTGCTCTGAAAATCACTCAGTGGTCTAAGACATTGACTGGTGTTGCCTCGTATTGCGCTCGTGCCTTCGCCGAAGCTTTGGAGATTATCCCATACACCTTAGCTGAGAATGCAGGAATGAATGCTATCAGTATCGTCACGGAATTGAGAAATCGACACAATGCCGGTTCTGTCTCATCAGGAATTAATGTAAAGAATGGCACTATCTCTGACATGTGGGAAGAGAAGATCGTACAGCCGCTCTTGGTGAACACCTCAGAAATAACGCTAGCTACGGAGTGTGTTGGTAAGTGTATGCATTGAGTAATTTTAAGGTTTTTCTAATTAACTGTTGTTAGGTATGATCCTCAAGATTGACGATCTCGTTCCT